>SKEE01000651.1_pt1 | contig 36874 bp, 27 predicted proteins | sample 4826661 | NCBI WGS metagenome assembly SKEE01 (sample SAMN11008817, study PRJNA524170) | human gut metagenome | biome: Human fecal sample; material: Feces; isolation source: fecal sample from pouch patient p20 | host: Homo sapiens | place: Israel: Tel-Aviv | collected 2016-11-14
GTAATGCACTTTGCTCTGGAGTAGTACTCAAGAGGCCGAAGAGGCGCCCCTGCTAAGGGCGTAGGTCGTCTAAACAACGGCGCGAGGGTTCAAATCCCTCCTACTCCGCCAAGAAAAAGCTCGATGGTTCGTTGAAACCACCGGGCTTTTTCCATTGTTGCGCGCTTTTGTGAATTTTCGGGGGCGGATGATTTACTTTTGCACCCGGATTTCTTATAATGGGATAAAACGGAAATGCCGGAACAGGAGGAAACGAGCAATGGCACTCAAAAAATTTGCCCGCAGGGACGTCATCCTGCCTGCAGCGGTCTTCCTGCTCACATTTGTGGTGGCGCTGTTTTCGCTCCGGCTGCTCTCACTCGATCAGGAAAAAGACGAGCGGCTGCGGGCTGTCTATGCGGCCGAGTCCACCATCAGCCGTGTGTCTTCCCAGCTGAACCGCTATCTGGCAGAATCGGACTTCATCAAAAAATATATCGAGTCGGGCCATGTGCTCCGTGAAGAGGAGTTTGCAGGTATATCCGGCAATATGCAGGATGGCAGCAGCGTCATCAAGACCCACGAGCTGGCGAAAGACGGCGTCGTCTCCCAGGTGTACCCGGTAGCGGGCAACGAGGCGGCCATCGGGCTCGATGTGTTGCAGAACCCCGCCCGCAAAAAGGAAGCAAACCTTGCCAGGAACAGCGGGATGTACACCATCGCTGGTCCCTTCGAGCTGGTGCAGGGCGGAACGGGCGCGCTGCTGTTTGACCCCATCTATACCTATAGTGAAAAGGGGGAGCGCTCGTTCTGGGGCTTCTCCATCCTTGTTTTACAGTGGGACAACTTCATTGAGGAGGTCGAGCTGGACAAGATGGAGGAGGCGGGCTACCGGTATCAAATCTGGAAAAAAGACCCCTATACCGGCGAAAAGATCGTCATCGCGGAGAGCGAAGAGGATTTCTCCGGCAATGCGCTGGAAGTTGCGTGCAGCGTCCCCAACGATACCTGGTATTTTGAGATCATCCCGAAGGCCGGGTGGTTCTCGGACCAGCAGCTCTCGCTGGGCATCGCCATCGCCGCCATCATCGGCATGATGGCGGCCTATGCCTGCTGGGAGCTCATGAACCGGCACCGGAAGGACCTGCAGCACGAAGCGGCCCTTGAAAAGTCTGCGCAGGAGGCCCGGGCAGCCAACGAGGCAAAGACCCGCTTCCTGTTCAATATGAGCCATGACATCCGCACCCCGATGAACGCCATCATCGGCTTTTCGGAGCTTCTGGAAAAGCACATCGACGAGAAGGACAAGGTGCTGGATTACACCGAGAAGATACGCTCGTCCAGCGCATTTCTGCTCTCGCTCATCAACTATGTGCTGGAAATGGCCCGCATCGAGAGCGGCAAGGCTGTGCTGAAAGAAGAAACCGGTGACCTGTGTGCGCTGATGCAGACGCTCTCGGACGTCTTCGAGCCCTCTGTCCGGCAGAAAAAGCTGACCTGCACCTACCATACTGATGTCGAACATCCCTATATTGTGAGCGACCGCACCAAAGTGCGGGAGATATTGCTGAATGTCATCAGCAACGCCATCAAGTATACGCCCGAGGGCGGACATATTGCGGTGTCGGTGAAAGAACTGCCGGCTGAGAAGCCGAAGACGGGCCGCTATACCTTTACGGTTCAGGACGACGGCATCGGCATGAGCGAGGAGTATCTGCCCCATATCTTCGAGGAGTTCACCCGTGAGCATACCAGCACCGAGAGCAAAGTCATCGGCACCGGCCTGGGCCTGCCCATCGTGAAGGCTCTCGTGGAGTGGATGCACGGCAGCATCGACGTGCAGAGCAAGCTGGGCGCAGGAACCACTGTGACCATCACCCTCGGGTTCCCACTGGCGGATGAGGCCCAGAAGAGCGTAGAGGAGCAGGATGCAGAGGGCGGCGCGGCCCAGCTCAGGGGTTGCCGCATCCTGCTGGCCGAGGACAACGACCTCAACGCAGAGATCGTCGTGACCATTCTGGAAGAGAGCGGCCTTACCGTGGAGCGCACTGCCGACGGTGAACTCTGCATCGAGGCGCTCAAGGCCCACCCGGCGGGCTATTATGATGCCATCCTCATGGACATCCAGATGCCCAACATGGACGGCTATCAGGCGACGAAGCTCATCCGCAATTTGTCGGATGGCCGCCGTGCCATCCCCATCATCGCCATGACGGCCAACGCCTTCGACGAGGACCGCCAGAAAGCCCTCTCCGTCGGCATGGACGCCCATCTGGCAAAGCCTGTTGATGTGGAGCGGCTGTTTGGGACGCTGCGGAAAGTGATAAGATGAGCATATCGTTTTATCTGTCAAAATCTCTGAAAATGAGGGCAATGGCGGAGTGCCCGGAAAGGTGCATCCGCCATTGTGCGTCCTGCGGGCTAACACTGTGGCTTTGGTTACGGCGGAAATGCCGCCTTGACGAGTTGCGCTTGCTGATTTTTTCTGCAGCCTTTTGGCAAGGCTTTGAAAAATCAGAGCGCGGCCCCAGCCTCGCCTTCCTGCTTCCGCCGCAGGCGGCGGTCGGCTCGGCTGCTGTTCAAGTCCGCTGGCCCTGTATAACAAAAACAGCACCCCGTCTGGGGTGCTGTTTTTGTTATGGGCCAGGCAGGACTTGAACCCGCGACCAAGCGGTTATGAGCCGCCAGCTCTGACCAACTGAGCTACTGGCCCACGAAGACGGCGGTCTGCCGCACATGGACTAACTATAAGTATACCAAAAAATCAGAAAAAAGCAAAGCCCTTTGCCGGAATTATTTTGTGCGGCGGGCGTCGAACTTGCGCAGCATGAACTCGTCCAGCATCGCGGGCTGGAACAGCGGCTCTTTGTAGCCAAAAGCTTCCCGGATGAAGATGAGGGTCACGATGGTCTGGCGGCCCGGGTCGAACCGGAGGGTGTAGAGGGTGTCCAGCGGCTGCTGGGTGGGCTGATGGAGCGTCAGGTGGAGGGTGAAGCCGCCGTCGTTCTCCCGGCGGCACTCGTAGGCGAAGACATCGTCCGGGCTGTGCTGATCCAGCCGGTCGAAGCAGTCGTCCAGCGGCAGGTCGGTGCGGAACTCGGACAGGCCGCTGGGGCCGTACTGGCTGCGGCGGTTCTGGTCTTTCTTAGACAGCAGAAATACGATAAAGCCCAGAATGGCCGCGAGAAGAAGGATGGAAAAAACAGCGTTCATGTGCGCCTCCCCATGGAATTTGTGTCGAGTTTTCCTTATTGTAACACAACACGCCCCAAAATGTGTTATAATATTTGAAAAATTCCAAAAACTGATGGGGAGCCTGCGCCCTTTCTGCGGGCGGGAGGGACGATATGAAACTCAAATTCACGCGAAAGACCTGGTATTTCCTGCTGCTGGCTTCCGCAGCGGCCTCCATGCTCAACGGCTTTGCCGTCCTGAGCGGCACCAGCTTCAGCCTCATCGAGCAGATCGCATTCGCCGCGGCGGGCATCGCGGCCCTTTTCCTCGCGGCGGAAAAAGGCTCGGCAAGCTGGGAAAAACGCAACTTCACCGGCGTGTTCGTGCTGCTGATGGTGAGCTACATGGTCAACGGCTGGGCGGGCTACCTCTGCTCTGCGCTGGCCTGGCCGCTGCTGCTCAGCACTGAGTACAAGCGCGGCATGGCCATCCAGCGCCAGCTGCAGCTGGTGGGAGCCGCCGAAGCGCTCCACCTGTTCTTCCTGCTCATGGCGAAATACGGCGGCATGGCCGCGCTGGGTTTCTGGACGAACCTGCTCTGGGTGCTGCTGGCCTGCGCCCGGGGCTGGGCGGCGCTGAGCCTCTATAAGATGCAGGAGGACGCATGACCCAGCGGCGGAGAAGACGCCGCGCCCGGCGGGGTCGGTTCGGGCGGCGGGCGTTCCTGGCCGGGGCCGGCTGCGCCGCGCTGGCCGGGGCAGCGGTGCTGCTGGGCCGGGGACAGACGGCCTCGGCGTCGTCGGTGCCGCCGACGGACGAAGCAGAGCCCAACGCCGCCCTGCCCACGGGTGAATGGCGGGCCGTCTGGGTGAGCTATCTGGAATGGGCCGGGATGGACTTTTCCTCCGAAGAAGCCTTCCGTGCCGGTGCGGCGGCGCTGATGGACAACTGTCTGTCCATCGGGCTGAACACCGTCATCGCGCAGGTGCGGCCTTTCGGGGATGCTCTTTACAGGAGCACCCTCTTCCCGTGGAGCCATCTCTGCACCGGCGTACAGGGGCAGGACCCCGGCTTCGACCCGCTGGACGTCCTCATCACCGAAGCACACAGCCGGGGCCTTTCGCTGGAAGCGTGGGTGAACCCCTACCGCCTCCGCTCCTCGGCGAAGATGCCGCCCGCACTGGCGGAAAATAACCTTGCCAATGTACATCCCGAGTGGGTCTGCGCCGTGGGCGAGGGGCTGTACCTGAACCCGGCTATCCCGGAAGCCGCAGACTATGTGGTGCAGGGCGTGGCCGAGCTGGTGCAGAACTACGCTGTGGACGGCATCCACTTCGACGACTACTTTTACCCCACGACAGATGCCGCGCTGGACGCGGCCCAGTTCGCCGCCAGCGGCGCGGGGGATCTGGCCGCATGGCGGCGGCAGAACGTCACCGCGCTGGTGAAAGCGGCCCACGATGCCGTCAAAGCCGCCGACGCTACCCTCCGTTTCGGCGTCAGCCCGCAGGGCAACCCCGACAACGACATCGGCCAGCAGTACAGCGACGTGAAAGCATGGCTGGCCGCTGAGGGCGAAAACGCCGTGGTGGACTACCTCTGCCCGCAGATATACTGGGGCTGCGGCTATACCCTCCAGTCGGGCAGCACCCGCTTCGCCTTTGAGAACATCGTGCCGGAGTGGCTGGCCATGCCCCGGGCGGCATCCACGGCCCTCTACTTCGGGCTGGGGGCTTATCGCATCGGCGAGGGGGACGGCGGTGCCAACGAGGACAGCCAGAGCCAGTGGTGTACGGGCAGCGCTCTTGCCCGGCAGGTGGAACGTCTGCACAGCCTCGGCGCGGGCGGCTGGGCGCTCTACCGGTACGATTCGCTGTTCCGGTCAGCCCAGCCGGAGCTTGCCGACGCCGAACGTGCGACGCTGGCCGCTCTGACTACAGCCTGAACTCTTGTATGGGAGCATAAAATGCGGTATACTATTAAAAGCTATTTTCGTAAGCGTTGCACACCGCCTGAGCGGTCTTTTTGCCTGCATACTGCGTTGATTTTCCTCGCAATCCGCCTAGGATTGCTTCGGAAAACCGCCTTGTCTGCCGACAAAAATCCTCGTCATTCGGCGCACCCTGCTTGCGAAAATAACTTTTAAGAATCGTGTAAAACCTCGTGTTAAAACAAAATTTGAGGATAAAAGATCATGAAAAAGATAAAGCGAATCGCCCTGCTCGTCGTGGCGGTGCTGGTGCTGCTTGTGGCTGCATCCGGCGTCAAGACTGTGCTGGACATGAAGAACAGCGCGGACAACGAGGTGCAGGAAGAGGACAGCACCCGCTGGGCCGAACCGACCAGCGACCCGCTGAACATCGAGGGCATTGCTGACGCCTCGGCCAAGTATGCCTCGGCGGCGGTGAACGGGAGCCTGAACCTCGTGTTCAACGGCATCTGGAGCCGCCAGACCGATTACTTCACCGTCCCGGGCGGCAGCCTGACCATCACCGGCTACGGCACCGCCGAGGGTACCCAGCGGTACAAGGTGTCCGTCTGGCAGAAGGTGGCCGGCGGCGCACAGTACGTCAACGGAAGCACCTATTATATCAAGACCGATGGTCAGAACTACCGCTGCGTCATCTCCGGGCTGGACCCGGCGGCCAGCTACCGCCTGACCATCTCCTACGATTCCAGCCGCTACTACCTCTATGGCGGACTCAAGGTGGAGGGCATCGCAGGATGAAGACACAGACCAAACATTCGCTCATGCTGATGCTCTGCGCCTTTATCTGGGGTACGGCTTTCGTGGCCCAGAGCGCAGGCTCCGGCATGGGGGCCTATTCCTTCCTCGCAGGGCGCAGCGGGCTGGCTGTCCTTGTGCTGATCCCCACCGTGTTCGCTTTCGACGCCGTGCGCAAAAAACAGGGCCAGCCCTACGGCTGGCCGAAGGAGAAGTCGGAGCGCAAGACCCTGCTGGCGGCGGGCCTCGTCTGCGGCACCTTCCTGTTCGCGGCCTCAGCGGCTCAGCAGATCGGCATCACCATCAACCCGTCCACGGCCAAGGCCGCGTTCCTGACGGCCATGTACGTCGTGCTGGTGCCGGTGTTCGGCCTCTTTCTGGGCCGGAAGGGCAGCGCTCAGCTCTGGGTCAGCATGATCATCGCTGTGGCGGGCCTGTATATGCTCTGCATGAAGAACGGCTTCGGCGGCATTGAGACCAGCGACTGGATACTTCTCAGCTGCGCCGTGCTGTTCAGCTTCCAGATCATGTCCATCGACCACTTTTCGCCGCTTGTGGACGGTGTGCGGCTGAGCCTCATCCAGTTCATCGTGGTGGCTGTGGAGAGCTCTGCGGCGGCGCTGATCTTCGAGACGCCCACGCTGGCAGAGTACGGCGCAAATCTTCTGCCTGTGGTCTACTGCGGCGTCATGTCCAGCGGCGCGGGCTATACGCTTCAGATCCTGGGCCAGAAAGAGCTGAATCCCGCCATCGCCAGCCTTATCATGTGTTTGGAAAGCGTATTCAGCGCGCTGGGCGGCTGGCTGCTGCTGGGCCAGAACCTTTCGATGCGGGAGAGCGCAGGCTGCGCCCTCATCTTCGCCGCCGTCGTGCTGTCTCAGCTGCCCTTTGCGGAGCTGCGCAGATGCAAAAAGAGCGCGTGATGCTGCGAGCGGCCGGGGGCATCCCCTATGAGCTGACGCGGGGGCGGGTCAAGCGGCTCAACCTCCACGTCCGGCGGGACGGCACCGTGGCCCTCAGCATCCCCCTGCGCACGCCGCTGGAAGCCGCCGACGCCTACGTCATCGCCGAGGCGGAGTGGATACGGGCTGCACAGGCCCGGCAGGCTGCCCGCGAAAAGCGGCAGGAGTCGCTGCCCGACAAGGCGATCGCCCTGGCCCACTTCACGGCCATGAGCGACAAGGTCTACCCGGCCTTTGCCGGGGTGCTGGGCGGGCAGAAGCCCACCATCAAAGTGCGCAGCATGACCAGCCGCTGGGGCGTCTGCCACATGGCGAAGCGCCAGATCACCTTCGCGCTCCAGCTCTACAATATGCCCGAGGCGGCACAGATCTATGTGGTAGTGCATGAGTACTGCCACTTTTTGCAGCCCAACCACAGCCCGGCTTTCTGGGCCGAAGTGGCGAAGCTGATGCCGGACTGGAAAGCCCGAAGAGACTTATTAAAAGGATAACAGCCTTGCCCTCTCCGTCACCTTCGGTGACACCTCTCCCAAAGGGAGAGGCAAAAAGGCTCCCCCCTTTGGGGGAGCTGGCAGACCCGAAAGGGTCTGACTGAGAGGGCAAGCCAGTAAAAAATAGAGGAGAAAATCTTTTGGAAAGCGAAAAGACCTCCGGCGGCGATAAATATTCGAAGCTCGCCGGCAATACCATCATCTTTGCCATCAGCAGCTTTTCGTCCAAGCTGCTGACGCTCATCGTCCAGCCGTTCCTGACCTACGCGATGGCCGAGATCTCCGACCTCGGCCTGTCGAAGATCCTGAGCCAGTACGCCAACCTGCTCATCCCCTTTGTGTCGATGGGCATGTCCAACGCCATCATCCGCTTCGGCCTCGACAAGGGCAACAGCGAAAAGCAGGTGTTCACCAACGGCCTGCTCACCATCCTCGGCGGCTTCGGCATCCTCGTGCTCTGCTGGCCGGTGGCGCAGTTTTTGCCCGATATGGCCCAGTACGGCCTGCTCATTTATATTTACGTCCTGATGAGCTGCCTGCGCACCCTCTGCACCCAGTTCGTGCGCAGCCGCCAGTGGAACAAGCTGGTGGCCGTGGACGGCGTGCTCTGCACCGTGGCGACCATGGCGTTTTATGTGCTCTATCTGGTGGGCTTCAAGTGGGGGGCCAACGGCTATCTGCTGGCCATCATCAGCGGCGACCTCGTGAGCGTGCTCTTCCTGATGTTCACCGGCAAGCTCTGGGATTTCATCGAGCTGAAGGGCATCAACAAGACCCTCTGGAAGCAGATGCTCCACTTCTCACTGCCCATGATACCGGCCCAGATAAGCTTCTGGATCATCAACGCCTCCGATCTGTTCTTTGTGCGTGAGATGTGCGACGGCCTCGATGGCCACAGCGGCGACGCATGGAGCGGCCTGCTCTCCACCGGCTACTTCCTGCCCACCATCCTCACGACGCTGGGCCTTATCTTCTACGATGCATGGCAGCTGTCGGCTGTCACCGAGGAAGAGGGGAGAGCCAAGTTCTTTACCCAGATCTTCCGCACCTATTCCAGCGTGCTGTTCTGCTGTGCAGCGGGCATCATCTGGCTCTGCCGCCCGGTCATGCACGTCATGAAGTCCAACTACTATTACGCATGGCACTTCGTGCCGTTCCTCGTGCTGGCGTCTACCTGCAGCTGCTTCAACCAGTTCATGAACAGTGTCTATGTCGTGAATAAGAAGTCCCAGCGCAGCATGGTCACCATGATGGCCGGCGCCATCAGCAACTGCCTCATGAACTACTTCTTTATCAAGTGGTGGGGTCCTGTGGGTGCGACCTATGCGTCCTTCCTCGGCCTCGGTCTGGTGTTCACTCTCCGCGCCATCGACGCCCACGGCATGATCGGGATGCATGTCCACCCGGGCCGTGTCCTCGTCAACGCCGCCGCGCTGGTGTTCGAGGCTTTCGTACTGCTGGCCGATACGCCGCTGTACGGTCTCTGGACGGGCATCATCACCGCCCTTATCATCCTGTACAACTTCTCCGGTGTCTGGGCCATGGCCCGCATCCTGCTGCCTAAAATTCTGGGCCGCCGGGGCAAGGCCCTCGTGGCTGTCGTGGACGGCTGGGCAGCCAAAAAGTAAAAATGGATCTATAAGCGCTCTGTCAGGCGGCTTTCGAGCCGCCCGGCGGGGCGTTTTTCCGTAGTCCAGAAGAAAAAGCCCCCACATCGTCAGTCCGATGAAGGAGCTTTGGATTCAAAGATGCAGCTGTTTTTCGAGCCAGCCGGCGATGTCCGCAAACACCTCGGCTTTGTTCGTCTCCACCAGAAGTTCATGGCGGGCGCCGGGGTAGAACTTCGACTCGATGTTCCCGACACCGGCGTCCCGGAGGCTCTGGATGGCCCGCCGGACTCCGGCGGTGCGCTCGCCCACAGGGTCGGCGTCACCGGCGAGGAAGAGAAGGGGCAGGTCCTTCGGCATCCCGGCCAGAACGGCGGGGTCGTACAGCCGCAGGATGCCTGTGAACATGCTGTAGTAGGCGTTCAGGGTGAAGGTGAACATGCAGCGCTCGTCGGCGCGGTACTTGTCCACTTCGGCCTGGTCACGGTTGAGCCAGTCCTGAGGCGTGCGGCCCTCGAGACCCCTGTTGTAGCCGAGGAAGGAGAGGTTCGCCACCAGCTTGCTGCGGTGCTCCCAGCCGAAAAAGACGGCCAGCACCCGGCAGAGCGCCCGGGCTGTGGCGACCAGCGCTTTGGGCTGGAAGCCGGTACCCATGATGATGGCTCCGTCAAGCTCATCGCCCCACTCGCAGAGGTACTGCCGGGCGTAGAACGAGCCCATGCTGTGGCCCAGCAGAAAATAGGGGACGCCGGGATAGAGCTGCTTCGTCAGCGCAGTGACAGCGTGGAGGTCGTCGAGGACGGCGCGGTTGCCGTCGGGCTGGGCGAAATAGCCGTAATCCGCCCTGGTGCGGATGGAGCCGCCGTGGCCCAGATGGTCGTGGCCGGTGACGAGGATGCCCCGAGCGGCCAGATACTCGGCCAGAGGCTTGTACCGGTCGATGAACTCCACCATGCCGTGGGAGAGCTGCAGGATGGCCCGCACCTCACCCTCCGGCACACAGCGGAATGCATGGAGCGTCCGGCCCGGTACGCAGGAGGGCAGGGTGAAGTCGATCATCTGACTCATGTGATTCTCCTTTTCCGTTTACAGCGCAGCGATCTTGGCCCGGCAGGCGGGGCAGATGCAGTAACCCTCATACTGGGCCATGTCAGCCGCCAGCTCACCGCAGAAGTCGCAGCTGCCGGCGGGACGGTGCTTTTTGAGGATGATCTGATCGCCCTCCACGAAGATCTCGAGCTTCGAGTCCTTGTCGATGTGCATATTGGTGCGCAGCTCCTTGGGGAGGACGATGCGGCCCAGAGAATCGATGCCCCGAACGATGCCAGTTGTTTTCATATTCATTTCTCCTTTTCAGTGTGTCCGGAAAGATGGCAGAATGAGCGTCTTTTACGCCGACACAACGCAAAAAATGTTCCTGTGCAGGAAAAACAGGAAAATTCTGTCAACTTCGTTCCTGTTCAGTATACAAAAAGTTGAGCCATTCGTCAATCTAAACGGGCAGATTCGACAAAAACTTCTCAAAGAAGCAAAGAGTGGCGGCCAAGACTGCTCCTCTTTGCTGTCTCCGTTGACAAACAGGGCCGGAGAGGGTAAACTTAGGCAGAGATATTTGCAATTCATTTGCCTATGATAGATTATAGCAGTTTGCGTTTTTAATGCACAAGCAACATCCGCAAACTGCATATCGCAAATATGCTATTTTGATAGGCACTATTTTTGAGAATTGCGATAAAAGGAGAAATCATTATGCCGAACAATAATATCCGCACCCGTTTTGCTCCCTCGCCTACGGGTTATATGCACGTTGGCAACCTGCGCACGGCCCTGTACACCTACCTGATGGCCAAGCACGATGACGGCACCTTCATCCTCCGCATCGAGGACACCGACCAGGGCCGCTACGTGGAGGGCGCTGTGGATGTCATCTACAACACCCTGCGGGAGACCGGCCTGCTGTGGGACGAAGGCCCGGACATCGGCGGCCCCGTCGGCCCCTACGTCCAGAGCGAGCGCATGGGCATGTTCAAGCAGTATGCCGAGCAGCTGGTGGCTGAGGGCAAGGCATATTACTGCTTCTGCACCGAGGAGCGTCTGGAAGCCCTCCACGCCGAGCAGCGCGCCCACGGTGAGATGACCCACTATGATGGCTGCTGCCGCGACCTGCCCAGGGAAGAGGTGGAAAAGCGCCTCGCCGCCGGTGAGCCTTACGTCATCCGCCAGAAGATCCCCCGCGAGGGCGTGACCGGCTTCGACGATATGGTCTACGGCCACATCGAGGTCAACAACAGCGAGATGGACGACCAGATCCTCATCAAGACCGACGGTATGCCCACCTACAACTTCGCAAATGTCGTGGACGACCACCTCATGGGCATCACCCACGTCATCCGCGGCAGCGAGTATCTGTCCTCCACCCCGAAGTATAACCTGCTGTATCAGGCTTTCGGCTGGAACATCCCCAACTACATCCACTGCCCTCCGGTCATGAAGGACGCTCAGAACAAGCTGTCCAAGCGCAACGGCGACGCCAGCTATCAGGATCTCGTTGCAAAGGGCTACCTGACCGAGGCGATCCTGAACTACATCTGCCTGCTGGGCTGGAGCCCCAAGGGCGAGTACGCCGAGCAGGAGATCTTCTCTCTGGCCGATCTGGTCAGGATCTGGACGCCGGACGGCATCTCCAAGTCTCCCGCCATCTTCGACCCCCTCAAGCTGCGGGCCATCAACGCCGAGTATATCCGCCGCCTGTCCCCCGAGGAGTTCCTCGCCAAGGCTGAGCCCTGGATCGACAGCGCCGTCCATACTCCCATCAACAAGAAGCTGCTCTGTGCAAACCTGCAGCCCCGCTGCGAGGTCCTGGGCGAGATCCCCGAGCAGCTGGACTTCTTCGACGCCATGCCCGAGTATGACGTGAGCCTCTACGCCAACAAGAAGCAGAAGACCACCCCTGAGTCCGCAAAGGAGGCGCTGGAAGCCCTGCTGCCCGTGCTGAGCGACGAGGCACTGGACTTCAATGACCGTGACACCGTCTTCGACGCCTGCAAGGCCAAGGCCGAGGAGCTGGGCAAGAAGAATGGCTGGCTGCTCTACCCGCTGGGCATCGCCCTCTCCGGCAAGCAGCGCACCCCCGGCGGCGGCACCGACCTCGCCTGCATGATGGGCCGCGAAACGACCCTCGAGCGGGTGAAGGCCGCTATCGAGAAGCTGAATGGCTGAAATACCTTATAATAAAAAGTGAGGAGGCAGTCTGTATGATGTATCCGTTTATGACGTTGGACGATAACACCGAGGTCGTCCATTCGGAGATGCTCCCGGATGGCCGCGTGAAGGTCTATTTTGAAAAGCCGGATGCAAAAGACTGCTTCCATTCTGCTGTCTGCTATCTTCCGGACTACAAATGGGAAGACATCAACGGCTTTACCCCGGAGGAAATGGCACGTTACAAGGAAATCATTAAGAAAAAAGTATGTTGATTTTTGAAAGGAGAATGTATGCCCAAAGTATTGAAAGTTGGAGCATTTAATGTATATTACTAGATGAATGAGGGAACTCCCGTAGAGCCTGTGCATCTGCATGTGGCAGAGGGCACCCCGAGTGAACATGCCACTAAAATTTAGATAACTCGAGAGGGAAAGTGCGTCATAGCGCATAATAATTCCCGGATTCCCCAAAAAGAATTGAAGAAAATTCAAAAAGAAATCGAAAAAAATAGAAGTGACATAATCGACCGGTGGAAAAATGATTTCCACGAGGTGCATTTTTATTGCTGAGTAGCTGATATTCATTATAAAACTTCAAAGTCCTGCGGCGCTTTTGAGTGTTGTAGGACTTTTTTACATTTTTGGGGACATTTACGGCGGTTCCATACCTTGCGCCAAAAACTGCGCGCGCCCTGCGCTACAGTATACGCAGAAGGCGCGGGAAACAGAACAGCACAGCGTGATATTGCAAAAGATCCCCGCCGGAAAGCGGGGATTTTTTCATGCAGGTGTCTTTTCGGACGATACAGCTCACGGACGGGAAAAAGCGGGTGAACGGTGCGCTCCGGGCGCGGGCGGCGGTGCGGCCCGCCCTGCGGCAGGGGAGCGCGTTCCTGCTGGGGCTGGCCGGAGGCTGGGCCGTGCTGTACGGTGCGCTGATGCCTTTCGGGCTGGGGCTGACGCTGGGCTTTGCGGAGGACTGCTTCGCTGTGGGGGCTGCCGGGGCCGCACTGGGGGTGCTGGCCCGGAGCTTCGGAACGCTGACCGTGGAGAGCGTCTGCCTGCTCTGCGCACTGGGCGCGGCGGTAGCGGCACGGTGGCTCTGGCCCGGCCGATTCGTCCCGGCGGTGGCGGCTGGCTGCGGCACACTGGTGGGAAGCGCAGTCTGCTTCGCGGCGGGGGAGGAAAACGGCGTTCAGACCATCCTGTTCTGCGGCGGCAACGCCCTGCTGGCAGCGGCGGCGGGGTACGGCCTGCGGCGCTTCCCGCCCGAAAAGCCGGGCATGGGCAGCCTGATCTTGTCTGCCGCTGCGGCCGCCGCACTGGGCGGGATGAGCTTTGGCTTCTTCCTGCCCGGGGTGATGGTCTGCGCGGCGGCAGAGCTGGCCCTCTGCTGCAAGGGCCTGCCGCTGGAGGCATTGGCTTTCAGCGGGGTGACGGGTGCGGCTCTGGCCGCGTCAGACCCTGCCCTTGCGCCTGCCGCCGCCGGGCTTGCCTGTGGGTGTGCCGCTGCGGCGGTGCTTGCCCCGGCGCGACGGGTGGAGGGGCTTGCGGCCTATGCGGGCGGCTGTGTGGCGGGGGTGCTCTGCGTCCAACCGCTGGCGGGGGCGTTCAGCTTTCTGCTCAGTGCCGGGGCGGGTGCGGGACTCTGCGCCCTGCTGCCTGCGGGCTGGCTGATGCCTGCCCTCAAAGAGGACGACCCGCCCGGCGACGAGCGGCCGCGCCTCTCTGCCGCCGCGACCCGGCTGGAAGCGGTGGCCGAAAGCCTCTCCTCGCTGGCGGAGACGGTGAACGAGGTGTACGACGCTTTTCCACGCCGGTGCGAGAGTTTCCGCTGGGTCATCGACAACATCCACGACGGCCTTTGCGCCAACTGCGGACGGCGGGAAGTCTGCTGGAAGCAGGAGCACGCCTCCACGCTGGAAGGAATGGAGGCCCTGCGCCCCATTCTGGAAGAAAAAGGCCATCTGGAAGCGGCGCTTCTGCCCGGTCAGCTGGCGCGGTGCATCCACCCGGCGGCGCTCTGCGCGGCGGGGGACAAGGCGTTTGCACTTTACCGCAGCCGCCGGGAGGCCCGCGTCCACTCCGAGGCCATGCGGACGGCCCTCACGGAGCAGTACAGCGCCGTGGCCGATGCACTGGGCGTCCTCAGCGAACAGCTGGGCCGTCCCGGAAGCCCGGAGCCCTACAAGTCTGGCCGGGTGTCGGCGCTGTTCGCTCAGCTGGGGACGCCGCCGCTGGAATGTGCTGTGACGCTGGACGATTTGGGCCGCACCCGGGCGGCGGTGACGCTGCCCCGCACCCGCTTCAATGAAAAAGAGCTGGCCGCTCTGGCCGGGGAGGTGGGGCGCATCTGCCGCCGCAGCCTCGAGCCGCCGCAGGTGCTCTCCTGCAAGGGGATGACCACCCTGCTCTTTGCCGAAAAGCCCCTGCTCCGGGCCGTATTCGGGACGGCGGGCGCGGCGGCGCGGGGCGAGATCTCCGGCGACGCAGTCCAACAGTTCTGCAGTGCGGCAGCGGCCCAGATGATACTCTGCGACGGCATGGGAACGGGACGTCCGGCGGCAGTAGACGGCAACCTCGCCGCAGAGCTGACGGCACGCCTGCTCAAAGCGGGCTTTACCGCAGAGTTGGCGGCACGGCTCGTGAACGTGGCGCTGGCCCTCAAGAGCGACGAGGAGAGCGGCGCGACCCTCGACCTCGTGAGCGTAGACCTCTATACCGGCACAGCCCGGCTCTTCAAGGCCGGTGCGGCCCCGGGCTTCCTCGTGCATGGGGGCAAGGCCCGGGCTGTGGGCGAAGCCAGCCTGCCGATGGGCATCCTCGGCGGCGTCAGCGGGCAGAGCCGGGTGGTGCATCTGGCGGCGGGGGACTATGTGGTGCTGGTGTCGGACGGCCTCTTAGTGGACGGCCCCGGCTGGGTGATGCAGCAGCTGGAACTCTCCGCTGCCAAGGCAGAACAGCCCGACGTTCTGGCGAAAAAGCTGGTGGAAGCCGCCCGCGCCCGGGCCGTCCAGCGGGGCCGTCCCGACGACATTACCGCCGCTGTTCTCCGGCTCGAAAACAGTTGAGTTGCTTTTTAGGCGGCGAGAGGGTATACTTGTCAGTATCTTGATCGATCATAGGAGAGACACATATGCTGACAGTTACAGTTGCACAGGACGGCAGCGGCGACTTCGCGTCCATCGCGGAGGCGGTGCTGGCCGTACCCTATGAGGAGGAAGCACTGGTGCAGGTCGGCCCCGGCATTTACCGGGAAAAGCTGGTCTGCGAAAAGCGCTGCATCACCCTGCGGGGGGCGGGTGCAGATAAGACAAAACTCGTGTGGGGCGACGGCGGCAAGCTGCCTCACAAGGACGGGCGGCCCACCCATACCTTCCGCAGCTACACCGCCTTTTTCAGCGGCGAAACGCTCTGCGTGGAGGACATGACGATCGAAAACGACGCTGGTCCTGGCGCGAAAGCCGGGCAGGCCGTCGCGGCCTATGTGGACAGCACCCGGGCGGTGTTCCGCCGGGTCAAGCTGCTGGGCAGTCAGGACACGCTCTTCTGCGCCCCGCTGCCCGAAAAGGAGCGGGAGAAGGACGGCTTTCTCGGCCCGCGCAGTCTTGCGCCCCGCAAACCGACCGCCCAGTACTACACCGACTGTGAGATCGCGGGCGACATTGATTTCATCTTCGGCGGCGGCGACGCCCTCTTCGAAAACTGCGTCATCCGCACGGTGGACAACCACATCCCTCACAGCTATGTCACAGCTCCTTCGGGCAAAGCCGATGGACTGGGCTTTGTGTTCTGGAACTGCGATTTCGTCTCCGACTGCCCGGCGGGCAGTGTCTATCTGGGCCGTCCGTGGCGTCCCGAGGGCAAGACGGCGGTGCTGGACTGCCGTCTCGGCGCCCACATCGCGCCGGAAGGTTTTATCGCATGGAATGACCGCACCGATACCGGCCTTGCCAGCTTTGCGGAAGCTGACAGCACCGGCCCGGGCGCAGCAGAGCGCCCGGCGTGGGTGAAACAGCTTTCCGGGCCGGAGGCGGCGGAACTGCTGGCCCGCGCCCGCACCCTCTGCCGACCGAAAACCAACTGAGGATGTAACAAATGAAAAAACTGCCGAATTTTGTAAAGTGGCTCATCATTGCCGTGGTGCTGGCCGCAATGGCCGCGATGATGGTGGCCGTGAACGACCGTGCCTCCCGGGTGGAGATGCCAATGCCGGACAACAGCCTGGGCATCTATCGCCAGACGCCTGCCACTGGAAAGTGAATCAAAAAACGAAACGGGACTGCTGGAAAGCGGTCCCGTTTTTGCATGATACCGCCGCCTCCCGCATATGCTGTACGGACAAATCTGAATGGGTGGGAGGCAAGGGTATGTTTGTGGTCACACTGAGTAAGGCAAGCGTCAAGAAGCTGGGCGTGGGGGCGATGTGCTGTGCGCTGGTGGTGTTCAGCGCCATGCTGGGGCGGTACATCAGCACCCGCTCGGTGGCTGTCGCGGCGGCAAGTAATAAAATCGAGAGTGCGCAGGACATCCAGACCTGGTTCACGGGCTACGGGCTGGACGTGGACGGCGCGTCCATCACCGCCGATAAGGTGAAGATCCCCCGCAAGTGGGACGACAGCTTTTCGGCCTTTAACGGGGTGGTGCAGCAGAGCGGCATGGACCTGGCCCGCTACAAGGGCAAGACGGTGGAGAAGTGGACGGCGCTCATCCCGGCGGCCAGCCGGGGCGATGTGAGCAGCTACGGCGTGCTGCTGGTCTACAAGAAAAAGGCCGTGGGTGCGTACCTGTTGGAAAAGCCCTCCGGCACCGTCACCGGGCTGAAAGACGCCCAGACCGCGATGGCCCTGCAGGAGGCCGAACAGGTGTCCGGCGAGGACTTCAGCGGGGACTGGGGCGAACGGCACGAGGATGAACTGACCGACGGGCAGGCCCAGCAGACCTCGGGCGAAGATTTCAGCGGCGACTGGGGAGAGCGCCACGACGACGAGCTGGGCGCAGAGGGTCAGGCCCAGCAGACTTCCGGTGAGCCGGATGCTGCACAGGAGCAGCCCGTGCAGTACACCGACCTGCCGCTGGACGCCGAGGGCTACCCCGTCGAATAACCGTCATTCTGTACAAAAAAGTGCGATGAAACAGAATAATTGTGCAGTAGTGGTATTTTTGCAGAAAGATTCTGTTCAATGTTACTAAAATTTTTGATAAAAAATCGTCAATATGAAAGGGTGAAAAAAGAACGACTAAGGTTTATAATAAAGGTAGACATCCAGCAGCCAGAAGGTTCGAGTGCTGCGTCCCGAGGGGCAGGGTGAGCCGCCCAGGAGGACCGGATGAAGTAAGGAGAAAATGATCATGAAGGAATTCCAGTACACCGTTAAGGATGCCTGCGGCATCCACGCCCGTCCCGCCGGTCTGCTCGTCAAGGTGGCCAAGGGCTTTGCCAGCACCGCCACCCTCGAGAAGGGCGGCAAGACCTGCGACCTGCGCAAGCTGATGGCCCTGATGGGCATGGGCGTCAAGCAGGGCGACACCGTCACCATCAAGGTGGAGGGCGACGACGAAGCCGCCTGCGCCGAAGCTATCCAGAAATTCCTGAGCGAGAACGTCTGATCGCCCAGCGTGATGAGAAGCCCTTGCGGGGAATGTCCTGCGGGGGTTTTTTGTTACGGAACACAAAACAGCAAGAATAAGGAGAAATTGCAATGCAGGTAGGTACCGGTAAAAGCATCCTGAATGGCATTGCCATCGGAAAGCTGAAGATCTATAAGAAAAAAGATACCGTCATCTCTGCCGCCGAAGTGGCCGACAGCGCCGCTGAAGAGGCCCGTTTTGAGGACGCCCGCGCCAAGGCCATCGAACAGCAGACCGCTCTGTACGAGAAGGCTCTGGCCGAGGCCGGCGAAGACATCGCCGAGGTGTTCAACATCCACGCCATGATGCTGGATGACGACGACTTCGTGGACGCCATCAAGGAGATCATCAACGGCCAGCACAAGTGCGCTGAGTACGCCGTCAAGACCGCCGGCGACAATCAGGCCGCCGTCTTCGCCGCCATGGATGACCCCTATTTGCAGGCCCGCAGCGCCGACGTCATCGACATTGCACAGGCCATCCTCGACATCCTGCAGGGCGTGGACAATGCTACTTTGCAGGGGACTGAGCCCAGCATCCTCGTGGCTGAGGACCTGGCCCCGTCCGAGACGGTCCGCATGGACAAGAGCCTGCTGCTGGGCTTCATCACCCGGGAGGGCAGCTCCAACAGCCACACCGCCATCCTCGCCCGCAGCATGAACATCCCCGCCCTTATCCAGTGCAAGGACATCCAGGACGACTGGGACGGCAAGATGGCGGTCGTGGACGGCTACAACGCCTGTGTCTACGTTGACCCCACCCCCGACCTGCTCAAGAGCCTGAAAAAGCGCCAGCAGGAAGACCAGAAAAAGCAGGCCCTGCTGCAGGAGCTGAAGGGCAAGCCCAACACCACCCTCGACGGCAAGACCATCAACGTCTTTGCCAACATCGGCGGCATGGGCGACGTGGGCGCTGTGCAGCAGAACGACGCCGGCGGCGTCGGCCTCTTCCGCACCGAGTTCGTCTACCTCAACTGCAAGGACTTCCCGACGGAGGACTACCAGTTCGAGGCATACAAGCAGGTGCTCGAGAGCCTTGCACCCCGCAAGGTGGTCGTCCGCACCTGCGACATCGGCGCAGACAAGACCGTGGACTACATGAAGCTCGACCACGAGGAAAACCCCGCGCTGGGCTACCGCGCCATCCGCATCTGCCTGACCCGGAAGGACTTCTTCAAGACCCAGCTGCGCGCTCTGCTCCGCGCTTCCGCTTACGGCAACATGAGCATCATGTTCCCCATGATCACCAGCCTGCGGGAGCTGCAGGACGCCAAGGCCGTGCTGGACGAGTGCCGCGCGGAACTGCGGGCTGAGGGCAAGAAGTTCGACGAGAAGATGGAGGTCGGCACCATGATCGAGACGCCCGCCGCTGTCCTCATCGCCGACGAGCTGGCCGAGGAGTGCGACTTCTTCTCCATCGGCACCAACGATTTGACCCAGTACACCTGCGCTCTGGACCGCCAGAACGCAAAGCTGGAGCCCTTCTTCACCCCGCACCACCCCGCTGTGCTCCGGGCCATCAAGATGACCATCGACGCGGGCCACCGCCACGGCATCTGGGTGGGCATCTGCGGCGAGCTGGGCGCAGACACCGCCCTTACCGAGACGTTCCTGCGGATGGGCGTGGACGAGCTGTCCATGAACGCCAAGAGCGTGCTGCCCGTGCGCAAGATCATCCGCAGCATCGACTTGAGCAAGCCTTCCGATAAGTAAGGCCCTTTGCGCTGAAAACGCCGCCCCCGGCAGGGAACTTCCCCGCCGGGGGCTTTGCATACCCGAAAAATTTTACCGAAATACTTCAAAACCATAAAGTGCAGTGCTATACTGGTAGCATCGAAATACCTGCTGAGAGGGAATTTTATGACACAACTGCTCATCCGCCTGTTCGTCCGGCACCCGGACGATACCAAGAACGCCGCCGTCCGCACGGCCTACGGCAATCTGGCCAGCCTCGTGGGCATGGCCTGCAATCTCCTGCTCTGTCTGGGCAAGCTGGCGGCGGGGACGCTGTTCGGCTCCATCGCCATCATGGCCGATGCCCTGAACAACCTTTCGGACGCCTCGTCCAACGTGGTGAGCCTCGTGGGCTTCCGGCTGGCGGCCAAAGGCCCGGACGAAAAGCACCCCTACGGCCACGCCCGGTATGAGTATCTGGCGGGCCTTGTGGTCTGCGTCACCATCCTCGCCATCGGCCTGTCCCTGCTGAAAGAATCTGCGCTCAAGGTGCTCCACCCAACGGCAGTGGTGTTCAGCTGGCTCAGTGTGGGGGTGCTGGCGGCGTCCATCGGCGTCAAGCTCTGGATGAGCCGCTTCAACAAGACCATCGGCCCGCGCATCAACTCCGAGACTCTGATGGCCACCGCCGCCGACAGCCGGAACGACGTGCTGACCACCAGCGCCGTGCTCCTGTCCACCGTCCTCTCCCACCTGACGGGCTGGGACGTGCTGGACGGCCTCATGGGCGTGGCCGTGGCGGCGTTCATCCTCTGGTCGGGCTGGGGGCTTATGATGGACACCCTCAGCCCCCTGCTGGGCGAGAGCCCCTCGCCGGAGCTGGTGGAGCACATCGAGCACACCGTCATGAGCTACCCGGGGGTGCTGGGCGTCCACGATCTGATGGTCCACGACTACGGCCCGGGGCATCAGTTCGCCTCGCTCCACATCGAGTTCCCCGCCGAAGCCGCCCCGCTGGAAGCCCACGACATCATCGACAACATCGAGCGGGATTTTCTGAAAAAAGACCACTTACAGGTCACCATCCACTACGACCCCATCGTGACGTCGGACGCCGCCGTAGGCATCCTGCGGAGCCGCTTGATGGAAAAAGCCCGTCAGATGGACCCTCGTCTGTCCATCCATGACCTGCGCATCGTGCCGGGGGACAGCCACACCAACGTGCTGTTCGACCTCGTGTTCCCGGCGGGCTACACCGGCGACAAGGACGCGCGGCTGGCTGAGATGTGCAATTTCGTCAAGGAGCAGGACCCGAGATACTGCTGTATGGTGAAGGTGGAGCAGAGCTATGCCTCCGCTCTGCCGGAAGAGGATCAATAAGAAAAAGAGGGAAAGTATTATGCTGAACGAGACTTACCGCGCCATGCTGGGCCACAAGAGCGTCATCCGCGAGACTTTCATGTACGGCAAACAGCGCGCCGCCGAGATAGGCTATGAGAATGTGTTCGACTACTCGCTGGGCAACCCCAGCGTCCCCTGCCCGGACAAGTTCACCAAAGCCATGCAGACCCTGCTGGCCGAGGAAGAGCCTGTCGCCCTCCACGGCTACTGCCCCAGTCAGGGCGACCCGGGCTTCCGCACCGCCGTGGCGGCCCATCTGGCAAAGACCTTCGGCCTGCCCTATGAGCAGAAGGATATTTTCCCCACCACCGGTGCGGCGGGCGCTATCGCCCACGCCATCCGCGCTGTGACAAAGCCCGGCGACGAGGTGCTGACCTTCGCCCCCTACTTCCCCGAGTACGGCCCCTATGTGGAGGGGACCGGCGCTGTGCTGAAAGTCGTGCCGCCCCAGGCGCCGGCGTTCCAGCCGAATCTCGACGCCTTTGAAGAGATGCTGACCGAGAACGTCACCTGCGTCCTCATCAACACCCCGAACAACCCCACCGGCGTCGTCTACTCCGCCGAGACCCTGCCCCGTCTGGCCGACATCCTGACCGAGAAGAGCAAGGCTTTCGGCCACAACATCTTCCTCGTCAGCGACGAGCCCTACCGCGACATCGCCTTCGACGGAAAAAAGGTGCCGTATCCGGCAGCGTTCTACCCCCACACCCTGACCTGCTTCTCCTTCTCCAAGAGCCTGAGCCTGCCCGGCGAACGTCTGGGCTATGTGGCCGTCCGGCCCGGCTGCGAGGGCGAAGACGTGCTGGTGGACATGATGGCCCAGATCTCCCGCTTCACCGGCCACAACTGCCCGCCCAGCATCATCCAGAAAGCCACTGCCGAGTGCCTCGACGTCACCAGCGATCTGTCCGTCTACGAGACGAACATGAACCTGCTGTACGATAAGCTCACCGAGCTGGGCTTTGAGGTGGAGCGCCCCGGCGGCACATTTTATATCTTCCCGAAGGCGCTGGAAGAGGACGCCAACGCCTTCTGCCTCAAGGCCAGGGAGTTCGATCTGCTGCTGGTCCCCAGCGACACCTTCGGCGTCAAGGGCTATGTCCGCTTTGCCTACTGCATCGACACCGAGAAGGTGAAGCGCAGCCTGCCCGCACTGGAAAAGCTGGCCGCAGCCTATAAAAAGTGAATGTGAGGTAGTTCCATGCATCCGCTCCCCGAATATCCCCGCCCGAGTATGCGCCGGGACAGCTACGTCAACCTGAACGGCCCGTGGGACTACGCCATTACCCAGAGCTCAGAGTTCCCGGCAAAGTGGGACGGCGCTATCCTCGTACCCTATTCGCCCGAAGCAAAAGCTTCCGGCGTGGGCCGGACGCTGCAGCCCGGCCAGTGGCTCCACTACCACCGCACCTTTACGCCCCCGGCGGGCGAGGGCGGGCGCGTCCTGCTCCACTTCGGGGCTGTGGACTACGCCTGCGCGGTGGAGGTCAATGGCCGTCTGGCCGGGGGACACCGGGGCGGCTACTGGCCCTTCACGCTGGACATCACCGACCTGCTCCGCCCGCAGGGACATAACACCCTCTGGGTGGCCGTGCAGGACCCCACCGGCACCGGAACGCAGGCGAGAGGCAAGCAGACCCTCCGGCCCGGCGGGATGTTCTACCCGGCCCAGAGCGGCATCTGGCAGACGGTCTGGCTGGAGCGGGTGCCGGAAAATTACATTGATACGTTGACTGTCACCCCGGACTACGACGCCCGGACCGTGACCGTGAAAGTCCATACCTCGAAGCCCGGCGGCGCGGTGAACCTCTGGGCCGTGGTGCGGGCCGGCGGCGTGACCATCGCCGAGGACTGGGGCAGCGACGAGGCCGACCGGGACGGCGAAGTGACCCTGAACATCGCCGAAGAGCATTTCTTCCCGTGGAGCCCCGACAGCCCCTTCCTCTACGATTTGACCGTCGGCACGACCCAGGGCGAAGAAGAGGGCTTCGACACCGTCCACAGCTATTTCGCCCTCCGCAAGTGGGAGTGCAAAGAGGATGCAAAGGGCATCCGGCGTTTTTTCCTGAACGGCAGGCCCATCCTGCTCAACGGCCTGCTGGACCAGGGCTATTGGCCCGACGGCCTCTACACCCCGCCCTCCGACGCCGCCGTGGAGCACGAACTGCACACCGTGCGGGAGCTGGGCTTCAACCTGCTGCGCAAGCACGCCAAAATCGAGCCGGAGCGCTGGTACTACCACTGCGATAAACTGGGAATCATCGTCTGGCAGGATATGGTCAACGGCGGCGGAGCCTACCCGATGTGGTACGTCACCTACCTGACCAACGCCTTACAGCCCCTGATGCGCCGCGCCCCGGACGGGAAGCTGCTGTGGGGCTTTCTGGGCCGGGGCAGCGCCCACAGCCGGGAGGAGTACGCCCGGGAGCTGGCCGACACGGTAGCCGCCCTGCGCCGGCACCCCTGCATCGGGTGCTGGGTGCCGTTCAACGAGGGGTGGGGGCAGTTCGATGCACGGAAAGCCACCGAGACCCTCCGCGCCCTCGACCCCTCCCGTCTGGTGGACGAGGCCAGCGGCTGGTTCGACCGGGGCGGGGGAGATGTGCATTCCATCCACAACTACTTCTATCCGCTCCACATCCGCCCGAACGTGCGCACGGTGGCCCTTAGCGAGTACGGCGGCATTGCATGGCCCATGCCCGGCCATGAGCCGCCCCGGAAGACCTACGGCTACGGCACGGCCAGAAGCCGGGCAGAGCTGACCGAGCGCTACTGCGATCTGCAGCGCAAGACGGTGCTCCCGCAGCTGAAAAAGGGCCTGTCGGCGCTGGTGTACACCCAGCTGACCGACGTGGAGGACGAGGTGAACGGCCTGTTCACCTACGACCGCACGGCCATCAAACCCGATGCCGCCGCCGTCCGCGCCGTCAACGAGGCACTGGAAGCGGAGTTTGAAAAGGCAGTAAAAGAATGAACGGGCTCACGGCCATTTTCCCTTGTGCAGGCAGAGCATTTTGCTGTTTTTCACGGCTCCTGATTGGCTAAAATGTCGAAAATAATACCATATATTGACAATCCTGTAAAAATGCACTATACTGAACCCATCGAGGCAGACCACGAAGTCCTTGTATATAAAAATGTTCAACAGCATATTTGCGATATGCAATTCAACGCTGCTGCTGTTGCATTAAAAAGTTGAATTGCTATAAAACAGGTATTACAGGCACACGGCCTGTAATGATAAACATTATATGTTCGCGCATGTAGTGATTTATCTCACATAGTCTAGGGGCGAGGTTCCGCAAGGGACCTCGCCCTTGGGCTTTTTATAGGCGCTGGGCTATTGACATTGGAGAGCGATTCATCTATAATCGAGGTGCAGACCAGTCGAAGATGTATGGACTGGAAAATTATGGGAACTCCAAAACGCGAAAACTGCCCATTCTGAGATGCTCTAAAAGGCGAAAATAACGCCGAAATATAAGAAAAATGATGCATCTGCATTGTTTTCGAGAGAATGGATGAAAACGTCGGATTGCATCAGAATGCGTTAGAAAATGTCGGGCCGCCCGCCACAGCCTGAGAAGGCCGAAGCGGGCGGTCCGTTTTTATCTTTTGTATCCTTGCGCTTGACAATCCACGTACGGCTGTCTATAATAAAGATAGGGAAAGGCGCTGGCTGCACAGTGGTCAGCTCCCTCTCTCAGTGTCACATTTTGAGAAACATGACCGCCGGAGTTTGGAAGACTATGGGGGCGGTCATTTTTCTTGCCATTTTATTTTTTGATATAGTGTTTTGCGTGATGCATATCCCGAAAAAAGACTTGGGCGATCGTCCAAGTGATTTTGGCAGTGCCAAGGATGACAGTGGCCAGAAGGCCGAGCAGAGCAATAACAGTATTCAAAATTTCCATAGTGGAATCCTCCCTTAGATTTTCATGTAGAAACATTCGAACCGTCAGGAGGATGACAAAAAATTGAACTTCCTCCTGACGCGGCACAATGTGACGCGAGGGAGGGAGCATGACCGCTGCACTTGCAGGACAGCGCCTTTCTGCTAAGAGGATACCATAAAAACCGACAAAAAGCAACGCCGCGCGATGCATATCCGCGCGGCGTTGGAAGCGGGATCTGAAAAGCAGTATGATAACAGAAAAGCTCCGGGAACCAACAGGTCCCCGGAGCTTTTGTATTATTTTTAAGAAAAATTACTGCTCGTTCTTGATTTTGGAAGCCGGCATCTTCTTCATGGCAGCGGAGTCCAGAGCGTGGGGCAGCTGGGCGCCATAGGACTGAAGGCTGTCCTGCAGCTCGCCGCTCTTCATGTCGGAGAGGGCCTGTGCGCGGAGGCTGTCCAGCGTGTCAGCGTCCAGCGGGTCGAGACGGACGAGCATCATCAGCGCATAGCTGGAATACTGCACGGCGGCGGCCTCGCCGGGCTTGAGGGCGCGGACGACGTCGGCGGTGCCTTCCTCGGAGAAGGTGGTATCGATGTTGTCAGAACCCAGCAGGGCAGTGGAGAGGGAAGACGCGTCGGAAGAGGGCTCGCCATCCAGCACCGCGTAGATGTCGGGCAGGGCAGCGGCGACGGCGGCGCTGAAAGCGGAGGTCTGGGCGCTGGCCCCATCGGGGATGGCAGCGTTGCAGCTCTCGGCGGCGGTCTGGGCCAGCTCGAGCATCTGGGTGCTCTGGTCGTCATCAGCAAAAGCGAAGGTGCTGGTGTTGTAGAGCGGCACGACCACATAGCGGATGTAGACCATCTCGTCCTCGAGGTGGCTGGTCAGCTCTGCGTCGGAGACGGGGGTCTCGCCGTCGATGCCGTAGCACATCTCGAGCAGGTCGTTGCTCTTGATGAGGATGCGCTCGAACCGCTTGAGGGTGTCGAGGCCGATGCCGTTGGCCTTGTAGAGGTCGCCGTTCTGCTCCATCAGCTGGGAGGCGTAGCTGTCGGCCTGGGTCTCCTCGTCGAGGGTCAGAACGCCGCCCAGCTCATCGAAACGGGTCTCGATGGCGGCGTAGGACTCGAGGTTCTCGAGGGTCTTCTGGGCCACATAGTCGCTGACCACGGCGGTCTCGCCGGTGGCGTCATCGACGGTGATGGTGGCCTTGAGGAAGCTGGACACCTTGGTGGCGTCCTGGTCGTCGGAAGCGAGGTCGGCGGCGGTCTGGTAGGCATCGAACTGGGCCAGCAGATAGAGGCCGGAAGAGATGTCCACGTTACCGATGGTGCCTACGGAATCCGGGGTGGAGAGACTGCAGCCCACGAGGCCGACGGCCAGAGCGAGGGCGCAGACGAGCGCGATGAGTTTCTTCTTCATAAGTGTACTCCTAGTGAAATTTATTTTTTGCCGGTGTTTTCTTCCGGCGGGGCAGCAAGGATGTCGGCCATCGCCTTGAGGATGCTTTGCAGCAGTTCCAGCGGCTTTTCGTCGGGTTGGAGGGCCACCGAGAGGTAGGGCTTGGTGCCGGCGCCTGCCGTCACCCGGCCATTGAAAGCGATGAGCAGGCCGCGTATCATGGCCAGGTCCAGCGTCTCCACCTGTAACAGCAGGGTGTCCTTCTTCTGGGTGACTTCGTAGACGCCCACGGCGGCGGCCTGGACCCGCACCAGCGAGACGTTCACGAGGTCGCTGACGGAGGGCGGCGGGTCGCCGTAGCGGTCGATGAGTTCGTCCAGCACGTCGGCGGCGTCCTCGGGGGTCTGGATGGCGGCAATGCGCTTGTAGGCCTCGATGCGGCCCGGGCCGTCGGCGATATACTTCTCCGGGATGAAGGCGTCCACCCGCAGGTCTACGAGGCATTCGCTCTTGTCCCGCTGGATGGGCTCGCCCTTGGCCCGGGCGATGGCCTGACCCAGCATCTTGACGTAAAGGTCATAGCCCACGGCCTCCATGTGGCCGTGCTGGCTGTGGCCCAGCAGACTGCCTGCGCCGCGAATTTGTAAGTCGCGCATGGCGATGCGGAAGCCGGAGCCGAAGGCTGTGAACTCGCGGATGGCGGAAAGCCGCTTCTGGGCGATGTCGGTGAGGGTCTTGTCCCGCCGGAAGGTGAAGTAGGCGTAGGCTTTCCGGCCCGAGCGGCCCACGCGGCCCCGGATCTGGTACAGCTGGGCCAGACCCATCCGGTCGGCGTCCTCGATGATGAGGGTGTTGCAGTTGCGCACGTCAATGCCCGTCTCGATGAGGGTGGTGCAGACGAGGATGTCGATCTCGCCGTTCAGCAGATGCTGCCAGACGGGGTTCAGCTCTTCCTCGGTCATCTTGCCGTGGGCGATGCCCACCCGCGCCCCGGGTACCATCTGGCTGACATGGGCGGCACAGGACTCGATGTTGTCCACCCGGTTGTGCAGGTAGTAGACCTGACCGCCCCGGGCCAGCTCCTTTTTCATGGCTTCGGCGAGGATGACGTCATTGTATTCCAACACGAATGTCTCCACCGGCTGGCGCTCGATGGGCGGCTGCTCGATGGTGGAGAGGTCGCGGATGCCGCTCATGGCCATGTTTAGGGTGCGGGGGATGGGGGTGGCCGAGAGGGTCAGCATGTCCACGCCGATGAAGTTCTCTTTCAGCTTCTCCTTGTGCTTGACGCCGAAACGCTGCTCCTCGTCGATGATGACAAGGCCCAGGTCGTGGAACCGGACGTCCTTGGAGAGGAGGCGGTGGGTGCCGATGACGATGTCCACGCTGCCGGCCTGCAGGCCCCGCAGGGTCTCTTTCTGCTGCTTGGCGGTACGGAAGCGGGAGAGCAGCCCGACTTTCACCGGGAACGCCTCCATGCGGGAGATGATGCTGTTGTAGTGCTGCCACGCCAGCAGGGTGGTGGGGGCCAGAATGGCGCACTGCTTGCCGCCCATGACGCACTTAAAGGCCGCGCGGAAGGCGACCTCCGTTTTGCCGACGCCCACGTCGCCGCAGAGCAGGCGGTCCATGGGCCAGCCCTTTTCCATGTCCTTCTTGATCTCGGCGGTGGCGGTGAGCTGGTCGTCCGTCTCGTCGTACTCGAAGCGGGACTCGAAATCGCTCTGCCACTCGCCGTCGGCGGGGAAGGCGTAGCCCGTGGCCTGACGGCGGCGGGCGTAGAGCTCGATAAGCTCCTGCGCCATCTCTTCGGTGGCCTTTTTGACCTTGGCGCGGGTGCGCTGCCACTCGGTGCCGCCCAGCTTGGCAAGCTTCACCTTTTCCTCGTCGCCGGGGGCGGTGTAGCGGCTCAGCAGATCGAGCTGAGTGACCGGCACATACAGCACGTCGGAGCCGGAATACTGGATTTTCAGATAGTCTTTGATGGCGCCCTGCACCTCGAGACGCTGGATGCCCGCATACATGCCGATGCCGTGGCTCTGGTGAACCACATAGTCGCCGGGCTTGATGTCCGAGAGGCTGGACAGGGCGTTTTTGTTCTTCTTGCGCTTTTTGTTTTCGGCGGCCTCGTCGTCCAGACCGTGACGCCGGGACGAGATGACCGCCACGCGGGCGAACGGGAAGGTGCAGCCCGCCGTGAGGTGGCCGGGCAGTACCTGAACCAGACCTTTCGCGGGCCGGACGTCCCGGCTCATGCTGACGGCATAGCCCTTGTCAGCCAAATCGCGGGTAAGGGCCGCTGCACCCTTGGGCGTACCGGCGAAAAGGGCCACGGCGTACCCCTGCTGGACCAGCGGGTCGAGGTCTTCCCGCAGGGAAGCGAGGTCGCCGCCCCAGTTGGGGGCCGCGAAGGCCTCGGCGTTGATGAGGTCTTTCAGTTTGAACTCGTTCATGCCCCGCAGGAAGTTCTCGCAGAGCAGGGTGCTCTGGTCCTGCGCCGCAATGGCGAGGTCGTCCATGGTCTGGTAGAGCACATCGAGGCCGGGGCAGATGACGCCCTCCTCGAGCAGGCCGGTCAGCTCTTCGCTGCGGCGGAACTCGGTGGCCTTCTGGGCGTCCCGGATGCCGCCCACCTCGTCGAGGATGAAGATGGGGCTGCTCAGGTGGTCCAGCAGGGTGGCGGGCGTCTCGTACCGCAGACCGTAGTATTTGTCCATGGCCTCGGGCATGACGCCGCTGTCCAGCTGGGCGAGGTCGGACTCCATGGCCTTTTCGAGGGCGGTGCGGCGCTTGCCCCGGGCTTTCTTCTGGGCGGCGCGGAGGGCCTCCGCCGTGTCGGCGGTACTGCCGAACAGCACCTCACGGGCGGGGGAAAGATAGATCTTTTCCAGCGCACCGTCCCGCCGCTGGGTGAGCAGGTCGAAGGAGGCGAGAGAGTCTATCTCGTCGTCCCAGTACTCCACACGGGCGGGCTGGCGCATATCGGGGGCGTAGATGTCCACGATGTCGCCCCGGACGCTGAACTGTCCCGGGCCGTCCACCTGACTGCGCCGCACGTATCCGGCGGCGAAGAGCCGCTCCACCAGCGCTTCGCGGTTGTAGACCATGCCGGGCTTGAGGGTGAGGGTGTTCTTCTGGAACTCGTCCTGCGGCACAGTGTATTGGAGCAGGGCTTCGGCGGGAACGCAGACGGCGTTCAGCCGTCCGCCCGCCAGTGCGCCCAGCACCGACAGACGCCGGTACTCGTACTCGCGGCCCGCGCCCTCGACGGGGCGGAGCATGAAGTCCCGGGGCGGGAACACCGCCGCCGAGAGCCCCAGCGTCTTGAGGTCGTCGGCAAAATGGGTGGCCTCGGCCTCGCCGGGCGTGACGACGCAGAGGATGCGGCCCGTGTCCTTCTGGAGCGCGGCGTAGAGCAATGCCCGGCCTGCCGGAGGCAGGCCGAACAGCGCCGCCGGGCCGGGGGAGGCGAGGCTGGCCGCTGTCTTCTGGTATTCAGGGGTGTTTTTCAGGAGCGCTTCGTACATGGTGGACCTCCTTTCTAGTGAAGATGGACGTAATAGCCTCTCCCTTTGGGAGAGGTGTCACCGCAGGTGACGGAGAGGGCAAGCTCGGGGCGAAAAAGCTGCCATACAGCATAAGCAGACTCTTTGTCAGAGGGATGTTATCGCTGTGTCTGTGCTTTTTGTCAGCGGCCTTGCCCTCTCAGGCGCTTCGCGCCAAGGCCGGGTTGCGGCTCCCAGCGTCTGCCTCGCTGTTGCTCACATCCTGCTGGCCGCTGCCCCAACAGCGACTCCCTGTTTCCGCCACTGGCGGCGGTCGTCGCTGTTGCCCCCAAAGGGGGAGCCTTACCCGTTATACTTGCTCTGCGCCAGACCCAGCTTGCCGTCCATGATGAGCTTTGCGGCGGCTGCGATGTCGGGGCAGCGGTCGGCGAGGGCCTTGGCGTCGTCGGGCGGGAACCTGCCCAGCACCCAGTCGGCCAAATCGTAGTCCGGGCGGGGCTTTGCGCCCACGCCGATGCGAATGCGGGGGAAGTTCTCGCCGCCGAGGCGGGCGATGATGCTCTTGAGGCCGTTGTGGCCGCCCGCAGAGCCGGAGGGCCGGATGCGCAGCTTGCCGGGGTCCTGGGTGATGTCGTCGCACAGGACGATGACGTGGTCAGCAGGGATCTTGAAGAAGCCCGCCAGCGGGCCGATGGAGTCGCCCGAGAGGTTCATATAAGTCAGGGGCTTCAGGAGCACGACCTTGTGGCCGTCCACCTCGCCCTGCCCCCACAGACCCTGAAACTTGGTCTTGGAGACGGAGATGCCCCACTTGCCGGCCAGATAGTCCAGCGCGGAAAAGCCTGCGTTGTGGCGGGTGCCGTCGTATTTCGGCTCCGGATTGCCGAGGCCGGCAATGAGCCAGATGTCATTGGTATTCATATGATATATTCTGCCTTTTTTACGTTGGATCTGTTTTCGAACAATATGTTATTATAACATACGCGCGCGCAAAAAGATACACAAAAAACATAAAATGCCCCGGCGCACGGATGCGGAACGTGCGCCGGGGCAGATGGAAAGCGCCGGATGCGGAACCGGCGCTCTGGGCAGAGTCGGAGGGGGAGCAAAAACGGAAACCTTAACCCTGCTCTTTTTCGAGTTTCTGCTTCTTTATAATGTACGCCTCCATCTTCGGCTCAGCCCAGCCGTCGAGGTTGGTCTGACGCTCCCGGGCGATGCCAAGAGCCTGCGGGGGGACGTCCTTGGTGATGGTGCTGCCGGCGGCGGTGTAGGCCCCGTCGCCGATGGTGACGGGGGCGACAAGGTTGGTGTTGCAGCCGATGAAGCAGTAGTCGCCGATCTGAGTGCGGAACTTGTCCTTGCCGTCGTAGTTGCAGGTGACGGTGCCGCAGCCGAAGTTGCAGTATTTGCCCACATCGCTGTCGCCGATGTAGGTCAGGTGGCTGACGGTATTGCCCCGGGCGAAGTTGGAGTTCTTCGTCTCGACATAAGCGCCCAGATGCACGCCGCAGCCGGTGACGGTGTTGATGCGCACATGGGTGAAGGGACCGATGTTGTTGTGGGGGCCGAGGTGGCTGCTGTAGACCTGGCTGGCGTTGACGGTGGTGCCTTCGTCCACGGTGCTGTCCTCGATGAGGGTGTTGGGGCCGATGACGCAGCCTGCGCCGATGGTGGTCTTGCCGCGCAGGATGGTGCCTGCGAGGATGACGGCTCCCGGGGCAATGACCACTTCGGAGCCGATCTCCACATTGCGGCTGCGGATGTCCACGCCGTTTGCGATGTGGCGCAGCAGCACCTCTTCGCGCTGGGCCTCGGCAGCGTCGAGCTTTGCCTTTGCGGCAGCCAGTGCGGATGTATCAATATTCTGCATAGAGAAAAACCTCCTCCAAAACCGACTCTCGCAGAAGCTGTGCAGACCCCTGCGGAAGAGGAAATGTTGTATCCAAGATAGAAGAAATTCGGAAAGATGGAAGACAAACAAGAACGGCAGCGAGTTTAATGGATAGAAAGTTGTATCCAACTGCTCAAAAACGGCATCAGAACTCGAAAATCCTCTTCAAATCTTTCCCATTTTATATTACCCAAAAAGTGAGTAAAATGCAAGGGTTTGCACAAAAAATATCAAACAAATTCGGTGATTTGCCCGATGGAATAGACGTGAAATTTTGGTATAATAGTTTAGCATTCACAGAGAAATGTTTATCGTATGACAAGACAGAGCAACGATAAGACCGCCGTGCTTCGCGCCAGCGGCTACCATTTGGGAGGTAAACACGCATGAGCAAAAAGTATCTGTACTACTTCAGCGAAGGCAACGATGCCTTTGGCGGCGACAAGGTCACCATGAAGAACATTCTGGGCGGCAAGGGCGCTGGTCTGGCTGAGATGACTGCAGCCGGTATGCCGGTGCCGCAGGGCTTCACCATCACCACCGAGGCCTGCACCCAGTACTACGCAGACGGCCGCCAGATCAACGACGAGATCACCGCTGACATCTTCGAGCACGTCAAGGGCCTCGAGAAGATCACCGGCAAGACCTTCGGCGACAACGAGAACCCGCTGCTGGTCTCCGTCCGTTCCGGCGCACGTCAGTCCATGCCCGGCATGATGGACACCATCCTGAACCTCGGCCTGAACGACGAGGCTGTCGAGGGTCTGGCCAAGAAGACCAACAACCCCCGCTTCGCATATGACTGCTACCGCCGCTTCGTGCAGATGTTCGCCGACGTCGTCATGATGGTCCCGAAGAGCCTGTTCGAGGTCGAGATCGACAAGCTGAAGGAAGCCAAGGGCGTCAAGAACGACGTTGACCTGACTGCTGACGACCTGAAGGAACTGGTCGGCACCTTCAAGAAGATCTATGAGGACAACGAGGGCAAGCCCTTCCCCCAGGACCCCAAGGACCAGCTCATCGAGGCTGTCAAGGCCGTCTTCCGCAGCTGGGACAACCCCCGTGCAAACGTCTATCGTAAGATGAACGAGATCCCCTACGAGTGGGGCACCGCTGTCAACGTCCAGCAGATGGCTTTCGGTAACTCCGGCGACCGCTCCGGCACCGGCGTTGCATTCACCCGTGACCCCGCCACCGGCGCTAAGAAGCTGATGGGCGAGTACCTCATCAATGCACAGGGCGAGGACGTCGTTGCTGGTGTCCGCACCCCGTCTCCCATCAGCCACCTGCACGAGCAGATGCCTGAGGTCTACGACCAGTTCGTTGAGATCGCTACCCGTCTGGAGAACTACTTCCGCGATATGCAGGATATGGAGTTCACCATTGAGGACGGCCACCTGTATATGCTGCAGACCCGTAACGGCAAGCGTACCGCTCAGGCTGCTCTGCAGATCGCATGTGACCTGGTGGACGAGGGCATGATCACCGAGCAGGAGGCTGTCCTGCGCGTGGAGCCCAAGCAGCTGGATACCCTGCTGCATCCCCAGTTCGACGCAGCTGCCCTGAAGGCTGCTGAGGTCGTCGGCAAGGGCCTGGCAGCTTCTCCCGGTTCTGCCTGCGGCCAGATCGTCTTCACCGCCGAAGAGGCTGAGGAGATGGTCAAGTCCGGCAAGATGAAGAAGGTCGTTCTGGTCCGTCTGGAGACCTCTCCCGAGGACATCGTCGGTATGCAGGTGTCTCAGGGCATCCTGACCGTCCGCGGCGGTATGACCAGCCACGCAGCCGTTGTTGCTCGTGGTATGGGTACCTGCTGTGTCTCTGGCTGCGGCAACGACAACGACGTGAAGATCGACGAAGAGGCTAAGACCTTCGAGCTCAACGGCCACAAGTTCGTCGAGGGCGACTGGATCTCCATCGACGGCTCCACTGGTAACATCTACGGCGAGCAGGTCGCTACCGTCGCCGCTACCGGCAACAAGAACTTCAACCGCTTCATGGGCTGGGCAGACGCTGCTCGTCAGCTGCTGGTCATGACCAACGCCGACAACCCGCGCGACGCACAGCAGGCAGTTGACCTGGGTGCTGAGGGCATCGGCCTCTGCCGTACCGAGCATATGTTCTTCGCTGAGGACCGCATCAAGGCTGTCCGTGAGATGATCTGCGCACGTACCGTGGAAGAGCGCGAGGCTGCTCTGGCCAAGGTCGAGCCGTTCCAGCAGGGTGACTTCGAGGCGATGTACCGCATCATGGGTGAGCGCCCGATGACCATCCGTTATCTGGATCCGCCTCTCCACGAGTTCCTGCCCAGCAAGGACGAGGACATCAAGGAGCTGGCTGCCGACATGGGCATGACCTTCGATGACCTGAAGAACGTCGTTGCTTCTCTGCACGAGTTCAACCCCATGATGGGCCATCGTGGCTGCCGTCTGGCTGTCACCTACCCCGAGATCGCAGCAATGCAGACCCGCGCTGTTATCAAGGCAGCTCTGAACGTCTCTGCTGAGACCGGTTATATCATCACTCCGCACATCATGATCCCGCTGGTCGGCGAGGTCAAGGAGCTGAAGTTCGTCAAGGATGTTGTCGTCAAGGTCGCAGACGAGCTCATCAAGGCTTCCGGCGTTGACATGAAGTATCTGGTCGGTACCATGATCGAGATCCCCCGTGCAGCTCTGACTGCCGGCGAGATCGCCAAGGAAGCTGAGTTCTTCAGCTTCGGCACCAACGACCTGACTCAGATGACCTTCGGCTTCAGCCGTGACGATGCTGCCAAGTTCCTGGGCGCTTACTACGAGAACAAGATCTACGAGAGCGATCCGTTCCAGCATCTGGACCAGGTCGGCGTCGGCAAGCTGGTCAAGATGGCTGCACATGACGGCCGTGAGACCCGTCCCGACCTGGGTCTGGGCATCTGCGGCGAGCACGGCGGTGATCCTTCCAGCGTCGAGTTCTGCCACAATGTTGGTCTGGACTACGTCAGCTGCTCTCCCTTCCGTGTGCCTATCGCACGTCTGGCTGCTGCTCAGGCTGCTATCAAGAACCCCCGCAAGTAATTGCGTGAGAGCTTGAGAGAGCACCAATAAAGTATATGAGCCGCCCCGGTTTCCGTAACAGGAAGCCGGGGCGGTTTTTGTTGCATCCAAAAATAAAAAGGAGACTTTTGAATCAGCTTGAAGTATTTGGCAAATGAGCTGTATGTGCTGTTGTGCTCGGTATACTGTTATTCGATAAGCTAGAAATAACCCCGCAGCCTAGCTCCCGCGTAATCTCCCCAAAAGCAATAAACCCAAACAAAGCACCGGGCTGCCATCCAGAAAATCTTCTGCACGGCAGCCCGGTGGCTTCGGGGCTTTTAATGCCCCTCTAAGGGGTTAATGTGGTATGATGTGAATTTCGGAAAAGGGGGAGAAAACGCGGTGAAAGAATGGAAACTCAGGGAGAAATCGTGGGAAAAATCTCAGAGCAGACTGCCCAGAACCGACAGCAGCAGACTGCCGACGACCATGATGATTGCACCGCCCAGACGAGAGGAGATTTGTGCAAAGGGCATCAGCTCCATGCGGTCAGCAGCGGACAGAACGGCCACGTCGCCGGTGCCGCCCATGTTGGACATACACAGACCTGCGGTAACGCCAGCCTCGACGGGGTAGAAGCCAACCAAACGGCCAACCAGAGCGGCACCAAGGAAAGCGCCGATGCAGGACAGGAAGCAGAGAACCAGATAGGTAAGGCTGAAGCTGCTGATGACAGTGCCAAGTTCCAGATAGCACAGGCCGATACCAACCAGCAGGGCGGGGGTCAGGTTCTTCATGATGAACTGGAACCACTGGTAGCAGTCCACTTCAATGTCTTCGGGGATGATGTTGAAAATCTTGCAGACGGCCACGGAGATAATCATCCATGCGTAAGCGTGGATGCTGATGGAAGGAACCAAGGTATTCCAAATCTTTGCGACGATGTAGCCCCATGCAAAGAAGGAGCAGGAGATGAACATACCAATGCCCATGTTGCGCACATCGATGTGGTCACGTTTGGCCTGCATTTCTTCGCTGACACCCAGCTCATCTGCGGCGTCGACAGAACGCATCAGCTTGCCCTGACCGTTGAGTTCCTTGCTGTGGATGACCTTGACAAGGATGCCGCCCAGAACGATGGAGATTGCGTTGCCAATCGCAACGGCGGGGGTCATGATGGAGATGGCCTCTGCGGCGGTCATTGTGCCAGAGGACTCAAAAATCTTGGAAAGAGGAACAGCGCCAGCGCCCATGCCGCCGCCCATGATGGGCAGAGCAATCAGAAGGACGGACTTGATGGCACCAAAGCCCATAACGGTGCCGACGATAGCGGTGAGGCCGAAGGACACGATGATAGCGCCAAAGATGGCGGGGAAATAACGGGCAGCTGCCTTGACCAGAAGTTTGCGGTTCATGCCAAGGATGGAGCCGGTGATAAGGGCTGCGATGTAGAAGTCGAGGAATGCGCCGGTGGGTTTGAAAAAGGTGTTGATGGAAGCGACCAAGTCAAAACCCTCGACGAAATTGTAGATTTTGGTGCCGTCCGCCGTAGTACCGACGACGGTAGGCAGAAGATGGAAATAGTTGAGCAGTGCGGAACCAAAGATGACCACGATAGCGCCGCCGCCCAAGTAAGAACGGATAATCGGAGCGTGCTCGCCGATTTCGTAAAGAATGGTGCCGAGCACAATCATAAAGGCAAAACAGCCAGCCATGCCGCCGGGAAGCGTTCCGGTATAGGTGGCAATAATCACAATGACGGCGAAGATGGCAAAAATATACCACGGCAGATTAAATAGCTTGTAGACATTTTTCTTTTCGCTGGTCATAATAAAAAGCCTCCTTTTCTAGTTCTGTCAACAGCGGGCCACGCCGCTCTCGCGGGCAGCTTCTGCCACAGCGTTCGCCACAGCCTCGGCCACCCGGGGGTCGAAGGCACCGGGGATGATGTTCTCTTCGCTGCGGTCATCGTCGGTGATGAGGTCGGCGATGGCGTAGGCAGCGGCCAGCTTCATCTTGTCGTTGATGTCGCGGGCGCGGACGCTCAGTGCGCCCTTGAAGAGGCCCGGGAAGCAGAGGACGTTGTTGACCTGATTGGGGAAGTCACTGCGGCCGGTGGCCATGACGCGGATGCCGCCGGCCTTGGCCTCGTCGGGCATGATCTCGGGGGTGGGGTTGGCCATAGCAAAGACGATGGCGTCCTTGTTCATGGTCTTGCACAGCTCGGTGGTCAGGATGCCGGGCTTGGACACGCCGATGAAGACGTCTGCGCCCTCAAGAGCTTCTTTCAGGCCGCCCTTGATCTGGCGGGGGTTGG
>SKEE01000653.1_pt1 | contig 36729 bp, 41 predicted proteins | sample 4826661 | NCBI WGS metagenome assembly SKEE01 (sample SAMN11008817, study PRJNA524170) | human gut metagenome | biome: Human fecal sample; material: Feces; isolation source: fecal sample from pouch patient p20 | host: Homo sapiens | place: Israel: Tel-Aviv | collected 2016-11-14
TTATGCAAAATCACAATTGTATGGGCAAAATAAAAAAATAAATAGATATAATAACAAAAAAAACAATGCAAATTGCTATAAAACTTTGCGACAAATTACCAATGCAAGAAAGGTGGCAGCTAAAAATATAAGACTTGAAAAAAACATAAGAATTATATATTATACAGAGTGTGTAAATAATGATAAAATACGGAAATTGTAACCCCTTCCATCAGGGGATATTAACGGTATGTATTTTTTGAAGAAAATTATATCAGCCACACAGGAGGATGAACATTTATGATGGACTTGTATGGAAATGGATTATTACTTGGAGAAAAAACCCTGGACAGCTTATGGATGAGACAGAACCTGACTATGAACAACATTGCAAATGTTGATACGCCAGGTTTTAAGTCACAATATATGACCTTTGAGAATGAACTGGCACGGAAGATCCAATCAGCTCTGTCTGTGAAGAAGACTTCTATGAAAAATGTGGCAAGAGGGATTGAAAATATGAGACCGTCTGTCCATACTACCTTAAATGAATCAACCAGACTGGATGAGAATAATGTGGATATGGATCAGGAACAGGTTGAATTGGCAAGAACAGCTTATGAATACCAGTATATGATCAGTTCTGTGAGCAGCGATCTTTCGCGTCTGCGCAGCGCAGCTAAAAACTTTTAAATCATACAAATTATACGGTTAAGGAGAAAATATAAAATGATTGAACAGGTGAATGGCTTTATTACCCCCATGAAAGAGTGGAATGCTGTTGGAAAGAATGATGAAACAACAGGTGCGAAAATTGGCACAAAATCTGTGTTCCAGTCAGTGCTTGAAGATACAGTGCAAAATGTTTACGACACACAGAAGGATGTAGAACAGAAACAGTATCTTCTGGCAACGGGGCAGTTAGAAGATGCCCACAGTCTTCCAATCGCCCAGGCAAAAGCAGAACTGAGCCTGGAAGTTATGATCTCTCTTAGAAATAAAGCAATGGAAGCGTATAACGAAATTTTAAAGATGAGTGTTTAATACTGCTGGCCATGGAATGGAACAGTAGATTTTTAATATTTGCTATATATGGAAATGCAAAGGATGAATGGAACAGTGCAGAATCTAAAAGAAGCATGGCAGAAGATGCCAGGGAAAACAAAAAAAATGATCGCAGTCATTGCAGCGGGGACGATTATCCTGGCGGCAGCCGGACTTCTGGTCCTGAATATGGGCACGAAAAAAGGATACAGTACCTTGTTTACAGGAATGAGTTCGGAAGATGCCCAGGCAGTTGTAAGTCTTCTTCAGGATGAAGGTGTTGATTACAGATACAATGACAAAAACGGCTCTGTCCAGGTAATGTCAGATACAGTAGATAAGACCAGGGCTGAATTGCTAAGTAAAGGATATCCTAAAAGCGGCTTTACTTATGATATGTACCGTAATAATGCGGGAATCATGAGCACTGAAAAGGATAAGGAAAAATATACATTGTATGAACTTCAGGACCGTCTTGGTGCCCAGATCGGATTATTTGAAGGGGTACGTGATGCAAAAGTGACCATAGCAGAAGGCGGAACTCAGAAATATGCACTGGATGATGCACAGCAGACAGATGCATCAGCCTCTGTTGTGGTGACAATGGATCCCGGACAGGATCTGACAGATACAAAGGCAGCTGCTATCAAAAACCTGATCGCAAGAGCTGTAAAGGGAATGAATTTTACCAATGTTTCTGTATTTGATGCTGCTACCATGACGGAAGTCGGCGGTGAAGATGAGGCAGGTAATACTGCTGGTACAGGAAAAGATGTAGCAGAGCTTACCAGCCAGATAGAAAAAAGTATAGCAGGAAATGTGCGCCGGGTCCTGGAATTAATGTATGGACAGGGAAAAGTTGCAGTTTCTGTAAAAGGCACACTGAATATGCAGAAGCTGATCCAGGAAACAGTCCAGTATACCACTCCGGATAAGGTTGACCAGAATGATAAAACAGGACTGTTGGAAAAAGAAGAAACAGCAGGGGAGAATACAGGAAGTACATCTTCGGGAAATGGAGGCGCAGCAGGCGCAGATGCTAATGCAGATACACCCCGTTATACGGGCCAGACAGGCACACAGGCAGGTTCAGATACATATTCCAACAACAGCGCAGTAAGAGAGTGGCTGTATAATTCCACAAAAGAACAGCGCCAGATCGATCCTGGTGTTCTGGAAAATACAACAGTAGGCGTTACTATTGATACAGATGATACATCTATTGCAGACGCAGATCTGGTCAGTCTTGTAGCTAATTCAGCAGGTATTACCCAGGAGGACGCTCCTTCAAAGATCACGGTTATAAGAGCCCTTTCAGTAGCCAGTAAAAACACAGATGCAGTGCCGGTAACAGCACCGGCACAGAAAGCAAAGCTTCCATTGTCTCTTTTGATCGCCATAGGGGCAGGTGGGCTGCTTCTGGTATTGCTGATTGCTTTGCTGATACTCAGCAGGCAGCATTTGAAAGCGTCAGAAGAAGAAAGACAGGCACTGTTGGAACAGATACCGGATGGAGATGTGATTACTGAAAATCCTCAAAATGCCATTGCCGCCGACAATAAAACTAAAAATGATGGGAATATATCCTTGTTAACTGAAGAGGAACAGTCGGCGCTTCAGGGACAGGACGATGAACTTAAGAAAAATGAAGAAATTTTAAATCTGAAAATGCAGCACAGTCTGAAATTAAAACAGGAGATCGGTTCCTTTGTGGATGAAAATCCACAGATCGCAGCAAAACTGATCCAGAATTGGCTGCTTACTGGTGGAGGAAACGATGGCAGAAATAGAGGAAAGTAAGATAACAGATATTACCGGGGGATCCGAACTGGATAAAATGGATGCGCGGGCGAAAGCAGCAGTGGTAGTTGTGTCTTTGGGAGCAGACCGCGCTTCCCAGATTTATAAATATCTCAGTGAACAGGAAATCGAAGACCTGACTTATGAGGTAGCAAAGCTTGGAAAAACAAATAATGCCCAGGTGGAGAATGCATTAGATGAGTTTTATAAAATGTGCCTTACCCACAAGATGATGACAGATGGAGGTCTGGATTATGCCAGAAGCGTACTGGAAAAAGCATTTGGAGAAACCACAGCCAGAAATCTCCTGGAAAAAGTATCCAAGACTCTCCAGTCCAAGCCATTTAACTTTTTTACAAAGGGAGATCCCAAATCCCTTCTTGCCCTGCTCCAGCATGAGCGGCCTCAGGTGATCGCTCTGATCATGGCTTATATGGATCCTCAGCAGGCTGCACAGATACTGGAACAGCTTCCAAATGAAAAAAGGATACCGGTACTGGAAGGCATGGCAAATATGAGCCGTGTATCTCCTGAGGCTATTGCCATTGTAGAAGAGGAAATGAAGAGGAAATTCGCTACGATCATTACCAGTGAGGATAATATGAACCTGGGCGGTATTGATTATGTGGCAGATGTGATGAACCATGTTGACCGAGGAAACGAGAAACAGATCTTTGATGAAATGGACAAAGATAATCCGGAACTGTCAAAAAGCATCAGGGACAAGATGTTCATGTTCGAGAATATCATCGATATGGATCCAAGGTCTGTACAGCGTTTTATCAGGGATTGCGATTCCAAGGATATTGTATATGCATTAAAGACTGCATCAGAGGATATGAAGAACGTATTCTTTGCAAATATGTCCAAGCGTATGGCAGAAACAGTCAAGGGAGACCTGGAGATCACTACCAATGTAAGGCTTAAGGAAGTGGAAGAGGCACAGCAGCGTATTGTTAATCTGATCCGTAAACTGGAAGATGCAGGAGAAGTAATAATCAATAAGGGAGGAGATGACGATAACATTGTTGTCTGATCAGGATACAGGCTTTGAAAATAAAGCCAGAGTCCGGAAGCTTCCCTTACAGGTATTTACGGCACCGGATGCACAGAAACTAGAAACAGAAAAGCAGAATAAAAAAGAAACGGAAGCTTCTTTAAATGCGGACAATGATACATACAATGGTCTGGAATGCAGTCAGGAACAAATAGAGCTGGTGCTCAGGGAAAAAGAAAAAATATTAGAAGAAGCCCGGAAAGAAGCGGCAGCCATTGAACAGGAAGCAAACGAAAAGGCAGAACAGATCTTTGAGGAAGCCCGGATGAAAGGATTTGAAGAAGGCAGACAAAAAGGCTATGAAGAGGGATTGATCCGGGCAGAAGAGGAAAATGAGGCGAAACATCATGAAAATCAGCGGTTTTTTAAAGAAAGCCTGGAAAAAGCCTTAATAGAGATCAACAAAGAAAAAGAAAAATGCCTCAGAGAATATCTGGAAGAATTAAAAGATATTGCTGTGGCAGTGGCTGAAAAAGTGATCCATATCAGCCTGAGATCCAGCGGTTCTGTTATAAGCAGGATGATAGAAGCTGAAACAGAAAAACTGCAGAAAATGGACTGGGTCAAGATCTATATGGAAAAAGAAGACTATGAGACCATGGTTCAGGCAGATGGACATCTGGCAGAGAAACTGTCACGGCTCTCTGACAACGTCAAATTTATAGTAATGGAGGACGGAAAATGCGGAAGCTGTATCATCGAAATGCCGGACGGGATCATAGATATGAGTGTAGATACCCAGCTTGAAAATATACACAGACTTGTAGACAACGCCAATACATAAAGATTTTATGGATACATAAAGTACACAGAGGTGAAAACCATGTATGAAAATCTCCTGAAGTTAATACAGCAGGCAGAAACAGCAGACCGCATTGGAAAAATTGAAAATGTAGTGGGAATGTCAATGGAAGCTTCCGGAGGCAGATCCGGTGTTGGTGATATTGTTATGATCTACAATGAAGCTGAGAACTGTCAGGTTCCTGCGGAAGTGGTAGGATTCAAAAATGGCAAAATACAGCTGATGACCTATGAAAATATCAGCGGGATCACAGCGGGAAGTTTTGTCCGCAATACCGGATGCCGTTTGCAGATACCGGTGGGAGACTTCCTGAAAGGCCGTATCATCAACGCGCTGGGGCATCCCATTGACGAAAAAGGAGAGTTTCCCCCAGGGAAGCTTTATACAGTAGACAGTGCCTATATCAACCCTCTTAACCGTCCTCCTATCAGGGAACATCTGGAATTTGGGATTAAGGCCATTGATGGTTTAAATACCATTGGAAAAGGTCAGAGAATGGGGATTTTTGCAGGCTCCGGTGTTGGAAAAAGTACATTGATGGGAATGATCGCCCGGAATGTAAAAACAGATATCAATGTGATCGCCCTGGTAGGAGAGCGAGGCAGGGAGGTTCTGGAATTTGTTAAAAAGGATCTGGGAGAAGAGGGCATGAAACGTTCTGTCCTTATTGTAGCCACATCAGACCAGCCGGCAATGCTGCGTATGAAATGTCCCCTGGTTGCAACAACAATCGCTGAATATTTCAGGGATCAGGGAGCAGATGTGCTGCTGATGATGGATTCTCTTACCAGATATGCCATGGCACAGAGGGAGATCGGTCTTGCTATTGGAGAACCGCCTATAGCCAGAGGTTATACACCTTCTATTTATGCAGAATTTCCAAGGCTTCTGGAAAGAAGCGGGAATTTTGCAAAAGGTTCCATTACCGGGATTTATACGGTACTGGTGGAGGGAGACGATACCAATGAGCCGGTGGCTGATACAGTCAGAGGTATTTTGGATGGTCATATTGTTTTAAGCAGGCAGCTGGCTAATGCAAACCATTTTCCGGCTATTGATATCAGTGCAAGTATTTCACGTCTTATGAATGATATAGCCGGGGAAGAACACAGGAAAGCAGCTTCAAGGTTCCGGAACATGTTAAGCCTTTATCAGAAAAATGCAGACCTGATCTCCATTGGCGCTTACAAAAAAGGTGCAAACAGTGCTCTGGATGAAGCAGTTGACCGCATAGGTGATATGAATAAATTTCTGGAACAGGAAACAAATGAAAATATCCCTTATGAGGAAAGCATAAGGAGAATGGAAAAAATCGTGGGTTAGCAGTTATAGGAGATGATACTTAAGATGAAGAGATTTAAATACAGTCTTGAAAATGTACTTCATTATAAGGAACAGATTCTGGACAGCATTAAGGCAGAACATGGTACACTTCTGGCACAGATCCGGAAAAAAGAAGCAGAGATACAGGAACTGGAGAACAAGCTGGTATCTGCCCAGAATAAGATGGATGATTTGAAAAAACAGGATGTACAGATAAAAGATATTTGTCTTTATGGTATGTATATCAGTGAAATGGAAGATCAGATCCGGAAAAAACAGGAACAGTTAAAGCTTTTACAGCAGCAGGAAGAAAAGAAAAAAGAACAAGTGATCGCTGCAAAGATAGATACGTCCCGTTATGAAAAGTTAAAGGACAGGCGGCAGAGTGAGTATGAAAAAGCAGCAAAAAAGGCACAGGAGCTGTTTATAGAAGAATATGCTTCAAGAACAGCCAGGTATTCTCAAAACAGGGAGGTGGTCTAGGTTGAACAGGATTGAAAATGCCGGTCAGGTAAAGACAGGATATTCTGTGAAGTCAGGTACGAACTTAGAAGAAAAAGTAGGGAATGGGTCAGATTTTGCATCTATGCTGACAAAATACAAGAAAAAAGCAGCCCAGGATGACGAAACAAAAAAAGCAGAAACAGGGGAAACAAAAAATAAAGAAACACAGCCAGAAGAAACCAAAAACAGGGAAAATGAAAAACAGGTTAATGGCAGGCAGTCCGGAGAAAACGAAAAAACAGCTGAAATAAAAGCAGAAATAAAAGTAACGGACATACAGGACGAAAAGAACAGCCAGGATGGAGAAAAAGAGCAGGAGCAGGAACTGGCAGCTGCCTATGCTTCTGAAACCTGCTACAGGACCTTTGTACAGATAACAGCAGAAAATAGTAAAACGCCTGCTGTTTACAACAATGAAATAAATGGAATACAAGATCTGGCTGTACAGACAACGTCGGAAACAGGAATGGAGGACCAGACGGCAGCTGTCAGTACCATACAGCAGACAGAATCCCCCCACTCAGAAATAGCTGTCCATGCAGATAGCTTAAAACTCCAGAACAGGCTGGAACAGACCGGAGAGACAGAAGATACAGGACGGACCGGAGAAGCCGGGCAGTCAAAGCAAACTGCCAAAATGAACCGGGAAGAAGAAATACCAGACCAGAAGGAACATATTTCCGGAAAGGAAATGACAGCCCTGGCATCGTCCGGTTATACAGGAACTGTTGAAAGTTCAGCTGGAACAGCAGCAAAACCAGCTGCTGTTGATACAGGACCGGCAGACCGGCTGGCAACAGCCCAGGATACATTGACAGAGGATCTGGGAAACTACCTGGATACAAAGATCAGTGAAAAAAAAGGAAAGCTGGAGCTTTCCCTGGAGCCGGAAAGGCTTGGAAAGCTGACTATCCGGCTGGAGTATGAAAAAGGAAAAACAGAGGTCACTATTTTTTCAACCAGTGCAAAAACACTGGAGATATTAAGCAAAGAAGCAGGGCATCTGGCGCAGATCCTGGAAGAAAAAACAGGAACTCCTACTGTTATTTACACACCGGAACAGACTGAAAACAGGCAAAACATGGATCAGGATACCGGTCATGGCAGAAACGGCAGGCAGGGCCCAAAAGAGCAGCGCCAGAAGCAGGATGACAGCTTTGCCCAACAGCTGAGGCTGGGACTGGCCTAGAAGGAGGATTAAAGTGATATGGCAGATCAAATAACAGTCAGCAGCACTGCAAACCCGTATCAGGCAGGTGTTTACAGTGCCGGATCCAACAGCAAGAACACGATGGATGTAAACAGCTTTATCAAGCTGTTAGCAGCACAGCTTGCAAATCAGGATATGACAAGCCCTATGGATAACAGTGAAATGATGTCCCAGATGACCAATATGGCAATGGTCCAGTCACTTACTGCCATGACAGAGTCATTAAATACATCAGCTGCTGTTACAACACAGACGTATGCAGGCAGCCTGATCGGTCAGGAGGTAACTGTGGCAGTTACAGATCCTGATACCGGGAAAGCAAATGGCGTGAAATACGGAAAGGTAGTTTCTGTTGATTTTACCAAGGGAGATCCGGTAGTACGTCTGGAAGGTGATGATACTGGTTATAAGATGTCCAGTGTCCTGGGAGTAGGAAAGCTTCAGGACACACAGGATACAACAGATAAGTCAGAGGCAGCAGGTGAAAAAGATCCTGACAGGGGATCTGAAAAAACAGATAAGATCACAGGACAGTTAGCAAATGCAGATCTGAAAGACACAGGATCTGAAGATACAGAAACAGAAGAAATGTAAAAAGGAGCAAAAGAATATGTTAAGAGCAATGGATTCAGCAGTATCAGGTCTTCGGGCGCATCAGAACAAACTGGACGTCATCGGCAACAATATTGCAAACGTAAATACATTTGGTTTTAAGTCCCAGAGTTACAGCTTTAAAGAGGCAATGTACCAGACTTCCACCACTTCCACAAAGGGAAGCGAGAATGCCGGTGGTGTAAATGCAGCCCAGTATGGATATGGTTCCATGATGGGTTCCATCAGTACAGATATGAGTGCCTCTACACCAACTTATGTAGGTGGCCTTAATGCAAGCGTAGACGGAGAAGGCTTCTTTATTACATTTCCAAAGAGCACAGGAAATGTTGCAGTAGCGGATATGAAGAAAACGGACTTTGATTATACCAGAGTTGGTCAGTTCAATATTGACGGAAATGGATATCTTACAGATGCCAACGGAAATTTTGTTTATGGTTTCCGTCCGGATGAGGTAGATAAGCCAACGAGATTTGATGGAGATCTTGTAGCCATCAAGGTTCCTACAGATGTAGATGGCGCAAGCTTTGACGGAAATGATTCCCTTCAGCTGACGGATGTAAAAATCAACAGTTTGGGAGAGATTTCAGGTACAGTAAAGTCAACGGACAAGGATAAGGATGGAAAAACCGTCAGCATCGGTAAGGTTGCCATTGCCACCTTCCAGAATCCGGAGGGCTTAAGCAAAAAGGGGTCGTTTTATTATGGGGCAGCAGAAAGCGATAACAGTGGTAATGCTTCCGCTACGATCCCAGGAGGAAGCACCTCTTCTTTAATGACCGGATATCTGGAGGCTTCCAATGTGGATCTTGCAAAGGAATTTTCTGATATGATCACAACACAGAGAGGCTTTCAGGCCAATTCAAAGATCATTACAGTCAGTGATGAGATCCTGTCTGACCTGATCAACATGAAGCGGTAAGTAATATGATCTGTGTAGAACGACTTAACGGAGAAATTTTATATCTGAACTGGCTTCAGGTTGAATTGATCGAACAGATTCCGGAAACAAAGATCCGTATGATGAATGGAGACTACTATCTGGTAAAGGACAGTGTGGAAAATATCAAAGATCAGGTGGCCGGGTTCTTTCAAAGATGTGTCAGCATAAAAAAAGAGATGCAGATTTAGGAGGAAAAGCAGGTGGATCCTACAACATTACTAGGTATAATCCTGGGTTTTGCTTTAATTGTAAACGGAATCAGTTTTGCCAAGATTGGTAACTTTATTGATATCCCCAGTATGGTCATTGTAATTGGTGGGGCTCTGTCAGCAACTTTGTCCAGCTATCCATTAGGGATATTAAAGGATATCCCAAAGCATTTTGCAGTACTTATAAGGGGAAACCGCTATAATATCCCCAAATTGATCGAACAGCTTGTAGATCTGGGAACCATAGCAAGGCAGAGCGGCCTTCTGGCGTTGGAGGATAAAGCGGCGGAGATCAAGGATCCTTTCTTTAAGCAGAGTGTCCTGATGATCGTAGATGCAAACGATCCGGACAAAGTAAGGCTGGTTCTGGAAAGAGAACTGGATAATATGATGGTCCGTCACGACCAGGCGGCAGGTCTTTATGAAAAAGCTGCATCTTATGCACCGTCCTTTGGCATGATAGGTACCCTGATCGGTTTGATCAACATGCTGAAGGGAATGAATATGGATGCAGGCGGTTCATCTACTATCGGAAGCGACATGTCAGTAGCATTGATCACAACCTTTTACGGCTGTATTCTTGCAAATGTTATTTTTAATCCGATCGCAAAGAAACTGAGGATCCGTCAGGATGAGGAAGAACTGTATTGTTCTACTATCATTGAAGGGATCATTGCCATACAGGCAGGAGAAAATCCAAAATACCTGAGGGAACATCTTCTTGCATCGATTAAACAGTCACAGCAGCAGAAGATCCTTGCAAAAGCAGGAGATGGAGGTTCTCAGGGGAAGGAACAGGAAGATAAATGAGTAAGAAAAATCGCCCCACAGACAGCGGCGGCAACTGGATGGATACTTATGGAGACATGGTAACATTGCTGCTTACATTTTTTATCATGCTGTATTCCATGTCTAACCTGGACGCACAAAAATGGAGTATTTTTGTGAAAAGCATCCCAAGCATACAGAACCAGGGATCAGAGAATATTACCATTAATTCCCAGATGTCAGATACCCCAGATGTGGATAGCAAAGGCCAGGAGATCGGCCAGGAGATTGCCCAGGAAGCTCTTCAGACAGAAGATGTAAATAAGCTGTATCTTACGATCGCTGAAAGCCTGAATCAGTCGGGGGTCAAGGATGTTACGGTCATCAGAGGAGATGATTATACGTATGTTTCTTTTACCAATAATGTATTTTTCGATGCAAACAGCTCTGTGCTTACATGGGAAGGGCAGGAAGTCCTTTATTCATTTGCAAAAGCCATAGCTCCTGCAGCAGGTGGGATCGAACAGGTCAACATTATGTCTCACACTGCGAAAGTAACAGATAATTCACAGATCAATCCACAGACTATACGAAAAGACCGTATCCTTTCGGCGATGAGATCTGCAGAAGTATGTATTTACCTGCAGAACCAGAATGTGATAAAGCCGGAGAAGCTGGTGGATATAAGTTATGGTGAATATCGCCCTATAGCAGATAATTCCACAGAAGAAGGAAGGATAAAAAACCGCAGGATCGAATTTTTGCTTTTAGATAATGGGGCAAAAGAAAGAAATCTGGATGAGTATTATAAAGAGTTTAAGAGCGGTGAATATACGAATACTACAGTAGTAACAGTAGGGCAGTCACAAAGCTCTTCCCAGGATGGTGAGACTGTACCGGCAGATACAAAGGTACCGGCAGATGCAGGAACTGTAGATACAGGTGCAGAAGATATAGATGCAGGAACTGTAGAAGCAGGCGCAGAAGATATAGATGCAGGAACTGTAGAGGCAGGCGCAGAAGATGCAGGAACAGCAGCAGATACAGGGCCTGTGGAGGAAATGCAAAATACCAGTGAATAAGAGAGGTCAGGAAGAATGGCAGATGTTTTATCACAAAGCCAGATAGATGCACTTTTAAAATCCATGAGTGCAGATGCACCAGCACAGGAAACGAAAACCGAATCTGTACAGCCTCTGTCGCCGGAAGAAAAGAACTATATTAAATACGACTTTTTCAGCCCGAGGAAATTCACAAAAGAAAAAATGAAGATCCTCAGGAGCGTATTTGAGAATTATGCACGTATTCTTACATCCCAGATCAATGGTATATTCCGCGTGATGACGGACATAACGGTGCTGGATGTACAGGAAAGAAGGTATTACGAATATGTAAATGCCCTTCACGAAAACGACTGCATGACAATGATAGATGCATCAATAGCAGGAGAAGAAAAAATGAGTGTTCCCCTGATGCTGTTTGTAACTCCTGGTATGGTGATCACACTGATCAACCATATGCTGGGAGGCGAAGATGTTGTAGCAGTAGAGGATGATTACCGGTATTCCGACGTGGAACGTGCTTTGTACAAGCGGATTGTAGAATATATGACAGGTGCCTTAAAGGATGGATTTTCAAATTATGTGAGCATTGATTTTTCCGTAGAACATGTAGAAGAAAATCCAACCATGGTCCAGGATGTAGGTCTGGATGAAACAGTAGCCATTATCATTTTAAATGTGGACATATCTGGACAGGCACAGGAAAAATTAAAGATCTGCCTTCCGGGCAATCTTCTTACGGTGATCTTTCACAGTATTGACAACCGTAAGCACCTGGCAAGAGGATTTTCTTATCAGGATAATAAAGAGAAGATCATGGATAATATCCGTTACTCCAAACTGCCTATTACAGGACAGCTTGGCACGGTACAGCTGGATCTGAAAGGACTTTATCAGATCCAGGTAGGAGATGTGATCGATCTTGGAAAGTCAAAAGACAGTCCGGTCAGACTTTTTGTAGGACGTCAGCCTTGGTTTACAGGACAAATGGGATGTTATAAGAAAAATGTGGCTGTGAAGATTGAAAAATGCATTGCGTCACAAATAGAAGAAAAGAAAACGGATATAATGCCGCAGAAGGAAGAAGATCCTGATAACAGTGACGGATCTGTAAAAGAACAAGGATAAATACGCTCCGAAATACGGGAGTGCAAATTAAGAATGAAGGAAGAAGAGGAATAAGAAATGGCTAAGATAATGCTGGTAGACGATGCTGCTTTTATGAGGATGATGATCAAGAAAGCTCTCAGTTCAAGTGGATATAACGATTTTATCGAGGCACAGGATGGGGCAGAAGCAGTGAAAAAATACAGTGAGGAAAAACCGGACATGGTAATTATGGATATTACCATGCCAAATATGGACGGGCTTCAGGCTTTGAAAAAAATTCGTGAAGGTGATCCAAATGCCAAAGTTGTTATGTGTACAGCAATGGGACAGGAAAGCATGGTTGTAGATGCGATCAAATCAGGTGCCCGTGATTTTGTGGTGAAGCCTTTTGATGCACAGAGAATTGTAAAAACTGTAAATGACATTTTAGGAAAATGATCCATAAGGAGGGAACTGTTATGGCATTTTTAGGTTCATTTGATATAAGCGCTTCTGGAATGAGCGCACAGCGTGTCAGGATGGATATTGCGGCAGAAAACATAGCAAATATGGACACAACGCGGACAGAGTCAGGTGGTCCATACCGAAGGAAAAATGTACTTCTTGAAAGCTATTCAGATACGTCTTTTGCCCAGGCAATGGAAAATGCAGCACGGGGAAAAGGAATAACCAGCCGTCATGCAGGAGTAAGAGTTTCTGGCATTGTGGAAGATGACAGAGAAGCTAAGAAAGTTTACAATCCGGACCATCCGGATGCGGATGCGGACGGCTATGTGACTATGCCAAATGTGGATGTGCTGAAGGAAACGGTAGACAGCATGTCAGCTACCCGGTCTTATGAAGCAAATGTAACAGCGTTAAACGCAATTAAGCTGATGGCTCAGAAAGCACTGGAAATTGGTAAGTAAAAAACAGGAGGAAAATAAAAAAATGGGTGCACTCAGCTTTAATGAGATGGAGATAGATGCTCTTGGGGAGATGATGAATATCAGCCTCGGAGCATCAGCGACAGCAATGTCTACCCTTTTAGGATCTACCGTTCACATTACGACTCCAAAGGTAAAGATCCTTACAAGGGATCAGTTTGAGTTTAAAAAGCTGGAACCGGCAGTAGGAGTAGAAATCGCTTATGTAGAGGGCCTGGAAGGAAGCAATATTATGATGTTCAGCAGAAATGACGTGCGCATCATAGTAGGGACTCTTCTGGGAGAAGAACTTTCAGATGATGAATTTGAACTGGATGAGATCAATAGAAGTGCGATCTGTGAGGTAATGAACCAGATGATGGGTGCTTCTGCAACAGCACTTTCGGAATTTCTGAAATTTACAGTTAATATATCCACGCCGGTTTCTTTTGAGATCACAGACGCAGAAAGCTTTAAAAACAAGTATTTCCCGGAAGCAACTCCTATGGTAGTCATTTCCTTTATCCTTGAGATCGAAGGAAAACTGAAAAGTGAGTTTTTAAATATCATGCCGGAGAAGCTTGCAAAAAGGCTTCTGGAACCATTTGAGATATCTCTGGAAGAAGCAGCAGAGATCCCGGCAGAAAATAAAGAATCAGGATCAAAGGCAGCAGAAGAAGCCGCCCCGGTTTCGCAGCCTGAGCCAGAACCGCAGCCAGTACCAGAACCGCAGCCTGAGCCAGAACCGCAGCCAGTCCCGGCCCCGCAGCCAGTACCAGAACCGCAGCCAGCCCCGGCCCCCCAGCCTGTATATACCCAGATGCCGGCAGGTATGGCGGCTGGCATTTCCACAGATATGAATCCGGCTTTATTGCAGCTTTTAAATCAGATGCAGCAGTCACAGATGCAGATGATGCAGATGATGCAGGGCATGGAAAAACGGGAAGAGGATGAGAAAAAGGAATCCAGGGAACCGGCCCTGATCCGGCCGGCAATAGCACCCGGTCTTGAAGCTTCCGGAATTGAAAAGGGAGAAGAAAGTGCCAACCAGGAAATGCTTATGAAGGTGCCATTGGAGATATCTGTGGAGATAGGACGCACCAAGAAGCTGGTAAAAGACATTCTGGAGTTTACCCAGGGATCTCTTGTGGTCCTGGACAAAATGGCAGGAGAACAGGCAGACCTGTATGTAAATGGACAGTGTGTTGCCAGAGGAGATATTGTAGTAGTAGAGGATAATTTTGGTATCCGTATTACTGATATTGTAACCAGGGATATCAATCCGGAGAGCCTTTAATATGATAACAGATATTGTTTCTACAACAGGTATGCTGCTTGCTTTTGTAGTCATTTTGTTTTTGGCATGGCAGGCAAGCCGGTACCTGGGGAAAAATGCCCCTTATGGAAATAAAGGGGGGAAGGTGCGGATACTGGAACAACTAAAAGTAGGAAACGATCAGTACATTATCCTTCTTAAACTGGATGAAAACCAATATCTGCTTGGGACCAGTCAGACGGGGATCCAGGTTCTGGAACGGTTTAAGGAGGAGAAAACGAATGAATGAGCTGATTACAGGCTTAAATGGAGGAAATGTTCCTGCGCTGGATATTATCATGCTGCTTACCTTTGCAGCATTGCTTCCTTCCATTGTGGTTATGATGAGTTCCTTTATGCGCATCATAATCATACTTTCTTTTACGAGAAATGCAATGGGAGTCCAGCAGACGCCGCCTAATATGGTATTGACAGGCATGGCACTTTTTTTGTCGCTGTATATTATGAGTCCGGTTATAAGTCAGATCAATACGGTTGCCTACGAGCCTTACAAAAATGGGGAGATCACACAGCAGGAGGCAGTAAGCCGCATGGCAGATCCACTGAAGCAATTCATGCTTCGCAATACAGAGAAGGATACGCTGGATCATTTTGTACAGATGTCAAAACAGGAAGTTAAGAAAGATGTGAAAGAATATCCTCTTACTGTTGTTGTACCGGCTTTTATGACCAGCGAATTAAAAAAAGGGTTTCTTGCAGGCTTTCTGATTTATCTTCCATTTCTGCTTATAGATATAGTGGTGTCTACCACCCTTATGTCCATGGGTATGGTAATGCTTCCGCCAACTATGGTCTCTCTTCCCTTTAAGTTACTTTTATTTATTACAGTAAATGGCTGGGAACTTTTATTTTCCAGTCTGGTACAAAGCTTCCGGTAGGAAAGAGGTGGGAATATGACAGAAGTGCAGATCCTGGATATCATGTATGAAGCATTCCAGCTGGCAATGAAGCTGTCGCTGCCATTTCTGTTGCTCAGTATGATCGTAGGTGTGGTCATTGCCGTTTTTCAGGCAGCCACACAGATCAATGAACAGACAATGACATTTGTCCCCAAGCTGCTGGCTATTATGGTGCTTTTAGGTTTTTTAGGAAGTTCTATGCTGGTTATGCTTCAGGAATTTTTTCAATACATAGTGGAATTGATCGCAAAGGGGTAAAGAAGATCTATGTTTATCACATTTTCAATGGCAGTGATGCGTATGAGCGGAGCCATCGGATTCAATCCCCTTTTTGGAAAAAGTAATTTTCCTGTAAAAATAAGGGCATATTTTATTTTTGCACTGTCACTGCTCCTGTATCTGTCTGCAGACCAGACCCAGATGGCATATCCGGAGACAATGGCAGAATACATCCTGATGCTTGCGGGAGAGCTTTTTCTTGGGGCAGTGTTAGCCTTTGCAATGGAACTGGCATTCCTTACTATCCGGTTTGCTTCTTCCATTATGGATTATTCAATGGGACTTAGCATGGCTCAGGTTTATGATCCCCAGTATGGAACCCAGTCAACGGTCAGTTCCGGTATTTATTATGCATTTATGGTACTTATCTTTTTTGCCAGCAACAGTCATTTACGGCTGTTAGCATTGTTTTACCAGTCGGTACAGCTGATCCCTTTTGGAAAAGTGACATTTAATCCCATGCTGGTCCATGTGATCACAGCTGGATTCTGCCAGGGGATCCTTACTGGTATGCAGTTTGCATTTCCAATGATAGCAATTGAGCTTGTATCAGAACTGGCAATGGGGATTCTGATGCGTATCATTCCCCAGATCAATGTTTTTACGGTAAATTTCCAGGTAAAGATCATAATGGGGCTTTTGATGATGCTGCTGCTGTTTTCGCCAATGGCAGATTATATAGATACCATCTTTACATATATGTATCAGATGATGTGGAAGCTTTTAAGCAATATGAAACCAGTCTGAAGGGAGTGTCATAGAAGATGGGACAGAGTGGCCAGGAGAAAACAGAACAGCCTACCGCCAAAAAGAGGCAGGATGCCAGAAAAGAAGGAAATATCTTCCAAAGCAGGGATGTAGCTACCGTAGTGATCCTGGCTGGCATATTTTTCGGGATCCGCATATGGCTTCCTTTTATATATGGACAGATGAAAACTTATATGACCTGGGTCATAGATGGAGCAGCCCGGTCCTCAGAAGATATGCTTTCAGCCAGCCTTGTTTTTGTTACACTGTCTGTGTTTTTAAAATGTGCGCTTCCACTGTTGGTTTTAGCCCTTTTCCTTGGTGTTGTGTCACATGGGGTACAGACACGTTTTAATGTATCTTTTAAATCCATACGGCCAAAATGGAACAGGCTTAATCCTCTTTCAGGTATAAAACGTCTGTTTTCCATGAAAAATGCAGTAGAGTTGGTGAAAAACTCCATCAAGATAACACTGCTGCTGGTATTGCTTTACAACATACTGAAGCAGGATCTGCAGCCCATGGCATCAATGATCGATATGAATCCTGCAGCATCTGCGGCTTATATGATGAAAATGCTCTTTGATCTGCTGATACGTGTATGTATTGCCTTTACGGTCATTGCCTTTGGCGATTATCTGTATCAGCGCTGGGAATATGAAAAAGAGCTTCGCATGACAAAGCAGGAAGTAAAAGATGAGTATAAACAGACAGAAGGTAATCCTGAGATTAAAAACAGGATCAAAAGCCTGCAGCGTCAGATGGCATCCAGCAGGATGATGCAGAAGGTTCCCCAGGCAGATGTGATCATACGAAATCCTACCCATGTGGCCATTGCTTTAAAATATGATCCTGATCATGACAATGCTCCGGTAGTACTTGCCAAGGGATTAGATGAACTGGCGTTAAGAATCGTAAAGGTGGGGGAGGAAAACAATGTTTATACCATTGAAAATAAACCACTTGCACGGGCTATGTACAATTCCTGTGAACTGGACAGGCCGATCCCCTCAGAATTTTATACAGCAGTGGCGGAAATCCTGGTATATCTGTATAAACAGGATAACGGGAAAAATAAAGATAAAAAATAATAGTTGGAGATTAATGGACGAATGAAACGGTTATTGAGTTACTCAGTGGTTATGTTTGTGATCACGATCATATTGCTTTTGATCATTCCCCTTCCGGCGGGACTGGTGGATGTGGCGATCATATTGAATATGTCCCTTTCCATGATGATCCTGGTAATAACCATGACCATTCGGGAGCCATTGGAATTCTCCATATTCCCCTCTCTTTTGCTTATTACCACGCTGTTCCGTCTGGGTATCAATGTTTCAACCACGAGAAATATCCTTTCTCAGGGAGGTTCATCAGGCCGTGTCATTGCTGCCTTTGGTGATTTCGTTTTAAGAGGGAATGTAGTAGTAGGTCTGATCATCTTCCTGATCATCGTGCTGATGCAGTTTATTGTTATCACAAAAGGTGCAGAACGAGTGGCAGAGGTGGCAGCCAGATTTAATCTGGATGCCATGCCGGGAAAACAGATGGCTATTGATGCAGACCTTAGTTCTGGCCTGATCAATGAAACACAGGCAAAGGAACGGCGTGCCAAGGTTCAGAGAGAAGCAGATTTTTATGGTGCAATGGATGGTGCGACTAAGATCGTAAAGGGCGATGCAGTTATGTCACTTATCACAACTGCCATTAATCTGATCGGCGGCAGTATCATCGGTATTGTACAGTCCGGCAGCAGCATCTCAGCTGTGCTGAGTACCTATTCCATTGCGACAGTAGGTGATGGTCTGGTATCCCAGATACCGGCTCTTCTTATTTCTACTGCAACAGGAATGATCGTTACAAGAGCTGTTTCAGAAGGCAGCTTAAATGAAGATGTATCAAAGCAGTTTCTGGCCCAGCCTCATGCTATGATCGTTAGTGGTGCAGCAGTGGCGGTTATGGCTGTGATACCTGGAATGCCGGCAGTAAGGACTCTGGTTGTGGCTGCATGTCTTATGGGAAGCGGATTTTATCTTTCCGGAAAGATAAAAAAAGAGCCACAGGCATTGGCAGAAATGGCAATGGCTCCTTCTGCCCAGCTTCAGGATTCCCCACAGGCTCAGGCAGCTGCTGCAAAAGAGGAAGTAAGTGAGGAAGAATATTTTAAAGATGTAAATAATGTATACAGCCTTCTTACACTGGAGCCAGTGGAGATCGAGTTTGGTTATAGTCTGATCCCTCTGGCAGATGAGTCAGTAGGCGGAAGGCTGATCAGCAGGATTGTTATATTCCGCCGCCAATATGCCCAGGATATGGGATTTGTGATCCCATCCATCCGGCTCCGGGACAGTTCTTCCCTGGGACCAAGTCAGTATAGTATCCGCATAAAAGGAGAAGAAATTGCAGGAGGAGAGATCCTGATTGATTATTTCCTTGCTCTGGAACCAGAGGAGGTGGAAGAAGAAATTGAAGGTATTGAGGCCATTGAACCGGCATACGGTATACCCAGCAGGTGGATCAAGCCTGAAAACAGAGATCGAGCTGAATTATATGGTTATACGGTCATTGATCCTCTGTCTGTATTGCTCATGCATCTTTCAGAAGTCATCCGGCAGCATTCATACGAACTGCTTACAAGACAGGAAGTGGTAAGGCTTACGGAAAATCTGAAAAAAACAGCTCCTGAACTGGTGGAAGAGGCAATACCACAGATGATCAGCTACAGTTATTTCCAGAGAGTTCTTACAAACCTTCTAAAAGAAGGAATCCCGATCCGCGACCTGGAGACCATTGTAGAGAATCTGATGCAGACAGCTTCAGAAACAGGTCTTCCTCCAAGAGAGCTGGACCAGACAGTAGAAAAGATCAGGACAGCTCTTAAACGTACCATTACCCGCATGTACTGTACAGATGGATGCATGAAAGTCATCACACTGGATGCCCAGCTGGAACGGGAAATGGTCGCATCCTTGTCAAAAGGGGAAAATGGCTTATATCTGGCATTAAACCCGGAAATGCTCCAGCATGTCATCCGGCAGCTGGCAGAGCAGATGAAAAAGTTCAGTGGTTTATCACAGAACCCGGTGATCCTGACTTCACAGGTTATGAGGATCCATTTTTACCATCTGGTAGAACCCTTTTATCCTAATATCAGGGTGCTTTCATTTAATGAGATCGCAAATAATGTGCAGATCCAGTCAATTGGAAATATAAGTACAATGAAAAAAGGATCATAAGTGTACGGTCAAATGATATAAACAGCAGATAACAGGAGTGAAAAAGTTATGGTAGAAAATCAGGAAAAAGCAGAAAAGGAGTTATTTGCGCTTTATAAAGAAACGAAAGATCCAGAAATAAAGAAAGAGATCACCATGAGGTATCTGTACATAGCAAGGACCATGGCAACAAAGTTATACGATCTTTATTCTACCACTATGCAGATGGAAGATGCAGTAAATGAGGGTGTGGTGGCGATCATAAAAGGGATCGATATGTATGATCCGGATAAAAACATTAAGTTTTCCACTTACATTACAACGCGGGTAAGAGGAGCAATGCTGGATTATGTAAGAAAACAGGAGTGGATGCCCCGGGGATTTTACAAGCAGTTGGGTATTATAGAATCTGCATGCGAGGACATGAAGCGGGAATTAGGAAGAATACCAACAGTTGATGAACTGGCCAAGCATCTTGGAATAGAAAAAAAACGCTGCCAGAGGATCATTTCCATGAAAAACAGGAGAAATATCCAGTCTCTTGATTTTTTACTGGAAAACCAGAATACATCCAATGGACTCCAGATCACAAACAACGATACCCAGGTACAGCCTGAGGAGGCATGCTTGTGGGAAGAGGATATGCGGGTGCTGGCAGAAGGCATAGCCCAGCTAAATGAAAAAGAGCAAAAAACACTGGCACTGCATTATATGGAAGGGTTGAAAATGGAACAGGTGGGCCGGGTCATAGGTGTCAGCCAGCCCAGAGCATCCCAGATCCACACGATCGCCTTGCGTAAGCTGCGCCATTTTATAGAAACAAAAGATGGAAAGGGGATAAAGTCAGATGTATCAGGGATTTTATAATCTGGCGTCAGGCATGCTGACCCAGAGCAGGAACTTAAATACCATCAGCAATAATATGGTGAATATCCAGACTCCTGGATATAAAAACGAAACAATGGTAAGCAGTACTTTCAAAGAAGAAATGCTTTATCGTACAGGACAGTATAGCAAAGAAAATCCAACCCAGCTGGCAACTGTTTCAAAAATAAAGACAGCAAAGCAGGTTTATACCAATTATGACCAGGGCGGTCTGGAACAGACAGATGGGATCTATGACTTTGCCTTAAATGGAAATGGCTTTTTCTGCATCCAGACATCACAGGGCATCCGGTATACAAGGAATGGTTCATTTTCAGTAGATAAAGATGGATATCTGGTTTTAAACCAGGCAGGAAGAGTCTTAAACAAAGAAGGACAGCCTGTCCAGATCAAAAATGAGAACTTTACAGTTGATTCCAAAGGACACATTACTGCTGCTATTACAAATCAGTCTGATGGTGAAGAAAGCGGCAGCCAGGAAGTTAGCATAGAGGATTATGGAACTTTGAAAGTAGTGGATTTTCCAGATCAGGGGCAGCTTCATGCAGAGGATAATGGACTTTTCTCTACTGCACAGGCAGAAACAACGCCTGCAGATACAACTGTTCAATGGAAAATGCTGGAAAAATCCAATGTAGACATGGTGGAGCAGATGACAGCTATGATGTCATCCCAGAGAGCGCTTCAAAGCGCAGCCCAGTCACTGAAAATGTATGATCAGATCATGAGTAAGTCTGTGTCAGATGTCGGTAAGCTGTAAGGAGGATAAAGAAATGAATATGTCATTTTATACAGGAGCAGCAGGAGCCGGACAGTTTACAAAAAAACTGTCAGTTGTATCCAATAACCTGGCCAATATCAACAATACAGGCTTTAAACCTAAAACAGCGGCTTTTTCTGAACTGATCCACTATAATCTTAATGATTCTGAAAATGCCCAGACAGAGCTGCAGACAGGTTCAGGAGCCAGATTGGAGCGTACCTGGACGGATTTTAGTACAGCCGGTGCTACTCAGACCGGAAAAGAATACGATTATGCAATTATGGAGCCTAATGCATTTTTTATGATACAGGATCCTGCATCAGGTGAGATCACCTATACAAGAAACGGTCATTTTCACAGGGGAGAACGTGAAGATGGATTTTATCTTACAACAGAAGATGGAAAGCTGGTGCTGGACCAGAACCGGCAGCCTCTTAAGCTGGAAGTAACAGATGTAGAAAAGCTGCAGGAGGAATCAGAGTCAGAAGACGATGACTACGATACAGATGATACAGACAGCACAGAGGATGATACTGACCTTCCTAAGGTAAGTGTATACACATTTTCAAATCCCAGCCGTCTCTTAAGCGTAGGAGATAATGAATATAAAGTACAGGATGGAATGGAAGCTTCTTTAAAATCAGATGCGGTCCTGCAAAAAGGGGCACTGGAGAATTCAGGCACCGATATGGCAAAAGAAATGGTCCATGTGATCGAATGCCAGAGAGCCTTTTCCTATGCTGTAAAAATGATCACTACATCAGATGATATAGAGGGAACGATCAATTCACTGAGAGGATAAGGTAAAAAATGGAAATAAAGCGATATGAAGATATGGACCTGCAGGCTCTGGATGTAATGCGGGAGATCGGCAGTATCGGTACCAGTCATGCAGCAACTGCTCTTTCCAAGCTTCTGCAGAAAGAAGTCCGGATCTCGATCCCATCTGTGAATATCCTGGGATACAATGATGCCATGAACCGGATCGGTGATGCGGAGGAGCTTGTTGCAGCAGCTCTTGTAAAAATGTCAGGTGATATTGAGGGGTTGATGCTGTTCCTTTTCGACCTGGATTTTGCAAATGAGGTATTGGAAAAACTGCTTGGAAGCCGTTATAAGTCCTTTCTGGATATGGACGAAATGGCCAGATCTGCACTGGTAGAAGTAGGAAACATCATTATCTGTTCTTATATAAATGCTTTTTCACAACTTGTAAATGTAGAGGTGGAACTGTCTGTTCCAAGTGCTACCATCAACATGCTGGGTGGGATCTTAATGGTACCTATTGCTGAGTATGGATATGAAACAGATAAACTGATGTATTGCAATGCAGATTTTGTGATCGGCGGAAAAGCACTTTCTGACTGGCTGCTCATGCTGCCGGATATTCGTTCTCTAAACGATATTTTAGAGAGGTTGGGAGTTTCATAATGATCGGAGGCACAGAATTAAAAGTAGGAATCGGTGATATGAAGTTTTCACGAGGGGAAGGAAGGATCATAACCTATGCTTTGGGTTCCTGTATCGGGATAACCTTTTATGATCCGGTTACCCGTCTGGGAGCACTTCTGCACATCATGCTTCCGGCACAGTTTGAAGGAAAGGATTCCAATCCATTTAAATTTGCAGACAGCGGCATCAGGGAAACCCTCAGAAAGCTGAAAATATTCGGTATGGTAAAAAGCCGGATGGTAGTTAAGATCGCAGGGGGAGCCAAGATGTTTGAGATCAGCGGAAACAGCAGCTTTGGAAATATCGGGCAGAGAAATGCAGAAAGTGTAAAAAAAGTCATGGCCCAGGAAGGAATCTGTATCGCAGCAGAGGATACAGGAGGAAATTATGCCCGTACCATGCTTTTAGATCTTGCAACAGGCGATGTGATCGTGCGTACAGTGGGACGACCGGAACGCCATCTATAGCCAGGGCTTTCATTTGTGGTGGTGTCACCATCTGTGACATGCCTGTTTACAGAAAAAAGGAGAGAAGATCATGGTCAAAAATGAAAAAGAAGGGATTCTTTTAGAATCAGGAACAAACGAGATCGAAGTAATGAAATTCACAGTTATGGGTGAATTTTATGGCATTAATGTAGCAAAAGTCCAAGAGATCATCATGAGTGAAAAGGTAAAACCGATGCCTCATGCAAACCCGGCAGTAGAAGGTATCTTTAAACCAAGGGATGAGCTGATCACAGTGATCAACCTGGCAAAATATCTTACAGGAAATGATCGGGAAAATGGGCCAAGAGATTTGTTTATTGTAACAAATTTTAATAAAATGACCGTTGCTTTCCGGGTAGACAGCATCGAAGGTATCAGTAGGATCTCATGGAAAGACATACAGAAGCCAGATAAGACCATTGCAAATGGAGATGACAGTGTTGCTACCGGTATTGCCCAGTGCGGAAAAGAGCTGGTGATCATCCTGGATTTTGAAAAGATCGTGGCAGAGATCGCACCGGAAACAACCATACAGGTGACAGATGTAGATAAGATGGGAGACCGTCCTATCTGCAACAGTCCTATTGTGATCGCGGAAGATTCCATTCTTTTAAGTAAAATGATCGATGATTCCCTGGAAAGAGCTGGATTTACCAATATAAAGAATTTTTCCAATGGTCAGGAGGCATGGGATTATCTTTCACAAATACATAATGATTCTGATCTGTATGATAAGGTCAATCTGGTCATTACAGATATCGAAATGCCGGAAATGGATGGCCACAGGCTTACAAAGCTGATCAAGGATGACGAACATTTAAAGAAAATCCCGGTTATCATCTTCTCGTCCCTGATCAATGAGCAGATGAGGCAGAAGGGGAAAGAATTAGGTGCAGACGAACAGCTTTCCAAGCCGGAGATCGGGCATCTGATCACAGTAATGGATGAATTGCTTGCCCGTTTTAAAAAACAGCACAGTCAGCAGTAAGGAGGACTCTAAGGATGGAAAAATATGTATTAACACAAGATCTTGTAACAGGAAATGAACTGATCGACAGTGAGCACAGGAAGATTTTTGACGAAGTCAATACCCTTCTGGATGCATGCTCAAAGGGAAAGGGAAGAGAAAATCTTTCAAGTCTGGGAGAATTTCTTGTTGAATATGTAACGAAACACTTTTCAGATGAGGAGGATCTCCAGAAGCAGTCAAAATATCCGGAATATACAGAACATCATAAATTTCATGAATGGTATAAACAGAAACTGGGTGATGCCATTATAAAGCTGGAGCAGGAAGGCCCGACGATCAATTCCCTGGGCGAGATCAACTATATGGTAAGCGTGCTGGTTAAGCATATCCGGGAAACAGACCGCAAGCTGGCCCAGTGGATCCAGAATGGAGCCAAAAATGAAGTTACAGCTTCTAAAGTGGCAACAGGATCAGCTGTATCAGGGAAAACTTCCTATATGGATACCGTTACAAAAGATGAAAGTACAGAAAATCTGGATATCCGTCAGATCCTGGATATGAAAGAGCTTCAGAGGATCCAGGATTTGTTTTTAACGGCTACAGGCATGACAGCAGCAGTAGTGGATATGAAGGGAAAATATATTATAAGAGGAAGCTCCTTTACCAGTTTTTACAGCCGTTATACCAGTGGAAAACACAATGAACTGCGTGAGTTTACCCAGGATCTTACAGTAGGAGGATTCCGTGCAGGTACAGTGATCGGAGGTATCGTCCTTGGAGATTACCCGGGTGATTCAGCCCCGAGCCAGGAAGTAGTAAGTGCCAGTGGACAGCTTTTAGCTGAAATGCTGAATCTGTGGGCTAATGCCCTTTATTACCGGAAGAGCAATGCAGACAGCGTAGAAGCATTTGCAAAAGAGGAAAAGAAAGTACGGGATGCAGTAGGACAGATCAAATATAAGGCAAAAGGACTGGAGCAGACAGCCACAATGGAAAAAATGCTTTCCCTGAATGCAGCCATTGAAGCAGGACGCGCAGGAAAAGCAGGTGTAGGCTTCGGGGTCGTGGCAGATGAGATCGGCCGTATGGCAAATGAGTCAGCAGCTGTATATCAGGAAATCCAGGAGCTGGTAAAACAGGTAGAGGAATCCATGGAACGCCTTGGCGAATAATACAGTGTATTTTTCTGATATCATGGTGCCAGAAAAACGGCTGGCACCTGTGTCATTGTATGCAGAAAAGAGGATAAAAGGAGATACATAAATGGTCATTACGGTTTCAAATCAAAAAGGCGGTGTGGGAAAGACCACAACATCAGCAGCGCTGGCGGCAGGATTTTCAATGGCAGGTAAAAAAGTTCTGTGTATAGACCTGGATCCACAGGGAAATCTTGGATTCTGCCTTGGTCTGGATACCGAAGGAGGATCTACCATACTGGATGTATTAAAAGGAGATATATCCATACAAAAGGCTATCAGCCGCACAGAAGGGATCGATATCCTTCCTTCTGATATTACATTAAGCAGCAGTGGTCTGGAGTATAATCCGGGAGAAGAAAAAGAATCTATTTTAAAAAATGTTTTAAAGCCGGTAATGGATTTTTATGACTATATTGTGATCGATACACCCCCTGCCTTAAATCTTCTCACAGTTAACGCATATGCAGTTTCTGATTATCTTATTATACCAATGGCATCGGATATCCTCAGTCTGGTTGGTCTGTCACAGTTAAAGGAAACAGTAGAATCTGTCCGCATACAGATCAATCCCGGCCTTAAGATCATGGGTATCCTGCTAAACCGCTTTAATCCAAGAACATGTCTTTGCAGGGATGTATTGGAAATGGCCGGGCAGCTGGCCGCGCAGCTGGAAACCCGGGTATTTGACACAAAAATAAGATCCGGAGTGGCTATTGCAGAAGCACCGGCCCATGGAGAAAGTATTTTTGAGTACAGTCCGAGAGCATCAGCTGTAAAGGATTATGGAAAGTTTTTAGATGAGGTAGAAAAGATCATAGGTTTCAGGGAGAAATAGTATGGCAAAAAAAACAAATAAAACCTCACATGTGCTGAACCTTATCACAGGTTCACAGCCGCCAGTTGCGTCTTCTGGCGAAACACAGCCGTCTTCTTCAGCTTCCGGTAAAACACAGCAGGAAGGATCAGCTGCTGAAGAACCGGTAAGAGTGCCTTCCGCTAATGTGACTGTAGTTGATCCAAGAGAAGAAGGAAAGCTGTCAGAAGAGATCCAGAAGAATCTGATCCGTGAGCTGGAAAAAGAACAGGAAGAAAAACATGCAGAAGAGCAGGCAGAACAGTCCCGGGAGCAGGAAGAACAGCCAGAACAGTTCGAAGAGCAGCCCGAAGAGCAGCCCCAAATAAAGGTCGGGACACCTGTACAGGAAAAAACTAAAGAGCCGGGATCTCAGGAAGAGCAGAAGCAGGAAGATGGTCCAGGTTACCGGGTCGTAAACATTATGGAGGAGATCCTTACTCCGGAACTGATCCTTGACGCACTGAAAAGTAATGATACCTGTACCTGCAGCCGCTGTCAGGCAGATGTAAAAGCGCTGATGCTTACCAGGCTGCCTCCAAAATATATTGTAGCAGATAATACGGCAGTTCCGATGCTGTTAACTTATTACCACAATAAATTCCGTGTGGCTGTTATAAGCCAGTCCATAAGAGCCTGTATGGATGTAAAAGAACGTCCACGCCATATCTTATAAATTTTCATGCTGCGCCGAAATATTTATATAGAATCTATAGGATCAAAGAGATAAAGTATACAGAAGCGGCGCATTTTATGTACACCGCGACATCACATGACTGAAAGGAGCAGCAGATATGTCAAGTGTATCAAGTACAAGCAGCAGTCTTGGAAATACAGCTTTAAGAGGATTTGGTGGTTTAGCTTCCGGTATTGACAGGGATGCACTGATCGAACAGATGACAGCAAGAACAACATCCAAGATCACAGCCAAGAAACAGGCTATGACCAAACTGGAATGGAAGCGGGATGCATATCGTTCTATCAGCAATAAGATCATAGATCTTCAGGACAATTACCTTAGCTATTCAGCAACAAAGAGCTTAAAAAACAGTGATTTCTTTGCAAAAAACCAGGTCAGTGTACAGGGAGATTCTGACTATACAAAATATATATCAGCGACAGGAAATGCAGACACTGCATCCAGAGTATCAGTTCTGGGAGTAAACAGATTAGCAACATCTGCCACATTGATCTCCGGCGAAAAGAAAACAGATTCAGCTATTACCTTAGGCGGCATCAGCGAGTCTGATTTTAGCAATAAAGAAGTAAAGACCTCCAATCTTTCTGGAACGAAGCTGACATTTGGAACCTACAGTATTACAGATAAGAAATTCACAACGGAAGCAACCTTTACGTTCCCCACCAGTTATGAAAAAAAGGTGGACGGTGGAAAAACAGAGACAGTTACCATTGATTATACAGCCAGTTCTGACAAGATAGTAGAACAGCTGAATGAAGCCCTTGATTCCCAGGGATTTCTCGGAAAAGATGGAAAGAGCGGTATTAAATTTACACTGAATGGTGATAAGATCCAGATCAGTCAGACAGACAGTATTACCGATAAAGGAAAAAGCTGTGTGATCAGGGAAACATCATCTGCTTTAAAGAGTCTTGGCTTTAATTCCGGCAACATGAATAAGGATGATATAGATAACGGCATTTCACTTGATGAATTTAACGACCATACATCTTCATTCGAGGCTGCAGCTATAACAAAGCAGCCCCTTTCCGGCTATCTTAAGGGAAAATCAATTTCTGTTTCTTATGGCGGACAGACAAAGAATATTGAACTGATCGGCGATAAGGAAGAGATAACAAATTTTAAAGATTTTACGGATAGCTTACAGAATAAACTGGATAAAGCCTTCGGTTCAGGAAAGGTTACTGTAGGAAAGGGTAAGGATTCAAAGGGCAGCCTGACGTTTACTGCAACAGACAACAAACAGACATTACAGATATCCGCAGGCTCAAAGGAACTCCAGAATGCCCTGGGTATCACATCTACCCAGTCAAACAAGATCAGTACAGGAAGCAGCCTGTGGGAGAACAGGGGCAAGCTGGGACTGGGAAAATACGATACAAAAGAGGAATTAAACGACGCATTAAAAAACTTTACAGTCAATGGTGCAAAAATAGATAATATTACTGCAGATACCACAGTAGACGGACTGCTTACTGCGATCAATAATAATAAAGATGCGGGAGTAACTGCTACCTATCTGGGCAGTGCAAACAAATTTGTTCTTTCTTCCAATGAAAAAGGTGAAGGCCGTACCATCAGCCTTGGTGCAGATCCAAAAGATACTACTGATGCAGCAAATATCATTTTCGGCGGTGATGGGAAGGAAAGCCATGATGGTACAGATGGTGAGATGAGTATTCTCTATAATGGTGTAAAGACCACCATTACCAGCAGCAGCAATACCTTCTCCATTGACGGTCTGGATATTAGAGCCACGAATACATTTGATACAGGCTCGGCAACTGCTGAAGGAGGCGTCAGCTTTACTGCTTCAGCAGATACAGAAAAGGTGACAGAGACTGTAAAGAAATTCATTGAAGCTTATAATGCCATGATCGATGAGGTTCGCACCCAGGCAACAACCAAGCCGGACAGTAATTATAAGCCTCTGACAGATGACCAGAAAAATGAAATGAATGAAACCTCCATTAAAAACTGGGAGGATAAGGCAAAAGAGGGTATTCTGTACAACAGCAGCGCTTTAAAAGATCTGGACAATGCTACCCAGGGCATTTTCTCTTCAATGATGATAAATGGTGTTTCTTATGACGATCTTGAAAAGATCGGAATTTCCTTCTCAGATGATTACACAGCAGGTGGAAAGATCGTATTTGATGAAGAAAAGTTTAAAACGGCCATGGACAGTGATCCGGAAAAGGTATCAGACCTGTTCACAGGCACGCATGGTATTGTAAACACCATAGACAGTACTCTTTCTACTTATGCCACCAGATATGCAAGCAGGAATGGAAATTCCTATGGTGTGCTTATTGAAGAGGCAGGATCTGAAAAACTAAGCCTGACCCTGACTAACAACAGTATTTATAAAGAATTAAAGGATATGCAGGAAACCATCACAAACCTGCAGTCCCAGCTGTCAACTGAGCAGGACCGTTATATCAGCCAGTTTACGCAGATGGAAAGGCTGATCAATCAGATGAATTCACAATCCAGCTACCTGTCACAGTTAGGTGGCTGATGGGGGTAAGAAAGCATGTATGAAAAGTTTAAGCAGTACAAGGAAAGTACGATCTATTCTATGAGCAATCTGGAGTTGTTGCTTTTATTGTATGATGAAGCAGTGAAGCGTCTGAAAATGGCACAAATCGCACTTGAGGATAAAAAATATGAGACTTTTGAAGAATGTCTCGAAAGAACAGGACGGATCGTCCGGTATTTAATACAGATACTGGATATGCAGTATCCCATCAGCAAGGATCTGAAACGTATCTATGAGTACCTGATCTATGATATCAGCCGTGTTAAAGCAGGAAGGGAACGCAGGGCAGAAGAGATTCCAAGGATCAGCCACATACTTTCTGAATTAAGAGATGCATTTAACCAGGCAGGAAAGATTTCCGGCGATCAGCATATTGTGAGAGAACGAAGTGTTTTCGGTTAAAGGAGAATATATGAGCGCAGACTTGGAAACAATTTTGATATATCTTCAAAGGAGATATAATATATTAAGAGAAGTTTGTAGTCTGACGGAAGAACTGGCGGAGGCAGTGGAGCGCGGCGACACAGTCTCCGCTTCTCTTCTTTTAGATATGAGGGGAGAACAGCTGCAGCGCCATGCAGACTGTGAAGAACAGATCATCCTGCAGACTGCGGGAAACAGCCTTCAGGCCCGGTATCTACGAGATCTGGCTAAAGGTCCATTAAAGAATGTAAAAAGCTGTTTTAAAGGAAAGACAGAGCAGGAAAAAATGCTGGAGAAGCGTATTGAGGATCTGCGTTGCCGCACAGAAAAGCTTTTAGATAAGATACGCAGAATCGATGGGGGACTTAACAGAAGAATATCAAAAAACAGGTGAAGTTAAATGGAAAATCAAAACTTTTATGAAGGCCGCATACTGGTAAATATGGCTGCATTTGTTATGCGCCAGGATGATTTAAAGCCGCTTCATGGAAATCTGGACTGGGAAAAGCTGTTCCGGGTTGCAGATTATAATAAAATTTCAAACCTGATCTATCTTGCAATCCTGGGAAATAATGAAAAAATACCGGAACGGTGGAAAACACGCTTTTATGAGCGCTACAGTGATATTCTGAAATTCAACGAAAGCTGCACAGAAGGAGAACGGGAGATACTGGTCCTTCTGGAATTAAAAAAAATCCCGGTACTCGTCCTTTCCTCCAGCAGCCGCAGACAGCTGTATCCAAGAGAGGAAATGGCGGGGGAAAGCTCTCTGAAGCTTTTTTTTCTTGACCCGGAAGATTATCTTTTTGCAAAAGGCTATCTGGTCAATATAGGCTACGAAACGGATACTCTCTATCCGGGAGTGGGTGAAAAGATGCGTATACCAGGCCGCTTTTCTGTTGAAATCTATGATACCTTTCCTTTTAAAACCCAGGTATACCAGAGGGGGATGGAAAAGCTGATCCAGCGTGCTTTCCTGAAAGAAAATGAAAACTACATTTATGAATGGAATGCCATAGACCAGCTGGTATACCTTATGGTGCAGTCTTCTTATCTATATGTAACAGGACATCTGCAGATACGCCATCTGGCAGACTTATATGTATTTTACAGAAAAGCAGCAGAAGAAGACCAGCTTCAGGAGCTTGAGAACCGGCTAAAGGAATTTAAAGTAAATATACTGGCGCAGAAGCTTCTGCATTTAAGCTATATGTGGTTTGGAACACGGGAAGAATGTGCCAGCATGGAGACAAAGGAAGAAGAACTACAGGTATTTGATATACTGGAGAAAAATGTATTCTATGGCATGACGGGGAAATTTGGGCCGGAAACAGATGAACAGGCGCTGGATCTTAGATCAGACATATTGAAAGAAGAAGAGTGGGAAAACCGCATGGAAAAAAGAGCATTATTTTACCGGCGTCTGAGAGAGTTTTTTTCTCTCGTACGCCGGCAGCTGAAAGAGCTATATGATATTTGGTTTAGCAGATAAGAGTCATTTTATCAGTATTCACCCGTTTGCGGGTCACTAAGCTTATGGTCTATTTCTTCATATAAGAATTCAGTCCTTTTTCAATAGAGCGCAGTGAATCTGTATCAGATAATAAGGCATCCAGGTTGCTGCGTTCTGCTTCTGTCAATTCTTCCCGCAAAATAGAAATATGCTTCGGGGCATTTATAGCCAGGCTGACAGATCCATTGTCGCAGTCAAGTACAGTGATGCGTATGTCATTCCCGATCAGGATACTGTCATTTTTTTTACGTTTCAGTATCAGCATGGCTATTTATCTCCTTTTTATTGTCCTGTTCCTTTATCTCTTTACCAAGAAGAGAACGTAAGGTATGGCGGTAATTATAGTCAGCGTTGGATAAGATCACCTGGATTCCTTTGCGGGTATCCGGATTAATGGCAAGAGGACATTTCAAGTTGACGGTTCCATCCAGATAATCCTTCTTTACAGTACATATGGCATAATAGGACAATTCATCACTGGAATTTACTTCCAGAAAGGATAATTCTTCCGGTAGAAGAACCGGTGAATAAGAAGGAAAGAGTGCTGCTGCATCGATGAGAAAAAAGGCTACATAAGGTTCGTCTACAGACTGCAATATCAGCAGGGAGCTGTCATCTTCCTCCATAGAGAGGGGAAGATAGTCATGGTACTGGGAAAAACCAAATAAACCATCTGGAAATACAACCAGCTCGTCTTTCGTATAATCCATCTCGCCGTAACATTTTGTATCAATCTTCATGCTTGTATAAGCCTCCGGGGATCAGTTTTTATATGGTAATATTAAGAGCAGGGGAATCCGGCTCTTTTTTTGGTGGAACATAATTGGGGGTGCCGGTATATATAAATTCTACTTCAGGGTAAGAGGTTATGATGGTCATTTCCAGGGCTGGTATGTATTCCAGATCGCCAGATGCCACACGAAATTCAAATTCACCTCTCTGAAGGGTATACAACCCATTATTGTCAGGGCTGCCAGAAAATGGATCACCAAAGCTGTTTCCTGATCCAGAGACGTTTGCTGTGCCATGTACTCTTTGGGCAGTATCCTGGATATCAAAAGCTTGTCTGATATCCTGGATACAGGTCATGCTTTCCGGAAAACTGATCCCGTAATTTTGAGCCTGGCGTGCTTTCAGGCGGTATTGGGAAATAGCCTGATGCTGTTTTGCTGCCAGCTGGTCCTTTGAAACCAGCCTGGCATTTTGACGGAAACGGACAGATTCAAAAGGTTTAAAATTTGCTTCAATCACAGGTTTCATACATTTTCACCTTCTTCAGACCTGAAAATAGAACGTTATTTTTTGCTTGTCTTTTGTAAACAATGTATCGGTATCATTTTATAAAATCAAAAAGAGATGACTGCATCAGGTTTGACCCCATTTTTAAAGCAGCAGAATAGGAGTACTGGTAAGAGTACATTTCTGTGATGGCCTCATAAGGATCAGCTCCGAGAATGTCTTTGTATTCCTCTGTCAGGTTGTCGCTTAAAGTATCAAGACGGGTTTTTGTAGTTTCTACCAGGGAATATTTATTGCCAAGGTCGCTGTAAACGGTGCTGATAGTATGCTCTGTATTAGCTGCATCTTTAAGTACACTGCCCATAGTATCTCTAAATTGATCAATGGTCGTAGTATCATTGATATAATTATCACAGGCCATAACCGAACGGCTGAGAAGCGCCACAGGAGTTGTTTCCAGGGCAGCTTTGACCGCTTTCTTTGCATCCGCATCAGACATGGCATTTAAGGAATCTGAAGTAAGCCCCGTAAGCATATTCAGTCCTCCGGTATAGGTATCTAAAAGAGACTGACGGTTGGAAATATCGCCATAACCGATATCTACCCGGCCTTGTTCTCTCATAGCTGTCACAAGGTTGTTCAGGGCATCATCAGGGTTAGGGCCTAAATCATAACTGTAAGTATTTGTATTTTTATCATATGCCATGGTCATATTGACCGTCTTTGTGGTACCGTCTGAATACTTATGGGTATAAGTAAGGGTTTTTCCATCTCCGCTTAGAGAAAACGGAGCTGTTGTAATATCATTTCCGCCGTAAACATAGAAATCCTGATACTGGCTGTTCAGATTGCTGACCATGCTCTGCACATCCTGAAGAAGAGCATCTCTTTTTGTCTGGACAGAAGTTTTTGAGCTGTTATGGGAGGAATCCAGCACATACTGCATGGAAGTCTTACTGTTGCTTAAAGTTTTCTGGATATCCCTTGCGCCCTGCTCCTGTTGGTACAGACGGTTTTTAATATCACCTAAAATAGAACTTTTACTCTTTGCATCCTGATATAAATGATCCATTTTCTTTCCCTGGTAATAAGCAAGAGGATTATCAGCAGCTGTTTCATAAGCAGCGCCGGTAGAAACCTTGTTCATGCTTTTATTCAGATTGCTTTGAAGATCATTTAAAGAAGAAGTATACCTACGGTAAACAGATGAACGTACAACTCTCATAATTTATTAATCCTCCTTATATTTATGCACCAGTATTACTGATCAGGGTATTCAACACTTCATCAAGGGCAGTCATCAGACGGGAAGCAGCATTATAGGCTGAAACGTAGGCCATCATATTGGTTGCTTCTTCATCCAGGCTGACACCGGAAAGAGATTCTCTGGAGTCCTGGATACTGTTTAAAACAGTTGTGCCCGTCTTTAATGCAGTCTGGTTGGAACTGGAATCAGAGGCCAGCTGGGTGGAAAGGTTATTCATATAATCAGCAAATGTTTTCCCGTTCAATTTCGTGGTATCCTTCATAGCTGCGATCATATCAAGGACTGTATCTGTGCGGTTGGTGCCGTTTGTAGAAATATGGACCGTTCCACTGGTCCAGCCTTTGCTGATACCGATATTTCCGGCTGTTATACCAGTTGTGGAGTCATTGGTGGAATTAGATAAAAGATTCTGATCCTTGGGGTTTTTGCCATTATTGTTGATGTCATTCATGGAGTTTGCGAAAGTAGAAGCTAACTGATCCAGTTTTTCTGAGTAATACTGGTATCCACGGACATCATCCACAGATCCGTTTATCGCATTGCCGGTACCTTTTTTCTGGAGCATATCCAGGCTTGCCTGAAGAGAGCCGCCTTCAAAATGGATCCCTTTTAACTCTGCGTATACATCTGCAGCTGCCTGTCCATTCCCTTTATAGCTGGGGGCTTTTTCAAACTTGATGGAAATGTTTGCAGGATCAGAAACAGAAGCAGCTGTCTGGTGATCGCCTTTTAACACACTTAACTGTCCGTAGTTTTTTGTGAGACCGTTAGTACCAAGGTCAGATCCGTTTACCAGGATCAGCTTCTGGCTCTGTCCCTGGGCATCAATATAATTCATGCTCACTTCCAGGTCATCAGGCCAGTCCTTCTTGCCGATCACAGCACCATTTGCATCATGATCATAGGCGTTATTCCCGGAATGGGCGTCATCCTTGTAATATCTGGTTTCAACAGGAATATAACCGGAAAGCTCATCCAGAAGAAGATTTCGTTCATCCTGCAGTTCCAGGGAAGGATGACCGGCAACCTGGTTACGTTTGATCTGCACGTTCAGGTCACCGATCTGGCGGAGGATGTCATTGATCTTCTGCACATCGCCCTGTTCACTGCTGCCTTCCCCTGTGAGCCTTTGAAATTCATTCTGTTCAGCCTGTGAGATCTGTCTGGATGCCTGGTTAAAAAGATTACATACAGACTGCATTTTAGAGCGCAGCTCACTTTCATAGATGGGATCGGATACCTTTGCAGGATCCTGCATGCTTGTAAGGGTAGACTGGACATCATCAAATGCCTGACGGATGCCGGAAATGGTTGTTTCGTCCAGTACCTTTGACAGGGAATTAAGGGCAGTCTGTAAACGATTGGTGTAGCTGCAGTCAGCAGACTGGCTGCGGTATTGGATATCCAGATAAGGATCTCTGATCTGTGAGACCCGGTCCATGCTTACCCCAAAGCCTACTGCAGTTTCATTCCCATTAGAATAATGGGAAACAGGATTCGTATAATTAAGGCTGGATGCCTCTAACTGCTGCCTGGTATATCCGGCAGTATTCATATTTGACAAATTCTGTCCTGTAATATCCAGACGTTTCTGGTTGGCCTGGAGAGCGGACAGAGCGGTATTAAAACCGGAAAAAGTTGCTCTTACCATAAAATATTATTACCTCCAAAATATAAATATCCTGCAGTCCCCACAGTTTTATCAGACATATTTGTCATAAACATGAGGATCGCTCTGCTTCGCACCGGCAAGGCGCTGTTCTAACTGCTTCATGCGGATCCGGATCAGACGGTCTGTGCCACCTTTTATCTTTTTCAGCTTTTCAGCCTGGCTGGATAACCGTTCCAGGATCGGAGAAAGAAGTGCCACAACCTCCTCGCTGTCCTCCTGCATCAAAATCTGGCGGAAAGTAAGGCCCTCAAGACCCGACTTGCGAAGAAGATCACTTCGTTTTTTATCTAGTCCGCGCAGCTGCAGTAAAAGCATGTTTTCATCATTTAAAAGAGATTCCAGCTGATCGGGATGATCAGCTGAAATAACAGTTAGTTTATCAGCCTCAACCTGGCATAACTGTTCTAATACAGTACACAGCTGTTCTAATACCGGGATCAGGCTTTCAGGCGCCCTCATAGATTATACATGGCCCTTGCAATGGCCATGGGATCCGGTTCGTAGGTTCCTTCCTCAACCTGTTTTTTCAGTTGGGCAGCCTTTTCAACGGAAACGCCTTTCTCGCGGCAGACATCTTCTGTAATGCTGTGAGCCAGAGATCGTGCAAAAAGTGTTTCATCAGCCGAAATACCTTCGGTGTATTCAAAACTGGCTCGGTCAAGATCAGCCGGTTTTGCAGAAATATTATCAGACAAAGCAATGTTGCTTTGTCTCATTGATACATGTTCCATGTGTATTTGCTCCTGGATAGAATCTTGAATTTTCATACAATTACTCCTCACCTTAAAATAAAACGGCAGGACCACAAAAGTATCCTGTGATTCTCACATGCTTACTGAATCTATGTAAATTATCGCCTTTTTTCTTGAAAATATAAGAAAAATTATATTTATAAAAAACGGGAAAACGACGACTAAATATGCATATGGAAGTATGCAGGATAAAATCATACTATTATAA
>SKEE01000670.1_pt1 | contig 35860 bp, 57 predicted proteins | sample 4826661 | NCBI WGS metagenome assembly SKEE01 (sample SAMN11008817, study PRJNA524170) | human gut metagenome | biome: Human fecal sample; material: Feces; isolation source: fecal sample from pouch patient p20 | host: Homo sapiens | place: Israel: Tel-Aviv | collected 2016-11-14
GCTTGGCAGCATCCTTGAAGTCGATGCTCGTAACCTTGTCCACGCAGAAGTTACAAACCTTTCTGCGCTTGCGGGGCCGAGTTCTATCATTGGCCATGATGAAATCCTCCTTCTTGCAATCTCAGGGAAAAAGCTCAATCAAAACGGGAGCTGGCTGTCGTCGTCCTCGATCATCGAGAAGTCGGAAGCCGGCGCGGGGGCAGCGGGTGCGGCATAGCCGTGGGAGCTGCCCGCAGCAGGCGCAGCCGGTGCGCTGTAGCCATAGGACGGCGCGGGGGAATACCCGCCGTTGTCGCCTGCGGCCTCGCGCTTGGAGTCGCCGAAGTAGACATGCTCGGCCAGTACTTCGGCGGTGCGGCGCTTGTTGCCGTCCTTATCCGTCCAGTCCCGGAGCTGCAAACGGCCCTCCACCACGGCCATGCGGCCCTTGGTGAAGAAGCGGGAGACAAATTCGGCGGTCTGACGCCAAGCCACGATGTCGATGAAATCGGTGCCCTTCTCGCCGGTGGTCTTGTCCTTGAAGTCCCGGTCCACCGCCAGGGAGAAGGAGGCAACGGGGGTTCCAGACTGGGTGTGACGCAACTCTGGGTTTTTAGTTAGGCGGCCCATAAGTACAATCCGGTTCAGCACACGTAGCCCTCCTTCGTAATAAAGGCCCTTAGTTCATCCGGGCTGTAATAGACCCGTACTCCGATTCTGACGCACCGGATCTTTTTAGCGTCTCTAAGCTCGTCCAATGTATCCACACTGATGTTCAGCACATCAGCAGCCTCCTTGCGCGTAAGCAGGAGTTTTTCCATCTTCATGACCTCCATTTCCTGTATACCAATTCTGCCTCATCCCAGTCAGTATATATCGTCTTAAAGTAGTCCCTCATCCGCTCATGCAGTTCCCCGACTGTCCCCTCGTTGTCAAATGCCTCATGACACCGCTGACACCCCGTCCAAATGTTCTCCTGAATCCCAAGTCCACCCTGCGAGCGACGAATAAAGTGGCAATGTGGGCCAGCATTCGAGGAGCCGCAGAGTACGCACCGCCCAAAGTCCCGCTCCCATACGGCCTTTTTGGTTGCGGCGGATATGGCAGTGGCCCTAGTCTCTCGATGCACGCCCCCACTCCCTTTCCAACTGCGCGTCCAGGATGCGAATTTGCAGCTTGTAGCCCTGTATGGCCTCCCGTGCGGATTCGTACACTGTCTGCGCAATATCTCTTTCCAGGCGCAGCCGGGCGATCTCCGCGTCACCACGGCAAATATCAGAGATAATGGTTACAGGCGTGCCCTCCGCCCTGGCTTCCAGCACAGCTTTTCGAAGGGCTACCCTGTAATCGCGTTCCGCCTGCGCATATGCCTTGCCTCGAGCCCCGAGCTGTCCAATCGCCTTATCCAGGAGTGCGGACTTTGCGCCGATCTCGTTTATCAGCTCATAGCCCATACAAACGCCCGCTTTCCTGTCCGGTTGTTCAGGATAGATAAACCAGAAATCCTACGGTTGTCACCATAAGCAATTTTCTCAACCGAGAAGGTGTCGAAGGTACGAAACTTCCCATTGGATTCCAGGATGTTCATTTTCTCGGAGGGTACCCAAATAAACGGTGCGGTATAGAGCTCTCTGCCGATGCCCCATCGGAAACCAGCACGTTTGAATGCGTCGCTTGCCTCTCCCTTTTTCTCGTTGCCCTCGCCGTCCTCCCTGGACTCTATTCCACAATCCCACTTCCACGTCCAGGCGTCTCCCTCACGGATGGCAATCCCACAATACAGGTTCCCTTTGATTTCCCGGTAATCGTTCGTCCAGTTTTCAGAGCCAACCGTCTCATCCAGGATATCCATATCCGTCCTGGCCGTCTTATAAAGAAGGAGAACCGCCCCATTCTTTTTGACCTGCTTGACCTTCACCTCAATGTCGGAAGCCTCCAGCAGACGGAACTTGTCCATCACTTCACCCCCACACTTCTGCCCTGTTCAATGTGGGCGTAGGGGACTGGAACACCGTCTTTAATGAGCTTGCCAACTCCAGTTTTGCTGACCTCCAGTTCCTTGTACTTGACGCACTCCGCGTCATAGCCGTTCTGCTCCAGCCAGCGGATTAAAGCTTCTGGATTAGACACTTGAACGGACGAGGTTTTGCGGAAAATGACGGAGCACCTGGCCGTCTGGAACTTCTCGCCGTCTAATGCAAGGGACAGATAGGATTTCAGTCGTTCCGCCTTGTTCTCCAGGGCCTTTCTGCGCTCATTGAGTGTGTCCGCCTCCTCCTTGATTGCCTTGGCGTCGGCCATCAAATCCTTGTACCAAAGGGCCATATTCTCAATCTTAGCGTCCCGATCCATCTGGAGCGCAGCAAACGCCTCATAGTCCATTAGTTCCCCTGTCTCCGGGTCTACCAGACCTTGAATCGCCTGGTCAATTTCATACAGTGTCATTTTGTTCCTCCTTACATTTCTGGCACATTTCTTCGTTTTGGTAAAGTTCTGCTCCGCAATTTGGGCAATTCCCTGCGGTTGGATCCTGTTGCATATCCCGGTATGGTGAAAATGGAAGCCACCACTCCATATCAGGCAATCGCCGGAAGCACCGCCCGCGGGCAGCCATCCTCACCCATATAAAGGAATCCGGTTCGGCCATCCGAGAGGCGGATATGTATTGTCCCGTCCAGGGCGTTAATCTCGTCGATTGGGTAGCCGATATTCTCCATCGCCCAGCGCAGCAGGGCAGAAATATTTGTGGTATTCAGCATTGACTTTTCCTCCTTCCAGCCCTAAAATAAGGGCAGATGTTCTTTCTCTTGCCGCCCTCTGGTCTCGCACACCGGGGAGCGGCGCTTTTTAATATAGCTCGATTGCAAAGCCATCTTTGATGAGCTTTGGGCGCTTGCCATTTACCTGCTCCGGCCTTATCCCGAGTTTGCTGACGACGCCGGCCATCGGGATCGAAAACCCGCCGGAATATCTCGACACAGCAAAGCCTTTTTTGCTGTCGGTGAAATGGAATAGCAGATACTTTCCGGCCTTGCCGATCAGGACTCGAGGCAATATGTTGGGGATACACTTTGCGGCGGCGGAACTCACATATAGGGCGGTGTTCGGGCTTGCCAGCTTCACGTATTGCTCTGTGCCCGTCTTCTGGATTATCTCTTCGTCAGTGCCAATTTCGATAAAATCTAGGGTTTCATTCATTTTCGTTCCCTCCAGGTATTTCGATGACCGCCCACACATCGTCGATGCTCTCCGCGCCCTCCAGTCCGGTGATCTGGATGGTGAGCGGGCCGGTGGGCGTGTGGGACGGGGTGGTGGTTGCCGCCGGGGTCTCAATGGCCGGCTGCTCCGGCTCCTGGTTCCAGACAATTTCGATCAGTGCAACCAGCGCCAACAAAAAGAACAGGTATACGGTGGTAACGATCAGTTGCTTTTTCATAGGCGGACCGCCACCAGAACGGCCAGCACCAGCGCCGCTCCGGCAACCACCGCCAGTTGAACACGCTGGGCCATCGCCTGCGCCTGCTGTACCCGGCGGCGGTAGGCCCGGTAGCTGTATGCCTTTGCGCGCCTGTCGCGCTCGGTTTGTGCTCCCATAATTTTCACTCTCTTTCATTAGTTGAAAAGCTCTGTCTTGAAATCGCTCATTTCGCTTTGAATGGTGCTCGCCACCGCCGTCCGTATCATGTGTACGATGGTTTCGTAGTCAAAGCACGGTACGCCCTCCCGCTTGTATTTAACCAGCCCTCCGGGGCTGATTTTGTATGTAAGCGCCTTGTCCTTGACCGCAATCCCGAAGGTTGCCCGGCCTTCTCTGAGCGCCAGCCTTACCGTTTGTTCGGGCCAGTCCAGATATCGGGCCGCAACGTCCAAGGGAACATTGTCATACGCTAGGATTTCATCGTCCGTCGGAATCGCTGGGCGTTCCTTTATTTTCTGCCGCATTTCCTTCGCCTCCTTTCTCTCCGAGCGCCTCAATGAACCACTCCAGCGGCTTACCAGTCAGAGACTCCACCACTTCGCTGGTGAGTTTTAGGGAATTGTAGTTCTGTCGAACAAGCTCCGAGATTTTGCTGTCTTTGTTCATGGTAATAAAAAATCCTCCAATCTTGCCAGAGGCCGGAGGATGTGATATACTGTCTCCGATACCTCGTAGCTGCGTTACGTGGTGTCATGCCCTGGTCGGTGGTGGTGCACTGGCCGGGGCGCTTTTTGTTGTGCTCTTAAATTTATGAAACAAGGAAATGCATTGCTATCCAAAAAATCGTTATTGCGGAAAGCACAGAAACCGTTGTCGCATTTATTTCCTCATCAAAGAACCAACAAATAAATATGTACCCTGCTTCAAGCGCCGCAAAAGCTAAAGCTATCCATTGGAACATCCCCGGCCCCCACTTTCGTAATCGAGGTATTTGTTTCCAAAGATATCTATCGTATAGTTCTTAGCAATTTCATCTTGATTCCGCTGGCTTTGTAGTGTAAGTACGAGGTCAGCAATTTCTTTAGAATCAGCCTCAATGATGATCTTCACCCCACTTACCTCCTTCCCCGCCCCGTCAGGGGCGGGCTTTATTCACTTGTTATCGATCCGCCGAAAAAGATCATCAACTGTATAGTCAGGAAAGAATTTATTTTTGATTTCAATTGCCTCTTGGATTGAAAATGCACCTTTCCCGGCCATTTTGTTACGAAGAACACGATCGCTAATTCCGGCCTCCTTTGCTAGAACACACTTCTTGATTCCTCGTTTGGCAATTTCGCCGGCCAAGTTAGGATAAACCGCAGTCATAACCTCACCTCCATTTCCGCTTACGGAAATTCTGTCTTTATTATATTCCCGTTTACGGAAACTGTCAAGCTATTTTGCAAATTTTTATTTCCGATTTCGGAAATTTTATTATTGCGATTTTTTTATAATTGTGATATATTGTTTTCAGGAGGTAAAGAAAATGTGGCTTGACGTTTTTAATGAAATGCGAAAATCATCAGGGATGAGTCTTGATGAGTTAAGCGAAAAATCAGGAGTCCCAAAAGGAACCCTTGCAAAAATAACATCAGGTATTACAAAAACTCCATCTCTCGAAACAATGAGAAGCCTTGTTTATGCGATGGGATACACCCTTGATGATTTGGACAAAAAAGAAAATTCCCCTGCTCCACCCGAAGACGAAGAAGGGGAATTGACTGTTGATGAAGTTGTATCGGCCTTTGTCTCTGCTGGGATTGTTCCAAAGGGCAAGGATCTAACTGATGCAGACCTTCGATTCTTGCTCGCAATTATGGACGCTATTGACCGCTGGTTCGCAAATTAACACCAAAGTACGCAAGGAACGATAAGGGAATTTTTTCTTATTTAGTGCTTTGGTTAGCTTTTCAAAGTTTGGAAGCCCTTTTTCGTTTGGCGTCATCTTGCGCCCTCCTCCCAATTTGTACCTTACCAATATTTTGGTTGGGAATTTTGCTCCCCTTGCTCACCATTATAGAACGTTAGTTCTATTTAAGCAATATGTGTTATCACCAAATTGTGGCAGCTTATTTTCTATATGCTAAGAGATTGCTTCGTTGGAAAAGAACGGATTATTGGACTATGCTTATGATATGGTACACCAACCCATGATTGCCAAACAGAACGAGAATCTAGCCGCAGAATTGTATTTATTGAACCTACCGACAGAGGTCGGTAAAATAGAGAGGAGAATGGGATATGGAAAATGAAGCTATCAACGGGACTAACCCAGAAGTCGGCCAGACCACTCCACCCGAATCGCCCAAAAAGTTTTGTAAATATTGTGGCGAGCGCATCGACATTGACTGTGTTGTTTGCCCTAAGTGCGGAAAACAAATCGAGGGGCAACAGGCCATCATAGAGGCCATCACACCAAAGAGCGAAATCGAGGAACTGCGGAGCGAAGTATCCGTGCTCAAGCTGGCGATCCGCACCATGAATCAGGAAATCGCCGAACTGAAAAAAGCGCAATAAAATACCGCCCCCGGTGCTACCAACACCAGGGACGGCTCACATAGGGGTGATAAGGTTTGGGTGCCATATCACCCCTTTATTTTACCAGAATAGGGGGAAAAGTCAATGAGAAGAGCGAACGGAACTGGAAGTATTGTAAATCTTGGGCCAAACCGCAGAAACCGATACGCCGTCAGAGTTTCATACCTGGAACGGCCCGGCCTATGGAAACAAAAATACTTATCCTACCACAGAACCACCAAAGAAGCACAGGAGGCCCTCGACAAATATTTGGCATCTAATATCCCGGCAAAGTCACTTGCCGTTACTTGGGGAGACGTATACAATCAGTGGTCGGCTAAAAAGTATGCAAAGGCAGGAGCTGCCTCTATCGCCAGCTATAAAGCTTCTTGGGCACGCCTCTGCGTGCTGGAAGAAAAGGATATGTGTAAGGTTACGATTGACGACCTGCAATCTATTATTGACCAAGACAAGGCCAACGGATTATCGAAATCTAGTATTAGCAATGACAAAATGCTTATGAAAGCACTTTTTAAGCACGCAATGGAGCGCGATATCGTGTATAAAGACTATTCCGCTTTTGTGGAACTTCCAGGAGTTGAAGCAAAGCACGAAAAGGGTGCTTTTGATGATATCACAATGCGTAAATTGGAGAACCTGGCGTCCTCTGGATTCCCTTGGGCTGATACCGTACTAATGCTATGTTATACTGGATTCCGAGTATCTGAGTTTTTGGGGCTCACCAGATTTTCCTATCATCCAGATGGGAGCTATTTGCAGGGCGGCCTAAAAACACAGGCCGGGAAAAATCGGATTGTTCCGGTGCACCCTAAAATCATGCCATATCTGACCAAGTGGCTGTCCAGGGGCGGTAAGACTATTATCTGTGATGATGACGGAAATGCAATCCCCGCATACAAATACCGCCCGCTATTCTCTAAAGTTATGGAAGAATTAGGACTCCTTGCCGCCACCCCTCATTGGTGCAGACATACCGCCGCGTCTCGGATGAGGATGGCCGGGGTGGACGAAGTCGCTATAAAGCGTATCTTAGGGCATTCCGATGGAGATGTTACTGAGCACTATACGCACGTAGATGTTTCGTTTTTGGCTAAAGAGCTCCAGAAGGTTTCCTAAGTATTTGTAACTTTCGTCTTAAATATGTACAAATAGAACAATACACCAAAAGTTCTGAAAAGTTGTTACTAATTGCGTATTTATTAATAATTTTATTGTTTTTGTCCCTTGGATAACATGTAATCTTAATGTGTTTGTAATTCGTAGTGAAAATAAAGCTAGTGATTGCAATGCTTACAGGATTTTTTGTAGCTAGTATGTAGCTAGTGCGTAACTTTCGGTGTAAATATGTGCAAATAGCAAACCGATGAAAAAGTTCAAAAATAGAGGGCGGAGGCTATTGCCCCCGCCCCTTGTTTAGCCCCTCACGATGTACTCGTAGTAGCGGGCCAGTTTGTCCTCCGGTGCGTCCTTGTCACAGAGGAACGATTTTGCCATGTCGGCGTAAAAATCAATCTTATCGCCGACACCGTGCTTCTTGGCTACTTTAACGTAGTCACTATAGACCATGTTGAGGGCCGCCCAGAACTGGATGGGGTCGCACTCAATCCCACGCTGGGCCATGACCTGTTTGGCCTGCTCCAGCGTCCAGTGAACGCCACGGGTGCCATCCTCGTTGTCCATATGCTTAGACCATTCATCGGCCATCTCCTTGGTGAAAGGAATATAGCTGGAAGATGCCCCATAACCTGTCATATGTTCTCCACCTTTTCTGTATGCCATCTCGTCCATGCGGTAGTCATGGTCAAACTCTCTCGGAGTCCTCATTTCACCTTCGCCAGAGATAGCGAATCCGATTTTGTTCATGGGACGATTCATCTCCCGTCGCTCTGTGTATGCGCTCCCATCCTCCCGATAGACCGGGGGGACGTAGGGGTAGCCGTAGTGAGACCGGGGACCGTACATCCGATCATCCCAGTATCGGCTCTCTACCCACATACCGCCATCGTTCCGTGGGGCAAAACGCCCATCAGAGTAACGGCGATAGCCCCGATCCTCCGGCTCCATCATCTCAGAGCGCGGTGCATAACGGCCATTGTCGTAATGCTCCCGGCCACGGCGGTCACGAAACTTATCATCGACATCGTAGTTGTCGTAGCTCCGTCCGTCGTTGTAGCGGCGATTGTTGCCACTGGACATGAGCATCATCCGAGTAGATCGTTTCATTTTGACCCCTCCTTACGCCGTAGGGGCGGGTGCAGCACCGCCGTCAATACTGGCAAGATTGTTACTGGGAGAGCAGCAGGGCTGCCCCAACATGCGGAACGAGCCGCCGGTGGGGGTAGTCACCACACAGACGGAGTAGCGGGTGCGAGTGCGGATGCCGCAGGCAGTCACCTGAGCGCAGTTACGCTTGGTAAGTGGATATAGCTCTGTCCCCGTACCAATAGTAATGTACACAGGTGCATTGATGGTAGTTGTGGCCGGGATGGACTGGGCTACCACAATACAATACTTCCCGCCGTTGTTGTAGGCACCGGCAGGCAGATTGATTTCAAGGTTGCCGCCGGTAAAGGTGACCGCCTGGCTTAGAACCAGGTTGTCGCACAGGCGGCAAACAGGCTTACAAGACATAAAATACCTCCAAAAATCAGGGGCGGCAGACATTTAGCCCGCCGCCCCGAAATAGTCACGGCAAAGCCGGAAGGTCAACTTACGAGGAAACCTCGTAAGTTTAGCAGCCACAACCGCAGCCGTTGTTGTAGGTCCCGCAATAGGGATAGGGGGCGGGCACCTGGTAAGCGGGCACGGGCATGGGATTGATGCGCCGAATCAGTTCAGAGGTCTGAGCGTCCAGAGTGGCGGTCAGATAACTGTTCTGGTTGGCCTGAGAAGCCTGGAACTTGAGCGCCTGATTCTCAGACTGTAGGCTAGAAATCTTGTCCTGAGTCAGGAAGTCCAGAATGGCCCGGGTGTTGGCGTTGTTGTTGTCCAGGATGTCGCGGGTGGTATTCTGGATGGTGTTGCGGGTGTCGCAAGCCTGGGTCGCCATATCATACCGTACACCCTGAATTGTGGCCTGTGTGTCGCAGCAGCACTGAGCCAGATGGGCCCCCAGAGAGTTGAAGCCGGTCTGGGTCTGATACCCCAGATTGCAGATGGCCGTATCCACGCCGTGGAAGCCGTTGGTCATGGTGTTGTTCAGAGCAAAGGTGCTGTCGCAAATGCCCTGCTGGATAGCGGAGATACCGCGCTCCACACCGTTGAAGGCAATGGCCTCATTGACATCGGCGCGAGTAGCCAATCCCTGGAGGCCCGGATCGGTGCTGGCACCGCCACCGCCGAAACCACCGAAGCCGCCGCGGCCCCAGCCAAAAATCATGGCGAAGATGATGATAGCCCACCAGCCATCGCCACCCCAAAAGCCGCCATTGTTACAGTTGCCGCTGTTGGAGTCGGAGCCAAGAGCATAGCCAGTCGCAAAATCGTTATCCATTGTATATACTCCTTTGTCAGTTATTACATCGGGGCCGTACGCTCCCCGGATGTTTCAAAAGAGCGGTTTTTTGTCAAGACACCGAAAAACTGAAAAGAAATGCTCTATTTTATTTCATGGGTATACCTAGTTGTCGTGCAATTTCCTCAACGGAGGTTCCCCTCTGTTTTGCCATGTTTTCTGCTGTTTGGCGAAGCTGTTGCGGGCTCTTGCCCTGGATAAGCCGCATGGCTTGAGCTGCCTGCGGATTCTGTCCAGCCATCTGCTGGAGCATTTGCATGGGATTCCCGCCGTTCCGCGCCATCTGGAGCATGGCCGTCATGGTATTATTCATCGGAGGCATCATTCTTTTTCCCTGCCTTTCCGCCAGACGTGGGCTTTTTCAGCCGTTCTATCTCGTCCTTCAAATTGTTGATGGTGTCCTTCATGTCCATAAATTCATCCAGCGGTGCAAAAGCAGGGGCCTGGTTCTCTACCTGCTGTTCTTTTGCCTGCTGTTGACCATGGAACTCAAACACATCAGCAGCTCCGGTATTGGTATTGAAGCGTTTCATATAGACCACATTATGAGCGAGGTCGGGGAAAAACATGGGAGCACCCATGAAGTCAACCGGAACACCCAGCGCTTCTTCCCTGGAGGCCACAGGACGGCAGAAAAAAGCGGGCTGTGTGTTTACATTACTCTGTGGCTGAATGGTCTGTGAGGGTTGCTGAGTAGGTTGCTGGGGCTGATATACTTGTGGAGCCGGAGCAAACGGGGTAACAGGATTGTAGGCCCCATAAGCCGGGTATGTGTAATTAGGAAACGCCATACTGACGCGCCTCCCTCCCCGCCTCTAATGCGGTTACGTAATCCTCCAGTCCCTCGTCATCTCCCTGTGCCATGTACCACATCGCGGTTTCGGCGGCACAATCACGGGACATGCCAGCGGCTACCATCCTCTCGATTAGAGTCATATCCAACACGTCCTTGTCCATAAAAATAAGGAGTCCGTGAGGAGGGCGGCGACGTGTACCAACCCTGTATCCTCACGTCCTCCATGTCTATATTGTCGCATAAAATAACCCCGGCTGGGTTCGGTTCCAGTCGGGGTTATGTACGTCTTATGTACGGATTGTGTATAGCTTGGTTGCAACGTCGGACACGCGGGGCAAGATGTTCTTGATGTGGTCGCCTACCGTTGCCCTACGCCATCCAAGCTCTGCCGCAATATCCATCTGCGGCCATTTCTCGATAATGTACCGGCGGGCTATCAACTCATCGTCTCGATACAACGCGGCCTCTTTGATGGCCGTTTCAAGCTCAGAGCGCAAGAGCTTATCCAATGGTTCTGGTAGTTTCACCCTTGCGCTCATTCAGTCACGTCCCTTCTTCCGGCGGCTCCGTTGGCAGTTGTTTCAGGGCCTCCACCAGTTTTGCCGCCATCCCATTCCCGCCCAATGCCTTGTAGGCGTTGTACATGTCCAGCACGTTCTCCATACCATAAATCGGGATATAGCGCTGGTCTGAGTAGTGATTGTACTCGGTAATGATTTCTCGTCTGAGGAGGGCCTGCACCCCCTTCATGAGCGCGTCGCTCTTCTGGCTATCTGTCTTGACTCGTTTACGTTCGCGGGCGGCGACCGCCTCGATGATTGCCACCAGAACGACCGCCGCGCCGGAAATCAGTGGGCCTACCCACTCCATGGGCATCAGCCCTCCTTAGTCAACTGCTTATAGGCCTGATTGATACCAGTGGCCGCAAGGCCGCTCACAATGCCGACGGCGGCTGCTGTTAGGTAATCACTGGCCGGGAACTCAGGCATGATGAACATGCCGAGGATGCCAAGCACCGCGCCAAACGCACCGCAGATGATGGGAATCCACTTGTTATCCAGGCCGGTGGCCTTGACCAACTGCCCGACGAGGAAGCAGATCACAGTGATAACCGCTACTCCCGTGATACCCAAAGAAGAAATGTCCATGATATGTACCTCCATCAAATCAGATTCAGCCGATCCAGCACGACAGCCAGCTCCTGCCGGGTCATATTGTCGCGTGGCCGGGTGCCATCCAGCACGCCCTTGTCCTTGGCCTTCTGCCACGCATCAGCGGCCCAAACGTCCGGGGTGTCCTCCGAGTTGTCCGCTCCCGGTTCGGCTTGCCACGCCACGCCCAGAAACTCACAGATGCCTTTTGCGGTGGCCCCGGCCAGCTTGTCCCGGTACTTCGTATCTTTGAGGTACTCCACGTCGGCCTTGTTGGTGTGGAAACCGTACTCAATCAGGCAAGCCGGGGCATCGGTCTTAGCGAGCACGGTATACATCTTGTGCTTGATAGGCTCGCTTCGGAGGCTTACGCCCGCCGCGTGGAACGCGTTGACCAGGTCAGAGGCCAACACATTGCGCTGCGCTGTCATAGGTCCTGCGCTGGTGTAGATCTCCAGCCCGGACGCGCTCGACCATCCGCCCTCCCCGTAAGCGTTAGTGTGAATGCTCACAAAGCAGTCCGGCGTTGCCTTATTGCTGATGTTGGCCCGCTCCGTCAGGCTGGGGTAATTGTCCGCCGTCTTGGTGAGCACCACACCCACCCCCTGGGCCTCCAGCAACGGCTTGATGCGTTGGGCCATATCCCAGGTAAACTCCCACTCCTTGTATGTACCATCCGGGGAGCCGTTGACGTTGCCCGGCCCGTGTCCGGGGTCAAGGCATACAGTGTGCTTGTTCATAGGCTTGTCCTCCTGTTCCGGCGGTGCTTGGCCCGCCTGCTTGAGATACACGCAAATCCAGTTGTGCACCTTGCGGCTGGCGGTGATGCGCTCGCCACCAAAGTCACACTGGCTGGAGCCGCCCCCATCCAGCATGACGGCGGAGGACCAGCCCAGCCCGGCCAGCTCGTCCCTCAGAGTTTCCGGCGTGGCTGCGTCTTCGGTCCCATCGCCAGAGCAATAGAGGGCCAGACTGCCACCCCGCAGGCCGATGGCGCTGCGCCCTCTCTTGCCGCCCTGGGCCGAGCCGTAGGAAGGCTTATCCACCGGCTTGCCGGAGGAAATGAGGGCAGTCACCGCGATAAAGTTATCCGCTCCCTCGTGCTCGGAGGTCATACGGATGTCGGGGCCCTTATCCCAGGCGTAGCCCATCGCCCTCCAGGGCGTGCCGGAGAGCATCGCCCCGCCCACCTTAAGCAGCGGGCAAGGGGTGCCATCCGGGTTCCACATGCCACCGTTGAGCACGTAATGGGCCTTTGTCTCAGCCTTGACCTGAGAGAGCGTCTTGCGGCAGTTGGTGACTCTCAGCTCAATCCGCTCCACGGACGAGAGCGGGATGTATGTAATGAGCTTACTCATTTGATTCACATCCTTTTATCCAGCGATCCCGCTGTTGATTACTGTTCCGGGGCCAGTAGCCCGGCCAGCTCCTGGTACTCCTCCGGGGTGAGCCGGTCGGCGGCGAGATAGACATCCATCTTGTCCTGGAGGCCGTCGGTGCGGCCCCGGTCAATGAGCAGCTTGCAAAGGTTGTATACGGTTGTCATAGTGACTCCTTTCTCAGATGGTGGCGGTGGTGGTCAGCTCCAACATACAAAGCCGTTCCTCGTGCTCGGCCAGCATGTCCAGAGTGATGTCCTCTTCCGAGGGCGGCTTGGGCTCCGGATCCGGCGGTTCGGGCCGCTCAGTAGGCGTGATACCCACCAGCCTGCCCTCCTCAATCTGGAGCTCACACCAGCCATAGGTCGCCCACACCGCGTCCTGAAGGTGGGCTGGCACCTCTATGTAGCCATCCAGCCAGCAGGCGCTCCGCCCGCTCTGGCTCTGGATCGGGTGCTGGCCGCCTTCCAGAGGTTTTATTTGGATAATGGTCATAGTTTCTACCCCTTTTTAACCAAATGCAATATATTTGTATTTTGCGTTAGTTCTGTTAAAAGTCCCATTAGTTGTATATATAGTAAGTCTATTTCCACTCCAAGATACAATTAAACGTGATCCACGAGATCCATCAAAGAAGTATAAAGAGTCAGATTCCGGAGCAACTACTGAGAAGTATTCGTCTATACCACCAACATAATTTAGCTGAAAAATAAAAACAGAAAGAGGACTAAATGGGAAATTTATATTGAGTGCGTTTTCATTTGTTCCCACATAGGTCCCCGTGACAACCCTCGCCCCCGCGTGCTCGTCCACGTACTGCTTATTTGCGGCACTATTGGATGCCGTTGGCGCGGACAACCCTATCAGCTCAACTGTTCCGCCAATCGAGCCGCCACTGGACCCGCCGGAAGCATTAGCCACCAATTCAAGCCGACTTGCAGATGAGGGAGATAGTTCTATCGAATTGCTGCCATAGCCAAATTCAATCCCTGATCTAATTTCGAGAACGCCCTCAACTGTTCCTCCGCTCAGCGGCAGGAATGGAGCACTTTGCATACCAGCCAGAGCGGTGTTAAACTCCTCTTCGGTTCCGGTATATCCTTTCTCTTTTGCCGCCTGATAGGCGGATTTTCCAGGTGCACCATCCTTGCCGTCTGCTCCTGGAGCTCCGTCCTTACCGGGCAGGCCGAGACCGGCAACTTTTTTCCCGTTTACAATGATAGCCATATGCTACACCTCCACCCATTGCCACATGCTAGGGCTGTCGGGCGGCCACGTACAGGGAATCATGTCCCCGCCCTCGGCCACCTTGTAGACCTTTCCATTGTAGCTGTAGTGCTTGACCGCATAACAGTCCATGCCGTACACCCACGGGATTGGGTCGTCCGCTGTGCCAGCGTGCTCGCGGTCAATAGGCCGGTAGATGGCGAGCATGCCGTCGTCGTGCGGGGGCATATCCTCTTGAGGAGTTACCGCCTGCACCACCCGGTAGAGCTGGCCTTCGTCGTTGAGGATGCGTCCCGCAGGCAGTTCCTCGCCGTCTGCCAGTACCACCGCCCAGGTGGGAAACAGATCGGGCATGTCCAGAACGTAGGCGTCCGGTATGGCCGTGCTGGTGGCCGCGTAGGCCCTCATCGCGGCGGCGTACTGTGACTGCATGTTCGGCTCTGACGGTTGGGGGGCTGGCTCTGGGACTGGCTTGTTGGTCAGGGTCAGCAGCGTACCAGCGTAGGTCTGCCGGGTATAGTTCCCTGCATCATCCTCTGACAAAAGAAACCCATCATCCCGGTACATCTGGATTTTGCCGGTCACCTCTCCGGGGTCCAGCGTGACCGAAAGATATTTGATGGTATCCTCTGTCACAACCCGGCGGGAGACACTGTATTGCTTTTCGCCGATTTTTAAGTACATGTTACCTCCTCAGAAACAGAAGCTGAAGGCTACGCAAAGCCGGTTATAGGCACCGTGCCAGAAAGCACTTCCAGTCCTGTGGACATCACAGAAGTCGGAGGTGTTTTGAGAAAACGAAGAGCGCTCCAACCAAAAGTCCGCGCTGCCGGCGCGATTTTTCACTTTGCTGTTGCCCGCCTTGTAGTAGTCATACTGGAGGCCCTCTCCAGCGAAGGAGTAGGTGGTGCTGCCGAAAATTTCGATTTCTGACAGCAGGAACAATTCATCGCTGGTGGTCACAATGATTGAGCTCTGATTCCCTGCGCTGGTCAGTTTATTAACTTCTCTTATCCCAGACTGCACCTCCGCCGGAAGCAGGGCTTTCAACGCGGGCATGGTCTGCGTCCGCATTTGGCAGTCCCGCCAGCCGCCCGCATTGGTGTTGCTGCTGTTCATCTGGTAGGTGGTGTCGTAACAGTCGTGCATCTGGAAGGTCAGAGGCGCTTTGCCCGTCCCATCGGCCAGATCATCGTGGTTCTTCCCGATGATGTCGATACGATACGCCTTGCCGCCGATGTCCATGTCCTTGTAGCAGGAGCCATCAGATACCCAGGTGTCCGGCACCTCATTGGCGTGGCATGCATCGATGATAGCGGCCCAGTCATTGTTTGCAAACACAGGGTCATATGTTTTGTTGGAGGGTAGCCCTCTCGACATGAAGAACACCATCAGGCCGACACCTCCTCTTTGGTAAATTGGAAGTCGTAAGGAAGGATCAGAGCGGGGCGGATGCCTGCGTCAGTGTTTGCTCTCCAGATGCTGCTGTCACCGTTAGTTCGGGTATACCACACGTAGTTGGCATCGTTGGTGTACGGAGAGCGGAGCCACCAGTTTTCAGCATTACCATTTCGATTTGCAACCCGTTTGCTGTTGGCTAATGAATTTGTGCCGGACTCGAAGTAGGTCAGTTTTGCACCATCTACAGGGAAGTATGGGCTCGTAATGGTGCTCCATCCGACTTCATAGCCGGACAGCAGAAAAATCTTGCAAGACAGCCCATTTGCTCCGGTGCTGTCTGTTCCTCCTATTCCGCCTTCCTGCCGATACGGGATTTTAACCTGCTTGAGGGCCGACTTAATGTTAGAATCGTACTTCAAAAGCATTGTGCCGTTTAGCCAGCTCTGGATATCGGATTGCTCCAGGTTGTTGACTTCTCCGGAATCCCATATCCGATTTTCAGAAATGTCTTTCCTCAATAGCCATGTCCCTTCGCAGGACGCATCATAAAGAGGGCTGTCCTCCGGTATCCCCTGGTTAACCACCAGATAGTCCACCGGGGTTCCTTTCTCGTTGAGCCGCACAATCTTTCCGACCTCAAGGTCGCCCGCAGAAATACCGCTTGAAGCAGGAACAAAAAAGCGCGATACATATACCATCAGGACACCTCTGATTTTAGGAATTTAAAGTCGTAAGGGAGGATTAAGGCGGGGCGGATACCGTAGGAATTATAGGAATAGCCATTACCATAACTTCCATCAACGGAGATGTACCAATTACCAACATTATTCGCATTTGATGGAGAACGTGTCCAGTAAAGCCCATTCGTCATGTTGAATTTCGCAATTCTTTTGCTCCTAGCATCAGCGCCATCACCATCAATAAAGTAAGATAGTTTTGCTCCATCTATTGGGAGGTATGAGGACAGGCTGTTATTTAATCCAATTTCATATCCGCTTATTGGAAATACTCGGCATTGCAGACCGTTTTCTCCGCTGTTAACTGTAGCAGAACCATTCCAAACACAATACGGCACTTTCACAGTTTTAATGGCTGCTTGAACTGGCAAATCGTAGTCCTTCATATATCCAGACATAGTGCTCAAAATGCTGGAACCAGGAAGCGCATTTCCTCCACCAGAGTTAAACGGTCCCATCTCACGGATGTCCTTCCGTAGCAACCATGTCCCCTCACACGATGCATCATATAGATTGGACGGTATGCCCTGATGTACTACCAGATAGTCAATCGGGACCCCGCTTTCATTTAGATGTACTACCTGTCCTATCTCCAAATCACCAGCAGAGATCCCCATATCCCCAGTTGGGCCGCCCCTATGCAAGAACACCATCATCCCACCCCCACATTGACCGGGATGTTGACGGCCGGGGCCTCTGCCGCGTAAAAGGTCAGTGTCCCAGCTCCCTGCACGGCGTTCTGCGCTGATGGCCCCATCCAGGCGTTCAGCGCCTCTGCGTCCGCGTCCAAATCTGTACCACTCAGCGCTACGTCTACACTCACTACCGCTGTGTCTGCCGCCACAATGGAGCAGGAAACCGTCTGGCTGTACCTTCCGTTCCCACCTTGCGTCCACCCGCTGGACAGCAGAGTAATTGTGGTGCTCTTGGCCGGATCTCCTTTGCTGTTCCAAGCGCTTTTTTCTGTATCGCTTACTGTTCTGTGGCTTTCGTCTGTTGGTAGGTCTGCCAGCTTTGTACTGTTTGGTAAAGCCCCAACCATATTAGCCGTGTAATCCCCCTCCTGGGGGACAACTGCACCAGATCGTCCGTTGAAGGTGATCACACCGCTGCTACCTCTGCCCGCCAGCTCGTCGATAGCCCCCTGCACGTTTGTAGCCTCCAGGCCGCTGCCCGTGTTGCTGTAGCCCACCTGTTCGGCGGAGAGGTCGCCGCCCTCTCCGTCTTCGGTTACTTCGATGGTGTACGGCCCTTCGCCCAGGCTCTCCCCCATCTGCATTGTGCCGCCGCCGGGGATTGAGAGCCAGGGCGCAGCCGTGGCGATAGCGGCTAACTGGGCGGCGTACTGCTCCAGTGTGGTGCCCTCCGGGGGTCCTATGCCCATAGCCTGTAGTGACGCTGCGATACTTGCCTTAGCAGCGGACAGTCGGTCAATTTCTCCCTGGATACTCATGTCACACCTCCCGTCAAATGGCCGCCAGGGCCTCCTCAATGTCGCCCGTCAGGCTCACCGAGCCTCCGGTGGTGTAACCAGCAGGGACGGAAAAGGAGGTTGTGGTCAAGCCGTCAATCTCCCCGGAGACCGCCCCATTGTTTGCCATTGAGCCAGTGACCTTCGCGCCTTTTGCGTAAGCGGTCTTGCCATTAAGGATATCTCCGGCAACCGCTGTGCCGTCAGAGGTGTCCACATAAGCCTCCGGGATGGCCGCTACCTCAACGGACGTGAGTACCTTGCCATCTGTAGGCTCCACTGTTTGGACAGACTTGTTTGGCGTAACACTCTTCGTCTCCGGGGTGATCTGCACCTTTCCTGTTCCGCTGTGATAGCCCTTCGGGATGGTGTAAGACAGTTTTTCCGGGGTCAGTGTTTCAGTCGCCGCCCCGTTGTTTGGCATGGTACCTGTGGTGGTCTTGCCCGCCTTGTCCACAAACACCTTGCCAGTCAATACGTCAGCGCCGGTAGCCGTCACGGCGGATACGTCCTGATAGTTTTCGGGGATGGCAGCTACTGTCACGTCGGACAGACCATAATAGCCGGGGTCGGGTGTCACGTTCTGTTGGGCTTTGGTAGGCGTGACGGTCTTGCTCTGGAGGTTATAGTTTCCGCCACCGGACACCCCTGACACCGTGCCACTGCCGTTGTGGTAGCCTTTGGGGATGGTATATGTATCGCCCTCCTGGACGGTGGCAGATACCGCACCTCTGTTCTCGATTGCCTCAATCTCTGCGGCCAGCTTGGTCAGATCATCCGTGCCTGTTCCAATACCCAGTTCAACGGCCTTTGACCTGATAGCGTTTCGCGCTGTTTGGATTCTGCTGATTTCAGTTGCTACACTCATGCTTTCCCACCTTTCAAATTGTCCCTAACAGGATTTCGATGTTGCCTACCGTCTCCTGCACCGCGGCTGCGGTAATGGGGAGCGTATTGTCACCTTCGTCAAAGCCGTTTACTGTGTCCACAGATAACGTCCTTGTGTCTCTGTCCAGCTTTAGCCCGTGCCCGATGTTGTAGGATGTACCTCCTCCACCTTCCGGTAAAGGGATATCCGACGCCTCGTACTGGCCGCTATCCGGGTTCCAAATCTCCCAAAACCCATCCAGGCCGGGCCTCGGGGGGTGCTGGTTCAGCTCTGTGATACGTTCCTCCATTTGCTCAAACTCGGAGGGTAGCGGAGGCGGGAAAGCGTCTACGGCGTTGATAGAGTCATGGACAGTTGCGTAGAATATATTACTGTGCCGCACCTGTTCCCCGAGGGTACCCCTGACCTGCATTAAATACTGGCCGTCGTCAGCCAGCATGGAGGAGGTCAGCAGGGCAGAGTACACTTGCCCGACGCGCTGGAGCTGGATAATATTCTTTTGACCGTCTTTCTCTACATCCACCTTTAAGTCCCACTCGTCTGTGAGGTCTGTGGAGATTTCGAGGGCTACAACCTCATTGTCGCCCTCAAACCCGAGGCAAAATTTAGGCGGGGTGCAGATGTACCAATTTGTCATGATGAGCATTATGTCCCGCCCCCATCCATAGCGGCCACCTTGTCCAGGAGGGTATCGATCTCCTCACCGCTGTATTTGCTGGTGTAGTATTCGGTTGGTTCTTCTGCCGCTTCTCTGGCTAATAATTTCCGCTCAAGTGCCGCTACACGCTCCTCCAGAGTTAGTTCCATTTTCTCACCTCACACAATTAGCCGACGGCCAAGCTTGTCCAGAACAACGCGGCCATTTTTATCTTTCACTGGGCCGGAGACTATCTTCTGGGGAACGCCATAATACAAAATAATGCATCCATCCATTGAGCTTCCCCCGTTTCCTCCTGCTCCACCAGTTACAACTGAAGCCTTTTTTACATAAATGTAGGCAGTGCACCGAACATTAAGGGTTTCCGTCTTACTGGTTCCACCTGCACGATTAGACCATTTTTGTTTATTTGTTACAGAAAATCTTACTGCCCCACATACTCCAGCGCCGCCACCACCGCTTCCGCCACTTCCGCCTGAACCATACGATGATGCATTCTCTCCATCTTTACCTTTTCCCCCGCTTCCACCACCATGCTGATATGCCTCTCCTTCTGCGTCTGCTCCATTAGATGAGCCTCCGCCGGAGCTAGGGCCCTTAAAAAAAACGGTTGCTTTACTGGCTACCAGTGCTGGGCTACCATTTTCTCCGTTTCCTCCGGCACCACCACCTCCTGCGCCACCACAATCTGCCTCACAATTTGCCTCAGCATTAAACCAAAGAGTATTAATATTGCTTCCTGAGAATGTTTTTCTATCAGAATATCCTCTTTGGCTTATTCCTTCTCCGCCTTTTGCAGTTCCAGCATCCTTGCCAGGCTCACCAGGGCCTCCACCATCTCCTCCATCAATTCCATCTTTTCCTGCTAAAGCATATGTTTCTCCTGTAACTGTATCAGTATATCCAAGGTTATTTCGATTCCCACTAACAGACGAAAGTGAGCCAAATGTTGTGACACTTTCCCCTCCATAGCCAGTTGCTTTTCCACAAGAATACGCTATTTTTTGACCGCCCGTGACATCGAGCGACGATTGAAAAATTCTACCTCCAAGGCCTCCAAGGCCTTTCTTTCCGCCTTTTCCTTCTGATTGACTTCTGAGTGATGTTGATGCCGTAGTTGAGACAAACGTATTTTCGGGCACGGAGCTAGTGTTATTCGAGTAATCATTGGAAGACCATGCAATATTGCCAGGTTGACCATCTTCTCCAGGTTGGCCGCTTTGCCCACCATCAATCAAAACTGCTCTTACATATGTTGTCCCTTCCGGGGCAGTCCACTCGCCTGCGCCTGTAAGAACTACACGGTTTTCGAGTAATTCAGTTTCCTCTATTTTTAATGGTACATATCCAACAAGCATCTCCGAACTTGACTTTAATGTGTTTGAGATGGTAATGTCTTCTTTTTCAATGCAAGCCGTAACTGGTTCTTTGTTATATGGGTCCCACGTTAACACACGGTTTCCCGTTGACTCTCCATTATAAACAACTGGTGCGTGGATAGATTGGGCATGCTTATAGTAATTTTTCATTCGGTCCGCAACAGCCGCAGAGTTTGTGAGCGATACCAACGTAGCATTTTCGACCTTCTTTACATTTGGCTCTTTGGCTGAAACAATATCACGTATGATTTGGCTCTTGTTGTGCGTATACTTTGTTCCAGTAAGCTTCCCAGACCCAGATGTTAGTTTCGCGTAATTGGCCCCACTCTCTAAAATAGTAAAGCCAGATGCAGACAGGTCAAACACAGGATCATCAAATGTAACAATTTTCCCTTCTTCTACAGACCCTTCAAAAAGTGTGGATGACTCACCAGATTTTATATATTGGTGTTCTGTAACGATTACTTGGGTTACTTTGGCCGCGTTAGTGACGCTCGGGCCCTGATACATTCGGTCTAAACCAAGGTTACCGCTAATTCCATCCCAAAGGGCCGCAATGCGAAGAACTCCATTTAGATCAGTTCGAATAGTTGCGCCAATTGCAAATAGAACCTGTGACAAGTTATCTCTTGCCGTAGCGATAGGTAACCAACCATACAATTTTATGTCTGCTAAATTTGTTTTTATCTCGTATGGTATTGTGCCGCATATGGAAGCAAGAAGTTCGGATGCAGTCTCGCCAGAGTAGATTCCTCCATAATGCTGATTTTCAGATAAAAGCCCAATTGCGCTTGTTGCAGATATCTTATATGTATTGGGTCCATTCCGGTCAATGGATTTCACATAAAACACACCGGTCTGAACGTCATCATAAAAATAAACAATTGGAGCGTTTCTTTCAAACTCTGTAATTGTTCTGTCCTCAGTCTCAATTACGACTGATAAGGTATTGGCTTCCAGAGAGGAAGATAGAAGAGATGTTGCAATATGAAGATTTCCGCTTTTAATTTTGTTGCCCTCAAAAACTCTGTCGCCATACACAATTTTGTTTTTGTTTGCCATCGCCTATCCTCACTTTTTACGGCTTGACCTGTGCGTCTATCGGAACAAAGCTTACCTCTATTTCTCCCCAATAATTTACGCTACCTTCTACCTTCTCCATGTCTTGAGATGCGCTAGTATAATACGCCTCGTAGGAGATGGTTGTCTGTCCGTCCGCAGCCTCCAACATAACGCTATCATCGACTGAGTGTTGGTACAGATAGTCCCAAAAGGTATCCAGCCCTTCGTAATTGTCTCCTCTGCGAAACACTGTAATCTTATGTCCAAGATAGGTTCCAATAACATCACGTATCATTCGACCGGAAAGCACTCGGCCTGCATTATCTCCATCTAGTACATTGAAACTTCGATTGTAAGTCGAAATTGCAACATCTGCGTCAAACTCAATGCCGTTCAATTTGATATAGCTCATTTAACCCTCCACCAAATTTACGCCGATACGCTGAACTTCGCTCTGAGTTGCTTGATAAGATACGCGACCAAGCACCTGCTTGTCGATTTCCAAGATAACTGTATTGGAGCCGCCGCCACCATATCGCTGCATCCCACGGGCAACAGCGGCTTCAATCTCAGATGTTGGAGCCTCTATATTTGTCCCGCTCTTTTGATCTCCCAGTACGGCGAGGAACTCTTTGTTAGGCGGTATGACCGCGCCTTTTGCAAGGGCAGGAACGTCATCAATTGAAAGCCTTGGTACTGACATTCGGCCTGAGCCGGATCTGGCTGAATAAGAACTCCCCTTCGTGCTGCCACTTCCAAGCTTAAGCGCTGTACCACCACCTAAAAGTGCAATCCCGGCCAATATGAATAGAGGGTTTAATGTCATTGCACCAATAGCAACTAATGCAATCCCAGCAAGCAGCATTGCTGTAGATACCCACCCAGCCACCTCTTCAAGATGCAATGTTTCTACCCAACTACGAAACGTCCCGCTTTCATTCCCAACGACAAATCCAGCAATAAGGAGTGCGCATCCACCTAGAAACATAAGAATGTTCATAGTCATTAGACCGATTGCAACAAGCCCAATTCCTACAAGCAAAATTGCAATCGTTACATACTCCATTACTTTTTCAAGGCCTAATGTTTCAACCCAATCCTGCAAATGATCATCATTTATTGCGGCAACAATTCCGAGTCCGAGCACCACTGCACCAGCAATTAGCAAAATAAGATTTCCAGTAGCGGCCGCAATAGCTACCATTACGATGCCTACCAAAAGTATGGCGACAGATACCCATTGAACAACGGTTGTAAGTTTCAGTTTTTCCCACCATGCCATCAGTGTCTGTTCTCCAATTACTTCTGCTGTCACCCCTGCTCCTAGAAGAACTGCTCCAGCGATAACCATAAAGATATTCCCCATTGCCGCTCCAATACAGATGAGGGCAAATCCAGCTATTTGCATTGCAGCTGTTACATAGTCAAACGCGGAATCAAGTCCCAGCGTCTTTGCCCAAGATTCAAAAACTCCACTCTCACTCCCTACAAAAACGCCAGTTGCAATCAAAGCGATACCAGATATAACCATAAGAATATTCCCTAGTCCTGCGCCAATACAAATAAGGGCAAATCCAGCTATCAATAGAGCGGCAGTTATAAACTGGGCTGCTCTAGAAAGTCCAAGCGCTTCCGCCCAATCTTGCATCATTCCGCTTTGATATGCATAAGCCACAGCAACTCCGATCAAAGCTAGTCCAGCCACAACAAGTAAAATATTTACAGTTGAAGCTCCAATAGCAACCATGGCGATGCCGCCGAGTATAATTGCCAATAACACAAACTCTTGCACACTATTTAAACCAAGTGCATCAACCCAAGACTGTAATTGTTCATTTTCTCCAGAGAAATCAATGCCAGCTCCAAGTAAAAGTAACCCAGAAAGAACCAGAACTAAACTCCCTATAGATGCTCCTATAGCTACAAGTGCAATACCACCTAGCATTAATGCAATTGGCACCCAAGCAGATACACTCGCCATCATTTCTTGGAGCCATCCGCTATTCATACCTTCTTGAAAGGCAGAAAAATCTGGCCCAATATCTTGATTAGAAGATTCACTTTTATTTCTGCTCCCCGAAAGCTGGTTGATTTCATCAAAAGAAGCGAGCGATTTCCCGGCCTCCTCAGCCGCTTCACCCGTTTTTTCAAGTGCTTCTGTTTCCTCATACAGATTTTCAGCGGAGTCCGCAGCTTTCTCTGCTGTTGTACCAAACAGCGCAGCAGTAATCCGGGCGGCCATTGAAATTATACGGGCCAACATATCGACAAAATTTGTAAATGCTGGTATAATGACCTCAATCATCGGTTGAGCGAGCGTCAGGAGAGCCCCTTTTAGGCGTGCAATAGACGCTCTAGCCTCGTCATTTGTTTTGATGACTTTCCCCATCCATTCACGGAACTTCGCAAGAGCTTGTGTAATGACCGTGAATACAAGCGCGCTTCTGATAACTTCACGCATACGAGAAGAAAACTTGCTTGCGCTCTTTTGCGCTCTATCTACTGATTTTGCCATTTTGGCGGCGGCAGGGCCGGACTTTGCCATGTTCTGCTGGAGCCCTCCGGCTTCCTCTTTTGCCAGGTTCAACTTTCCTTCTAAGCCAGAAATTTTGGAATCATAATCTGAAAGCGCTTTTTCAGCCTGCCTCCACTCTTTCTCAATTGCGTCAACCTTTTCTTGTTGCTTTTTCAATTTGGAATCGACCATAGGCCTATCAGAATAGGCACGCATATAGTCATCAGCGGACGAACCAGCTTTCATGGCGGCATTGATAGCATTCTGTTCGTCCTGGAGCATGGATAACTGCTTCCTGGCCTCCTCCAACTCCGCATTTACAACGTTGAGGTTTTCTACTAAAGGAAACCTACCCTGCTTTTTGGACGTAAGTTGATCTTCAAGCGATTGGATTTTCTTAGCAAGCTGATTCAGCTCTTTTTGTGCTTTCTTATTGTCAATATTGGTTTCAATGACGATGGAGCCGTCAGCGGCCACATTAAACACCACCTTGATAGGGGAGATTTACATTGGAAGGGTACAAAGAAATCATTATTACAAGAGAAAAATCGCCGTGGGGATGCGCTGTCGACTTCACGGTGCTTTTGGATGAAAAAGTGGTTGGGATTTTAAGAAACGGCACAACCGTTTCTGCATACGCTCAAGATGGACCCCATACGCTTTCGTTCCAAAAGGGACGTAAAATCGACTGCTCAATTTCGATCCTCGTATCGCCGGATGACACTGCAAAAGTTGTAAACACAGCAATATCTGGATCACACCTCGTAGTTGAGAGTGAATACGCAACAAATACACCAGAAACCGCTGTTTTCGATAGTGAGAACGCCCCAGAAAAAAGAAGCAGAAAAATTAAGGGAAATGTTGCCTTTGCAGCTGTGATTGTCGTTGCTATTATTGCCGCTGTATCTCTTACTTTTGGGGGCCGCTCTGATAGTCAGTCAAACGATGGCTATAGTCCAAGCCAATCAACTACTACACCCACGCAGCCATCCGATAATTTAGCGCAGGACATCCAGCCGGAGGAAATTACCATCTCAGCCAACAGCTTGTGGGCGGCATATAAGGAGAATGCAGTGAATGCCGATGCGCTGTATAAGGATAAAATCTTGGTTGTGACTGGCACAATTCAAAACATCGGGCAGGATGTTTTAACAAAAGCACCTTGCATTTCGCTCGAAACAAATGACGGTTATGGCCTTTATCCTATACAGTGCTTCTTCCCGAAGGATGGAGACCAAACGGATTTGATTGCACAGCTAAAGGATGGAGACTACATCACTATCGCTGGTGAGTGCGATGGAATCCCTCTTGCTCAAGTCCAGTTGACAAAATGCACGATACGATAATCATAGCCGCCCCTCCTGGGGCGGTTTTATTTTGCGCCTGTCCAGAGGTTAACGAGGTCATTCTCCGCCTCGCTGTAAGTCTGCTTGATGTCGATGATGTCACGGTTCTTGCGGTAGAACTCCCTGTCAGACTTGTCCAGCGGCTTGCCCTTTGCCTTCTTGTCGCGGATGCGGACGATCTGGGCAAAGAGGCAGTCCCCTATTTCCGCATAGGCCGCGAGGATAGTCCACCAGTGGATGCCGCCCGTGTTGGTTTCGATGTCGTAGTCCACAGCGCGGGCTTCATAGCCCAGCACACGGTTGATAGGGGCAATGATGCGGGGGAAGTCCATAGGCCAGTCCACAAGGTGGGGGCCTTTCTGCTTCCGTGGCTCCTCGCCGCCGTTGATGAATCGAAAAACCTCTTTCATGGCCGCGTCATAGTCGGTCAGCTCGTCAAAATCCACATAGAAGATTTGGAGCACGTCAAGGGCGCGGTCTTCCTCACTGGAATCGGGGTCGTTCATGGCTTCGAAAATGTCGAGGATAACCCGATAATCATAGCGGATAGCAAACTCCTGCCCGTCTATATCCACGCTTTTTGGAAGTCCATAGCTCATGGCGTGCTCCTTTGGTTACTTCTTCTGATACTTCTGGTATTTCGCTGTGTACTTGCTGATGCGCGGGTTAGTAAGCTTCTGCTCTCTGGTGAAAGTGGTATCAATCTCATCCATGACCGCCATCATCAAGTTGCACCAGACAGGGAGGCCGTTGGCAATGGCATAGACATTCATGCCGCCGAAGACAGACTCGCTCACAGGGGCCTCGAACACGCCGTCAATAATGCCGCGCATTTCAGCGTCCCGCTCTTTGGCAAACTCGAAGATTTCCTTCTTGTCCACCATCTTCTCGATCTGTGCTTTGTAGCTCTCCTGCTTCTTGTCCAGATCCTCAAAAGCGGAGTACAGCCGCTCAACGAAGTTGCTGTCAGTGGGGTTGAACGACACCTCGCACTTGCCATTCAAAGAATATGTAACAAGGCCGGAGTCAAAATTCAGTTCCTTCATAAGTTAACCCTCCACGGTTCCCGGTGTGAATTTCACAGTTCCATCACTAATCGATGCTGTACCAACAGTTCTAGTGCCGCCATATGTAACATCAATTGGCATCCCAATTGTGCCACCGCCTTCACCACCGAGCCCGGACGGCAAAATAGAGCATGAGGAGTATCTTTCAGCAAATACCGCTGTTCCGGCCGTCCCCGCATACAGATGGACAATAAGCATATCTTGATTCATCAAAGCGTTCACGTTCTGATCTTTGATAGCAAGGTTCCAGATTTTTTCCTGTGCTGCGTCATCTGCATCCAACTCACATGGGTCAAAGGTTTGTGTAATGGTTGGTTTCTTCCCGTTGGTATAGGTATTTCCAAAAATATCAACTTTGGTTTCTGTTTGCCAGTCGTATTCGGCTGAACTGTCCTCTACACGCTTACCGATTGGAGACCACGTAGGCGTAGAGCTCTCTCCAGTGTTTAGGTAAGCAATTAACATTTCACGGCCTACGGTCTGGCCCGGCGTAGTATTAAAAGTCAAATCAGACTCAGGCATTGTTTTTCTCCTTTCAAACGCCAACTTCATATGTCAGTTTCATCAAAATCTGGTAGTCTTCATAACCGTCCTCATAAGCGGCAAATTTAGAGGATTGTGTGGTGGGCTCAACTCGGAGCGCCCGAATCTCGTCTCCCAAATCAGGAAGATTTTTTCTTGCCCAGTCACCGAAGTGGTTCAGTAGCTCGTCAGCCTCCAGGCGCTTGTCGTTGCTCTCACCAGGCTTTATGCGATAGATCAGTTTGAATTGGTACTCCGCTTGGTATCCACCCAGGATGAAGCGCTTTGTTATATAGGTGCCCTGGATGGTGGAGAGAGCCATAGCTGTTTCGTCGCCTGTTTTTTTGTCAATGTTTAAAAACTCGTACCGGATCAACGATACCGGGCTTTCCGGGAAAGTATTGACCCAAATAGACATAGAACGAGAGATTTTATCTACTTCCTCGGCTGCCACCAACATGCGGGGCTTTTCATTATTAGAGTTCACACTTCACCGCCTTATCCGCCACACGGACCCACTTTTCAAGGTTTTCGGCCTTGCTGGCTTCGAACCAATGGGATTGTGCCTGCGCATGTGATGCTGTATTAAATACAAGGTTTTTGTCAGTCAAGACCTTTGTTGTGCCCTTTGATGCATAACTGCTACCTGTAGCCGGGTCTACCATCAGCTTTCTAAAATATAAGTAGCGTGCATATGGGCCGGGGTAAATCACTTCTGAACCATCTACCCGCGTCCGTTTGTCCAATGATCCGGTAAGCATCGGAACATATGGTGATGTATCCTTCCGAACCTGGAGTGCCACAGTATGCTCCGCTTCGGTGCACTCTTTAGCCAGCTTGTCCTTAATTGCCTCCAGTCCCACTGTGCGGACACTGAATTTCAGCATCAGACGCTACCAACTTCCCAATGAGCCATTTCACCGCCGAAATCCTTTTCATCGACTTTAGTAATATCGTACGCACCGTCGTAGGCTGCCCCTATGGTCTGTACCGTCCAGTCCGGGTGTATAGCCTCACCCTTGATGAAAAAGCTATCACGGGCCACAGAGAGCGTCCATAGGCCGCTTTTATCATCTGCTTTCCAGAACTCGACTGGCCCGACATACCTTCTTTGGATGCCTGTAACGCCGTCTACCGCCTCAACCGAAAACGGAATGTACAGGTTGACTGCATCCGCTTTTTCCAGCCCGCTCTTGGTTACATTGGAACCCTTGGAGGCATCCAGAAGGACTCCCCGTAGGACAGTGATGTGGTTTGCTGTGGTCTCCTCAAGGGTGGAAGGGTCCGTCTCAACGTAGGTGTTATAGACCGTCACAACATGGGGGAACATGTCCATAGCCGCACCCCCTTCCACGGTATAGAAGGCCCGTACCGACCAAATACTGCGCTGCAACAGATGCAAGATGTGTTTGTGCCGACTGCGCCGCTGTCGTGGCCTTCTGGGCACTTTCACCGCCGCTTCGGTAGGTCTTGGACCAGCTACCAACACTCTGGCTTTGCAACTCTCCTGTCTCTCCAGCATTTGCGGAGTTTTTAAGGGCATTCAGGGCCGCTTGCTGGGCAAGGTCGATGCTCTGGTACTGTTCTGCCACGGCGCAGCAAGCCATCTTCACTGCGTCCAGCTCTTTGTTTTGAGCCGCCCGGCCCTGCGTGTAGTAGTCCAGAAAGAAACTTGCACGCAGGGACAGACGAGGGAAGTCAGCCCTTTGGATAGCCGTGCCTAGATACGCAGCAGTGTAATACTCATAATCTGCGTAAGCCATCAGGCCGCCCCCTTACTTCTTCGCACGGGCTTTCGTCTTAGCCTGCGGCTCAAACGTCGCCCCAGTGAAACTAAATTTCACTACGCTGGAATCATCAACAAGCACCTCGAAGGTATCATCCTTGGTCACCCGGAAGACAATGTCCGCGTCAAACAGGATGTCTTCCTTTGTAGGAGAGCCATTTTTCTTGAAGGTCATCTTTGTCCCGGTCTTTGTCAGGTGAAATGGGAAATAATACCCGCTCTGCTCGTCCGGGGCGTCGCTGAACTCGGTGTAGTTGGTCACATAATGAAATGTGCCCGTTACAGCGCCACCCGCATAAACCTTCAGGTCATCACCCACAAGCTCGGAAACCTGTTTCCCCAATAGGGCCTGACCGCTGGGGAATAGCGTTAAAGTGTCAGACCCTATTAACCCCCCTCCGGTGCGTAAACAGCAAAAGGGAAGGCGTTCTCATTGCCGACGTTGAAGGCGTTGATGGGGTTGGGAATCTCCCAGCCCAGCCGCATGACGGCGCGGAGGGCCACCATGTCGTTCTGCATCAGGTTATAAAGGATATTGCCAGTGGTGGGATCTTGCACCACGCCGCTATCGAAAATCTTAAAGGTCATGTCCTGTCGGATGGCATAGACCAACTGGCTCCAGTCACCCACGATAGCCAAAGATTCCTCCGGGTCGTAAGCACCATTCACCGGGAAGTACATGCTCATGCCGTCCAGCGCGTAGCGGGTATCTCCCTGCATATCGGTCTTGAAAATGGGCTGGCCGTTCTTGTCCACAAGGCCGCGCAGCTTGGCGCGCATCTGAATGGCAGCCATCACGCCGTTGGGGATATAACCGCTCTCCTCCACCTTGGCAATCACGCCACCCTCACCCATGATGTCCTTGAAAATATCGCTGGTAGCGGTTACAACAGCGCTTGCGGTAGTGGCCGAAGGGACAAGGCCATCACGCCAAGAAGTCGGCTTGTCCGTGCCGTACAGGATAGCGGCGTCGATGACCTTTCCGAATGCCTCCTGGAGTCTAGGCCGAACCTCGCCCCAGATATCGTAATCGCTATCATCCAACACCGCTTCTGGAATGGGGACGATAACCGCAATTTCCTCGGCATAAATTTTTTTCTTGTCCCAAGCCATGTTTGTGGTCTTTTTCAGCGAAGCCTTGGAGTCGGACGCTCCGGTGGTTGGCTCACCATTGACGAAGTAGGCGGTGGGCAGTGCGTCCAGAACATTGAGGGTCTGTGTCTTACTGGTCATGTTGGGCAGCCGACGGGCCATCCGCAGCACAGCGGATTCCGTTACGGCCCCCTGGATAATTTCACGGGTTACGGGCTCAGGGATAAGCCCAGAAAGTTTGCTCCTATCGATAATGTCAACTGCCATTTATGTTCTCCTTTCATTTCAGTGCGCCCCGGATCAGGGCGTTCATTACATCGTTTTCTCCTGTTTTTTGCTTCCCTCCGCCCACTGGAGCAGTCCAGTCAAAGGAAGTCTTCTTGCGGTCGGCGGTGAGCGCGTCCACGGCCTGCTCAAAGGTGGTCTTGTCGTCCACCATCTTCCATGCCTTGAAGGCAATGAACTCCGCCTCCTCGCCGGTCAAGCCCTTTTTCAGGACATACAACTCACGCTTCAACTGGTCTCTCTCCGCTTCTGCGGTTGTCAGCTTTCCGGAGAGAGTATCCCTCTCGCCAGTCAGCTTGTCCCAGCGTTCTTTCTCTCCGGCCTGCCCGTCCTTCCAGGTGCGGTAGGCGGTCAGCTCTTCTTCGCTGGGCATACCCTTCATGGCTTTCGCAAGCCGCTTGCCGATCATGGCATCCACTTCCTCCTGCGTGAAGGTCTTCGCAGGGGCGTGCTCCGGCGCAGGAGCCGGAGTGGGATTATTGATAGGTTCGCTCATGGTAGTTACCTCCGTTTATTGTCAGGGCCGTCGCCCTGCGGTTTTACGCCTCTCGGCAAAACAAAAAGAGCCATCAACCACCGAGGAATCCTCGGAAACTGATGGCTCTTGGCTCACAGGCTCTTGGCTCTATGCGATATTTACTTCCATGTCGTGCTTACATGCCTTGCATCGAAACGGCATGTGTTCTACTTTGGTATCCGGTCGAACCGGGAAAAGAGCTTTCCCGCAGTACGGGCAGCAATACCATGTTTTCCCGTTAATTTCTTTTATCACGTGCTGCCCCCCACAACATACCACTTGCACTTCTCGCAGACTTCATTTGCTTTATCTACGTCAAACGGCTCTATTGCAAGCTCCATGTCCATCTCGTCCTCCCGAACTTCTTGGACCTCATAGCACTCTCCATATAGGATTTCTCGCCCAAACAGAGGGCAAACGCATTTATCATTGTGATTTTTCGCCATATCATTTCCCCTCCAAATAGTCCCGATACTTCTTTCTCAGCTTTTCCGGGACCGCTGTTACAATCTTCCCGTCAACGCTTAAAACTACATAACCGCTATCTGCCAAGAATTTCAATGTATTCCGGTCAGTCTGATACAAAACTAACCTGCTGTTATTTATGATACTCTGCGACGCTTCAATCGTCAATGCAGATCTATCCGGTTTCATCATAAGGTTATTTGCAAAATGGTCTGTCACGCCGCTAATCTGCGGCGGGTCAAGCTGCACCTGATATTGTCTGGAAGAGAATTTACCGACAATTTTTATGTTCCCTTGATATGATTCCAGCCCGGAAAATTGTTTTATGCTGGTTAGCTCTTCCGGATATTGAACCTGCATTCTTTCTCTTTGTAACGGTAGCCCCGCCGCCTCGCTGAACGCCTTGTATTCCTGATTCAGTCTCCGGATACGGGTAGTCACCGCCTGGTAGTTCTCCGTCAGTCCTGCGGCCTTGTATGCGGTCTGTTCTCGCTTCAGCTTGCGGATAGTTCGCTCGACCTGCCGCTGTTTCTGTGTGGCCTCATAAGCTGTGTAGTGCTTTCCCTCAAAATCCACGTCGTGCCCATCGTCTATGTGAGCAAGTTCTTCGTCGGTATATGTTCGCTCCATCACACCATCCACAAAGGCAGTCCTGATATGTCGGCAGTTTGCACCCTCCAAGCCGTCCACATAGCCAAGCCCGCACACCTCATAAATGCTCGGATACTTGTCTCCGGTCCTTACGGAGTACACCCGGCCCTGCCATGCCTTGTGGTTTTGCCAGCCAACACCCTTGTCCCGAGCCCCGATGTGGGCGGACACTTCAAAATAAGGTGTTTCCAGATACTCTGCGCTCTGCTCCGTGTACTTGGCACAGATCTGGGATACGCCTGTCATCACCGCCCTGCGGGCTGCCACGTCGATTTGGTCTCGGTGTCCGCTCTCATAATCCACGACCTTGATACCACTGTCCGCAAGCTGTTTGACGGCGCTTTTGATGGCCTGATTGTAAGAGATGGCCCCGCTCGTGATCTGCATTTCAGCGTTATCCAGCGCCCATTGATAGGCCCTGGCCGTGGGAAGCATCGTCCGCCCATTGTCCACCAGGAAGCCCATGGAGCGGGTCAGGTTTGACAGCTCCCCGCGTGTCTGCTCATAGATGGCCCAGGTATCTTCCACGCTCACCAACGTCTCTGGCTGGGTCACGCCCGCTAGGTCAATGAGGTCGGTATAATATCGCTGGTTCCGCTCCACCACCTCGTCCAACAGCTTGTCCAGTTCTTTCCGGGAGATGTTGGCGGTTCGCTGGATAGCTTTCTCAATCTCGCTCAGGTCTATGCCATGGGAGCGCAGCACCCGGATGTCCTGCACCGTCACCTCGTTCAGTTCACCAGAAATTTTCAGTCGGGAACATATCTCTTCAAGAATCGTCGCTTCCAGACTGCGGTACAGTTCGGCCAGATCTTCTGGGATGGCATCGAGAATCTCTGGGGTGAATGGATACCTCATTCAATCTCTTCTTCCTCCTCGTCCGTCATATCCTCCATCTTTGGCAGCATCTTCTTTGCCGTGGCCTCGTCCTCGTTGTACCACTTCATGCGGTACTCCCAGTCGTTCATGATTCCCGCAGCCAGATCCTGTCTGTCGTTGTTTCGCTCCGTAGTCTTGTCCTCGATGATGGAGTCATCAAAGTCAATGGTCACTTTTGCTTCTTCGTTCAGGCCTTTGTTCATAGCCGCATTCCCAATCCGAAGAATGATATGGCACAGCTCTGTAATAGCCTGTTCCAAGATAATTTCATGCTTCTTGATGGTGCGGAACATGGTGCTATTCTCGCTGATGACCTGGGTGGCCGTGGTGATGTTCCCACTGTCAAAGCGGTAGTACGTCTCCCCAAAGCCGCATTTGCTGGACAGCAGATTAAGTTGTGTCTGCACGCCCTGGGTGTGTTCCGCCGTTCGCAGGTTCATGTCGATAGGCTGGATGATGTTCCCGCCCTCGATGTCCTCCGGCAGCATATAATAGGCAAGGTCATCAGGGTCAAAGACCGGCTCGCCATCCAAATACTTCTGCGCGGACGGCTTGACCATAACCCGCTTTTTCCCGAGCACAAACTCATTGACATAGCTGTCAAAGGCGATGTCTACGCCCTTCATGCTGTCGATGGCGTTGGCGTATACCGAAATCCCGAGCGGGATAGAGTAATCGAAGTTGTTGGCGATGTTTGGCCGATCAATGACAAACTGCCGCCGGTCGCTGCCGGTGTGGACCACGGGCGGCACCCGCTCAAACCCCTTCACGGAGGTCAGCGGAACCTCAGTATCCACGTTATGGTTCCGATATGTATACAGCCGATTCTCAATGTCGTACAGACCGTCCACCTTCCGGTGAATTTGCAGATAGCAATAATCATCCTCGTTTACGTTGACGATACTGTCAAAGGCACATTCAGTAATGACGCCATTCTGCCAGGACAGGGGCCAAATATGCTCTACCGTAACATAGTCGATAATTATATCGGTGGCGCTTCCTGGAATCGGCCCTGCTTCCGTGGCCTCCATGCCCACTACACGGGGAATAAAAGCCACCGTGCCAAGAGCGAAGGCCATTTCCTGCATCTCATTGGAGCGCACGCGAAAGTTGTTCTCATTCAGAACCCGGTCAATAAACTCCTGCTCCTTTGTGCCATCCAGAGTGATTTCAACCCGCTCATTCATAAGCAGATTAGCCCAATCTTCAGGAATCTTCTTCCCCATGTTGAGACTGTACCGCTTGCAGCTCACCATCCCGGCCCCGTTGCGCACCCGATATCGGTGGAACTCCTTTACGTCTCCCTCATACCAGGACTTCCACTCCAGAACCTTGCCGTAAAAGCCCGCGCTGACGGTGGCAAAGCCCAGCTCTTTGAGTTTGTCGATGATAGTCACTTTCTCACCTCATTACCGGGAAATACCGGACCAGAATAGTGTTTGCGAAATATCGTATATCATCCATGGCGTGGTCGTCTGCCTTGATGACCTTGTCCACAGTGGATTCCTTGTCCCATCGGTATAGGCCAAATTCTCGGATGGCGTCTTTACACTGGCGGTGTATTTTAAGTTCCCCGCTTTTGAGATAGACGGAAGTGCGCCGTATCCCGTCCATTACGTCATTGTTCGCTTTGACCACATGGAACTCATTGTGTCGGAATACCGTAGTGATGAAAGACGCCGCCGACGGGTCAATGACCACATAGTCCACGTTATAGCCGTCTGCCAGTTCCCGTATCGCCTGGTAGTATTCTTCATCAGTCAGCTGCTTCTGCGTCCCACGCCCGCTGTAATAATACTCCTTGATTCGGACAGCCCCTTGCTTTGTCACGCACCAAAGGCCGGCGGAAAATGGGTTGAGCGTTCCATAGTCCACGGATATATAATACCGGCCCGCCGGCGGTTCCTCGTCCACAATGTTGCTCTCGCCAAACATGGGGTAGATTAGTCCCTCGGCCAGCGCCCACCGTCCCAAAATATAACGGTCATAAAAAACCGTTCCCAGATACTCCCGTTTTAGGTTCTCCACAAAAGCCTCTGGGAGAAACGGGTTGTCATCAATGGTGTATGTCTGACTAAAAATATCCGCTTTGCTGTCCAGAAACACTTTCAGCCAGTGATTCGGCCCCTGTGGATTGTACGTACCGTCAAAGCATGAATACGCTTTATCCAGGCGGCTTTTCAGCAGTTCAAAGACTTCCTGACTCCAGTCTGCCACCTCGTCGCCGTAGCAGTATTTGATGGACGCGCCGCGGATTTTCGAGACCTGGGAAACCTTTTCAGCTCCAAGGCAGTAGCACTTTTCCCCAAATATCCACGCCGTATTGTCGCTGGAGATCATGCCAACAAGAGCATCACCATAGATCGCTCGCATAGGCTCAAGCACATTCCGCTCAATGGTGGACTTGGTGACTCCAAGAATGACCGTCAGCCCGTCCTTCCCTGCGCGCTCCCGGATGCGGATTGGGATAATCCACCGAAAATCAAGGTATGTTTTCCCCGATCGAGTGGCCCCTCCCTTAAAGTTCCAGCGGTGATGCCCCTTTCGGACAAATTCAGTTTGTTTCGGACTTAACAGCATCTCTGAACTCCTTCAACAGCCCGTCCAGTTTATTCAAACTGTCGTTCCCGCTGGCTGTGTTCTTTGTGGCCTTGTCAACGATAATCCCGAAAGAAGTGGCGATTTGAGACAACCCGGCATCGCTTATCTTTTCTGGGTCTGTCAGCGCCATTAGGTGCAGGTCGATCGCTTCCTGCATCTTCTCTTTGCGGGTCTCCATGAAGGCCAACATATCCAGCGTGTTCTGCTTCTTTTTTTGTTGCGCCTTTTGGGCGAATCCTTCGCAACCTAACACAACACGCTTAACGGTATCTTTGGAAACCCCATTGATTTTCGCCGTGGCGTTATAGCTCTCGGTCTCCAGATAATCAGCCACAATTTTCTTTCTTCGCCTGTCCGTCAGCCGTGCAGCCATGTCACCACCTCTCGCCTAAGTAGAGTCTACAAATGCCCCCCACCGCCACCGATAGAGCGCGTTCTCTCTTTTTCTTTCTTTTCTGGGGGATTATAGGGGGTAATAGATAGGGGGTTATAG
>SKEE01000671.1_pt1 | contig 35766 bp, 52 predicted proteins | sample 4826661 | NCBI WGS metagenome assembly SKEE01 (sample SAMN11008817, study PRJNA524170) | human gut metagenome | biome: Human fecal sample; material: Feces; isolation source: fecal sample from pouch patient p20 | host: Homo sapiens | place: Israel: Tel-Aviv | collected 2016-11-14
ATAGAATATTTTCTATTATAAGTCAATGAAAAAGTAGAAGATTTTCTCTTTATTTAATAGAAAAATAGGAGGTGTTCAAAAGTGCTGTATAAGAAGATACAGGAAGCTTGTGATTCAAAAGGAATTACAGTCAGTGGACTTGAAAAAGACTTAGGTTTTTCAAATTCAACGATTCGAAAGTGGAAGAATTCCAGTCCATCAATTGAAAATTTGAAAAAGGTAGCTGATTACTTCGGCGTAACTGTGGATTATTTTCTGGAAAAGTAAGGAGGGATGAATGTGCGAAGAGGGATTAACGTAGAGCATGCAACAAAAAAAGAAATCCTCCGCAAACAGATGGAGCTGCTTGCAGAGGATTCAATGAATTCCCGCAATTTGGCTATAAATAGCAGAGAAATAGTTCGGATTAACCAAGAATTAAGTAAGCCATTTCGAATTATTTTTCTGGTTGTGATGCTCACAAATTCGTTTGTAGGTAGCATCGTATTCATCAAGAAGTTCTTCTGGTGATAAATTAGTCAGATTGCGATTTTTAAGATAGAGCAGTGTTAAATCGTGAAAACGTTTTTCGATGTCTGTCATAAGAATTATTCTCCTTTCATAATTACTCAGCATGGCGGTGCCTGTATTTAAAGTATAGGAGGAAATACAATTATTTGCAACAGATGAAAGTGGCAAGAGAAGGGAGTGAGGTGGTGAAAGATGGTAAGACCGAGAGGAACGGATTCTGCAAATCAACAAGTACAATCAGTATTGAAAAAAAGGGGGATAAGTATGAATGACGTTTTGAGCGCTGCACAAGCAGCAAGAGTTATCGGCTGTGCTTCAAAAAAGGTCAGCGAACGGTTAAAGCGTAAAATCTGGACGTTTGGCGAAGCAATTCCACCAAAGCAGAAGGGAGAAACACAGTATTCTTACGAGGTTAATAAACAGGCGCTTGCGGACTGGTTGAAAATTCCGGTTGAAGAGGTGGACAGGCGGTTAAATGGATGAGAAGGGAGGGATGAAAGATGTTTTATAAGATCGCAAAGACACTCAGCGTAACAGCAAGCATTACCGGAATCCTGATGCTGGCTGGTGCATGCTCAGTGAAAAGTCAGGAGCTGTTTTACTTATATGCAGCACTTGGAATTACAACACTTACTACCGGAGCATTTGCACTGGAATATTTCCGGGTACGGGAATGTCAGTACCGGAAAAGGAAAATAAGGGAGGCGAAGGAGCATGCCAGAAGAGAAGCAGCGTAAGAGCATTCGGACAGCCGAGCTTGATAAGATGATCAATAAGCTTCGATCACTGGATCGGGTTGATGGTACATCCGAGTATTACAAGAACAATGCGATCGCATACTTGTCGGATTTGGCAAATCATCTGGATAGGATAGGCGTAAAGACAATAAAAATGCGCCCGGAAGTTGCAGCTTCCAGTGGCGCACATAACAAAAATACCAATTAAATTATAGGAAAGTCGGAGGAGAAAGTCAATGATCAAAGTTGAAAAAGGGATGCGTGAAATCAAGGCAGTGAATGGAGTTCCGGATATAATGACGGATTTGGCATGCATTATCCGAAGCATTAGAACAACAATGGTTGAGAAAAGAGACTATAGCGAGGCTGAAACCAAAGAACTCGTTAAACAGGCGGTAAGGCTTGGCTTTGCAACAGATGAAGAAATCACACAGGAAGCGATGACAGCAATGGGTAAAGTGATGATGCTTCTGAAAAATCTGCCACTTTAGAGGAAGATGTGTACCTAAAGGGGGCGTGATAATGGAAAAGAAACCATTGATTATTCGGTGCTCTGATGGGTGGATCTACGGCTTATTCGGCTATTACGAGGAAGCGGTAGAAGTGGCAGAACAGCATGTAGACGGAACAGAACATACATATATCATTATATGAAAAGCGTGAGGAAAAGATGGAACCTTATAAAATCTATGATTTTGAAGATGAAAAAGCCTGGCTGAAGGGGCGGTTAAACGGAATCGGCGGAAGTGATGCAAGTGCCGTAGTGGGAAAGAACCCGTACAAGACAAACATTGAGCTGTTTGAAGAAAAGACCGGGAGAAGGATTGCACCAGATATTTCAGAGAAGCCTTACGTAATCTATGGGAAAGAGGCGGAGCAGTATATCAGAGAGCTGTTCCGCCTGGATTATCCACAGTATCAGGTCATGCATCATGAATACCGGATCTTGCAGAGCCTGGATTATCCGTTCATGCAGGCTTCTCTGGATGGGGAGCTGGTTGATCAGGATGGTCGGAAAGGGATTCTGGAAATTAAGACCACCAACATTCTGCAGTCTATGCAGTATGAGAAATGGAAGGACCGGATCCCGGATAACTATTATATCCAGGTGCTGCATTATCTGCTGGTAACCGGATATGAGTTTGTTGTCCTCCGGGCGCATTTGCGGAGCAACTGGGGAACAGATGTCCGGACACAGGTAAAGCATTATTTTATTGAAAGAACAGAAGTTCAGGCTGATCTGGATTATCTGCAGGAAGAAGAAATCAAATTTTGGAAGTATGTGGAAAGTGGAAGAAAACCACCACTGATACTTCCGGAGATCTAAAAAAGAAGGAGGAGCGTATGGAATTACGGATTACAAATCCACAGGAAAATTGGCTTACAGAGCAGATCCTGTGGAACAACGAGGAATTAAAGGCTGCGATTGCCGAGAAGGTAAAGGACTATAAGACGATCGCCTACACAGAGGATTCTCTGAAGGATATGAAGGCAGACCGGGCGGATCTGAATAAGCTGAAAAAAGCTTTCGAGGATGAACGGAAGCGCGTCAAGAAGATCTGTATGGAGCCGTATACCAAGTTTGAGCAGCAGGTCAAGGAAATCACAGCTCTGATCGATGAACCGATCGGACTGATTGACTCCCAGATTAGAGAGATTGATGAACGCCGCAAGGCTGCAAAACGGGAAGAGATTGAAGAACTGTTTGCATCCATCGGATTCCAGAGCTTTGTGAAGCTGGACATGATCTGGGATGAAAAGTGGCTGAATGCAACGGTTACGCTGCCAAAGATTGAAGAGCAGATGAAGAGCCGGATGTACCAGATCGGTACGGATGTGGTGACGATCAGCAAGCTTCCGGAGTTTAAGTTTGAAGCAATGGAAGTTTACCGGAAGACACTGGATATGAACCAGGCAATCCAGGAAGGACAGAGGCTTGCCGATATCCAGAAGAGAAAGCTGGAAGCAGAACGCATGGAGGCAGAGCGGAAAGCAAGGGAAGCGGAAGAGGCAGCTGAACAGAAAGAAGAACCTGCAGCAGAGAAGGAAGCAGCATCCGGATCTGTACCGGAAGAGGAAGCAGTTTCAATTCCGGAAGAGGAAGAGCCGGTATTCCAGTTGGATTTCCGTGTATGGGGAACCAGGGAGCAGATCATGGCGCTCCGTGAATATATGTTAAAGAATCAGATTCGATTCGGAAAGGTGGAATAAGATATGGCAGTAAATAACAGTCTGGCAAGACAGGACCAGTCAATGAAGTTATCAGTTTACCTGCAGAACGATGCAGTAAAGAAGCAGATCAATCAGGTAGTCGGTGGAAAGAATGGGACAAGGTTCATTTCCAGTATCGTAAGTGCGGTGCAGAGTACACCGGCGCTGCAGGAGTGTACAAGCCCGAGTATCGTAAACGCTGCATTACTCGGAGAAGCGCTGAATCTTTCACCGTCCCCGCAGCTTGGTCAGTTTTATATGGTCCCGTTCGATAATAAGAAGAAAGGCTGCAAGGAAGCACAGTTCCAGCTTGGGTATAAAGGGTATATTCAGCTGGCAATCCGTTCCGGTTACTACAAAAAGCTCAATGTGCTTGCAATCAAAGAAGGGGAGCTTGTCCGGTATGATCCTCTGGATGAAGAAGTGGAGGTTAATCTGATCGAGGATGATATCCTCCGGGAGGAAGCTCCGACCATGGGATACTTCGCAATGTTCGAGTATGAGAATGGTTTCCGGAAGACCTTGTACTGGTCAAAGAAGAAAATGCTTGCACACGCTGAGAAGTATTCTTTTGCGTTTTACAAAAACGGTGGAGCAAAATCTCTGGAATTACTGGAACAGGGCAAGATTCCGGAAAAGGATATGTGGAAGTATTCTTCATTCTGGTTTAAGGATTTTGACGGAATGGCACTGAAAACCATGCTCCGTCAGCTGATCAGCAAATGGGGAATCATGAGTATTGATCTCCAGAATGCTATTGACAAGGATATGGCAGTTATAAGTGAGGACGGAAAGACGGACTATGTGGATGCAGTGAAGGCGGAAGATGATGGAGTGGTATCCGATCAGGAGTTACAGGAGGTCCAGGAAGATCAGCCGGCAGCGACAGGAACACAGCAGCCGGATCCGAAGGATATTGAGGCATCATTTTTTGGATAGATTTAAGAAAGGGGAAAAAGAATTATGCAGCACATCAATTTAGAAACATTTGCAAACGGAGCATTTACTGCGCAGGTAAACCGGGCAATCGAAGAGGTTACAAAGAACATCCAGGATCCGAACACGGATGCCGGCACAGCGAGAAAGATTACGGTAACGATCGCATTTAAGCCGAATCAGGAAAGAAACTTCATTGCAACCGGAGTTCAGACGAAGACAACCCTTGCACCGGCACTCGGAGCAGTCACTGCATTGAGCATGTGAAAAGATCTCCGCACCGGCGAAGTGGAAGCAGTCGAGATCGGCAACCAGATTCCAGGACAGATGTCTGTACAGGACGTTCCGGGAGTTGTACCAGAAGCAGGAACTACAGTGGTAGATGGAAAAGTAATTGATAAAGCTACTGGAGAAGTTGTGGCGGATTCAGTTCCGGAACACGCAGGCAAAGTAATTGATTTAAGAACAGCAAAACAGGCATAGGAGGAGTAAAAACGATGGAAGGATTAAAAGAAGCAATTGAATTTATCACAAATCTGAAAGAAGGCAGCATGGAGCCGAAGGTGCTTGATATCAACGGTAATACATACTGTAATAAAAATCTTACAAGATACCATTATTTCCCGAAGGCAGATTCCCTGAGTGTCAACACCCTGACATCCATTGTGGACTATATCAAGGGGAAACCGGAAGAACTCCGGGAGACCATGATTCTGCATGTAATCAGTCCGACAGAAGTAAGATTGTATTCCGGACTGGTGGACGAACGCAACAGGGAGGAGCTTATGAGGGCAGATGCCATTGTAAATGAATTCCAGTTTGACCGTTATTATGACCAGGAACGTTTTCTGATCGAGCTGCAGGCAAACTTCATTGAATCCGATGATCTGACTGTCCTGAAGCAGGTTGCCGGAAATATCGAGTCAGGAACAACGGCGAATTATGATGATGATGGTGTCAGCCAGAAAACCACGATCAAGAGCGGGATTGCAAATAAGACGGATGTGATCGTACCGAATCCGGTGAAGCTCAGACCGTATCGTACCTTTGCAGAAATCGAGCAGCCACAGAGCAGTTATGTATTCCGGATCCAGGACAGTGACCGTGGACCATCCTTCAAGCTTGTGGAAGCAGACGGCGGTTTATGGAAGAATGCAACCATGAAGAAAATCAAAGAATATCTGGCATATGAACTGGCAGAGGAACTTGAAAAGTACAACATTACGATTATCGCGTAGAAAATAGCATCTCCTTAAAAATAATATATCACACGTAACCTGATAACAAGAAAGCAAGCCGGCATTATGCAGCATCTGTTGTGTAAGTGCCGGCAGAAAGGAAAAAGGGAATGACATCGGTAATGTTTACAGTTCCGGGCAAGCCGCAGGGAAAAGCCAGGGCGCGGACGTATTATAATGTATCGACAAAGAAGCACTGTTCCACCACACCGGATAACACGGTCCTGTATGAGAACTTCATCAAAGATCGGTATCTGCAGATGGCAAAGGGAGCGTTCCTGGAAAGAGAAAAGCCTGTGACGCTCCGGATCATTGCGAGGTATCTTCCACCAAAGAGCGTATCGAAGAAAAGGAAGCTTGATATGCTAGAGGGAAGAGAGCTGCCGCTGAAGAAACCGGATATGGACAATATTGTGAAGGTAGTAGCAGATGCACTGAACGGGGTTGCTTATCATGATGATACGCAGATCGCACTGGTTCAGGCAAAGAAATGTTATTCGGCGGTAGAGGGGCTGGATGTGACAGTTGAGGAGTATACCGGATAAAAAGGAAGGAAATGTAAGAAGTGGCAGGACGACCAAAACAAGGAATTGATTATTCCGGATGGTCGGTTGACATATTCGATGGTGATAAGAAAATAGACAAACTTCTCGATGCAAAAGGATGGAAGGGATTCGGGATCTACTTCTTTTTGTGTCAAAGGGCATATAAAGTAAATGGATATTTTTATGAATGGGGCTATGACGACTGTGCAACGACAGCAAGGCGGATGGGCGGCGGCATCAGTTCCGGTACAGTAAAAGAGACTGTGGATTACTGCCTGCAAGTGGATCTTTTTGATAAAGGGTTATTTGACAGGTGGGGAATCTTGACCAGTAGAGGTATCCAGCGTCGTTTTTGGGCGGTACTATCCGAGCGGCGGAGTAAAACAGTATATGGTGAGTATTGGCTTTTGAAACCCGAAGAATGCAAAGGTCTAGTTAAAGTCAGCTTATTTTCGGATGTGCAACCGACAAATGATGATGTGCAAGGGACAAATGAGGATTCGCTTTATAGAAAGGAAAGTAAAGTAAAGAAAAGTAATGTATATAAGGGCGCTTTCAGCGATTCTTCCCTTGAATCAGCTTTTCAGTTCTATCTTCTTGTCCGATCACAGAACTGGGGAGAGATCTCTGAAGAGCAGGTAAATGCTTTGAGAGAGGATCTCCTATCATTGTCCTCTGATCTGGCTGAACAGAAAGCAATCCTGAATAAAGCTGCAGCTGGTGGATGGAAGAATTTATATCCTGTTCAAAGCAAGAGAAGGCCAAAAACAAAGAAACAGCCAGAGAAACAGGGAAAGTTTAAGAATTTTGAAGAGCGTGAATATGAGGACATGACAGATCTTACAAGGAAGTTGATGCAGCGATGAAAAAGAAGAATGGGAAACGGAGTGCGTTCCTGAGAACTGGAAGCAGGAAGAAACGGAAGATTATTAAGCGTGGGAAGTAGGAGGATTGATCATGCTGATAGAAAAGACATTGAAAGAGGCATTGGCAGACTACATAAAAGGTAAACCAGTGACGGTATTATGGACAAGGGATGATGGAAGTATGGATGTCAGATTACTGTCAGACATTCTGGAACAGGAAGAAAATCATTTTCTGGTAAACGTTCCGGCATATCACAATCCGGAATTTGCACAGGCAGTAGCTGAAATGGTAGATCAGAAGAGAATAGATGACTGTAACAGAGAAGTAGCACCGGAAGAGATAACGGAGAAGGACGGAAGTACCACCCCCCCTCACAGAGCCGGATTCGGTTGTGATTCCGGCAGAAAATAAAAGGGAGAAAGCATTGGAACTGGCGAAAGAAGGAAAAGGTGCTGCGGAGATCGCGCGGTTGATCGATGCAAAATACAGTACCGTGTATTCCTGGCTGAATCCGGATAAGTGCAAGAAGCCAAAGCCGGAAAATAAGACAGCCAGTAATGCGGACCGGCATAAATGCAGGACTTGCATGTTCCGGGCAACAGGAAATACAAAGGGAGCCGGCTGTTCCTATATCGAGATAACAGGTCACAGCAGAGGGTGTTCCGTGGAAGAATGCAGTGTGTATCAAAAGGGCGATGCAGTGTCAAAGCGGAAGATGAAAGGATTTTATGAATGAGTTGGGCAGATAAGCAATTAAAGAAACATAAGCTCCGAAAGCAGATCAAAGAGATCATGGATAGTCCGGAGTTCCAAAAGGAACGTCAGAAGGAACTGGATAAACACACAGCAGAGGCAATGAACTGCTTCTTGCTGATCAGTGTAGATTATTTGTACCGGAACTATCATTGCAAAAGAAAGGGAGTTTTGAAATATTTGGAATTTGTTTTACACCAGATGCATTTTGCACAGAAGGACGAGGAATATTTTCAGCTGATGAATGAAGAGCTGGAGAGGGAAGTTGGTGTGAATGTGCTGGGGACGTTGAAAGGGGAGTAAGAAGATGAACAATAACTGGATTTCAACAGCAGATCGACTTCCAGATCAACGGGAGTTCATAGAATCATATGTCAGAAGTGCATATGCAGCGGAGTTTCTGGTCACGATCGAGGGAGCAGATAAGGCAACAACATTGTATTATTCCCAGACAGGTGTCTGGTTCGATGAGGCAGGAGAACCATATAAGGTTGTGGCGTGGATGTCGCTTCCGGAAGTGTTCAAAGGATAGAAGGTGATAATTTGCAGGAGAAACGAAGCAGAAAAGAGCAGCGGAGGGACAGACAGCAGCATTATGAGGAACTGGAGAGCCGGCATGATGCAAAGGCGTTGGAGCGATTTAAGCGACCGGCTTACCAGAGCGTAAGCGTTGCGGAATATCTGGCAAGGAAGTATGACATTACAGCGGAGGTGGATACCATTGCAGACCGAAAATTTAAAAAATGAGAATAATGCAAAGAAATCATATCTCAGAAAATACCGGAAGCACGGAAAGCGAATTAAACGGATTGAAGCAGAGATAGATGAGATCCGGAGCATGAAGATGTATCCGTCAATGAATAATGACGGAATGCCACATGGATCCAGCCAGAACGATTTGAGTTCGTATGCGGCGGTATTACAGGAAAGAGAAGAAGAGTTATATCGCGAAGGGGTTAGTCAGGTGCAGTCATATAAGGATATTGCTTTCAGGATCAGTAGGCTTGAAGATCAGGATGAGAGAGATGTCCTGTTTTACAGGTACATAAAAGGGTATGACTGGTGGAAGATAGCACAGATTATGGATTACAGTGAGAGCTGGATTTATGAGTTGCACGGCAGAGCATTAAGAAAAATAGAAATTTCTTAAAAAGTGGAGTTCACTGGAGTTTTGCATATGCTAATATGGTAGAGTCGAAAGACAAGAAAAGAGATAACTATTTCATCGAAAAAAGCCGGGTAGCTAATCCGGCTTTTTGCTTTCCTGTTACTTATGCAAAAAATATGTAAAGGCAACGTAGGTCAGTATGACGCAAACATAACTGAATACAGTTGAATTACATTTTGTAATGAGTTGATGCACTTTAGTGAAAAATGCAACTCCAAATGTGCCAAGTAAAAACAGGAAAAATTGCGTACCAGCCATCATCTCAATTAGGTCTCTCATACGTCTTTCTCCTTTGTTGGGTATTTAAGGACTTACACCGCATGCATACAAATACATGTGATCGCCAGAAAGACGTAAAAACGAAATAAAGATATGGCTTTAACAACGTGGAGAAAAGTAAGACGTAACAATTGAGATGATGGCAATTACCGTACCTTAATCAAAGTCCGTAATTGATTGTTCATAGTGTACCTCCTTATGTTTTTCTCCTATGTCAGCTTATGCTGACTATTCCATATTACTGTAAAATGCGGAAAAAATCAAGGATTGCTAGAAGTTATGATTATGTAACAAGGAGTATTTGATGCAAAGAAAGGTGGTGTTGCAGGATGGCAAAACTTACGGCAAAGCAGAAACGATTTTGTGATGAGTACCTGATTGACCTGAATGCAACACAGGCAGCTATTAGAGCAGGGTATTCGTCGAAGACAGCAAATGAGCAAGGAGCAAGGCTGTTAGCAAATGTTAGTGTTCAGGAAGCAATCGCAAAAGCAACAGCTGAGAGATCAAAGAGGACCGGCATCAGTCAGGATCGAGTTATTCAGGAACTGGCAAGAATAGCATTTGTGAACCCACAGAATGTAATCAATCCCAAAGATGCATCAGTAAAAGCAGATGCGACAGAAGACGATCTGGCGTGTATTCAGTCCGTAAAGGTCAAGACAATGGACGGAGCAAAGGGGAAATCGGTTGAAAGAGAAGTTCGGTTGAATGACAAGATGAAAGCATTGGAATTGCTTGGAAAACATCTTGGTATGTTCAAGGATAAATTAGAAGTGGATGCTGATATGGATCTGAATATCACAATTGATTATGGTGAGGCTGATATAGGGTGAAGATAAATGTACAGGCAAACCCATGCTTTAAAGAGGTTGACCAGAGCCATAAGCGATACATAGTCATGAAGGGTTCAGCCGGATCAGGAAAGAGCGTAGACACAGCTCAGAATTATATCTTGCGGCTGATGCAGGACAAGGGAAGAAATCTGGTTGCTATGCGTAAATCAGATATCACCAACAGAGACAGTACCTTTGCGGAGCTTACAGGTTCACTGTATAAGATGTTTGGTGATAAAGCGGATGCATACTGGAAAATCAACCGAAGCCCCCTGATGCTGACATGTAGAAGTAATGGGAACCAGATCATTTTCCGTGGAATGAATGACGACAGGCAACGGGAAAAACTGAAGTCCATTACGTTTCCGAAGGGAAAACTGACGGATGTATGGATGGAAGAGGCAACGGAGTTTACCCAGGCGGATCTCGAGATCATTGATGACCGTTTGCGTGGAGAGCTTCCACCGGGACAATTTTATCAAATTAGGATGACCTTCAATCCAGTAAACAAAAATCACTGGATTAAGAAGGTCTTTTTTGACCTTCCGGATTCCAACGTCCTGACGCATCACAGCACATACCTTGGCAACCGGTTTATTGATGATGCATACCGGCAGCGTATGGAACGTCGAAAGATTGTTGATCCGGAAGGCTACCAGATATACGGACTTGGTGAATGGGGCGAGATTGGCGGACTGATCCTGCATAACTGGGAGGTTCGGGAAGTATCACAGAATCTTAATGATTATGATGATGTGGCTATCGGGCAGGACTTTGGATTTAACCATGCAGACGCCATATTGCTTGTAGGAATTAAAGACGGGAATTTACATATCATCGATGAGATTTATGAGCATGAAAAAGAAACGGCTGAGATTATACCAATAGCCATACAGCATGCGATACCGACAAATAAAATAATGTGGTGTGACAGCGCCGAGCCGGACAGGATTAAGACCTGGAGAAATGCGGGATACAGAGCTAAAGGTGTTGATAAAGGCGGTTCAAATGGTTCGGTGAAAGCACAGATTGACTGGATAAAAGGTGTAGTCGATAAGAAGCACACGGTTAAACGCAGGATCTATGTTGCTCCCCATTGTGTAAATACGATCAAGGAACTGCAGCAATGGAAGTGGAAGAAGGATGAAAGGACGGGTGAATACATGGATGATCCAGTTCCAATCATGGATGATGCAATGGCAGCGTTACGATATGCCATTGAGGGATGGCGTAAAGCAAGTAAATGGCTGATGTAAATAGAATGAAGACAATTGACGGGCAGCGTGCACAGCACCAGCGGTTTTTTTAGACAGTCTCAGACGAGGCTGTGATTTTTTTACCGTTAACAGAATTGCATTTGTTGTGAATGCAACCTCCTTTCCCGGTCGCAATCGGCGGTCGATTATGGTGCTGGCAGGACTGTCATTTAGATAAAGGGATTATAGCTCAGTGGTAGAGCACAGAGGTCACAGGTTCGATTCCTGTTAATCCCTATTTACTAAATAACAGAAGGAAGGTGTAAAAAGTTGCTGGATGTATCAGAGATACAGAAATTCATAGAAAATGATCTGGTGTCTGAAAAGAAAAAGTTCGCAGGTATCGGCCAGAAATACTATGAGGGCGAGCATGATATCAGAAAATACAGACTGTTTTATTATAACGCAGACGGGAAGTTTGTTGAGGATCAGGTGAGGTCTAATGTGAAGATCAGTCATCCGTTTTTCACGGAGCTTGCTGATCAGTTGTCGGCTTATATGCTGTCATTCAAAGAGAATCCGGTACAGGCAAAGGATACAGCGGATGGATTGCAGGATTTCCTTGATCTGTATTTTGATGATGATTTCTGGTCTGAAGTAAGTGATGTGGTCACAGGAGCTTATACGAAAGGGTTTGAATATATTTTTGCATATAAGAATGCTTCGGACAAGCTTGCCTTCCAGTGCGCTGACAGTATGGGCGTGATTGAGTGTCAGGAGAAAGACACATCCGATCATCAACGGTATATGATCTATCATTATGTGGAGCGCATAGAGAATGGTCGGAAGGTGATCCGGAAGATTCAGGTATGGTCAGAAAATGAGACATACTATTATGTCCAGGAAGGGATAAATGGAAAGATCACTCCGGATGCATCGGAGGCAGTAAATCCAAGACCGCATATCGTATTTACAGATAAGAAGACGGGGATGAAAATGGGATGTTCACTTGGCTATATTCCATTTTGGCGATTGGATTATAACAAAAAGCAGTTCAGTGGATTGAAACCAATCAAGGACCTGATCGATGACTACGACATCATGGAGTGTGGGTTGTCCAATAACCTGAAAGATTTTGATTCACCGTTGTATGTGGTAAAAGGCTTTCAGGGAGACAATCTGGATGAATTGCAGCAGAATCTTAAAACCAAAAAGATTGTTGGAACAGATTCGGAAGGAGATGTGGAAGTCAGGACAATCGATATTCCGTATCAGGCAAGAAAAGCAAAGGCAGATGAGGATGAAAAGAACATCTATCGATTTGGAATGGGATTTAATTCCTCTCAGACAGGGGATGGAAATATCACGAATATTGTGATCAAGTCGCGGTATGCTCTGCTTGATTTAAAAGCGAATAAGCTGGAAAAGAGGTTAAGGCGGTTGCTGAAACAGCTGATTAAAGTTGTTCTGGATGAAATCAATTTTATGAATGGCACAGGATATCAGATCACAGATGTCAAGATGAAGTTTGATCGGTCCATTATGACAAATGAATCAGAAAATGTAACCAATGAGAAGACAGAAGCAGATACACAGCAAGTCCGTGTCAATACAATTCTGAATATTGCAGAACAGATCGGTGACGAGCAGACACTGAAAGCTCTGTGTGATGTAATGGACTGGGACTATGAAGAATTGAAAGATCAAGTGCAGAAAGAAGGAAATACGGCATCTGATGCAAGAAAAGCATTGGAGCAGGTCATTCCGGAAGATGTCGGTACAGAGTAGGTGATACGGAATGAAGAAACGTGAAAAAATTGTTCAACAGGCGTTTCTTGATGATGAGGAACGAGTGATCAAGAGACTGCAGTGTGTATATGGACAAGCGTTGAAAGACCTGACACAGAAATCCAATGATCTTCAGAAACAGATCTATCGGATTCAAGAGAAATACAATTCTGTTGAGGATGAAAAACAAAGGAAGCTCCTGCAGAGCCAGGAACGAGCAAAGGTCTACCAGAAAAGGTATCAGGATGCATTGAAAAAGCAGGTTGGCAGTATTCTGGATAAGATGCATAAAGAAGAATTCAAGACGGTTCAGCCATATCTAAACGAATGCTATGAGAAATCCTTTATTGGAAATATGTATGTGTTGCACGAGGAAGGAATTCCACTGATTATTCCGATTGATCAGGAAAAGGTTGTCCGTGCAGTTCAGCTGGAGAGTAAGATCAGTGGTGGTCTGTACCGCCGGTTAGGAGAAGATGTGGGTTTGCTGAAGCGCAGAATTACTGCAGAAGTAAGTCGTGGAATCGCTACTGGAATGAGTTACGACCAGATGGCGAGGCAGTTGGCAAGCCGGACAAAGATTGGTTATAATAATGCGGTTCGGATCACAAGGACAGAGGGACATAGAATTCAACAGCAATCTACGATGGATGCCTGTTATGCTGCAAGAGACCGGGGAGCTGATGTTGTAAAACAGTGGGATGCAACTCTGGATGCAGCCACAAGGGAATCACATCAGATGCTTGACGGACAGATCAGAGAGCTTGATGATAAGTTCAGCAACGGTCTGATGTATCCAGGAGATCCTTCCGGGAGTGCTGCAGAAGTGATAAATTGCAGATGTATTTTACTGCAGAGAGCACGATGGAAACTGGATTCCAAAGAGCTTGATCGGTTGGAGAAAAGAGCTTCTTTTTATGGTTTGAATAAAGAACAGGAGTTTGATGACTTCAGAGAAAAATATCTGAAAGCTGTTGAAACAAAAGAAGAGGGCGCGTATTCGACAACAGTTAAGAGGATTGGAACCAATGAGGTTAATTTGGAGTATATAAAATCTGAAGCTTTCAGAAAGAAATTCAATAAGATTACTGAAAACACAGCAATCAATGATTCTTTAAGAAATTATGCAACGGCTATGCTGCTTCATAGAAACGGCACAGATGGGGAAGACTTGTATATTATGGATTCCAAAGGAAAGTTATTGCTTCGGGAGATATCCGGTAAGAATGAACTTGGTGTTACTGTTTCAGCAGAAGATTCAGAGATGTTGAGAAAGAAAAATGGAGTTGTAGGAATACATAATCATCCAACAAATATACCGCCAACTGGCAGTGATTTTGTGGCTGCTGGATATCGAAAATATATTTTCGGAATAGTAGTAACTCATAGTGGAAGGGTATATAAGTATAAAGTTGGAAATAAGCCATTTCTTCCAAGAATATTAGATGAGCGAATTGACAAATATATAAATCCACCATATAATTTAGGCGTAGAGGAAGCTCATACAAGGGCATTAAATGAATTAGCGAAGGAGTATGGTGTAACATGGGAAGAATTAAAATAAATTCCTATTTAGATGTTGTTATTTCGCATCCGGATATGACACCGGAAGAAAGAGAAGAAGAACTTCAGCGACTGAAAGAGGAAAGTGATAAATTAACAGACTGGCCGGAGATTTTTTAGTACCACTGATCAGAAATGGTTAGTGGTATTTTTATACTCATTTTTAAGAAAGGATACGGTGATCCGATAATCTCGCAGCTATGCGTTAAATAGTGGGTGGCTGGGCGGCAGAATAAGGATAGAGTGATTTGGGACATCTCAGGATGTCCTTTTTTGATGCCATTTCATCCGCAGGGATGTAAAACACTTATTCCACGAAATCATGGACGAGACATGTAAAAAGCGTAAGAAAGGGGAAATACAAAATGACATTAGAAGAATTATTGAAAGCAAAAGGATTAACAGACGATCAGATCAAGGCAATTCTTGATGGAATGAAGGAGAACAAGATATTCACCGCATCGGAAGAGAATCTTGATATCCGTTATGGAAAACTGAAGACGGATTATGATAATCTGACAACTCAGAATGGGGAAGCTACGAAACTCATTGAACAGTTGAAAAAAGGGACAAAGAATAGTGATGAACTTCAGGGGAAGATTACTGCCTACGAGACACAGGTGGAGACACTGACAAAGCAGTTGAATGAGGAAAGACTGGAATCTGCATTAAAAGTGGCACTTATGGGAGCCAAGACAGATGATGTTGCATATATGGCATTCAAGCTGAAAGAAGGCGGAGATCTTGAACTGGACGACAACGGAAATATCAAAGGAATCGATGAGAAGATTGCCGGTTTAAAAACTCAGTTTCCAACTCATTTTGAGACTACAGGGGATAGAGGCAATGGAACAACACCAAGAGCGATCGATCCGAAGCCTTTACCGACTGGTGAACATGACACAGGAGCAAAACCTAAAGATCTGGCTGATGCAATCCGGATGCAGTACGAAGACACACAGAAATAGAAAGGTTAAAAATGGTGAATTGAATGGCACTTTTATTAAAAGAAATGATAGAAGGCGTATCTGATAAGGTGGCTGAGCAGGTTGTTGATACATTTCTGAGAGAATCAGAAATTTTACAGATGTTACCTTTTGACAATACAGTAAGTCCGCAGGGTGGCTCAACGTTGACATACAGCTATCTGCAGACACAGATTCCATCTACAGCAGCATTCAGAAGACTGAATGAAGAATATAAAGACAGTGAAGCAAAACTCGTTAAGAAGTCTGCAGATCTTAAAATCTTCGGTGGAAAGTTCAAGATGGACCGTGTGCTCAAACAGTCCGAAAATAAATTCAACAATATGGCATTCCAGATGGAGCAGAAGATCCGGGCAGCCGTATCATTGTTCCATTACACTCTGATTAATGGTGATTCCACAACTCAGACGGAATCCTTTGACGGACTGGACAAAATGCTTGCTGGCACTACGACAGAATTTAATACAAGCACTGTAATTGATGTGTCTGATCTTACAAAGATGAAATCCAATGCAGATCAGTTGTATGAGATGCTGCAGATCCTGATCCGGGAGACAGGAGCGGATGCGTTACTGATGAATGCCGGTATGATTTCCAAAGTACAGACAATGGCACGTATCCTGGGGTATAAGACAGAAACAGAAGAGGCATTTGGCAAGAAAGTAACATCAATGGATGGTGTCAGATTTATGGATCTGAAGGATCATTACACAGTAGAAAGTGGAACAACTGTTACGGCAAACGCATGTGTCAAAAATAATATTTCCAGAACAGTATCCGGATCATCTGCTACTACTGGTCTGACAGACATTTATGCTGTTAAGTTTGACGTGAATGATGGATTCCATGCAGCTACCATTACCGGAAGCTCTGCTATCAGTCAGTATCTTCCAGATTTTAATCAGCCGGGGGCTGTAAAAGACGGAGAGGTTGAGATGGTAGCCGCTACGGTACTGAAAAATACAAAGCATGCAGGCGTAATTAGAAACGTAAAAATCGCGTAGTCGAAAGGGGAATGTACAATGGCAGTGAAGAAAAAAGAAGAGCTGAGAACATACAGGGTTAAAGTGAAAGATAATCCGGGATATTGCGGTGAAGGTGCCGGTGGTGCACAGTTTGCACATGGATCAGCATTGATCACAAGTGACCGACTTGCAACATGGTTCAGAGAACATGAAGGATATACTGTGGAAGAAGTCGAAAAACCAGAAGAAAGTGCTGATGTCCGGGAGTAGAGAGGACGGTGATTCGTATGATTCTGTCAGTTGATGAGGCAAAAAAACTTATCGGGTTTAATGGCTGGTCTGATGAAAGGATTGAGAGAAAGCTTAAATCCATTGAACAGACTATCAGATCTTATACAAATAATAGTTTTCAGAATCGGTGTGTCCGGGCAGAAACGATGGTAGACAATAATATACTTTATGCGGCGAATGGTATCCCAGGCCTTATAACCGGGGATACCGTACAACTGTCAGAAAGTATGTATAATAATGGACTGTATGTTGTGAAAGATATTGAAGATAACCGAATTACATTGGACGGAGATCTTACAAATGAAGAGCATGTACTGCTTACGAAGGTTGTGTATCCGGATGATGTGATTGATTGTTGCATAAATCTGTGTGAGTGGGAGGTAAAGAACCGAGGAAAAGTTGGTGTGAAATCCGAAACTTTATCCCGACATTCCGTAACTTATTTTGATCAGGATGCAAGCAATCAGGTAAATGGTTATCCTGTGAGCCTCCTTGGGTGTCTGAAACCATATCGGAAGGCGAGGTGTTGATCATGTCGGAGATTGATGGAAACCAGATCGCAGTCTTGCAGGTAAAGAGTGAAAATGGAACAGATGTGATCGGCAACCCGTTGATTGATTGGAAAGAAGTTGGTTCTTATCCGGGATGGCTTGATTTAGTGTCTGGAAGCTCACCTGTCCAGAATTATAATGCCAAGATAGCAGAGTCGAGCCATTACTTTTTGACAGATTATAGTAAGAATCTGGCTGATCAGGACCCGGAGATATCCAGAATGTTGATTGATGGAAAAATCTATGATGTACAGTGGATAGACGATCCAATGGGAATGCATGAGCATCTGGAAATTTATCTGAAAGCTGTCGGAGGTATTGGAAATGGCACTGATTGAGTTTGAGAATAACACAGATGAGATCATTGAGGAAATGAGGCACAAGGCTCTCACTTGGTTGGAAGAAGCAGGTGGCGATATTCAGTCTCAGGCAGCATCGAATTCGAGGAGAGCTTCCGGTGAGACAGCTGGAAGCTTCCAACACAAGGTTGATGAAGAATCCATGGTTTGTTCAATCGGTTCCTCTCTTGAAAATGCTGTATGGGAAGAGTTCGGGACCGGTGAGTATGCATTACATGGAGATGGACGAGCTGGAGCGTGGTACGTTCCGGTAAAATCCTATACAGGAAAAAAGAAACCTACATTTAATGGAAAAGTTGTTATCGTTCACGGCAAGAATGGAGCGGATTTTTATAAGACCAACGGTAAGCGTGGAACGAGAGCATTATTTAATGCTTTTAATTCCATGAAACCAGAAATCGTGAACAATGCGAAAATAGATTTTAAGGATTTGGGTGAATGATATGACAAATGAAATACTGGAATACATGAACCTGAAATTAAAAGAATTGCTTCCATATCAATACTATGAATGGAGCACAAAAGCAGTCTATCCGTACTGGATAGGTGAATACTCTGAGATTCCATCCAATACAGAGGATGGATTAGGAGAGGACACAATGATGATAACAGGAACAACAAAAGGCAGCGTGATAGACCTTGAAAATGGGAAAGAGATTCTTCGGAAAGCTTTTTCAACAATCAAAGGTTATCACGCTGTTCTTGATTCCGGGACACACATTCTTGTGTTTTATGATACAGCAACCAGTATTCCGACAGACGGGAATGATATCAAACGGTTGCAGGTGAATTTGCAGATTAAAAGTTGGAAGGTGAATGAATAATGGCAAATGAATGGACAAGTTGGAAAGAGCATGGAATTACCAAAGACACGCCAGATTCCATTTTGTTTGGAGCAGGAACAATCCATCAAGGATTGAAATTTTCTGGTGAGAAATGGAATTTTGCGGAATCGATTATCGGTGCAACTAATGGCGGATCAAAGCTGTCTATGAAGCCAGAGGTGCAGGATATTGAGGTTGATGGAAAATTTATTAAAGCAAAGGGGTTAATGGTTAAAGTTGGTGAAAGCGCAACGATGGAAATTAACTTTGCCGAGATTAACCCGGAGATCATCAAAAAAGGATTGATCGCAGGGGAGGGGACCTCTTCGGCAAAAGGATATAAAGTGTTGGAGGGTAAGCCGGATATTGAGGAAGGAGATTATTTTGAAAACTTCGCATTTGTGGGAAGGACAGTATCAAAGAAGCCTATCATTGTTGTTTTTGATTATGCTTTATGCACGTCCGGATTTGAACTGGATCCGAAGCATAAGTCTCAGGCATCACCGGCAGTTACAGTTGAATGTGTAGGAGATGTTAAACGGGATGATACCCTGAAAGTATTACCTTATCACATTTATTACCCGGATCCGGCAGCTTCTCAGTCTGTAGAAAAGAACGTTTCTGATAAAGCTGTAGTTGATTAGGCAGAGGACGAAGAATAGCAGAAGGCAGAAAATAAGGAAAGGAAGGATTGTAAGAGATGGTAGAAAGAAATTATGAGCTGAGGACTTTATGCGCGGATGATATTTTTCCAATGGTGAAAATTATTTCCAAGATTGGCATTGATGATATTGCGAATTGCTTTGATGTCAAAGAAATGTCTGAGGTCATGGAAGCTATGAAGCCGACAGAAGACGAGGAATCAGAAGTAGGAACTGCTGACAAAGCGAATGAGTTGCTTACACAGCAGATCGGAATCAGAGTTGTAATGAAACTGGTAGGACTTCTGATGAAGAATCTGGGAAATATCAAAGGTGATTTATACAAGTTCCTGGCAGGAGTATCTGGAATGAAGGAACAGGAGATTGCGAAGCTCCCACTTGGAACATTTACACAGATGATCATCGATATTTTCAAAAAAGAAGAGTTCGGTGATTTTTTTCGGGTTGTATCAGGATTAGTCAAGTAGGGAGATTTGAAGTCCTGGATCAGATCTTTAAAAGATACAATGATCCGTTTCGTATGTTGGACGCATATATAAAAACCGGTTGCTTTGTAGAATTTCTTTTGAATTTTGAAGAGGCGTACAACAAGGAACTGAGATGGGAAGTTTATCTGCATAAGGTGTGGGATAAGACGTTCAATGAGTTTGAAGAGGGAGTAGCTGAAGAAACGCATCGGATTGAGACATCTCACATGAGCGAGTCTGAGCAGGAAAAGGTTGTTTTGGATAGTATATCTATCTTGCAATCCTTTCAGCCTTCGGAGTAGGAGAGGTGACGAATGGATTTATTTAAACTTGTCGGTACGATTGCAATTGATACCGCCAAAGCAGAAAAGTCATTGGATGATGTTAGTAAACAGGTCAATGACACAGAAAAGGTTGTCTCTGAAGGCTGTGATAAAGTAAAAGAATCCTCCGAAAAAGCCGGAAGTAGCGCTGAAAAAGCCGGAAGAAAAGTAGAGGAATCCGGAAAAAAAGGAAGAAAAGCCGGAGAGGATAACAAAAAAAGTGGGGAAGAAACCGAGAAGAGCGGAAATAAATGGGTAGAGTTTGGGAAGAAGGTTGAAGCCGCTGGTACAAAGGTTACAGGAGTTGGCAAAAAGATTTCATCTGCTGGCGGTGAAGTTGTAAAACTGGGAAAGAAATTTGCTCCTGTATCTGCGGCAGCGACTGGAGCACTTACGGTTGTTACAAAGACATCTTCTGATTTCCAGAATGGTATGGCGAAGATGTCAACCTTATTTGATACTTCACAGGTGTCTGTTCAGAAATTATCCAAAGAATTTCTTAATCTGTCAAATGAGACAGGAAAGGGGGCAACTGAGCTCACTGAAGCCGGATACCAGGCACTGTCAGCTTCTGTTCCGGTCGAGAAACTGGGAAGCTTTATCCGAACATCTGCAAATATGGCAAAAGTCGGATTTACTGATACGGCAACATCTGTAGATTTGTTATCTACAGCGGTAAATGCCTATGGTTTGGAAGCTGATCAGGCAGATAATATTGCGAATAAACTTGTAAATACGCAGAATCTGGGCAAAACCTCAGTCAATGAACTGGCATCTAGCATGGGTAAAGTAATCCCGACAGCTGCAGGGATGAATGTCAATCTGGATCAGCTGTGTACGATGTACACGCTCATGACGAAACAGGGTATCGCAACAGCGGAATCTACTACATACATGAACAGCATGCTCAATGAGCTTGGTGATTCTGGTACAGATGTAGGGGGAATTCTGAAAGAGAAGACCGGAAAATCTTTCCAGGATCTGATGAAAGATGGAATGTCTGTTGGTGATGCACTGAAGCTTATAAAACAAAGTTCTGATGAAACTGGAACAGCGTTTAATGAATTATGGAGCAGTCAGGAAGCTGGAAAGGCTGCAATGGCTCTTTTGAATGACTCTGCCGGAGATTTCAATGAAACAATGGGATCAATGACAAATGTTACAGATCTTGTCAGCCAGGGACTTGAAAAGATGGATACCCCATCCGCAAAAGTCTCTAAATCACTGAACAGGATCAAGAATAGTGGCATTGAGCTTGGTGCAGTTCTTTTAACAACGGTTACACCTTACATTGAGTTGTTTTCACAAAAGGTCATAGAACTTACAAACAAATTCAATGCAATGCCAGAGAGTCAGAAAAAGGTTATTCTGGTATTGCTTGCTATTGTTGCAGCTGTAACACCGGTACTTATTACTGTGGGGAAAGTTATTACAGCTTTTGGACAGATACATGCTGTAGCAGGAAAGCTGGTCACAGGTCTCGGAAAACTGTGGGGTGTGTTTGCGGCAAATCCCGTATTGCTTATAGCTGTAGCCCTAGCTGCCGCGGTGGCGGCTTTTATACATTTGTGGAATACTTCGGAGTCATTCAGAAATTTCTGGATTAACCTGTGGAATGAAATAACCAGTACACTATCCTCTGCGTGGGAAACGATCAAAAATATAATTACAGTCGGCATTATGCTGATTGCCAGTATTATCAGTGCGGCAGTTCAGATTATAACTCTTCCGTGGAGGTTTATATGGGAGAATTGCAAAGAATATATTATTGAAGCATGGAATTATATCAAGGCAGCAGTGTCATCTGCACTTGACGTTATATCTAGTGTAATCAGTAATGCCTGGAATATCATTGCAAATTACTTGACGCGTATTCTGAGTAATATTAAGAATAAGTTTGTCAGCGAATGGAATGCGATAAAATCCCATGTATCCAGTGCAATAAATGGGATTAAGTCCAGTATATCAAATGGTCTTAATGGTGCAAAATCGACAGTAACTGGTGTATTGAACAGTATCAGGTCCGCATTTTCTTCTGTGTGGGATGGCTGCAAAAATATAGTTGGTAATGCAATTGGTCATATTAAGTCACTCATGAATTTCTCATGGAGCTTGCCGAGTTTGAAATTACCACATTTCAGTATTTCTGGAAAATTCTCACTTCATCCACCGTCTGTTCCGAAGCTTGGAATTGAATGGTACAAAAAGGCAATGGACGATGGCATGATCATGAATCAGCCGACTATTTTCGGTTATAACGCTAAGTCTAACCAGTTCCTTGCAGGTGGTGAAGCTGGATCTGAAACAGTAGTTGGTACACAGAATCTGATGGACATGATTCAGGAAGCTGTGAATAATGCCGGAAGTGGAAATGGTGACAGTGAAGCAACCCGTGCATTACTGGAAGCAATCTTTAATTGGATGCGGAATGGTGGATTGTACAAACTTCTGATTGATGTTCTGACGAACGGTGTAGAATTTGAATTTGACAATAGAGAAATTGCAAGGTTGGTGAAAAAGTATGCTTGATGTAGCAAGATACGTGAACCATCTGAACCAAAGTATTGACTTTGGTTCGGGTGGTATTTTTATTACAGATTCCGAACTTAGGAATTATGAATGGGAATATGATACTGATTATGACGAGATCACCAACTTCCATAAGGGTGTCAAGGCAAAGAAAATGAAGATCATCATTTCAGCAGCCACTGAGGAAGAAGGGATTGCAAAAAGAAATGATATCTTCCAGATCTTTGAATCTGATATCCTTGCGGAACAGTCGGGAAGACTGTATCAGGACGGCTATTACCTTAATTGCTATATCGTAGCATCGAAGAAAGCAAAGTGGTATCTGACAAAACGGTACATTGAGATCGAAGTTACCATTGCGACCGATCAGCCGGACTGGGTGCAGGAGAGAGAATTTAATTTCCTGAAGACAGAAGGAACAACCGTTGAAATGGACAATCTGAAGAAATATCCATACAAATACGGATATTATTATCTGAATCAGGTATCATCTTCCTCGATCAATAATGTTAGTATCACGGAATCAGATTTTGTGCTGCGGATATATGGTTCCGTATCAAAACCGCTTGTGAAGATTGGAGACAATACCTATCAGGTCAATGTATCGCTGAATGCAGGTGAACGATTGGAGATTGATTCCCGGAGAAAAACGGTAAAGCTAATACATACTGACGGGTATACAGAAAATGTTCTTTGGTCAGCCGCAAAAGAGTATTACATCTTTGAGAAAATCGTAGCCGGTACACAGATAATTGCGTGGGACGGTAGCTTTTCATTTGACCTGATTCTCATTGACAAAAGGAGTGAACCATTGTGGAAGTAATGTATACAGACGTAAACAGGCTTCCACAAGGGAGCCTTGAAAAATATTTCGCTGATCTGGAACTCGGAGGCAATAATGACTTTGAGCTTCAAATGAATGTGAAAAATCACTGCATGAGTGCCGGATGCATCTGGTATGTAAAAGACGAAGAATACGGCGGTATTGTGGATGATGTAAAAGTCGACACAGAAAAATCCAAGGTATATTATTCCGGAAGAAGTTGGCGTGGTGTTCTGGAAAAGAAAGTGATCAGACCGGACACCGGAAAAGATTATCTTGTGGTATCCGGGGATGCAAATGATATCCTTGCGCTACTGATAAAACACTGTGATCTGGTAGATCTGTTTGCTGTTCCGGATACGTCTTCCGGAATACAGATAAGCAATTATCAATTCCCGAGATACGTCGATGCTTATTCAGGCATTGTAAAAATGCTGTCTGCTGTTGGGGCAAAGCTGAAAATTGTCTACAACGACAAGGATTCTTGTGTGAATATATCAGCTGTCCAGATCGAAGATCTGTCGGAAAAATATGAGTATTCCGATGACTACGGAATGAAGATCATAATCGAAAAGAAAACCGGAGGGGTGAATCATCTGATCTGTCTCGGAGCTGGCGAATTGGCAGCCAGAACAGTGATTGATTTGTATGTAGATAAGACAGGAGATATCAGTGAAAAACAGGCGTATTTCGGTGAGTATGAAATTGCAGAAACATACGATTATGGAAATTCTGAATCAGCTACAGAGCTGAAAGAAAAAGGAATTGAACATCTGAAGGAACTGAAAAGTTCGGATTCTGTCTCAGCATCATTCAGTAAATTGGATGTAGATATCGGTGATATTGTTGGTGGAAGAAACCGGGCGACAGGAATTGTTCTGAAAGAACCGGTTACGCAAGAAATTGTAAAAATAAAAAATGGCATAGAAACTATAACGTATAAGGTTGGTGAGGAATAACAATGGCAACAAATTATTTAGATACAGGAGATACAGGACGTGCAGTTAGTGCAGAATCTGACGGTGCGTTATTTGCCGGTATTTTTGGAGCTGAAAAATATGTATTGGAAAATGGCAGCCAGTTAAAAGCGGAGGTACAGTCCAATAACATTGTAAAAATCTCTGATGGTGATGCAGTTATGTACGGACGACACGTAAGAATCCCGGCGAATGATAGTGCGCTGGTGACTATTAACAATGGACATTCTGGAACGAACAGGATTGATCTGATTGTGTTCCGGTACACAAAAGACAGTACCGGAAAAGAGACAGTTGATCTGGTAGTTATCCAGGGGGAAGATTCTACCGGGACAGCTACAGCACCGACGGCAGTAGATGGAAATATCCTGACCGGTGCAATGCAGTCAGACTTTCCTCTGTATAGCGTGGAACTAAATGGAATCAATATTGTAAAGGTGAATCCGCTGTTCAATGTGATCGGTAATATCAGCAAGTTAAAGGAAGAGCTTACTGAATTAAATAGCAATTTGAAAACGGCAACTGCTGATTCTGGTTGGAAATATATGACTAATGCAAATAATCTTTCAGAAAAGCTAAAATTCCGCAAAATAGGTCACATGGTATTTGTTGCTGGATCGATAAGATTTTCAGATAATGGAAAATTTGCAAACGATCAGGCTCTCGGCAGTGTCCCGTCAGGAATGACACCAAATGGTTATGACGAATTCGAGTGTCTTATTCCGATAGCTGTGCATAATGGTGGACCTGCTGGAACACAAGCACGTATATACATAAAAAATGGTGGAGTATATATCGTCGGTACAGATAGTGCCTCATTCGTAATGATTGCAACAACGGCTTATTTTAGCTAACTGGTATAAAAATAGCTCTTGTCGCAAAAAGAGTCCATGTGCCTCCATTTCTGTACGAAGTAATATGAAGCTTATCGCCTTTGCTACATTTTCCTGTAAAAGTAGAAACTAATTTGTAATAGTTTCCGTTATTTCCCATATTTACATTGTTTAATGCACAAGCGATTTCCTGTTTATAGCTTTCACTGCTGATATTGGAGGAAACTATAACGATGAAAGCATATGTAATGCCAGCTTTCAAAAAGCTATTGGTATCCAAATTTGCTGTTCCTTGCGCCGTTGAATCAATGAATATTGGTTTCCTGTTCTCTAAAACAGTGTTAGTTTTGGTTAAATTGCTATTTAATTCAGTAACTCATTCCGTATTCAGAGAGCTTTGAGCTATACTGAAAGCAAAAAGGAGCGGAACGGTATGGAGCAAAAGATTATGGAAGTGCTGCGAAAAATGCAAACGATATTGGAAGAGGAAAGCCTCAAAGAGTTGAAGAATGTACTGTACATGGTATTTTCTGGATGCGAGATTGTGTTGCAGACAGAACTACAGGTGGTCGATGATTCATGGCGGACTGATCTGGAAGATTATTTGATGTCGCGAGCACTTGAAGGAAAGACAGCAGAGACAGTAAAACGGTACAGATATGAGCTTACAAGACTACTATCGTACATAAATAAACCGGTAGCAAATATTACAGATGGTGACATTTCCGGATATCTGAGAGCTTATAAGAGCATCCGTAAGGTTAAGAATAGTACATTAAAAGGAGTACGTGCTGCATATAGCAGCTTTTTCGGATGGCTTAGAGACAGGGATCGGGTAAGACGAAATCCGATGGTATTGGTAGAACAGATCAAGGTGGAAAAGAGGATTAAGAGACCTTTTTCTGATACTGATCGGGAGATGCTGCTACGGAATTGCAAGACGCTTCGGGATAAAGCAATGATGGAATTTCTGTATTCCACGGCAGTCAGGGTGTCTGAGCTGAAGAACCTAAACATAGAGGATATCCGATGGAGCAGTAAAGATCTTATAGTATATGGTAAAGGCGGAAAAGAAAGGACGGTCTACTTAAATGAAAGGACGAACCTGTATCTCCAGGAATACTTGCAGAGCAGAACCGATAACAATCCTGCATTATTTGTTGGAACAAGGAAACCATACAACCGATTGACCAAAGCCGGCATAGAAGACATGATCCGGCGAACCGGAAGGCGTGCAGGTGTGGAAAAAGCGCATCCGCATAGATTCCGAGGGACGGCTTTAACAAATGCATTAAACCGAGGAATGCCACTGCAGGAAGCATCTATATTGGCAGGGCATGCCAAAACCGAGACAACGATGCTTTATTGTACCGTGGATCAGGAGTCGGTCAAGTATCATCACAAGAAATATCTAAGTGCATAGACACAAGTAAACAAAATGCTTTATTTACACTCGGCATCCGGTCGGGTGTTTTTGCTATGCACTTTTATATGTAACTATATTAACAGCAATAAGGAGTGATTCTTAGTTAAATAGCAATTTAACAAAAGCAAATAACATTTTAACCAATATGGAAAGTAATTTAATGGCTATAAATACATATCACATGACACTTAATACTTCTAATGTTAAAACGCCCGATTCATGGATTGAGTGTAATAGAATTGGAAATCTGGTAATGATCAATGGATGTGTCAAGATTACAAAAGCGGTTAATACATATTCCATTTTAAACATTGCGAGCGGAGCACCTGTACCATGTTGTAATAAACAACTTTATACTGTGGCAATAGCACAAGATAATACTTATTCCAACTGTTTCCTTGAAGTTAGTAAAAGCGGTGCTGTTAATCTTCTGGTTAGATGGCAAAAAGCATCGTCAGGGGATATCTTTTATTACGAATTCTGCTATATATGCAAATAGTAATTATTTTATCCGGATTGCCCGGAGTTCAATACCATTTACATTTCTAGGTTGACTGCTCCAAAAAGCAATACCGTATGTGCCAGCAGGAACTTTTTCGATACAGGTACTGGTTAATATTGGGTAAAAACCGTTACCAAAGTTCATATAAAACGTATTTTGGGTTCGCGTTGAATTTATTCCAGTTATCCCCATTACAAACGCATCATAGCTTTGACCTTTGGCACAGGGAGTTGCTTTTAGTGTAAAGATATAAGTACCGGCGGGAATGGTCACAGTGGACACGTTATTCACCCAGGTTTCTTTTTTAGAATATGAATAATTATTTTTTACGCCACTCCAGTATTCAGTTCCTATGACATTCAAGCTATTATTTGCTTTTATCAAATCTGCTTTTATATTTGCCAAATTGCTATTTAATTAAGAATCACTCCGGAAAGGAGTAACATGAAACTTATTTTCAACGATGCCACAGAATTAACTATCCAGTCAGCGGATATTCAGGCGGGTGGAAACCTTCTGATCCGTACCATATCCGAAACTCCGGAAAAACTTAAGATGCTTTTCCAGGATACGACAAAGACACGGAAAATGATTGTTAAGGAGCGGGAGGATGTTCTTGTAACTTATGAGAATTATGAAAACTTCTATAGCATCACGGAATACACAGGAGGGATCTTCGGTGTGGCGATGTGCAAGAAGGAGGATCTGCCAGAAGTAAAGGCAGAAATCCAGAATGCTGCAGTTATGGTTGCACAGATCCAGGCGCAGGAGCTGACAGATTTACAGGCTCTGCAGGTACAAGCCATCTATCCAGAGTGGTCAGAGGATGGTGTAGAATATGCCAAGGATTATAAGATCCAGTATAATAACATCCTGTATAAGTGCGTCCAGGCACACACTAGTCAATCAGATTGGGCGCCGGGGGTAGCGCCGAGCTTGTGGACAGCTATTGCAAATCCGTCAAGCTCTGGAACTAAGGAGAACCCAATTACGGTGCCGGAAATGGTAACAACGGCAGGAATGGAGTATGTAAAGGGTAAGTATTACAGTTGGAATGAAAAGGTTTATCTGATGAACCGTGTAGGAATGACAGACGGAGAGAGCATAATCCTTTACTTCTCGCCGGATACATTGGTTGGTCAGTATTTTGAAGAAGTCTAAATACTACATTACAAACTGATATCGAAAAATGTCGAAATAAGTTGAAAATTTCCCGAACATTACTTTGTTTGTTACAATCAAAAGAAAAAATGCAGAAGGGTAATGAAATGAAAGAAAAATGTGAATTTTGTAGCAGAAAAATTATGTTCGGGAAAAAGGACAGAACAAAGTTGATTGGTGCACGTCCTATAGTTTTGAAAAAGGGCGGCAAAGTGAGAAGGCTGGAGGTGTGGCTGTTTGGTGGTGAGTTAGACGAGAAGGCTGTAATGCATATCGGGGTGTGCGATTACGGAAGCGTTGAAGATATTTTTGAAATGAGGATACCGATCAGATTTTGTCCGATGTGTGGTGAGAAATTATAATAACAGGATGGAAAGGCAGACTCTTCGGAGCTGTCTTTTTATAATTGGAGAAAAATATGGAAATAAGGGCGAGACCGGAAAGGTCTTATTTTTTTACAAGAAATAAGAAAGAGAGACAAAAATGAAAGAGATAGTCTTACAGACCTACACCATTGCACTTCCGGTATTACTGGGGTATATTGTGTGGCTCCTGAAAAACCAGAAAAAAGACAGGGACGCAAATAGTAAGGGCACCATGCTTTTACTTAGAGTGCAACTGATTGAATACCATAGTAAGTACACACAGCTTGGAAATATCCCGTCTTATGCATACCAGAATTTCTGTGAAATGTATGAGGCATACCATGAGCTTGGTGGAAATGGAATGGTGACGAAAATGAAACAGGAAATAGAAGAATTACATCTGAAGCAAAAAGGAGAGTAATGATTATGGAACAGATTTTAAATTATGTGAAACCAGAATTGGTTGTAGTTGCAATTGTACTATACTTTGTTGGAATCGGTCTGAAAAATACCGAAAAGGTTGCAGACAAGTATATTCCAGTAATCATCGGTATTATTGGAATCGTGATTTGCGGAATTTATGTGGTGGCGACTTGCGACCTTAAAGGTACACAAAATATTGCAATGGCTATTTTTACGGCAATTGTACAAGGAATTTTAGTTGCCGGACTTAGTAATTATGTGAACCAGTTGATTAAGCAGATGAATAAGGACGAATAGACAGACGAAGCTATTTGTTTTACCACCAAAAGTTAGCGGTAGAAAGGAAAAGTTATGGCATTAAACGGAATTGACATCAGTAGCTGGCAAAGTGGGATCAATCTTGCGGTTGTACCATGTGATTTTGTGGTGATCAAGGCGACAGAGGGGATAAATTATGTAAATCCGGATTATATGAGAGCCTATGAGCAGGCGAAAACTGTAGGGAAATGTCTGGGAATTTACCATTATGCCAACGGTGGGAACATTCAGTCGGAAGCGGATTATTTTCTGGCAAACGTAGGAAATCGTCTCGGAGAAGCAATTTTGATCCTGGACTGGGAAGTAGGAAACAATGTTTCTTTCGGGAACTGCGATTATGCCTGGTGCAAAGGATGGTTGGACTATGTATATGAAAAGACTGGAGTGCATCCAATTCTGTATTGTTCACAGTCGATCAGCTACAAATTTGATAACATAGGGAACTATGGATTGTGGATTGCCCAGTATGCGAATAACGATCCAACTGGATATCAGGACGCACCGTGGAATGAAGGAGAATACACCTGTGCAATCCGGCAGTATACATCGTGCGGAAAACTCTCTGGTTATGATGACCATCTTGATCTGGACAAATTCTACGGAAGCAAAGAGGACTGGGGCAAATATACCGTAAGCGATAAGGCGAACGTAGTTGTTCCGGAACAGCCAGAAGCTCCAAAACCGGTAACGACAACTCCGGAAGGATCCACATTGGATCTGGCATACAAGACCATGCTTGGAGAATTTGGCAACGGAGAAGACCGGATCCGTAATCTCGGAACCAGGTACGAAGAGGTACAGAATTTTATAAATCATATCTGGATTACAAGCACAAGCAATCTGGCGCAGGAAGTGTTATCCGGACGATACGGCAACGGAGATGTGCGCAAGACAGTTCTTGAAAGCCGATACAACGATGTACAGGATCAAGTTAACGCCGGAAGTGCGCGGTATTATACCGTGCAGAGTGGAGATACCCTTTCCAGTATTGCTGCAAAATACGGAACGTCATACCAGACAATAGCACAGCTCAATGGACTTTCTAACCCGAATCTGATTTACGCTGGACAGAAGATTCGGGTGAAATAGGTACAACGAATAAAGGCATGTTTGGTTTTGTTAAGTTGAATAAAAACTAACCGTTAGTGACACGTTAGCGACACGAAATGCCGAAAAACGTTGAAAATACGTTGTTTTAAAAATATAAAATTTAACCTAAACTTAACATAGATTTGATTGGAATTGCATAGACCACAGATAAAATGGAAAATGAGCTGAAAGGAAAAACATCATTGTAAAAAGTAAGTTTAAAAGATATTAACAAACACAGGGTAAATTGAGAGAGGAATTAATATGAACGAGAAAATTCAGATCATTTTCGGACTGCTTGGCGGTCTGGCAGTTTTTATCTATGGAATGAATATGATGAGTGAATGTCTGCAAAAGGCGGCGGGCGATAAAATGAAAAGCATTCTTGCACTTCTGACGAAGAATCCGCTTCTGGGCGTGCTTGCCGGTGCGCTCACAACCGCGGTACTCCAGAGCAGCAGTGCGACGACAGTTATGGCGATCGGTTTCGTAAGTGCGGGACTGATGAACCTGCCACAGGCAATTTCCATCATTTTTGGTGCAAATATTGGTACAACCATGACAGCACAGATTATTGCGTTTAAGATCAGTGACTATATCTATGTGATTATTTTTATAGGATTTCTGATTTCATTTGTAACAAAATCAGAGAAAGTAAAAAGTATCGGTCAGACGATTTTTGCCTTTGGTCTTTTGTTCCTTGGAATTGAAACAATGGGAGATGTCATGAAACCATTGGCATCCAGTCCGGTATTCACAGACTTGATAGGACGGGTTGCACATATTCCGGTACTTGGTGTGGCAGTTGGTACATTTATGACGCTGGTTGTACAGAGCAGTAGTGCAACGATCGCAGTCTTGCAGAACTTCGCTTCCCAGCCGGGACCGGACGGGGTTACGAGTATACTTGGGCTTGCAGGAGCAATCCCGATTCTTTTAGGTGATAATATCGGTACAACGATCACAGCACTCCTTGCCAGTATCGGACAGTCAAAAGATGCGAAGAGAACCGCTGTGGCGCATTGTATTTTTAATATTTCCGGCTGCTTTTTGTTTATCTGGTTCGTAAAACCATTTGCGGCACTGATCCAGAACATTTCGCCGAAAGGTCCGGAGATTGAAGCGATTTCCAGACAGATTGCAAATGCACATACTGTATTTAACATCACAATGACACTGATCTGGGTATGCCTGATTAAACTGATGGTGAAGATTGTCATGACACTGATCCCGGATGGCAAAAAAGGTGTTGAAGATCCAGGTAGCCCGATTTATCTGGATGAAAATATCATCAGTCAGCCGGCAGCAGCGCTGCAGCTTGTGGCAAAAGAGATTTTCCGTATGAGTGACCAGGTAAGAGATATTCTGAAGAAAACGATTGAGCTTGTGAAAAATGAAGAAGTGAAATCCATTGACGGTCTGAAAGAAAACGGAGAACAGGTTGAACGCCTTGGAAAGTGTATTACCGAATATCTTGCAGCTTTGTTTTCTTCGGGTTTATTGACCGAGCAGCAGGCAGCGCAGACGGCGAGCCTCATGTGTGTACTCAGCGATGTGGAACGTATGGGAACCTTAAGTGTGGAAATGGCAGAATGTATGTTGGAAAGATCAGACCGGAAGTATAAATATACACCGGAAGCGATGGATGAGCTGCAGAAGAGTTTGAAGGTACTGAATAAGATGTTCTGTGATTCTCTGAAGGCACTGCAGGGAGATGATGGTATCGAACCAGGCAAGATGATGAAGCGAAAGGATAAGCTTCTGGATCTGGATATCAAGATGCGGAAAGCGCATATTGAGCGTGTCAATAAAGGAAAATGTAAGGCAAGCCTTACTGCTCCGTTTACCAATATCCTGCATCTGATCGACCGTATGGGAAACAGTTGTATCAATCTTGCGGATGTGGCGGAAAGCGGAACAAGTATGAAATACTTTATGCTGGAAGAAAAATAAGAAGATGGAAAAATCCACGGACTTTAGAAGATTCAAAGTCCGTGGATTTTTTTAATCATGATATACGATTTTCCCACCACAGATCGTATACTTCACTTTGCCATACATAGGCGTTCCGGTAAATGGTGAGTTGGATGAAAGGGATGCATACTCGGTTGGAGTCCAACATTCGTTTTCATCGAAGATCACAAGGTCAGCTGCCTTTCCTTCGGCGAGCTGTCCGTATGGAAGGTGGTAAAGCTTTGCCGGATTGATGGTCATCTTTTCCAGAAGCTGAATAAGAGATAAATGTCCCGGTCTTACAAGGCTTGTGATGCCAAGGGCAAGGGAAGTCTCCAGACCGATGATTCCGCTTGGAGCTTCGGTGATTGGTTTTGCTTTTTCTTCTTTGCTGTGCGGTGCATGGTCGGTGGCAATCAAGTCGATGGTTCCATCTGCAAGTCCCTGTATAATCGCCTGACGGTCCTTTTCGGTACGGAGCGGCGGATTCATTTTCGCAAGTGTTCCATGCTCAAGGACTGCGTCTTCCGTCAGTGTAAAATGATGCGGTGTGGCTTCGGCGTGAAGTTTTGCACCCATTTTCTTATAAGTACGAACCAGATCGACAGAGATACCGGAGCTGATATGCTGGATTACAACATCGGCACCGGATTTCAGTGCCAGCATGCAGTCTCTTGCAACCAGAGATTCTTCTGCAATGGAAGGAGAACCGTAGATGCCAAGCGCATCGGATACCTTTCCGTGGCTGATTCCGTTGTTGCGGATGAAAGAAGGATCTTCTTCGTGAAGGCTGACCGGTACGTTAAGCTTTGCCGCCTTTTCCATTGCGTGGAAGCAGAATTCTGCGTTTAGAAGTGGGATCCCGTCATCGGTAAATCCACATGCGCCTGCTTCTTTTAAGGCGTCCATATCGGTTTCTTCCTGCCCTTTCAGGTTGCAGGAAATCGAAGCAGCCTGGAAGATACGGATCTTTTCTTTGGAAGCACGCGAAAGGTTGTCTTTGAGAACCGGAACAGAGTCCACAGTCGGGGAAGTATTTGCCATGCAGATCACGGAAGTAAAACCGCCTTTTGCAGAGGCAAGTGCGCCGGTGTGGATGGTTTCTTTATAAGTAAATCCCGGATCACGGAAATGAACGTGGGTGTCAATCAGTCCCGGTGCAACCACAAGCCCGGCTGCGTCAAGGACTTCCTCTCCTTCTTTTGTAATCAGGGATGCCATTTCTTTGATGATGCCATCTTCAATCAGAAGATCCATTTTTTCGGAAAGTCCGGAAGCAGGATCGATGACAAGTCCGTTTTTGATAATCATAGTAGTTAAGCCTCCTTGTAGGATATTAGTCTGCTTCTAGTATACGGGATGGGAAAAAGGTTTGTCAATGCGACAGGAGAAGTTGAGAAAATAAGACTGGCTACAGAATCCAAAAGAGATTTCAGTTTTGATGTATCCGATCTGGTATGTATCAAAATTGAAATCTTTTTTCTTTTATGCATGTCTCATATTCTTTTCAAGAGCAACTCTCTTCTTCCCAGTTGCACGGTAGAATTCCACGTGTTTTCCAAGAAAACTCTGGATGGCGGAAACGGTTTTTCCAGTCAGGAATGCACAGAAGACAGTGCCGATTCCGATGCCGTAGAATCCGTGGAGGATTGTAAGGGAAAGAATCACAGTAGTCGTCAGACAGGTGAGATCGAAGGTTGTCTTAACGATTTTATAGTTCTTTTTTACAATACCGGACAGATCGCGAGGGAAGATATCTGTCGGGATGATTGGAAGCATACAGTTGTTGGCAAGGCAGATACCGAAGCACACCAGTAAGAATCCTGCCAGGAAATAAATCGTGTGAAGAGGCAGGGAGTTCGGCAGAGCCTGGATCCATGCGTTGTGTACGTCGATCATTTTTCCAAATCCGATCCCGACTACGAAAGAGAAAAGGTAGCCGGGGCAGAATGAACGCTTGAGGATCATCAGTGTAATGACAAGCAGTGTCTGGAAAATATAATTCCATGTTCCGAAACTGAACACCGGGAAGGCGATGTTAAATACAAGCGGCACTGAGGAGATCGTTGAGATCCCGAATCCGCTTTTTGACATCAGATCCACGCCGAGTGAATTGATCAGCAGGACGATGAGCAGAGCGACTTCTCCGGCCAGATGAAATTTTTTCTTATTCATAGGTACAAATCCTTCTTTCCTGATAGATAATAATTTACAAAAATTTTATATTTAAGCTGTTTCTCATTATAATGAAGAAAACTGATAAAAACAAATGATTATTTTGAATGAACTGATTCTAAAATTAAATGAAAAGTGGTATGATAGATGCAGAACAGGAAAAGAGGCTATCTATGAATATCGAGTATTTAAAATATTTTGCAGAGCTGGCAAAACTGCAGCACTACGGAAAAGCGGCAAAAGCGCTGAATATTTCCCAGCCGGGGCTCAGCCATGCGATCAAGACACTGGAGGACGAGTACGGTGTTCCGCTCTTCCAGAAAGAAGGACGAAACGTGAGCCTGAGCCGCTACGGAAAAGAATTGATGCAGGATGTCGAGGAGATTCTGGACGCATATCTTCGAATGGAGGAGCGGGCGGCAGGCCTTCGGACGGAAGAAAAGACAGTGCGGATCGGAACCGTATATCCGCTCGCGGCAGGAACAATACCACATATGCTGCGGGAATTCGGCGCGACCTTCCCGTTTATCATCTACAACCGCCTGACCCCAGAGATCGAGGAGGGTCTGCTGGATGGAAAATACGATATCGGCTTCTGCTCAGAACTGCTGAAATCCGAAGAACTCGAATATTATCCCCTCCGGGAATCTTACATCGCGGCCGCCGTCCCGGAAGGTCATCCGCTGGAGGGGAAAGAGAACATCACACTAAAAGAAGCAGCCAAGTATCCGCAGGTCATGTTTTCCAGGACGAGCGGCTTCCGCAGCCTCCAAGAGCAGATCTTCGCCGAACAGGGCATCCAGGTAAAACCCGTGTGTGAGGCCGAAGAAATCGAAGTCATCACCGGCCTTGTGGAAAATGGTTTTGGAATATCTATCCTCCCCTACATGGACATCGTCCGCCTCCATCACATCACCGCAATCCCGGTGCAGACCTCAAGCTGGAAATCAAAATTCTACATCGCCAGAAGAAAATACGGAATCCGCACAGCGCAGGAAGAGGCGTTTTTTCAGCATTGGAGGAAATGACGGGCAGGAAATTTTATGGTATAGTAAAACAAAATCTAAGTGAAAAAGGTGAGATACAAAATGATCAGTGAAAAAATTTTTGAGCTAATTCTTCGAAACGGCATGACCC
>SKEE01000675.1_pt1 | contig 35563 bp, 28 predicted proteins | sample 4826661 | NCBI WGS metagenome assembly SKEE01 (sample SAMN11008817, study PRJNA524170) | human gut metagenome | biome: Human fecal sample; material: Feces; isolation source: fecal sample from pouch patient p20 | host: Homo sapiens | place: Israel: Tel-Aviv | collected 2016-11-14
TTTCAGCCCTGCTGCCGTGGCTCGCTTGGCCATGGTCAGTGCGCGATCGGCGTTGACGTTGCCGCCGCCATATCCTTGGCCGTCTGCGGTGAACGGATCGTTCCACACACGCAGACGCACATAGTTCACGCCGGATTCCTTGAGCAACGTGAACAAATCCTCGACCTCGCCATTGGCGTTCTTGAACGTGACGCCGCTTTCTTCCAGCGAGAGCATGGATGAGACGTCCATACCGCCGATGAAATCATCGCTTAAGCCTTGGATGGCCTTGACCGAGACGTCGGCTTTAACTGGTTCTTCTTCGGCGGCGTTTACAGTGAACGTGCCTCCTGCGCAGAGCATTATGGCGGCCACGCCGGATGCCATAATGCGAGTAAGCGCGGTATTTCGGCGCATGCTTTTCTCCTTTGAATGGTGAACGCTCAGAACGAACGCCCAGTGATGCTTGGCGCTTCCTTTCCTTATGCGCCACGCGGTACAGCTGTGTACCACGCAATCGTCACCTTAGCGCTTTATGCCGTGTTGGTCAACCGGTGTATCAACGCCTCGTACGGCCCAGTACAGCAACACCAGCATTACAGCAATGTCGTTCAGCGTGTGGAGGCGCGGGCGATGACCTGGGATTCGGTGGTGAGCAGTTCGGACTTGGTGATGCTGCCGTCGATGCGTCCGAGGATGCGATTCACTGCCGTGGGAGCTGTCCAGTCAAGGCGGGAATCCATGGTGGTCAGCGGAATCTGCAGGTAGGGGGCTTCCTCGTTGTTGTCGAAGCCGATGACCTGCACCTGCGCGGGCACCTCATAACCAGCGGTGCGCAGAGCGGTCAATGCGCCGATGGCCAACTGATCGTTCAGGGCGATCACACCGTCGAATGGCACGCCGGAATCAATGAGCCGCTGGATCACACGGGCACCGGCTCCGATGGTCCAATCCTGATCGGTGTTGCCAATCAGATGAGGATCCAGCTCAAGCCCACGGCGGCGCGTTTCTTCAATGACACCACGCAAACGCAGTTGTGCGTTGCCTTCCACAGCCTGCAACAAAGCGGCCGCGTCATAGTCGTCTCGTGCGCCCACTACAGCGAGACGAGAAGAACCTCGATCGTATAGGTAGCCTGCCGCTGTTGCTGCGGCGGCAACATCGTCCGGAGTCACGTGGTCGGCAACACCCCATGTGGTTCGGGCACCGACAATAACCAGCGGGAAATCGACCTTCAGGTCTTCGGGCGAAATATCCTCCACCTCGCTCATGGAGAGAATCATGCCGTCTGACACGGTGGAGTTGAAGTTCTTGAGCAGGTCACGCGCTCCTTTGGCCGAGCCCTCTGCATACGTGGTGACGTATACGGAGTAGTCGCGCTGACGGGCGGCGTCAATGGTGCGATTGGCCAGTTCAGCGAGATACGGCGGAGTGAGCGATGGCACCGCAAGAGTAATAAAACCGGTGTGGTCGCGGTTGAGGTTGCGGGCGGCCACGTTGACTCGGTAGCCGAGGTCCTTAATGACTGTTTCAACCTTTGTACGGGTTTCATCGGTCATACGCCCGGAGCCATTGATCACGTTCGACGCAGTTTTGAGCGATACACCGGCGGCCTGAGCGACATCGCGTAGCGTCACTCGACGCTTGGCTGTTTTCTCGTCGCTCATGCCGCACTCCTCTATCTGGACAACATTGCCATTCTAGCGCGGTTTAGCAGGACGTTTTAGCGATAAGAATGGCGTTGCGGTTCAGCGTATATCCAACGGCGTCAGTCTCGCAACGGTGGGCGATGATGGGATCACCTTCCACACCGTTGACGGCAACGGGCTGCTTCGAACGGTTCAGATAGAAGTCGAAGCGGATGGTGCCGTCTGAGGATTGGCGGATGGTGTGCAGGATGCGGGGGTCATGAGTCGTGGCTGCTGCGGTCGTAGTTGCGGCGTTGATCTCTCCCCCACCCGGCCTTTGGTCGGGAGCCCTTTCGTCGGAGGGGGCTGTTGTGTTGAGTTCCTTGAGCAAGTGGGTGATGTCGTGGCGGCCAAGATCGCAGCCCACGTAGATGGCGGCGCCTTGGCCGTGGGGGTGACTGGTGATGGCGGGGACGCCGTCGAGCTCCCAATCAGCAGCGGCTGTACCCACGTACGTGGCAAGCACGCAAGTGTCTGGAGCGACCGAGGTCACGTCATTCTGCCACAGACGGGTCGTGAGTCCATTCGACAAACCGATTTCGGCCGGTTCGTCTTCGGCTTCTTCTCCGAGGATGTTGAATTCTTCGGAGCGGATGCCGAGCATGTCGCGCAGAAGTCCGTTGCCGGCGCCGGGGTATCCGCCGAAACCGATGTGGAAGTGTTCGTCGATCAGGCCGGTGACATAGCCGACGATGACCGTACCGCCGTTTTCGGCGAAGTCCGCGATGCGACGGGTATCCTCGTCGGACAGAGCGATCACGGTGGGCAGCACGATAGTCTGGTAGCCGCTCCAATCGTAGGCGAGCGGGACCACGTCCGCGCGCGCTCCGGCATCGAGATATCCGCGATACCAGTCGCGTACGTCATGCCAGTGATTGAGTTTCATGCTGGGCAGGGTCTCGGAGCGAGTGGCCCATTCGGATTCCGCACTGAACAGAATCGCCGTGTCCGCGCGCTTCAGTTCCGTGTCTTGCACACCCGCGTCGGACAGCGTCTTCAGCGCGGCGCCGAGTTCGCACACACCTCGAAACAGTTTCGTATCGGAGCCCGCGTGGGGCACCATCGCGGAGTGGAACGCCTCGGCACCCGATGCGGATTGCCTCCATTGGAAGAAGTTGATGGCGTCGGCACCCATGGCCACGTGGGCCAAGGAGTCGCGCATGAGCTCGCCGGCGCGCTTGCGCGTGTTAAGGGGCTTCCACTGCACGGCTGAGGTGGAGTGCTCCATCACGTACCACGGCTTGCCCAGCGCGAGCGAGTCCATGAGCGCGTCCGAGCAGGCGAGCTCGTCCAGATGGGATTCGCCCTCATGGAAGTAGTGATCGTTGGACACGAAGTCCACTTCGTTTGCCCATTGCGCGTAGTCCATGGTGCATTGGTCGGTGGAGACCATAAAGTTCGTGGTGAACGGCTTGCCGGGGCAGATTTCTTCGATTGCGTCGCGTTCGGCCTTGTAGAAGTCGAGCAGCATGTCGTTGCCGAACCGCTCGCAATCCAACTGCTGGGGCGGGTTGACCATGCTGTCGCCGCCCATGTGGCGAGGCAGCAACACCTCGTCGAAGCTGTTCACGTGCTGGGACCAGAAGGCCGTGCCCCACGCTTCGTTCAACGCGTCGACGGTCCCGTATTTGGCCTCGCACCACGTGCGGAACGCGGCCAAGGCGTTGTCGGAGTAGTCGTAGCGGTTGTTCCAGCCGTATTCGTTGCCCATGTGCCAGGCGGTCACATACGGGTTGTCCTTGTAGTGTTCGGCAAATTTGCGGCACAGGCGCAGCGCGTATTCCTTGAACACCGGGCTTGTGGGCTGCCACGACTGACGTGAGCCCGCATTGACCACATGGCCATACCGATCGATTGGCAGCACCTCAGGATGACGCTCGTACAGCCACAACGGGGCCGTGGCAGTGGCCGATGCCAGGTCCACGGCGATGCCCGCCGCGCCGAGCTTGTCGATCACGTGGTCAAGCCACTCGAACGTGAACTCGCCCTCGCGCGGTTCGATCTTGTCCCAGCTGAAGATGGCGAGGGCCACAGTGTTGACGCCAGCCTGGGTCATCAGGTGGATGTCCTCGTCCAGCGTCTCCTCCGGCCACTGATCCGGATTGTAGTCACCGCCGAACGCGATGCCACGACCATTCGGCGTCAACAAAGACGGCCAACGGAATGCTCTGCGAGTAGTCATATCAATCAAGTCCTTTATTGTATCGGCTTATGGCCGATGCTATGTTGCTGGCGGCGGCCGTTGCTGCGATGACCTTCTTGGTGTTGCGCATGTTATCTCCTCCTGAGCCGTTGGGATTGGTCGTGGCTTCGGGACTTTGATACTTACCTTGGGCCTGGGTTCCTCGCCTGCGATATGCTCCGCTGACGGTCTTTTTTTGGGGTGTTTTCTTTGGTACACCCGTGTACCAATATCTATGATAATACACCCGTGTACCAATTTGTCAAAATCAAGCGACACGCCTGATTTTCCGCCAAAACTCGCCACCTCGGGCACACAGAAGAATCTTCAGCTTCCGACATCCACAATTCCGAGAGCGTTCACATTCGTGGATGTCCAGCGCCAGACGGAGCCAGTTCGGCTAGTATGAACAGGCACCCCCATAGCTGTATTGAGAGGAAGAGCACATGGCGGGACTGTTTCGGACTGCTTCCAAGCAGCCCAATCCTTTAGGGACAGCCATACGCACCCGCGGATCAGGTAAATATATATTCGGACTGACTTTGAGTGCGGGTCTTGCCGGATTGCTGTACGGCTACGACACCGTCTCCATCTCCGGTGCCATCGAATTCCTGCACGCCAGATACGGGCTCAGTACTCTCATGGAGGGCCTCGTCATCTCCTCCATCATGCTCGGTGCCGTCATCGGAGCGGCCACCGCCGGATTCCTTTCCGACCGATTCGGCAGAAAACGTATCCTTATTATCGGCGGCGCGTTCTTCCTCGTTGCGGCTGTATGGAGTGCGCTGGCGATAGGCCCCATAGCGCTTATCGTGGCACGCGTGGCTGGCGGCTACGGCATCGGCCTGACCGCCGCGCTGGCCGTCACATACATCACCGAATCGGCTCCGGCCAACATCCGTGGTCTGCTCGCCTTCTCTTATCAGCTGCTTGCGGTTTGCGGTATCTTCCTGGCCAACGTCATCAACTACATCATCGCCTCCCACGGATCAAACGACTGGGATATCGCCACTGGATGGCGCTGGATGCTGGGATTAGGCGCGATTCCGGCCGCCGCCTTCCTGCTGGCTATGCGGAGGGCACCGGAAAGCCCACGATTCCTCATTCAGATAGGCAGAACCGATGAAGGTTTCGCGGTGCTCGAGCACATCCTCGGCACCGAACGCGCACGCCTGCGCACCGATGACATCCAAGCCTCGGTCAAACTGGAAACCGAGATGTCGCACGAATTCCATGATTTGTTCCGTCCAGGCCTGCGACGGGCACTCGTCATCGGCATCTTTCTCGCCGTGTTCAACCAGTTCATCGGCATGAACGCCATCTCCTACTATGGGCCGGTGATGTTCTCGGATCTCGGGTTCGCCGGGGACACTCAGTTCCTCGCGGCCGCCAGCGTAGGCGGCGTGGAGCTGGTGGCCACCGTGGTAGGCATGTACCTGATCGACACGTTCGGCCGTAAACGTCTTATGGAAATAGGCACCGGCATGATGTGCGTGTTCGCGCTATGCATTTCGGGCTCGTATTTCATGGGCAATTCGCTGCTGACGCTTATATTCGTCATGGCGTTCACCATATCGTTCGCCTTTTCGATGGGACCGATTCCCTGGATTGTGATTCCCGAGCTCTTCCCCACGTATCTGCGCGGTCGCGCCACCGGATTGTGTGTGATGTGTCTGCTGTTCGCCAACTGGATCATCGCACAATTCACGCCGATGATGATCGATGGATTGGGCGGCGGCATATCGTTCGCGATTTTCGCGGTTCTGGATCTGATTTGCCTGTTCGGCATCGTGGCGTTGGTGCCGGAGACAATGGGACGCACGCTGGAGGAAATCGAGCATCTATGGCAGCCGAAAACCGATTTGGCCTACGCAAAATACGCGCTGAGCACGGCTGATGCGAATATCCGCCACGCGGAAGCCACGCTGCGTCGTATTGAAAACGAACGTCAGCAGGCATTGGGCATTATGGATGCGGCTGAGCGGGCTCGCGCTGCGGCACAGCAGAAGATTTTCGCCATAGAGACCGCCAAAAGGGTCGAGGCAGAACGGCTGGAGGCGCAGCGCGCTGCCGAGGAAGCCGCCAAGGCAGCGGCGAATATGGCTGCAGAAGAAGACACGGCAGCGACCGTCTCGGAAGTTACGACGGATGAGAACGTGCCGTCGCTTATGCGGCGTACGAGGGGCGCTGTTCTGGTTGGTAAGTCATCCAGTAGACGGCACGACGGTGAGTATACGGACGGCTCTGCGAACGGCCCTGCGGATGGCTCTGTGGATGGCTCCGTGACTGACTCTGCGGATGGTTCCGTGACTGACTCTGCGGACGGCTCCGTGACTGACTCTGCGGCCAGCTCCGTAACTGACTCTGCGGCCGGTGCGATGCTGGACGGCGCAGCGGCCGAGGCAGCGGCCAGCGCAGCAGTCGCGGCCTTGGCCGATTCACTGCCCGACGATCCATTCACGCTGGAGAATCGGCCGACTACGCGCAGTGGTGCGGATGATACAGATAGCGTTGATGCCGCAGATGCCGTTGATTCCGCGAATGACGCGAATCGAAACCGCAAGCAGACAAATGCCGTGCAGCCGGCACATATGGCCTCTATTGAGCACGCGCACAGTGCCGATACGCCTCGCGGAGTGTTGTTGCCCAGTGCCGATGAGGATTCCTACAGCGAGCATTCCTTCGCCGAGACGGATGACGACCGCGAGGCTCAGGCCATCGACGCGGCCCTCGACTCTCTGGATGCCCTTATCAGAGGCTGATATATAAGGAAGTCCTGTATTGCAGAGTATTGCGGCCTGTGACTGTGCGACTTTACAGATTCAGCACCGCATCGGCAACGCGCATGGCGGATTCACGGTGAGAGACCAGCACCACAGCCACGTCTTGCCCCTTATCCGCATTCTGCTCGCTCTTGGACAGCTCATGAATGGAACGCAGAATGATGGCTTCATTCAAGGCATCCAGACGACTGGTCGGCTCGTCGAAGAGCACCAAGTCGGCATTGCGCAGGAATACACGGGCCAAGCCGATGCGCTGGCGTTCGCCTTCAGACAGTCGGTCGCCCAGCTCGCCCACCTGGGTGTCGAGCCCATCCGGCAGGAAATCGATCAGGTCGAGCACGGATGCCTTGGCGAGGGCTTCGCGGAGTCGGGCGTCAAGAACACCGGCCGCTCCCCCATTGCGAATCTCCGATTCAGGCAAGGCGATAAGCAGATTCTCTCGAATCGTGCCGTCGAACAGGTGGGTCTCCTGACTCATCATGGCCTGAATACGGCGGCGGGCATGCACATCGATTTGCGGTAGCGGCGTGCCGGACAGCGTCACTTGGCCGCGCTGCGGATCCCAATAGCGCATCAGCAGCTTCAGCATAGTGGACTTGCCCCGGCCGGACGGGCCTTGGATACCGAGGATGCCGTGCTGCGGCACATCGAGCGAGAAGTCGGCGAGAATCGCCTCGCTCTCCTCCCCCGGGTACGCGAAGGTGACGCGGTCAAGGCGCATGCCCTCATAATCCGAGTTCGCAGTGCCAGTTTCCACCACGGCCGGCGCTTCGTCCATCAGGCCGAACAGACGACGGGCGGAGGCGAAGGTCTGGGTGAGGTTCGCGGGCAGGGCGGCGAGCGCCAGCGTCGGCCCGAACGAGCTGACGAGCAGCGCGAAGGCGGCGACCAGCGCCGGGATATCGTAGAGGTTCACGCCGACAAGATTGATGGCGATGCCGGCAGCCGCCGAGGTAAGCAATGCAACCAGCAATCCGCCGACACCGGCGAACCGGCCGTTGACACGGCTGAGTTTGGCATGGTCACGCCATAGCGCGCGCGTGCGGTCTTCGATGGCCTGCGCACGATCTTCACCCCGACCGAATCGGATGATCTCGTCGAGACCGCGCATGTCGTCGAGCATCACGTTGTCGAGTTCGCCGGCCGCGCCACGGATGGCGGGGCCCAGATTGCGCACGCCGGTGGCGAAGAAGCGCGGCACAATGATGCCGATGATCAGATGGGAGACGATCAGCGCCAACGCCATCCAGGGGCTCAGCGTGGCCGCCACGATGGCGTAGACGATGGTGGTGGTCACGGCTATGGCCACGGGGCTGATGGTATGCGCGAAGAAGATTTCGAGCAGTTCCACGTCGGTGGTGAGCATGGCGATGAGGTCGCCCTTGCCTTTGCCGGCGAGCTTGGCCGGAGCGAGGCGGCGAAGGGCGGCGAAGGCCTTGGAGCGGAAGAGCGCGAGCAGGTGGAAGGCCACGTTGTGGTTCAGATATTGCTCAACGTATCGCGTCAGGCCGCGCAACACCGCGCAAACAATCATGGCGGTGATTGCACCGGCCGCACTCATGCCCCACACGGGGTTGCCGGCGAGCGCGAATCCGGCGATGATGCCGAACACCGGTAGGAAGGTTGCGGCAAGGTGGCCGATGGTGCCGGCCGTGGAAGCCGCGACCATAAGCCCGGCCAGTGGCTTGGCCTCCCCGAGTAGTCGCTTGATGACCTGGAACGTGCTCATCTCGGCCGGAGCTGCAGCCGGAGCTGCGCCCACAGCCGCCCCGCTCCCGCTGGCGGAAGCCGTCAGCGAAGCTGGCTGAGGGTTGTCACCCCCAAAGTTCTCGATATCCGCCTGAGTAGTGAACAATTTGGCGTACACGCCGCCGGCCGCCATGAGTTCGGCATGCGTGCCGGCTTCTACCGACTTGCCGTGTTCGAGCACCACCACTTGGTCGGCGTGCTCGGCGTTGGCCATGCGATGGGTGATCATAATCACCGTCTTGCTGCGGGATTGCACCAGTTCGCGGATGGTCGCGAGAATCAGTTCCTCGGATTCCACATCCACACTGCTGGTGGCCTCGTCGAATACGAACACCGGCGAATCGTGCAGAAGCGCACGGGCGATGGCGATGCGCTGGCGCTGGCCACCGGACAGGTTGGCGGCGTCGGGCTCAATCGTCATGCCAAGGCCGTCCTGCTGCGAACGCACGAAGTCGGCGATACGGGCCTGTTCGAGCGCGTCCCAGAGACGGGAATCCACGGCGTCGGACGCGGCGTCACCGTTCTGGCCGTCATCGGGCAAAGCCATCAGAAGGTTCTCACGCAGAGTACCGGCAAACAGATGGCTACTGGCACCGATCAGGGTGATGGTTCGGGCGAGCGTCTCTCCGGACAGGTCGGATACCTTGACGCCGTTCAGCGTAAGCGAGCCTTGGTATCCGGTCAGCGTACCGGCAAGCAGCGCGGCAGCCGTGGATTTGCCGGAACCGGAGATGCCGACGATGGCGGTGAGTTGACCGGGGTAGGCAGTGAAGGTGAGGTCGGTGAGCGCAGGTGCCGGCGCGGAATTCGTTTGTTGAACGGCGGCACCGGAATCGGCGCTGTCATAGGAATAGCCGACGTGGTCGAAGCTGACGGTGATTCCGCCATCGGCCTTGGCCCCGGCCTTGGTACCGGCATCAGTCCCGGCATCGGTACCAGCGGTGGCCGGCAGCGTGGCAGTGCCATGGGCGGGCTCGGGGGTGTCCAGCAGGGCGAAGATGCGTTTGGTGGAGGTCATGCCGTTCATCGCCACGTGGAAGTAGGAGCCGAGCTGGCGCATGGGGATGAAGAATTCGGCGGACAGCAGCACGATCAGCAACAGTCCGGCGAGGGTGAGCGGGAAGCCCGCACCGAACGGCATCAGGTATTGCAGGCCGTAGGCCAGGTAGGCGAACGCACCGGGCAGGTGGGCGGCGAGCATGACCGGCGACCAGCCGGCGGCGCCGGCTCCTGCGGCGGCCGCGGCGGTATGCGCATACTGCCATAGAGCCACACCAATGCCGGCCGCCGCACCGCCGTAGGCCACGATATCCATGGCGGTCAGCGAGCGCAGCTGGATCTGCAGCACGCGCATGGTCATGACGCGGAAGCCTTCAGCCTTCTTGTCCATTTCGGCGGCGGCACGGTCGTCGGCGTCGAAGTTCTTCAGGGTTTCGAGGCCTTGCAGGTTGTCGAGGAATGCGGCACCCATGTCGGTGTATCGGCCCCAGTATTTTTTGAAGGCGCGGGCGGCGGTCATGGATACGATGCCGGTGACAATAATAATGAGCGGCGCGCAGACGAGCATGGTCACGGCGGCCGGCATGTTGATCGGCGCAATCACGGCGAACAGGGTGATCGGCGCAAGAATCGCATAGAAGAGCTGCGGCAGGAACAGTTCGAAGAAGCTTTGAATCTGCTCGACGCCTTCGCCGGCGGACTGGACCACATCCGAGGTCTTGACGCGCGACCTGTAGGACGGGCCGAGGGCCACCATTTTGCGGTACAGCTTGGAACGCAAAGCGAGCTTGACCCGTTCGGCGGCTTCGGTGCCGAGGCGTGTGGCGTGTGTGGTGGCCAGGTAGCGAACCAGCATGCAGACGATCGCCAAGGCCACGTAAACCATGAGGTCGCCGGCCATCGGGGCGACGGTGGTGCCCGGAACGCCGAACAGATTGGCGGGGCACTCGGAGGCCGAGGCGGCGTTACAGGAGAAAGTGTGTGGGTCGGCTGCGGCGAGCAGTCCTTGCAGCAGCATGACCAGCGAAAGCATGAAGCCGATATTGGCAAGCAGCCCAACCCACATCAGAGCCACTTTGCCGGCTATGAGCTTGCCGAGACCTGGTGCCAATTGGAACAGTCGTTTGTCGAACATGGTTCGCTTCCCCTTGCCGTGTTGTTGCGGTGTTGGTTGCCGTGGTACTGCAGTAGGTCTCGTCATGCATCAGTCGCGGGTGCCACCAATCGCATACCTGCACATACCGATGGCGTGCACTGCGCAATCCTATTTACCTTAGGCGAAAGCGCACATACACGCCAGACCTTCAGCTGAGACGACTGTCACGCTGAGCTTCGTTCCCAAATAAGAAGCCACAGACTCCCCAATGCCGACGCCGCCGATGATGCTGGAGCTGATGACCGGACCCTGCAGGGCCGGGCTCAGCACGTACTTGTCCTGCAGGAAGTCGTTGGCTCCCGAAATGGACACGGTCATAACCGTAGAGCAAACCGGTTAGACACGGCGTTGTATACAATCCACAAAACCAGACAGACAACTTCTCCATTGCCCACAACGCGCGCAACCTTACGCCAGCGTAATCTAACTCGTCAGAATGGCTCGGGTTGTCAACTTGCCATCATGTTTGTAAGGAATAAACGGCCGTATGCTTACCGAATACACCACGCCCGGCGAATCCATCGAGATCCGCGATGACCAAACTATCTACTCCCTACTTACCGATCGCCTTGCCCGCACCGGCGCGGACACGGTAATCGCCGCCAAGAAAATCGGCCCTGGCCGCTGGCAGAACGTCACCACCGGCGAATTCCACGAGCGCGTGGTCTCAGCCGCCAAGGGCCTGATCGCGCTCGGCATCGCCAAGGGCGACGCGGTGACCATCTTTTCCTCCACCCGTCTCGAATGGGGCATTCTCGATTTCGCACTGGCCGCGGTGGGCGCGGTAAGCGTGCCGATCTATGACACCGACTCTGCCCCGCAGGCCCAGCGCATCATGAACGATTCGGCGGTCAAGCTGGCCTTTGCCGACAACCGCGAGCGCTTCGACCGGCTCGACTCGGTCAAGGACCACTGTCCTGCCTTGAAGCAGATTCTCATGATCGAGGGCAACGCGTTGGGCGCGCTCGAAGGTCTGGGCGTGGCTGTTTCGGACGAGGAACTGAACGAGCGCGTGGCCACCGTGCGCACGGGCGACCTGGCCACCATCGTGTACACCTCGGGCTCCACCGGCAACCCGAAGGGTGCCGAACTGACCCACAAGAACTTCGTGTCCATCACCATCTCCGCCTCGCAGGCGTTGCATGAAGTGGTGCTTGACGACCATCCGCGCCTGCTGCTCTTCCTGCCGCTGGCCCACTGCTTCGCACGATTCATCCAGTACGCCTCCATCGCCTCCGATGACGGCGTGGTCGGTTATCTGCCGGATACCAAAACCCTGCTGCCGGACCTGCGTTCGTTTGAACCGACCTACCTGCTGGGCGTGCCGCGCGTGTTCGAGAAGGTATACAACGCCGCCTCGCACAAGGCCGGTGCCGGCTGGAAGGGCCGCCTGTTTGTCAAGGCCGCCGAGGCCGCGCGCGTCTGGAGCCGCAAGGAGCAGGCCGGCGAGCAGCACACGTTTGCCGAAATCGCCGAGCGCGCCAAGTACGAAACGCTCGTCTACCGCACGGTGCGCGGTGCTCTGGGCCCGAAGATCAAGTACGTGGCCTGCGGCGGCGCACCACTGTCGCTCGATCTGGCGCATTTCTACAACGGCATCGGACTGCCGATGATTCAGGGTTATGGCATGACCGAAACCGCCGCCCCGTTCGCCGCCACGCGCGTGACCGACAATGTGATCGGCACCGTAGGCCAGCCCGCGCCCGGCTCCTCGATTCGCATTTCCGACGAAGGCGAACTGCAGGTCAAGGGCCCGAACGTGTTCCGCGGCTACCACAATCTGCCGGAGAAGACGGCCGAGGCGTTCACCGCCGACGGCTGGCTCAGGACCGGCGACTTGGCCGAGATCGATGATGAGGGCCACGTCGTCATCACCGGCCGCATCAAGGACATTATTATTACTGCCGGCGGCAAGAACGTCTCCCCCATTCCGCTGGAGGAAGAGATCGCCAAGTGCCCGATCGTGGAGCACTGCGTGGTGGTGGGCGACCAGCGCCCGTTCATCGGCGCGTTGGTGACGCTCGATCCGGAGTCGCTGGCATTGTGGCTGCCCGCGCACGGCCTGTCCACGGAGACGCCGGTCGACCGGCTCGCCACGAACGCCGCGGTGCGCGAGGAGATTCAGCAGTACGTGGACAAGGCGAATGCGACGGTCTCGCGCGCCGAATCCGTACGCAAGTTCGCCGTGCTGGACACGCAGTTCACGCAGGAGAACAAGTGCCTGACACCGTCGCTGAAAGTGGTGCGCCCGGCCGTCAATCGCGTGTTCGCCGATGTGATCGACAACGAGATCTACAACGGCAAGCGGTGAGACGCGCGGTTCGTAATCCGACACAAAAAAAGGGCCTTTTGAACCGCACCCCGATTGTTGGACTGGAGTAATCCAGATTCGATGATCGGAGGTGCGGTTTCTCATGTCCAGGGATCGCAGGCGTCATTATGACGATGATTCCATGCGGGTCGTCGCCGGGGTGCCGCCCGGCCCAGGTGGGTCATGCCCGGGTCAGTTTCTTGCTCCTGAGACGCAGCACGACATCGGCGGAGTTGGCGACGCGCTTGGAATGCGTCACCACGATCACGCATTTGCCGAGCTGATGGGCGGCGTGCTGCAGCAGATGAATCACCTCGTCGGTCATCTCCGGGTCGAGGCTGCCCGTCGGCTCGTCCGCGAGGATCGCGCGGCCCGGGGCGACCAGCGCGCGGCCGACCGCCACCCGTTGACGCTGGCCGCCCGACAGGTGCATGATGTTGCGCTTGGATTCCTCACGGCTCAAACCCAGTTCCTCGAGGATCTTCATATCGGCCTTGGCGCTGACCAGCCGCAGGTTCTCTTCGGGGGTGAGGTAGTCGATCAGGTTATGGTCCTGGAACACCAGGGACACGTGCTCCCGGCGGTGCTTCGCATAGCCCGATGCGGCGATGTCCTCCCCTTCGAAGCGGACCACTCCCCGGGAGGGGGCGTCCAGGCCGGCCAGCAACGACAGCAGCGTGCTCTTGCCGGCGCCGGACGGGCCGGTGATCGCATACATCTTCCCGGATTCGAAATCCGCGCTGACATCCGAAAGAACACGGATCTTCGCCGCGCCGTAGGCGTAATCGACATGGTCCAGTTGCAGACAGTTAGACATGATTGGTGACTCCTAACGCATAGAGGAAAGAATGGATTTCGGGGATTTGGACAGCACGGCGGCGCATGACACGGCAAGAGCCACGGCGATGACCGCGCATCCGAGCAGCAGGATGAGCATCGTCTGCTCAGGCGGCAAGGCCTCCACGTGCAACGATTCCAACGGCGCGACGCCCGAATCGCGCAACAGTCGGGAAGACACGTATCCCGACAGCATGGCGCCGGTGCCCAGCGAACACAGGGCGGCGACCGCCGCCATGAGTCCGGTTTCGATGGCGAGTTGTGCGACGATCCGCATCTTGTCGATGCCGAGGGCCAGAAGCGTGCCTATCTCATGGATGCGTGAGCGAATCCAGAAGACCAGCGCCATCGCCAGCACCAGTACGTCCGCGAGGCAGACGGACAGCAGCACCATGCGCACCAGATTACGCACCGTCTGCACGGATTGCAGGACGCCGGAGAGCCGGGCCGAATCGTCGGTGACGTCGTACTTGCCGCCGGCCATGGTCTTGGCCCGTCCAACAGCCGCGGACAGGTCCTGCGGATTATCCGACAGGCATCGGATCATGTCGATCCGGTCGTTTCCGGTCAGAGCGGAAGCTACTCGCCTACCCGAATAGATGAGGTTCTCGGAAGTGTCCGAGGGCAGGGGGCTTTGGGCCTGCACGTTGCCGGAGAAGATCCCGGCCACACGCACCGTGGCGTTGCGCCCCTCCTGCCGGAGACGGAATGTCGAGCCGACCGATAGGCCGTTCTGCATCGCGAAGTCGCGGTGGACCAGCACATTGTCGCCGTCGCCCGAGATATGGCGGCCCTGCTCCAGGCGGTACAGGCCGCTCTGGAATTCCTCGGACAATGAGGAATCGGTGGTGCCCAGCACGCTGACCTGCATGGCCAGATCGGAGTCCAATCGGGGGCCCTGCCGGGGCATGACCGGGCGCGCGCCATCCACCTGCGCCAAGGTCTTCGTCGCATAGGCGGTCTTCGTCACACCGGGGATACGCGAGAACCGGCTCGCCTCCTCGGCGCTAATGGGATTCTCGCCGGCGCTGACGGTAAACCCTATGCCCATGCCCGCGCCGATGCCGTCGGACATGGTACGCAGGGCCGTCGAGACTCCGACCTGCGCCACCAGGCTCGTGAAGACCATCAGCATCAGCAGACCGATGATGCCGCTACGTACCGGCTTGCGTACGATCGCCAACGTGGCACGCTTCCACACATTCATGCTCATCATCGAATCTCCGACAGGTCTCGCGGCGATTTGCGCAGCATCGGCATGCACGCCACCGCGACGCACACCAGCATCACCGCCAACAATCCGAGCGCCACGTACAGCATGGCGGTCCCGTCGACCGACACCGTGAGCGAATCCAGGGTGCGCACCGACATGCTGGATTCAAGATCGCCGCCGACCTGCCCCATGCTGCTCAGCTCCTTCGCCGCGGAGGCGTTCACGGAATGGAGCGCCGTGGCGCCGAGCCATTGGGCCATTCCCTGCGCGCACAGCCAGCCGAGGGCGAGGGACGGCAGACCGATCAGCACCATCTCGGTGAGGTATTGGGCGACCAGGGAGGGCTTGCCGACGCCAAGGGACACCAGTATGCCCATCTCTTGACGGCGGTCGTTCATCCACAGCAGCAGCATGAGACTGAGCACGAGCACGGCCGAGACGGTCACGCCGATCAGGGCGCCGCGCATCATGGAGCGCACGCCGCGGGCGGCATGCAGCATGCTCGATGAATACTGGTCGTTGCGCGTGATCTGATAGTTGTTCCAATCCACCGGGAGTTTCTTCGCGGCATCCATGGTCTTCTCCACGTCAACGCCCTTGGACAGCACGAAGGTGGCGTCCTGGTATATTTCCTTGCCGTCCTTGTACTGGTACAGGTCGCGTGTGGTATCCAGATCGGTGTAGATGGTGTTGGCGGTGAGTTCCGCTCGGCTGGATACCTTTCTGGCGCTGTCGCCCTTGAATATGCCCACGATGGTGGTCTTGACGGTCGCCGTCGAATGTGATTCGTTGTCGGCGTCATAGGCGTTGGCCTTGAGCGTGAGCGTGTCTCCGACTTTGAGCCCGTTGGCTTTGGCGAGATCCTCATGGATCATCGACGTGTACTTGTCGGAGGCCTTCAGATGTCGTCCTTCGGCCATGCCGAGCGTGCGCGACGTGAACACGTTGAGTTTCGACGAATCATTCGTGCCCATGACGTTGGCGGCGTTGCCAAACTGCTGCTCCTGGGTCGCATCGTAATCATCGCCGCCGGGGACCTTCGCCACATTCGCCCCCACGAGATCGGCGGTGGCGTTCTGACGGACCATATACGAATCGACCCCGGGCAGTTGGGCGATCCTGCGCACGTCGGCGGGGCGCACCATGCCGCCTCCGCGAGGCGTGAGCATGCTGCCCTGCATGTTGCTGGACAGCACGAATCCACCGACCGCTTCCTTCTCGATTCGTCCGGCGGCCTGTTGAGCTGCCCGAGAAACCGCGATCGTGGATAGCATGCTCGCCGTTATGATGGTCAGTATTATAAGGAGCACTATGGTTCGCACTCGTTTTCTGAGCACATAGCGCACCGACCGTGCAACGAACGTCATCAATACCTCCTGTGGGACTTGGGCTTTTCGCCCAAAATGCGAAACATGCCGCGTTTCGCCGATTAGTTAGCCGCGACGATACATGATGCACCTCAAGATACGGGAGATATACGCCTTGAGCGAAAAACGGAACAGCGGCGAATGTCGGTTATTCTGGATTTTGGTCCATCTCGGGCCGCGTCGATGCGTCGGCCCGCGAGAAATCAGGCTCGCGCCTCACCTTCGAGGCGGCGAACACAAGAAGCGGCAGAGCGGCGAACGCATAGTTCTCGCATTGGATGTACAGGTATGCGACCAGGACGAGCCAGCAGATGACGGTCTTGTGCCAGACGCCGGATTCGCCCGAACCCGCGCCGGCAACGCCACCACCACTATTACCCCCGGCAACATCAGCAACGTCGGCAACGTCGGCGACACAAACACCGTGCGCCAGCTCGTCGGACGATGCGCCATCCGCACCGCCACGGCATACCGTCCTCCCGCGCGTCATGCAGACCATCGAGGCTCCGACCAGCATGGCCAGCCCGATCAGCCCGTATTCGGCGATGACGCTGGTATACGCGCACATCGTCCACACCGTGTCCGCGTTCACGCCGGCCGCGAATCCCGTGGCCGCGCCGCCGTTCATGCCAAGACCGTCCAGCAGCCGTCCGGCTTTGGCCGCGCCGGCCCACACCGCATTGATGATGTTGCCCGCGCCATAACCGGTGAGCAGCGTCCACGGATGGGTGAGCAATCCGCATATCGGATCGAGGCTTTGGTAGATCCGCGCGAAGAACGAGCCGTCTCCCTCGGCCCCGTTTTCCGCGATGGCGGAGAGTCTGGAATCCGCCAGCACACCCAGCAGGCCCAGTGCAAATGCGCCGAGAATCTGCAGCATGCCCCGGACGCGGCGTGCGCCGTCATGCCAATCGGTGCGCGCCACAAGGGCGATCAGCAACGCCACGACGGAATCGATGACGATTCTGGTGCCGGCTTGCATGAGCACCGCGCCGACGGCATACGTGACGATGAGGTCACGCAGCCGTTTGACGTAGATGCGGTCGCGCCCGCGCATGAGCCACATGAGCGGAAGCAGTATGCCGAACAGGTGCATGCCGATATAGCTGGGCTCGGCGAACAGGAACTGCGGACGGCCGCCGCCCCACACCGAGTTGTCGCTGATGTATTGCCGGTACATGAGGTGCGAGAAATAGTCGGTCAACGGTTTGGCGTGCAGACGGATGGACAGCCATTGCACGACGCCCACTCCGAAGGAAACCCAGTATGATGCGATGAGAATCCGCAATGGCGTACGCCACGGAATGCGTTTGATGTCGAACGCAAGGGCGATCGCACCCAAAGTGGCGAGCACGCCCAGCAATCCGGTGATGCTCATGAACGCGGCGTTGAGGTGGATGCCGAACTTCAGCCATCCCGGGATGGACAGGATTATGCAGGCCACCGGTAGGAGGAACATTGGCAGGTACCGGTTGGCTGCGATGCGCAGTTGCCGCCAATTGCATAGGCAGTACACGGCGAACAGCGCCGGACTGATTGGAGACCAGAACGGCGCGTACAGGCCAAGCGTGGTGCCGTCCACCGGAAGAAAAGCAATGGCCAGCAACAGCCATTGGCGATCCTGCAGATTCTGGGCATCCTGCTGGCGATCTACGCGGCCTGCACACTGCTCGACTTCATCCGCCAAGCACTATTCGCCGTCATCATCGGCAAGCGGCGCGGACACTGGTTTGACCTGCTGTGGGACAAGGTATCCACCCCAATCAATCATTTCGCCTGAACACGCAAGCCAATCTCACCGCTTCCACGGAAAATAGACAATTCTGAAATGAAAATCGCACACGTAAGGCACAGGTTGCACCTTCTTACGCCAAGTGAAACCAGAAAATGTACAGATTTGTGGACATGCTCATAAAATCATCACTTTTAGCAGAAAATTGCAAAATTGGACATTTCTAGTTATAATCTCAGTATTAAAAGAGTAAAACACATTTACGAGGCGACCCAATGCTGATTGATTTTAGCTTTTCGAATTTCAGGAGTTTCCGCGACGAGCAATCTTTCTCTATGACTCGCGACGAAAGGTTCACGGAATCCAACGACTCACGGCAGTCTCCAATCACAGCCATATACGGCGCCAACGCATCAGGAAAATCCAATTTCCTGAAGGCGATGTGCGCCATGCGTAACATGGTGACAAACAGCTACAGCCAAGGTGATGCGAACGGCGATATTCTTAGGGAACCATTCCTACTGAGAGAGAACCCATTCGAGGAACCATCGATGTTCTTCCTGGAGTTCACAGCCGAGAACCATCTGAAATACCAGTACTGGTTCCGCTATAACAATAAGCACATACTAGAGGAAGAGCTTACCTTCTTTAAGGACATGGGAGGACGTCTCTCCACTCACTCCTCACTGTTGTTCTCCCGCACCGGAAACGACGAGGTGAAATTCGGAGCCACTTTCAAAGGACCTAGAACGCAAGTGCGAAAGACAGTGGGACTCCGCCCCAACGCTCTCCTGCTTTCGGCGGCCGCCGCAGCCGGCATCGAATGTGTCCAACCTGTATTCTCGTTTTTCCAGAATGATATGACGTATTGCGTGGCAAACGCTTTCGAACAGGAACAGCCCATATTGCTTGACCAATTCAAGAACAAGACATCTTTTTCGAAGCATCTGACATCTCTGATCAAGTACGCGGATTTTGGCATCAGCGATGTGAAAAGCGTTTCGGCGAACATCCCCTCGGATATCTGGCATCAGTTCAAAGAGCAGATGAAGACTCAAATCGGAGCTGATGAGGGAAAGCTAGAGGAAGCATTCAACATCAAAAACGCGACACAGTTGCAATTCACTCATACCGGCGGAGATTCGTCCTCTGCCGGCTTCGGCTTGGATAACGAGTCCAGGGGCACCGTCGCCGCGCTGTCGTTCTTCTCGCTTGCCCTTCGTCAGCTATCAAGGCCCACGGTCACACTTATCGACGAAATTGACACAAGCCTGCACCCAACCCTGGTAGCAGAGCTGGTGGCGCTATACACCGATCCGGCAACGAATCCCCACGGCTCCCAGCTCATTTTCACGACCCATGACGTGTCATTGATCAATCAGTCGGGTTCATCGAACCGCCTACTACAGCCCGATCAGATATGGCTTGTAGAGAAAGATAAAGACGGCGCCTCGGAACTCTTCCCGGTAACGGAACTTGGTATTCGAAAGGAAGAGAACATCGGCAAGAACTACCTCAATGGTGTATATGGCGCCACACCGAACCTCAGTTTCCATACCGTATTCGCACAGATCATGAATGGAGACGATGACTGATGGCGAAGAAGCGAGGCGTTCCCGCGCATGGTCGCAAGTCTGCACGTTTCCACAGGGCACGCAAGAAGCGTTATCTTGTCGTAGCTGGCGGAGCTGTTACCGAAAGACAGTATTTCAAGCAGCTCGAGTCCATATATGACGTTGTCATCGAGTATCAACAGAAGAACGAAAGTCCTGAACATCTCGCAGATTTTGCATGCACGTTGAAGAAAGAGGATGAACGGGATATCTCCACAGATTGCTATGAAAACATCTGGGTGGTAGTCGACGTTGACGACTACCACGACCACAGCAAGGCCGCGAAAATTTGCAAGGACAATGGAATCGAACTCATCATTTCCAATCCCTGCTTCGAAGTCTGGCTACTCGATCATATGAAGGCTTGTCCACCAAGCTATACATTGACGCCCGATGTCGAGTCAGCCGCGGCAAGAGCAGGCATCGTTGGAGGAAATCGTAACAAATACGTCAATGACGAACTCATCGACAGCGAACATCTCGATGCCGCCATACGCAATGCAGCCCGACACAACACAGTGGAAAACAGTCAGGGACGAAATAGACTCACACCACATCACGAGCAGGAATACGCCCCTTGGACCGATATGCCAAAAGTAATCGAGACACTGAAATCTAATAAACAGAGCTGAAAGAAGAAATATGGCGCTGCCCATCCAAGTAAATCCCCAAAACCCTTTCATAGATATTCACACTGGACGAGGTCAAGGTAGCTGCACATTCGCAAATGGATTCGACTGTGTCTGTTCATGCGCAGGTATCGCACACGCCCAATTACTCAGAATGGTTCTTACTCCCGAAAACAGTAAGGAGTTGCCTGACAAATACAAGCAGGCCCTTGCCAACAAAGTCCAAACGGTTCAAGCTCGCATTGCCGATATTCCGCATGATAAGGTAACAACAATTATCCACGCACAGAAACAGCCTAAACGCGTGTTTTTCCTTTGCGAGGATGTGTCTCATCCCATCATTGATTATTGCCGAGTCATTGACATACTCCGTTGGGCAAGAGAAAACCCCCTAGCAAGCCAGCAAGTATCAAAACTCTGCACTTGTGTACAAAATCATGGCATTAATTCTTTCAAAGATTTAGCCTCTAAAGCCGGCGAGTACTTGTCCCAAGCACATGTTCTTTGCGACATTGTAGCCTCTATTGCATTCGCGCTCAGCGAAGCCGCAGACACGATTCCGGATGAAGATACATTTATCAATGCCTGCGAAGCAGCATTCGCTCTCTCACGACGTAACTCACTAGGATTCGGCCCATCGCGGAATAGGCATGGAAAAAACGCAGTCACAGCACGCAAATCACGGCAGGAAAACGATGATGAGGAAAGCCAAAAACGATACACTGATGGAGACTCCATCTCAAGTGATCTGCTCACCAGGATTTTACTGGATATCAGCAAGGAAGTTTACGCCCTACTGATGGAGTACAAATCCCAGACGAAGCAATTTCTCCAAGCGGTTCAGGCCACAACAATATTGTTTTGCCCTGATCCGGATAGCCATAAACTCACATGGGACATGTGCTTCATTCCACTATTCCAAACGAAAATCTGTGATGACCTACGTAGCAAGTTGAATCAAGACATCATTACTGCACTTGAATATGGGAAAACGGATATCTGGGACAACGGGGCTAGGGCATATTGGTAAGAAGAACTGACTTGATGAGGCGCTTTGAAGACGCCTCATCAAGTCAGTTCTTCTGATTCGGCACGAGCATGACCTCGCCGTCGGTGAGGCCCTTCAAATGCTGGCCGTAGGGGCTCTTGCCGTAGCGCTCCGCGGACTCCATGAGCTGGCCGAGCGTGATCCAGCCGTTCTCGAAGGCGATCTCCTCCACGATTGCGATCGGCAGGTCCTGCGCCCGCTGCACGGTGCGCACGCCCCCCCCGACGCAAGCACAAACTCCCGGAAAGAAAAGCATTGTCAGAATTCAATGCAAGCTCTGCTATCCTCAGTCCTAACCTTGCTTGAGTTCTGTGTGAAGTGGCCTGGTTTTTGTTCCGCCTTTATAGTGAGGCGGCTTGCGCCGCTTGATTCGTATAATACTCGGTTTCCACCGCTTCCGGTGTCCTGTAGCCCAGGGACCGGTGCGGCCGTTTCGAGTTCCACCACGAGACCCACCGGAACGTCGCCAGCTCCAGGTCCTTCAGATCATGGAAGGGCTTGCGCCGCCAGACGAGCTCGGTCTTGTACGCGCCGTTGACGGATTCGGCCATGGCGTTGTCGTAGGAGTCGCCGTGTGTTTTAGCAAGTTGGCGTCCGCTTTGTGAGCGGTGTTTTTCCGCAGTGTAGGCAGCGGGTTTTCCGCAGGGTGTGCGGTATCGGCCGCTGCCTGTCTGCGTTGTGTTGGTTATTTGGTCATGAGGGCGTGTTCGCTTCGGTAGGAGCGGCCCTCGAATCTGATGAGCCGTCCGTGGTGGACGGTGCGGTCGATGAGGGCGGCGGCCATGTTCTTGTCGCCGAGCACGCGTCCCCATCCGCTGAATTCGATGTTGGTGGTGTAGATGATGCTCCTTGTCTCGTAGGAATCGGAAATGATCTGGAAGAGGAGCCTGCTGCCCTCCTCGTCTATGGGCAGGTAGCCGAACTCGTCGATGATGAGAAGTCGGGCCTTGCCGATGCTCGCGAGTTCCCGGTCGAGCCGGTTCTCCTGCTGGGCGCGGCGCAGACGCATGAGCAGTCCGGTCGCGGTGAAGAAGCGCACCGGGACGCCCCGCTCGCAGGCGAGCCGTCCGATCGCGATGGCCAGGTGGCTCTTGCCGGTGCCGACGGGCCCGTAGAGCACGAGGTCCTCGCATCCGGCGACGAAGTCGAGGTTCTCGAGCTGCGCGCGCCCCCAGTCGGCGGGCATCTTCAGGTTGGTCCAGTCATAGCCGTCGAGGGTCTTGTCGGCGGGGAAGCCGGCCTGTTTGAGCAGGCGCAGGCGTTTGGAGCGCTCGCGCGAGTCGAGTTCGGCCGTGAACCATCGTTCGATGAAGTCGAGCTGGTTGGGCGTGGCCTCGGCGAGCGTGCCCGCGAGCACGCTGCGTGTCAGGGTCAGGCTGCGGCTCATCTTCAGGATCCTCTCGCTCTTCTCGGTCGTGGACGCGCGACGGCGGCGGGGCTCCGGGATCACCGGATCGGGTCTGACGCTCACCGTTCTTCCCCTCCGTCGTCCGTGCCGGTGATGAACCGGTCGTAGCCGCTCAGGTCGGGCTCCTCGATCCCGCCGGGGTATTCCCACTCGCCGTCGCGCATGCGCAACGCGATAGGGGTGAGCGAGTCCGCGTGCAGGCCCATGTCCCTGTTCGAGCGCAGGATCTCGCCGCACGCCTGCATCGCGGGATCGAACCCGGCCGCCCGGCACGCTGTGTTTTGTCAAGTTGGAGTAGGCCGTTTCGGCGTTTCTTTTAGTCCATGTGAGCGGCGGGTTTCAGGCCGTTTCGGCGTTGGCCGGTCCTGCTGGTTGTTGGTTATTGCATTGGTTATTGCATGAGGGCGTGGGTCTTGCGCCAGGATTCGCCCTCGAAGCGGATCATCCGTCCGTGGTGGACGGTGCGGTCGATGATCGCGGCGGCCATGTTGGGGTCGCCGAAGATCCTGCCCCATCCGCTGAACTCGATGTTGGTGGTGTAGATGATGCTCTGGGTCTCGTACGCGTTGGTGACGACCTGGAACAGGAGCCTGCTGCCGTCCTCGTCGATGGGCACGTAGCCGAGTTCGTCGATGACGAGCAGCGGGGTCCTGCCGATCGCGGCGAGTTCCCGGTCGAGCCGGTTGTCCGATTGGGCCCTGAGGAGCCGCATGACCAGGCCTGCGGCGGTGAAGTAGCGTGCGGGTATGCCCTTGCGGCATGCGTTCCTGCCGAGCGCGATGGCGAGGTGGGTCTTGCCGGTGCCGGGAGGGCCGAACAGGACGAGGTCGTCGTGGCCGGCGATGAAGTCGAGGGTCGTGATCTGCCCGCGCCCGTAGTCGACGGGGAAGCGGATCGGGGTCCAGTCGTAGCCGCCGAGCTCCTTGTCGGCGGGGAATCCGGCGGCCTTGAGCAGGCGTGAGCGTTTGGAGCGTTCCCTGGATTCGATCTCGGCGTTCATCCACGATTCCATGAATTCCATCTGGCTGGGGGTCGCGTCCGCGAGCTGGTCGGCGAGGACCTGGCGGGTCAGAGGCAGCCGTCTGGTGTATTTCGTCAAGTCGGTGTTTCGTGTTTAGTCATGTATTTTTTTCGGGTTTAGGCAGTTGCATGCATTTTCCTTATTTTTCCGGTTGCGCGGAGGTGTTCCTGCCGAACATGAGGGCCTCACTGACGCGGCGGCTCTGGCCGGTGAACTCGAGGAGCCGCCCGTGGTGCACGATGCGGTCGATGATCGCTGCGGCGAGTTTGTCGTCCGCGAAGACCGTGCCCCATTTACTGAACTCGATGTTCGTGGTGAATATGATGCTCCGTCTTTCGTAGCTGCCCGCGATGATCTGGTAGAGCAGGCGCGCCCCGTCGATGTCGAAGGGTACGTAGCCGAACTCGTCCAGTATGATCAGGTCGGCACGGCCGATGTCCCGGAGCATCGTCTCGAGCGTGCCGTCGCGTTTGGCCTTGCCCAGCTGGAGGACGAGCTCGGCGGTCTGATGGAACCGCACGCCCAGCCCCATGTCGATCGCCTTCATGCCCAGCCCGATCGCGAGATGTGTCTTTCCGCGCCCGGTCTTGCCGTAGAACACCAGGTCCTGCGCGCGCGGGATGAAACCGAGCCCTAGGAGCTCATCGAGCATGTAGCCGTCGGGGAGCCTGACGTTCGTGAAGTCGTAGCCGTCGAGACCCTTGACGACGGGGAACCGGGCGCGGCGCAGGAGCCTGTCGTGCTTCGCGCGTTCCCTGTTCGCCAGTTCCGTGTCGCGCAGGCGGTGGACGGCGTCGACCTGGCGGGGCGTGGCCCAGCCGGCGAATTCGTCGATGCTCGCCTTGGAGATGAACAGCTTGCGGGCCTTCTCGTAGAGCCCTTCGTCCGTCTTCGTGTTCATCGCCCGCCTTCCTGCACGCCGACGTCCGCGGTGAACGCGATGTCGTATTCACTCAGATCCGGCCTGTCATCGTCGTATTCGATACCCGCCACGCCCTCGGCGAGCCTGGCCGCGAGCAGTGTGACACCGGCGCGGTCCGCCCCGCCGGTCGATTCGAGGATGGAAAGCATCGCCTCGACCGCGTTCGCCCACCCGGATTCCCTGTCAACGCGTTTGAGGGTCTGCAGCGCCTCGTTGCGTGTCTGTCTGTCCTGCCGATCCAGCCATTCCCGCAACGGGGCCGGCAACGCGTCACGTACCCGGCTGTTGGGCCAGGACGCGGGCTTGTTGCACAGCAGCGCCAACTGCATGGACGGGTCCTCGCTGTTCGTGCTGGCCTGGCCGTACGCCCGAGGATGGGTCGCCAGATGCTTGCCCGACGAGTCGAGGACCTCGACCTCGAGCGCGCGGAGGCCCACGATCACCCCTCTGCCCGCGTTCGCCCGGTCCGCGGAATAACGATGCCGTCCCTCGAGCGTGACCACGCCGTACCGGTCGGCCTTCATATGCCGCCACGTGACCACGTCGAAACGCTTCCCGGGCAACGGCAGCAGCGCCGCACGGTCCTCGGAGAACAGGCCACGTTCCTCCGTGTCCTTGCGGTAATGCGGTTTCGTGGCCAGCTCCAGGCACCGGTCCGGCAGCCCGGCGTTAAAGTTCTCCAGGCTCCATACGCTCGGCCGGGGCACGAACAGCTTGCGCCGCACCATGCCGACCTTGGACTCCACCGCGCCCTTCTCATGACCGGAATACGGGTTGCAGAACGAACAATCGAACCCGTAATGCGCCTGGAAGGCCTGGAACAGGTGCGTCAGGCGCGGCTCGCGCTCCCCGTACCCCTTATGGCCCACGCCGGCGGCGTTATCGAACACGATCCGCTCCGGCACACCGCCCAGCCACTCGAACAGGTTGCGCAACGCCAGGCACGTGCACTCAGCGTTCTCGCCCGGCATCAACTGCACCAGACCGACGTTCGAATACGGGAAATCAAGCACGAAATGATGCATCCGCTGCACCACGCCGCGCAACAGCACGTCGACCTCGCCGAAATCGGCCTGCGCCTCGCCTGGATGCCATACCAGATCCATGAACGCCTCATCACGCTCCGCCGCGAACTCACGCCTGAGCCGCGCCACCGCCCGCGTCACCGTGGACAGGGAGACCTCCGCGCCATGCTCGTCCCTCAACCGCTCCCAGATCCTGGTCGCGGTATGCCGCTGCTTGCGCCAGTTCGCGCGATCCTCCGCGAGCCACTGCTCGATCACGGGCAGATACGGGTCGATCACCGACGCGCGCGGCTTTCTCACCGACGGCACGGCCGACAGATCCTCCTTCGCGAGGTACTTACGCACCGTCGGCTCGCTGACATGTGTTTTCCGCGCGATCGACGCGACGGATTCCCCGTTCCGCCGCAAACGACGGATAGACTGTACTTGGGGCATGCTGATCATAATCCTTTCCGGTCCTTTCTGGCGGAGATACAAGCACCATCCAGTTAAGACCATTCCGTGGTCGGCATGCTCTGCCTAAACCCGAAAAATCATCGTGACTAAACCCGCAACAACTAATTGAACACAAACACATCGCTATCCTCATAGCAGGAACAGCACTGTCCGCTGTCGTTCAAGGCATCCCCCTCTTCACAATCAGCCGTTTGCTGCAAGGCGTGGGCTTTGGCGCAGCAACAACAGCAGCCTCGACCGCCGCAGCAAGCGTCTTACCGCAAGAACGGCTCGGCGAAGGCATTGGATACCACGGCCTCGGACAGGCTATCGCCATGAGCGTCGGCCCAGCCTTCGCACTTTACCTAGTAGGAACCGATCCCTCAACGAACCTCTATGTCGGCCTTGCCCTGGTTGGGTTTGCAGGGCTTGTAATCGCCCTCAACGCACGCTATGAAAGTAAATGGCAAACTCTGCCAAGCTCCAGCGCATACCGAATCAAAATGGAAACCCGGCTCGAACTCGACTCAAAAGACGGGCAGGCACCCAGCTCCACCACAGTAACTACATCCGAAACAATTAACAGTGAAAAGTATCCTGAAGGCGACCAGGTGTCCAAGAGAACCCTGCGTGACTCATTCAACATCTTCGAGCCGCGCGCATTGCCTGGCGCCATCCCACAGATGATCATGTGCCCCACTTTTGGCTTTGGCGTCTTCTTTGCCGGTCTGTACGGTACTACTCTCGGCTATACCCACGCCGGTCTCTTCTACACCATCAGCGCGGTAAGCATGATTATCATTCGCATGATTTCAAAGCATTTCATGGACACCGTACCTGCAATCAAAACAATGACCGGAGCCGTCGCGTGCGGCATCCTCTGCTGCCTTATGCTACTTGCCGCACCGTACGGGGAACCTGTCTTCCTGGCGTCCGGAATCTTCTATGGTCTCGCCACTGGCATAAGCCTGCCACTTAATCAAAGCGTAGCGGTAAAGAACACCCCGCCAGAGCGCTGGGGCGCCGCAAACGCCCTGTTCCTGCTCGCCAATGACATCGGCATTGGCTTCGCAAGCGTAATCTGGGGCGTTATCAATGACTCATTCGGGTTCCAGACAAGCATCGTCTGCGTCATTGTCTGCCTTATCGCAAGCTACGCATCCGCCTGGATCGTCTACCCCGCCCGCGACAAGCGGTGGAGGCATTAGAGCGTAAGCGTCAAAATGACCGCGTAGCAGGAAACGTCCAGGGCCATTCCGGCATACGGATGGAAAAGTCCTGGACGTTTCCATCTTTGCGTTGCGGTATGCCTTAGGCCGCTATGTCGCTACAGGCCCTCCTCGGCGTTGTTCGCCATCTCGTCGTCGAACGCATCGGGGTCGATGTTAATTATGAAGTCGTCAGGCATCTCTTTGGCCTTCTCGGCAGCGGCTGGGTCGAGCTTGCAGGACTCAGGCACCCTATCCGACCATGGCAGGAACGAGTCCACAACCTCATCGGTGAGCTCGCCGGCGTTGGGCATCTCGGTCAGCAGCCACTCGACGTAAAGCCTGGGATTGAGCCCGTTGGCCTTGGCCGTGGTGGTGACGCTGTATATCGCCGCAGACGCCCGCGCGCCGCGTGGCGCATCGCTGAAGAGCCAGTTCTTGCGCCCTACGACGAAGATTCGCTGGGCCTGCTCGGCGACGTTGTTCGAGAGCTCCAGGTGCCCCGTCTTCGAGCACGTTCATGACGTAGGGCCAGAACTCCACAGCGTACTGCAGCGCACGGTGCGGCGCCAGCTTCGGCGAGGCTAGGGGAAGCTGGGCCCGCGCCCATCCCCCGAAGTCCTCCATGAGCGGGCGGAGCTCCGCGTCGCGGGCGGCCTTCCTGCCGCCCGGCTCCATGTCGTCGAACTTGGAGTCGACCTTGAACATGGCGTCGATCCTGCGCCTTGCCTCGAGCGCAACGCTGGCCGCAGACGCCGCCTTGGCGTCGCCGCCGGCGATCTTCACGATTTGGGCGAAGTAGCGGCGCACGTGGACGAGGCACGCCGTGTTGGCGATGTTGGGGTTGCCGAGATTGAAGTAGGGTTTGTAGCCGTTGGCGGTAAGCGTGCCGGACCAGCCCGCAAGAAACTCCTGGGCAACGCCCTTCCTGCGGGTCTCGTGGTATTCGAATACATACACGGGCACGTTGCAGCGCGCCGAGCAGAACAGCCACATCCTCGATTTCTTCTTCGCCTCGCGGTTCGGCTCTTTCAGGACCTGAACCGTGGTCTCATCGGCATGAATCCTGACATGCGACAGCAGCTCGACCTTCATTCTCTCATGGACCTTCGCCAGCCAGCGCGCGTGCACGTTCATCATCCAGTTCGCCATGTCCTGGCGCGATATCGTCGCGCCGCACGCCTTGAGGTCTGTCTCTATGCGGTAGAGCGGCAGCGACATGACGTACTTGCCGTTGACGATCCAGGCAAGCAGCGACGGCGTCGCAAACGAGCCTGGTATCGGCGGCTCAGGCTGCGGTGCTCGCACGATGACGCCCTTGCGCTCCTATTGAGTTTCACTTGAGTTTCAGGGGCGTTTTTGGGGTGGTGGGACAAACTACTGGGACAGTTCACTCTCCGAAAAATCCTTTACTCTTCGTCCGCTGCGTGTCGCCATGTCCGTGGTGTACGCGCTTTTAGAGTAAAAATGACTGAAACTGCAGGTCAAAAGGCATAAAGAGACCCCCTGAAAACGTTGTTTCCAGAGGGTCTCAATAGTTTTTACTCACCCAAAATCACAGGTGGCTTTACGCTTTTTCGTACGTGGCGGCACACTGCGACACTCTACGGACGGAATTTCGATTGTGCAAAATCCGCTCCAGTTTACTCCCACTCGCCAAAGTAAAACTGGTTCTAAACAATACTGTTTAGGGGATTTGACTCTTAGTTGCTCAATTTGATACCAATTATCCAACCTATACGGCATTGTCGGACTCCTGTTATCAAAAGATTATCAAGCCCAATGTTATCAGCAGAAAAGCAATGGTTTGGATTATCTGTATTATGCCACAAGCAGAGTGCTATTCCAATCAAATAAGGGACTGCTTCAACTGTAGAATCCGTTTTTCAATCTCTCGAATGATCTCGACAAAGACTTGATCTTCGCTTCCGGTCGGATCTTCTAATCCCCAGTTATCGTCAAATGCTCTACCAATGAAAGGACAGCCCACATTGCACCCCATGGAGATTGCAATATCAGGGGCAGGAATATCCGAGATCAGTTTGGAATACTGGGTTTTCTCCATGTCAATCCCGTACAGTTCTTTCATAATGCGGACAGCATCCTGATTGATTTGCGGTTTTGTTTCCGTTCCTGCGGAATAGCTTTCAAACACATCGGAAGCCAAGTGCTTTCCCAGGGCCTCGGCAATCTGACTGCGGCAGGAATTATGGACACAGATAAATGCCACCTTTTTCTTACTCATATTCGAACCAGTCTTTCGTTTTATTTGCGATTTTTACGAGGAACAGCATCACGGGAACTTCTGTCAGCACACCCACAGTCGTTGCCAGTGCCGCAGGGGAAGTCGTTCCAAACAAGGCGATTGCAACAGCAGCAGCCAGTTCAAAGAAGTTGGAAGCACCAATCATTCCGGCGGGAGCAGCAATCTTGTAGGACAGCTTCAAAACCCGGCAAGCGATATACGCAATCGCAAAAATCAGGAAGGTCTGTAAAATCAGCGGTACCGCAATCAAAACATTGTGCAGAGGTTTTCCCAGAATGGTATTGCCTTGGAACGAGAAAATCATCACCAGCGTCAGCAATAAGCCAATGGTAGTTGCACTGTCAAACATACGGATGAAAGTCTCCTCAAAGTACACTGCCCCTTCCGCTTGATGACAGCCGAACGGGTCAGCATACCGCCAGCCAGAGGAATCACCACAAACAGTACCACAGAGAGAATCAGGGTATCCCACGGAATGGGAACATTGGAACGCCCAGCAAAAAATGTGTTTTTGTTCAATAGGAAGTTGAGGTTTTAGTCACGAAGATTTTTCGGGTTTAGGCGGAAAGGCATGCCGACCACCCGTGGGCCTTAGCCTGATGGTGCTTCTAGTTCCATTCGGGAAAGGTCCGGAAAGGCAATGATCAGCATGCCCCAAATACAGTCTATCCGTTCGCGTCGCAGGAACGGTGAGTCCATCGCCTCGATAGCGCGCAGCGAGAGGGTCAGCGAGCCGACCGTGCGCAAGTATCTGAGGGTCGACGACCTATCGGCCAGGCCGCCCGTGAGGCGACGTCGTGGTTCGGTGATCGACGAGTGGCTGCCCATGATCGAGGGCATGCTCGCCGAGGACCGGGAGACCTGGCACAAGCAACGTCACACGGCGACGCGCATCCACGAGCGGTTGCGTGACGAGTACGGGGTGGAGGCGTCGTTGTCGACGGTGACCCGGACGGTGGCCCGGTTGAAGCGTGAGTTCATGGCGGAGCGCGAGATGGGTTTCCTGGACCTGTCGTGGCATCCGGGCGAATGCCAGGCGGACTTCGGCCAGGTCGACGTGCGCTACCGGGGCGTCGTGACGCGGATGCGGCATTTCGTGTTGGATTTCCCGTACTCGAACATCTCGCCGTGCCAGCTGATGCCCGGGGAGAACGCGGAGTGCACGTGTCAGGCTTTGCTTAACCTGTTCGAATGGCTGGGCGGGGTGCCCGAACGCATCGTGTACGACAACGCCGCCGGCGTCGGACGCAAATGGTTCGACGGGATCCGCCTGACCCGCCTGTTCCAGGCGTTCCGGGCGCACTACGGGTTCGAGTACACGTTCTGCAACCCGTACTCGGGCCACGAGAAGGGCGCGGTCGAGGCCAGGGTCGGGGCCGTGCGCCGAAGGCTGTTCGTGCCGGTGCCCGGCGTGTGGAGCCTCGACAGCTTCAACCTGCGCCTGCCCGGCCGCTGCCTCGAGCTGGGGGACAAGGACCATTACAGGAAGGGCGAGAGCCAGACCGGCCTGTTCGACGAGGACCGAAAGGCGCTGCTGCCCCTGCCCGCCAAGCCGTTCGACGTGGTCACGTGGACGAGGATGAAGGCCGACAAATACGGAAACGTCACCGTCCAGGGCCGCCACCGGTACGCGGCCGGACCCGAACACGCCGGCCATGAGATGATCGTCGGCCTGAGGGCCCTGGAGGTGGAGATCCTCGATGCCGAAGGCAAACGCGTGATCACGCATCCGAGGTCCTACGGGGACAAGCCGACCGACAGCGGCGACCCGTCGAGCCAGCTCGGGCTGTTGTGCGACCGGCCGGCGGCCTGGCGCAACAGCCGGGTGCGCGACGCGATGCCCGACCCGCTTCGTGAATGGATCGACGCGCAGGACGAGGCCACGCGGCGCGACAGCCTGCGTGCCCTGCTGCACGCCGACGGCGAGAGCGGCTGGCGGGCGGCCGTGGCGGGCATGCTCGAGATCCTCGAATCCACCGGGGGCGCGGACCGGGCCGGGGTATGTCTGGCCGCGGCACGCCACGCCTCGGGCCTGGGACCCGTGGCCTACGACGACCCCGTGGACCTGAGCGAATACGACATCGCCTACACCAAGGAGGACGAGTGAACCAGAAGAACGGACGGACCGACCCCGGCCCGCTGCGCGAGCGGGCGAGGAGCCTGTTCATCTCGCAGGCCACCATCGACGAAACGCTCGAATGGGCCACGCCCCGCCAGCTCGCCGCGATAGACCGCATGCTCGCCACGGAACTGGCCAACAGGGAGGCGTCCAAACGGGCAAGGCTCATGCGCCAGGCCCGGTTCCCGGTGCCCAAGAGCCTCGACGGCTACGACTTCGCGAACGTGCGCCTGCCCGACGGATACACCAAGGAGCAGCTGACCGGCCTCGATTTCGCGGCCAAGGCGCAGGACCTCGTGTTCTACGGGAAGACGGGACGCGGAAAGACCCACCTGGCCACCGCCTTGGGCATGATCGCCGTCGAACGGGGCAGGAGCGTGAGGTTCCGGCAGACCGCGGAGCTCGTGCTCCAGCTCGGCAAGGCCAAACGCGACGGCGCCCTCGACAGCCTGCTCAAAGACCTCGCCCGCGCCGACCTGATCATCCTCGACGAGTTCGGCTACGTGCCCTTCGACATCGACGGGGCCCGTCTCCTCTACCAGATCATCGCCGGCAGCTACGAGCGGCGCAGCATCATCTTCACCACGAACATCGAGTTCAGCAAATGGGGGACGATCTTCGCCGACGACAAACTCGCCGCCGCGATCATCGACCGCATCGTCCACCACGGACGCCTCATCGAGTTCACCGGCCCCAGCCGACGCGTCAGCCAGGCCCTCATGTTCGGCAAGACGGACAACCAGTAAAACAAACCACCGGCCGGCACTCCTCATGCCGAAAACCGAAAAAAATTAGTGACGAAACACGAAACACCGACTTGACTAAAAACAAAAAAATGCCCGTTGAGTTCGATTTGAGTTTCACGGGCCCCGAAACGGCCCCGTTTCGCCCTCGGGGACAAAAACCGCGCGTCAACTCACTTGGGATAAATCCTTACTCCCATTCCCTCGAATACCTCCCCGTGCCTTGTTGTCTTGAAACACGGGGAGTAAATGGCGAAATCGCAGGTGAAAGGGAGTAAAACGGCAAAGAAAAAGCCTCCGTTCCAACGAGGGAACGGAGGCTAGGAAATCGTTTTTACTCACTGCCGTCGCTGGCGGTTTTGCCATGACTCTCGTACGAAACGAAACTCAGCGGTACACCACGGCACTCAAAAGAGCAGGTCAAAGCCCTATCGGCTTACTCCCACTCGATGGTCGCCGGCGGCTTGGAGGTGCAATCGAGGACGACGCGGTTGATCTGGCGGCATTCGTTGGTGATGCGCGTGGAGATCGTGGCGAGCACATCGTAGGGGACACGGGACCAGTCGGCGGTCATGGCGTCTTCCGAGCTCACCGGGCGCAGCACGATGGGGGAGCCGTAGGTGCGCTCGTCGCCTTGGACGCCGACAGAGTGAACGTCAGCCAGAAGCACGACCGGGCACTGCCAGATGTCGCGGTCGAGACCGGCCTTGGAGAGTTCCTCGCGGGCGATGGCGTCGGCCTCGCGCAGCAGGTCGAGGCGCTCCTTGGTGATCTCGCCGATGATGCGGATGCCCAGACCCGGGCCCGGGAAGGGCTGACGCCAGACGATTTCGTCGGGCAGACCGAGCTCGGTGCCGATGGCGCGCACCTCATCCTTGAACAGAGTGCGCAGCGGTTCGATGAGCTGGAACTTGATGTCCTCGGGCAGGCCGCCGACGTTGTGGTGGGACTTGATGTTGGCTGCACCGTCGCCGCCGCCGGATTCGACGACGTCGGGGTAGAGGGTACCCTGCACGAGGAACTTGACTTCCTTGCCGCGCGCGCCGGCCTCTTCAAGCACTTGGCGCTGGGCCTTCTCGAACGTGCGGATGAACTTCTCACCGATGATCTTGCGCTTGCGCTCCGGCTCGGAGACGCCCTTCAGGGCCTCAAGGAAGTCGTTGGCCGCGTCCACGGTGATGAGCTTGATGCCGGTCGCGGCGACGAAGTCGTGCTTGACCTGCTCGACTTCGCCCTTGCGCAGCAGGCCGTGGTCCACGAACACGCAGGTGAGCTGGTCGCCGATGGCCTTGTGCACCAGAGCGGCGGCCACGGCGGAATCAACGCCGCCGGACAGGCCGCAGATCACCTCGGCGTCGCCGACCTGCTCGCGGATCTTCTTGACTTGATCCTCGATAATCGAGGAGGCATCCCAGTCGTTGGGCAGCGCGGCGCAACGGTGCAGGAAGTTTTCGATAAGCTTCTGGCCAAGCGGGGAGTGCTTGACTTCCGGGTGCCACTGCACACCATAGAGCTTGCGGGATTCGTCCGCCATGGCGGCCACGGGCGCGCCTTCGGTGTGGGCCAGCACTTCGAAGCCGGCCGGGGCCTGTTCGACCGCCACACCGTGGCTCATCCACGTGGTCTGCTCGGCGGGGGAGTCGGCGAGGATGCCGGCGGCGTCGTCGATGGTGGCTGAGGTCTTGCCGTATTCGCCGAGCGCGGCCTTATCCACCTTGCCGCCGAGCTCATAGGCCATGACCTGGAAGCCGTAGCAGATACCAAGCACCGGAACACCGGATTCGAATACCTTGGTGTCTATGGTCGGCGCGCCGGGCTCGAACACGGAGGCCGGGCCGCCAGACAGAATAATCGCCTTCGGATCCTTGGCCAGGATCTCGTCGACCGGCATGGAATGAGGGACCAGCTCGGAGTACACGCCTGCTTCGCGCACGCGGCGGGCGATGAGCTGGGCGTACTGGGCGCCGAAGTCGACGACAAGCACAGGACCGTTTGCCATTGATATTCCCCTAACGTTCATTGGAATTTTACGTGGGCTGAACACCCCTGATTATCACTGGTCAAGGCGACAAGGCCGACACGCAGAGACTATGTGCGCAAATCGAACAAACTACATGCCTGTAGACGGACAACACGCCGATTTCGAACATGGGAAATCGAACGTGCGCTGTTCTAGCCAAATGCTGGATTTCCGCATGCTTCCGCCGTTTTGAAAAAGTATTTTGAAAAAACTAATGTTGACAAACGGTCAGTTGAACCGCACAAATACTGAAATTTCCGCAACAATTCCGAACACACCCGCAAGAAATCGTTCAAAAGTCGCGTTGTCCTCGTACCATGACGATTGATTGGGAACGGAAAACCTTGGCACCGCAAGGGTCAGGGACCGTGACCGAACAGAAATAATCAATCGCACGATCACGTGCAGGAGTACAGGAGTACACATGACGAGTCCTGTTATTGGCACCCCTTGGAAGAAGCTCAACGCTCCGGTTTCCGAGGAAGCCCTCGAAGGCGTTGACAAGTACTGGCGCGTTGCCAACTACCTTTCCATCGGCCAGATTTATCTGCGTTCCAACCCGCTGATGAAGGAGCCCTTCACCCGCGAAGATGTGAAGCACCGTCTGGTGGGCCACTGGGGCACCACCCCTGGCCTGAACTTCCTCATCGGCCACATCAACCGTTTCATTGCTGACCACGGCCAGAACACCGTGATCATCATGGGCCCGGGCCACGGTGGCCCGGCCGGTACCTCCCAGTCCTACCTGGACGGCACCTACACCGAGACCTTCCCGAAGATCACCAAGGACGAAGCTGGTCTGCAGAAGTTCTTCCGTCAGTTCTCTTACCCGGGCGGTATTCCGTCCCACTTCGCTCCGGAGACCCCGGGCTCCATCCACGAGGGTGGTGAGCTGGGTTACGCTCTGTCCCACGCTTACGGTGCCATCATGGACAACCCGAGCCTGTTCGTCCCGGCCATCGTCGGCGACGGCGAGGCTGAGACCGGCCCGCTGGCTACCGGCTGGCAGTCCAACAAGCTCGTGAACCCGCGCACCGACGGTATCGTGCTGCCGATCCTGCACCTCAACGGCTACAAGATCGCCAACCCGACCATCCTGTCCCGCATCTC
>SKEE01000691.1_pt1 | contig 34957 bp, 33 predicted proteins | sample 4826661 | NCBI WGS metagenome assembly SKEE01 (sample SAMN11008817, study PRJNA524170) | human gut metagenome | biome: Human fecal sample; material: Feces; isolation source: fecal sample from pouch patient p20 | host: Homo sapiens | place: Israel: Tel-Aviv | collected 2016-11-14
GACAATGTATTACCTCATAACGCATAACAAACTTTACGATTACACTTCAACCCAAAATCGCTAAAATTGTTTATGCCATATTATTGTAACACCTTTTCAAAAATGTAGCTAGCTAAGGTGTTATTTAGTTGTGCACTTTTTCTCTGTTAAATCAAAGAAATAACTTCTCTACTGGTTGAATTAAGTAGCTTCCGATAATGATTTCTTCTAGAAATCGTTGATATGCTTGACAAATGGTAAAAAAGAGAGAACGTTTAATGTTCTCTCTTAACTCATTATTTACCAAGTTTAGCCTTAGCTGCATCTGCAAGAGCTGTGAAAGCTGCTGCATCGTTAACTGCTAAATCAGCAAGCATTTTACGGTTAACTTCGATTTCAGCTAATTTCAAACCATGCATCAATTGTGAGTATGATAAACCGTTCATACGAGCTGCCGCATTGATACGAGTGATCCAAAGTTTACGGAAATCACGTTTTTTCTGACGACGGTCACGGTATGCATAGTAGTAAGAATTCATTACTTGTTCTTTTGCAGTACGGAACAAGATATGTTTTGCACCATAGTAACCTTTAGCAAGTTTCAATACACGTTTACGACGTTTGCGTGATACAACGCCACCCTTAACACGAGCCATTTATATTCTCCTCCAAATAATTCTTAATAATATTGAGTAAATGCTTTAGACTTATTTAAGACCTGAAAGCATTGCTTTAATACGTTTGAAATCTCCTGAGTGCACCATAGCGGCTTTGCGAAGATGACGACGTTGTTTTTTAGTTTTACCGTGGAAACGGTGTGATGTGAAGGCGCGGAAGCGTTTCAATCCACCAGAACCTGTACGTTTGAAACGTTTAGCTGATGCGCGGTGTGTTTTTTGTTTTGGCATTTTAAAAATTCTCCTCTTAAAATAGTTTAAAATTGACAATTATTTTTTGTCAGAAATTGGTGCAAGCTGCATGAACATTTGGCGTCCATCCATCTTAGCTCTTTGCTCAATAATAGCAATGTCTTGCGTTCTTTCTGCAAATTCCGCCAATACCTTTGCTCCAATTTCTTTGTGAGTAATCATACGACCTCTAAAGCGAATAGAGACCTTGACCTTATTTCCTTTTTCAAGGAATTTACGGCCGTTACGAAGTTTAGTCTCAAAGTCACCTTTATCGATAACTGGGCTAAGACGAACCTCTTTCACAGTCACAACGCTTTGTTTTTTACGTTGTTCCTTACGTTTCTTTTGATACTCAAATTTGAACTTTCCATAGTCCATAATTTTTGCAACAGGTGGCGTAGCTTGTGGTTGAATTAAAACCAAATCCACATTAGCATCATCAGCAATTGCTTGAGCTTCTGATAATGGTTTAATTCCTAACTGTTCACCATCAAGACCAACGAGACGAACTTCGCGAACGCGGATTTCATCGTTAATGAATAGATCTTTCTTAGCTATGATCTTCACCTCTTTATTTTTTTAGAGAAAAACGAAACGGACTTGAGAAACAAGCCCGTACACACGTAATATTCCATAAGGAATGTTTGACATGTTGGGCCAGACAACCGTAGTCGCAAGGCGAGAAGTTCTCACTTCTGCTTTTCTCATTGTTTTAAATTATAGCACGAATGTTAAGCCATGTCAATCATTTTCTCTGCTTTTTCTTGAATAAATGCGACAACACCATCAATGTCAACACCTGTCGTGTCAAATGTAATGGCATCAGAAGCTGGTTTCAAAGGAGAAACCTCACGATGACTGTCCTTATAATCCCGCTCTGCAATCTCTTTTTTCAAAGTTTCAAAATCGGTCGCAATTCCTCGCTCTTGATTTTCTTTGAAACGACGTTGAGCACGTTCTTCCACTGACGCAATTAAAAAGATTTTCAATTCTGCATCAGGCAAGACAACTGTCCCAATATCACGACCATCCATAATAATGGCGCCGTCTTTGGCAATACGACGCTGCTGCTCAACTAATTCTTCACGAATTTCTGGAATAGCTGCAATATGTGACACATTAGCCGTCACATCATTGTCACGAATGGCACGTGTGACTTCTGTCTGACCAACAAAAACGGTTTGGCTACCATCTTTGGCACGTCCAAAAGAGATCGGATTGTCAGACAAGGCTTTTAAAATGCCCTGCACATCATCTATTTGAAGATTGTTTTTCAAAGCGAGATAAGTAGCTGAACGGTACATAGCCCCAGTATCTAGATAAGTATAGCCAAGATTATGTGCTAAAATCTTGGCTACTGTACTCTTTCCACTTGAAGCAGGACCATCAATCGCAATTCTAATTGATTTCATATTCCTCTGTCTTTCTTAGTTAACGTTAACGACATCACCTGGGTTAGCATACCAGTAACCTGATGTCATGTGACTTGGATTGAGTTGGTAAAGCGTGTCGACTGAAATACCAGCACGTGCGGCAATAGATGCAGCTCCTTCACCTGGCAATACGGTAATAGTCCCACCGTTGCTAGACGTATCTGTACTTGATGAAGAAGGCGTTGTATCTGTACTTTGGCTAGTCGCTGGTGTTTCTTCTGTGCTCTCAGCTGGCGCCTCTAAGGTCGAATCACTTTCTGAAGGTGTTTCCTCAGAAGTTGTTTCTGATGTTTCAGTGCTTGATGACGTGCTGACACTGCTACTTGTAGAAGCCCCGTAAAAATTAGAGGTTTCAGATACCTTGTCACCACTTCGATTTGAAGTGTAAAAGACAACAAATAAAATAGCCACAATGATCACAAAGAACACACTAAGCAAACCGGTCAACAAAGGTGTGCTCACTACTGAGCCCCTTGTTTTACGATTAGCAGATTGGTCTTTATCCTCTACGACTTTTTCTTCCCATGGTTGTTTTGTCATAATGTCCCCTTGTTAAATCAATCAATTCATATTACAATAATACTATGAAAGTACAAATAATACCAAAACAATGTATCGCCTGCGGATTATGTCAGACCTATTCTTCGGTATTTGACTACCACGACGATGGCATTGTTAAGTTTACTGATTCTGATAGCTTAGAAAAAGTTATTCCTAGCACAGATGTTGATACCATAACAGCCGTTAAAAACTGCCCGACAAAAGCTCTTACTATTTCGTAGGAGCTTTTGTCTCATTATGGTAAGCTTCAAAATAATCCAACTTAATCAAATTATCTGTTAAAACGACCTCGCCAGCAAACTCTGGACGTAACACTAAAGCATCTAAGAAGTATTTTTTCGGCCATTTTCGCATATAAAAGATACGATCGGGTTGGTTTTTGATTTTCATCACAATACCAGATTTATTAACCTCAATCGTTTGAATTTGCGCTATCGCTACTCTTGAGCGTCTAAATGGATTTAAGGCCACAATTCTTAATTTTCCATCATCTTCAATGATGAAATAGCGGTGAAAACCTAGCCCAACTAGAATCACAAAAGTCGCAAACAATACAAAGAAATGGTTGGGTATTTTAGTTCGTTCAAATAACAATGAGAATGCAATAAACATCGGCGCAAGAGCAATTGACCAATACGTAATCAGCCATGATAATTCAGGTTGCCAATGGTATCGCATCTTTCCAAAGATTTTAATCACAATGTTCCTCCACCGTTTGATTTTATCAACTAATGCTTATGCAACGCTTAAATGAGCTTATTTTCGGACAATCCCAATAATCACATCAACTGCTTTTTCCATTGTTTGAAGACTGACGAATTCAAAACGACCGTGCATATTTTCACCACCAGCAAACAAGTTTGGTGTTGGAATGCCCATAAATGAAATTTTTGAACCATCTGTTCCACCACGAATTGGCTCAATAACAGGTTTGATGTTCAAATCTTCCATGACCTCTTTGGCTAATTCAATTGGTGTCATATCCTTTTCAATGACTTTTTTCATGTTGTAATATTGGTCATTCAAATGAACAAAAACACATTCTTTGCTGAGGGCTTTATTCATCTTGTCCGCAATCTCTTGTACGAGAGCCTTACGCCCTTTAAAAGAAGCATCTTCAAAATCGCGGATAATATAGGAACTATGCGCTTCATCAACTGTTCCTTCCATTCCGTGAAGATGGAAGAAGCCTTCATATCCTTCCGTATTTTCAGGACGGTCAGCTTCTGGCAATTGATTATGGAAATCAATTGCTAATTGCAAAGCATTAATCATTTGGTTTTTAGCCGTTCCTGGGTGAACATTACGCCCTTTAAAATCAACTTCTAAAGCTGCTGCGCTAAAGGTTTCGTATTGCAATTCACCAAGTGGACCACCATCAACGGTGTAGGCAAAATCCACATCAAAATCATCCACATCAAAATGATTAGCACCAACACCGATTTCTTCATCTGGACCAAAACCAACATGAATTTCCCCGTGTTTGATTTCAGGATGAGCCACCAAATACTCAATTGCTGTCATAATTTCAGCAATCCCTGATTTGTCATCAGAACCTAGCAAAGTTGTCCCATCAGTTGTCACCAAGGTTTGACCAAGGTAGTTATTAAGATTTGGAAATTCTGCTGGGTCCAGTGTGTAACCTGATTGACCAAGTTCAATAGATCCACCAACATAGTTATCAATCACTTGCGGGTTAACCCCTTCAGCATTGAAATCAGCCGTATCCATATGTGCAATAAACCCAATTTTACGGGTTTTAGTCGCATCATTGGCAGGCAATGTTCCAACCAAGTAGCCATTAGGCAAATAATGCACATCTTGCAAACCGACAGCTTCCATTTCAGGTTTTAGCACGTTCAAAGCAAAATCCACTTGGGATTGCGTTGACGGCACTGTTGTGCTGTTCGGATTACTACGCGTATTGACTTTAACATACGTTAAAAAACGTTTTAATAAATTCTCGTAAGACATCTTTCACCTCTAATTTTTCCATTCCTATTATAGCAAAAAAAACAGCCAAATGGGCTGTTTTTTTTAAGTGAGTTTTAAAAAAGAATCCACTAGTTTGTCACATGGTAATAAACCTTGTTTGCCAAGTCTTGAGAAGAAATATCTTCAGAGATAATCAATCGGTCTTTGCTGGTATCTGAAGTGTCTTGATTCCCATTCAAATACGATTCTGGAAAGATGGTGTTGGCTGGAATAATATAAACTGTTTCGTTTATTTTAGTTCCTGTTTGCACATTAAGCAATAAAATCCCATTTTGGTCTATATCCAAAAAGTCTGCGGTTAGACCTTCTGTTGCCAGACCCTTGTCATCAAACACCAATTCATCTCCAGAAGCATTTTACCATGTTCCTGCCATACTGGTGTAGTCTGCTTTTAAAACAGCACCTGTATTGACTAAGGTCAGGTCTGATTCTGTTGTCGATGACGCCACAACCGTAGCATTCTCAGAAGAAGTTATTGAGGCCTCAGAAAGTGTAGAAGTAGTTGATCCTGTGGTACTTTTAATGTTTTCAGTGCTGACTTGTTGAGAGGACGAACTTTGGTTGGTAGATTGTTGAGCAGTTGTCGAACACGCTGCTAATAACACCAATAACCAAGCGAAAAAGCTATAACGAACGATTCTTTTTCCCTGCATAAGTCTTATCTCCCATTACAAAGTGAAACGACCTGTGTAATCAATGTTTTCATCTAAAGCATGAGGAAGTTTCGGTGATACGCTTGTGTATTGCCAAGCCGCCGCATCTGAATAGTAAGACAAATCTTTAGCGGTTTCTTGGTCTGGGTAGTTGTAGCCATACACATAGTGAGCAACCCAGAAATTATCCATACCAAATTGTGATGTATTAACGGCACCACCTTTAGTGTCTAACCAGCTTGCCATAGTGTAATAAACCAAATCTGCATAGCCTAGGCGAATCATCTCTTCTTTCCAAGCTTGGGTGTTTTTATTGATGTCACCACCTGTAACCATTTCAGGGGATTCCATATCATTTACCATCACTGTCGCGTTTGACAAGCCTAGTGATTGTGCTGCTGACACAAAGTATTTTGCTTCTGCTTTCGCTTCTGCTTCGGTTTGGTAATGTGAATAATGGTAAGCAGACACTTTCAAGCCAGCATATTGAGCATTCTTGATTTGAGCACTGGCGTATGGGTTTGTGTAAGATGTTCCTTCTGTTAATTTGACAACAACTCCTGTGATGCCTTGATTTTTAAGCGACACAAATTCATTGACAGAAATGACACCGTTGTGGCTACTAATATCAACGAAGTAAGAAGCTGTTTGTTCCACAGGTTTCTCTGCATTGAAATTGTATTGTCCTAGGTTAAAGCTTGATGTTGTTCCATCTTTGAAATCAACATAAACATGGACGGTGTAATCACCCTTGATGTAACCATGGTATTTTTCATCCACGGTCACAGTTGCCGAACCATCGACAAGATTTGACGTTGTGTACTAATGAAGGTTTGATTAATCGCTTTCTGACCATGCTGCCACACGAATGACTTGGATAACCTTACTTGTCGTGCATTCTGACACCTTAACTTGTAAAGTTCCCTTGTCAGCATCATGATTTTGCACGGTAACCGTTGGTGCTGTCAAGTTTTGATTAAAGGTCAAATCAATCCCTTAAGTAGTAGCTAAACCAACAAGGGAATGTGTTACTTCGCTGACACCGTAAACGTGAACGTTGTAGTGGCCTGATTCAAAGTTATGATTTTTCGCGTAGAAAGTGTAAGTGTAGCTGCCTTCTCCGATTTTACTAGCACTATACCACTTGATATCATCTTGACCATTAACATTAGACCAAGTCGGTACCGAAACAGACGTGATATACTCAGGAACATTGTGTATTAAAACATCAAAGCTATTTCCGTTGACTTTAGTAATCTGATAAGAAAGTTCAGGTCGATCAACTGTAAATTCTTGACCATTAATACCAATCATCTGCCCATTTTGTGAGAGATAGGTGTGTACGAAATACTTGCCATAACCTTTATGATTTTTTAAAGCAATCTGCGTCAGCCCTTTGCCGTTATCGTCGTACCACCTTAAATCATCTTGGCCATTTTCCTCAGACCAAATGGCATATTTCACTTGGCCATTTGACGGGGCATAAATTTCTGTCGTCAGCTGAATGACCCCATCTTTGACCGAAACTTGAGGCGCACTAGGAGTGATCTTAGTATTATCTAAAACAAGTCCTGAACGACTTCCATCAAGGTAAGTGGTATAAACGTGCGTCACATAATTTCCAGCGCGATTGCCATGATTGGCTAAATGAAATTGAACACTGGCTTGATCTTCGGTGATCGCGTTCGCGGAATACCATTTTAAGTCGTCCTGACCATTTTCTTCTGACCAGATAGCGACATCTATCTGCTTAATACCTTTACCGTTAGTGGATTGCTGTGCAGTGATGTCAAATGTTTTACTCACTGAATTAAAATCCGTTTTGGAAACCGTTGCTTCATCTAGCTGACTAGCCAGGACAGACGGCGACAAGTAAGCCGTTGACAACACAGCAGTTGATAACAATGCCGTTTTTAGTTTATTCAAAAAAGCTATTCTCCTTTTGGTATAGTGGTTACACTATACTAATTCGGAAAATAGCTTGTCTGTTGTTATCCTTTTTCTTTCACGATATAAACGGGACGTTTTTTGGTTTCAAGGAAAATTTTGGAAATGTATTTTCCAATAATACCAAGTGATAACAGCTGGATTCCACCGATGAACAAGATAATGCACACCAGGCTTGCCCAGCCATCTACACTGCCTCCAACCGTCAATTTACGCACGATAATGAAGATAACACCTAATATAGAAGCTAAAAATGAAGCCGCACCTGCCCAAAGAGACATATTAAGTGGTGCTTCAGAGAAGTTGATAAAACCTTCCATCGAGTACTTCAACAAACTCCAGAAGTTCCAAGATGTCTCACCAGCCACACGCTCACGGTTTTCATAAGCAATGTAAGTCACATTGTAACCAACCCATGAGAAAATCCCTTTAGAAAAGCGATTGACTTCTCCTAAATCTAAAATGCTATCGACAACTTGTCTTGTCATCAAGCGAAAATCACGCGCACCGTCAACCATTTCAGTATCTGATACTGCATTTATGATTTTATAAAACATCTTAGAAAAGAATGAACGAATAACAGGTTCGCCCTTACGGTCAGCACGACGTGTCCCAACGACATCATAACCTTCCAAAATCTTTTGATACATATCGATCAATAGTTCTGGCGGATCTTGCAAATCAGCGTCCATCACAGTAACAAGGTCCCCATCAGCAGCCTCAAGACCTGCCAATAGTCCTGCTTCTTTCCCAAAATTACGTGAAAATGACAAATAATGTACATTGTCAAAACGCTTAGCAACATCTCGTAAAATAGTCAAGGTATCATCTTTTGATCCGTCATTAACAAAAATGTAATCAAAAATAAGCTGATCCTTCATCTGCTGCTCAACCTTTTGAGTTGCTTCTAAAAATGGATAAATAGTTTCTTGTTCATTGTAACAAGGAACGACAATAGATAATTTTTTCATTTTACTCCTAAGCCTTTCACCAGCTAGTTTACATATCGATTCTAGTATATCATAAAGTCTTTACAAAAAAAATGACGAAGGATTATTTCGTCATTTTAATCATCATGTCTTCTTTTTTTATTACCAAAGTCATCATATAATCCAGTCCTAATGCTGATAATGGCAATAATAGATAAACATATGGATAGACGTATTGACTCTTAGTTTCCCAAATCAAATGGAAGATGAAACCACCTGTTAAGTAAATCAACGGAATCAAAAGAAAGACTGTCATGCCATTTTTTTGACGGTATTGCGTCCAAATACTTGGAAGAACACTCACATATATCACCACCAATAATAAGGCAGAGAAATAATAAACGATCTGATAGGCTAATTTTCCTTGATAAATACTGGTCATTAAGCGACCTGTGATTTTTTGTCCCTCAACAGGCATCTTTGTAACAGGACCAGACCAAATGGATTCAAATAAGCTATCTGTCCATGTCGATAGAAATTTATTTTTAAAGAAATTCCAAGCGTAGTCTGGATGCTTCACCATATAAGTGACACGAGATACAATCTGTCTTTCGCTAGCTTCTTCAATCGCTTCAGCATCACCTTGATATTCATTGTACACTGTTTCAACATAAGCATCATACCAACCCGCTACACGATTGTATATTGGAGTGTCATTCAATCCCATAGCTATCCAAGCAACCTTGGGTTCCCCATCTAAATGATCTACTCGGGCAACCTGCTGGTAGTAGCTTGAGATCGCACGGTTTCCTGCAATGATCGAAGCCAAAAGAATCACCATAAAAGCTAGGTTTTTCTTTGTTTTGTGATAGAGAAAATCTAACATTAAAACAATGAGAACGGTTATGATGAGAATGATGTAGTTATTTCTAATAATATCTGATAAGGATAAGAAAACAGTACTTAGTAACAAGTTAGACCATGATTTCTTATCAAAATATAATTGCAGGAAATACAAACCGATCAAGGCAAAGAACAAGCCGTAAGTTAGCCCATAAACAAACAAGATGTTAAATAAATGGGGTAAAAAAACAAAGGACAATAATAGAACGATTTTTGAAATATTATCTTTTTTAAAGAGATTTTGTGTGATTTTCCAAAGAAAGAAATTATCAGCTATCGCCATCACTAAGTTGATGATAAAGAATACTTTAACATTGCTTTCACCAAATAGGGTTAAAATGAGGCGTTCAAAACTAACTAAACCAAGTTGGTGAGGGTACTTATGAAGGTAACCTGATACTTCTGTCAAGATACTGTAATCCCCACGATTAAGCGCCTTAGCAGCTTCTAGGACTGCCAAAGCATCGTGACGAAGCACATCATTTTGGTGAAGAATCACATAAGCTCCTAAAGCAAGATAAAAAAGCGTCCCAAATAAGAATAAATAAGATTCTTTAACAAATGCCAACGAACGCAAGCAAAGATAGAGTAAGCCAATAAAAAGCACTAAACTCACGAAAAAAATTGGTCCGTTTGCTTGCATATTGGCCAATTCTGACCCATCCATTGGCATATTGGTTCTGACAAAAAGACTCGATAGGCCTAAAAGAAGAAATAGCAAGAATGACCATATCAGAACTGCTTTTTGCCCTAAAAACGCAAGAAATTTCAAAAGATTTCTCCTTATACAAAAGGGGTCTAGGACCCCAAAATCGTTAATTAACTTTTTTCAATGTTACGGGTATCATTACCAACAAAAGCTCGTTTTTGAAAATCACTATCTAACTCTTTTGCAATCATCACAACGACAATCAATAAAGATAAGATAAGTGGTGTATAAGTTCGAATTCCTGAAGCATAGATTGTTGGTGATAATGACACCGCCATTCGAGAAGCATAGCCAGCAATTAAAACGATAACTGCAGACAAGCCCTCAGCTCTATTTCTAAAAATGAAAAAGACAACTGCAGCAAGTACGCATAAAATCAAAGTATAAACAATCAAAGGATAGAGATTTTCCTTGATGCTAAAATAAGTGACATCCCCTCTCTTATTTTGGTCATCAATACCCCTTTGAACAGCTGTCAAGAGGCTTCCTAAGGCAAGTTTGTGAGCAACAACAGTGTAGATGACTGCTCCTGAAAGAAAGGCAGAGAAATATTGCTTTTTAACAATTGTTGCAATGACAAGAATGCCTAGGAAAATGAAGACAATGCTTAATTCAGAGGTTACCAAGAGCACGCGATTGGTTTCCAGATAACCTTTTAAGATTTTAATAAGCAAAGATAGTTTTTCAAATCCAGGGTACCACATTTCTGATTCAATGGCGACACGGTTATCAGAACCAGGTGCCAATAAACCTGAAAGAATACCCAAGAAAGAGATGCCCGTTGCCAGCAGATAAGTCATATCCACTTTTCGGTCTTTAATATAGGCACTGATGCAGAAGTAAAGGAATAAAATAAAGCTATAAACCGTAAATTGTTCTTGCATACAAGCAAAAAGCAAAAATGGCAAGGCAATGATGGTATAGCTTTGTTTCTTTTGTAGCAAGCAATACCAAGCAATGATAAAAGCAATCATTGGGAAGAGGTAGTTTGTGACTGTTGCAATGAGGCCTGCTCCAGTGAAAAAGATACTAGGAAAGGCAATCAAGAACAAAATTGGGGTTACAAACTGCAATAACCAATACTTCTGCTTATTCAAAAAGATACCATTGAAACAGTAAAAGAATACCGCTAACGACACCAACATGGTGATATCAAAAATCAGATAGTGGCTAGACATAAACATGGTAACCGACTCAATAAGCAGACGGCTAGACCACGTTTGGTAACGATGAATAGCAAATTCAAAGAAGCCAAATTTTTGTGCCATACGAGCAAAATCGATTTGGTCACCAGCGTCGTTAATATAAATGATAGACTCTAGTGTAAATAGAAGACTAACAAAAGTATAGTAGAGTGGTAAAATTATGTTTTTCTTTTTCATTTTTAATAACTCACTTTAAAAAAATTGTCGTGTTTTTTCAAATACCCTTTTCCTGAAACCAAATCATACTCAACTAGTTTTAAATCGTTAGCCATTTCTTTTTGTTCGTCTGTTAATTGGTCCTTGTCAACACTGGCGTTATTTAAAACATCTGTAAGCAAGGCATAATAAGGCGATACTTTAGAATTGGTTACCGCTAACAATTCTGCTGGAAAATCACTGGAATTGACTAGAGGATATGACAGCACTTCTGTCGGATAATTGCTCCAAATAAAATAATCGGTTTGATATTGACCAGCTGGATTATCAGCAAAAGCACTTTGAGGATAAAAGCCAGGCAAATGATCGCCATAAAAGACAACCGTAATTTTCTTGTCCATTTGTGATAACTCTTGTAACCACTCTTGAGTTGCTAAATCTGTTTGATACAATAACTTGGCGTAATTATTCATGTAATAATTTTCGTTAGGAGAAAAACCATCTCCTGAACCGCCAACATCTGATTCTTCGTCCAAATTCCATGGGGAATGGTTTTGGTAAGTAATAACTGAGAAGAATTGATTTTTATTGGTATCAATGTTATCTAGCACAGTTTGATAAGTTGAGGCATCACTTGGATAAACACCATATTGCTCTAAATGTGTGGTATCTTCAGTCCCATTTTTCGCTGCAATAAAGGTATCAAAACCAAGTTTCCGATACACGTTGTTACGCGAATAGGTCAAGGCATCTCCTAAATGAATGACGTATCTATCATCAGGAGCGTAAAAATCACTAATAGATGGAATGTATTTCATCTTAGGCACAACGTCTGTGTATAAAGTCGAAACAGAACTTGAGAGGTTATACATCGGCAAACCTGTCAACGTTTCAAATTCCATATTAGCTGTTCCACCACCGTAGGCATCAGATTTCATTAAACCACTGGTTGTAGAGTCTTTAACCGAACGGATAACAGGAATAGGATCCGTGGTTAAATTGACACTGGTAATGCGAGATGGATCCGCAAAACTTTCACTTAGGACATAAATAACCGTTTGGTCCGCAATGTTGTTTGTGCGCGACGCATTGATGAGTTGTGCTTGCTCTGTGTATTTTTGAGCAATTTTTTCCATCGTTTCTTGACTGTAATCCTTTGGTTTTTCCATTGTTTTTGAAGTAACCTGTTTCAGCCAAACAAATGTTAATGAACGTTCACGCGCAACCGTTCCTTGTCCCATCCACTCGATATTTTCATAATTATTTAATCGCGATAAGACAGGAATATTGTCAGCGATATCGCCATCTTCTTGGTGGAAAAAGACTCCCAAGGTAAAAAGGAAAACCGCTAAAATGGCAACGACATTAGCCACTCTTAAACGCCAACTTGTCATAATGCGCCCCTGCAGTAAACGGTTCTTAAAGAAATAGAAGAAAACAGCTACAGCAGCCACAGCAAGTAGAAAATAAAGAATAACTTTAATGTCAATATAAGAAACAACAAGCCTAATATCCTTTATCCAAACCCAGTCACTAAACAACAGCGGTTCATTGCGCATGCTAAATTTGATGCTATTGACAATCGTAATAACACTTCCTAAGGCAACAATTAGAGTTGTTGTGCGTAAGAAATGGTTAATACTCACATAAAGCAAGACATTAAATAAGGTCAATGCACCGATTTGAAAGAGGGTGGCAGACGGAAAAATATAATGTCCTAGCACTTCACCATAACTTTTTATACCATACTGGAATAAATAGTTAAAAATCACAGCTAATAGAAGGCTAAAACCAAGGGCCACAGAGTAATTAATTGTCTTTTTCCGAATAGCCTTATAAGCCTTAAAAAGAATCGCAACTACTAGACCACATAAGACTAAGGTTGTTATAACGCAACCTGAAACCGTTAAGAAATAGGCAACGTAGTCTTTGTTTTCAATGAAATCAGCTACTTTTTCTGATAACATATCTAAAAATAGCGGCCCATTTAAAGCAAAAGAGGCAATCAAACCTGTCAAAATGACTTTGGAACCATCAAAACTATCCAAATAAGCCTCTATTCGGTTACTTAAATGAAGCCTATCCGACGTTCGAGCAATTAAAGCAGCTATTCCAAGAACAGGAACCAGTGTCGACAAAAAGGATATTTGGAAAAAGCCATTGCTGAAAAGCTTCCACCAAATAAACTGGTCATTGTTTAGGTTTCTCGTGACAACTAAGAAATAAGAAACCACTAAATAAACAAGATACCCCTTAACAAGGTTGATGAAAAAGCTTCTCCTTATACCATTCGATAAATAAACGGCAAGTCCTAAAACAGATACGGTGTAAGCCACAATATTAAAAACATTAAGCGTTACAAACGATTCTGTTAAACGCCAACCACTATTTTTTAATAATGACGCATTAACCAGTGCTAAATTAGTATAAAATAAAAAGATAAATAAAACAATATAGTGTAAAACACTTAGCCAATTTATCTCTAGAAAAGTCTTCTTTATCCTTTCGTTCATGTCCTTACTTTTTCTAATGTTCTGTTAAAGATGTATTTGATGGCTCTTGCTGGACCAATGACAATGTATTTCAATGCTCCTCTTATACCACCTAGGTGATTAAAGTCAATAAAGGTATGTGGGGCACTGTCGCCACGTTCGTTGTATAATTTGTTATCGACAAATGGCGTGATAGCAATTGGATTTTGAACAATCCTGAAATCATAGTGTTCATTCCATGCAATGTAAACCAATAAACGTTCAATCGCGTGTAAAATAGAGTTTTGTGGCAATGGCTCTTCTGGCACATCTTCGTCTGTTAGACCTAGGTCAAACAGCGGTTTTAAAGCATCATATTTAAACCACACAAAAGTCCCATAACTCATGACAAAGGTGTGAAAACTATTAAAATCAATCGGTTTAGTCATGCCCATTTTTTGCCATAAATCATTCATCTCAGGAGCAATCAAATGTTCGTTCCACGCGTCAACAATCTTATTATATCTAAAGAAGGTTGGAATATCAGCAATGACCAAGCCTAATTTAGCATTGGCAAAATTAGCCAAGATATTATCCGCAGGTTTGATTAACATATCAATCAACTCATGTCGCCAAGATTCGCCTGCCCAAAAGTCTGCTTCTTTTGATTTTTTCGTGTGGAAATGCCCAACATAATCATAGTGTGACAAATGGTCTTTTAATTTTAGCATTGGTAAAACGTCACGGCCAATATTTCCTGTTACAAAAATCTGAGCTGTCTTGCCATTTTGGGTGAGAATCTCTTCGATTTCAACCTTTTTAGCATCAATATCTGTTGTTATCAATAAGTCATACTGAAAATGGAAATGCTCAAAGGCTTTCAAGAAATCTTCCAACAAATCCACATAGAAAACGTGAAGATGCACAGCTATTTTTTTGTCATCCAAGGAAACGGCTGGCGCTTCTTTGAGGTATTTGCGAGCTAAAAGATACTTAAAGTCTGGATAATTGATTTCAGACATATGCGATACAATCAAATCAACAGGATAGTCTGATTTTCTAGCAATATCGTCTAAAAGATAGGGAGCGATGTGCTGATTGTTATCAATGGCTTTGACTTTGATAAATGGCACCTTGTGGTCCAAAATGGCTGTCGGATGATAGAATGAAAAATCAGCGTGAAGCATATGGCTTGCGTCTTCATTAACTGTATTGAACACCACACCATAGCGGAAGCCTGCGTCAACAAATTTGGTTGTTACTTGCGTTTCGTATTCATCAATAACCATTTGGACATCTGTGTATTCTTTGACATTTTCCCAGAATTCTCTAAAGGTATGCGAAAGAATGACAGGCTTTTTAAAGGTAATGAAATAACTTTGAATATGCTCACGAAAACCTTGTGTGTAGCGAGATTTTGGCGTTTCACGATTATTGGTCAAGCCCCAAAAGTCAACCGTTTCATCAGCTTCAAACTTCAAATAGTAATCCTTGATATCCCAAAGTGGTCCAAAGCAGGTATCATTCATAATAGTGATAGAATCATAGGTATCTAATTCATCAAAACCGACCTTAGCCATTCCATCACGCCAAGCAGCAAAATCAAAACCTTTATTTTCACGCTGGATAAAGCTATCCATCAAACGTAAATCTGACAATTTTTGCTGGTCTTGCTCTGTCACTAAACTATTTGAAATGAAGACCACTTTCGAAAAAAGCGGACGCATTTTGGTTAATTGATAATAGACGTGTGAACTGATACGATTATACTTGTTAAAATGAACGTACAATAATAAACGTTTCATCTTTTTCTCCTAAAAAAGTTAATGATCGCAGTTGGAATGATCCAACGGCGTGAATGTGTAACGGAATTATAGGCAACGACCATACGTTCTAATTCGTGCTTATAATACCGTTTTTTATCGTTAGCCTGTCTAAACTTAAACTTGTACTCTTGCAGCGTCTGGACTTGCTTTTCGAGTTTTAGCATTTCCTGAGTCAACACATTAGCAATATAATCGTTTTGGTTAATATGGTCAACATTAAACATTTTGTACGATAATTCAAAGGCAGTGCTGTCTAGTATTGAAATATCATAACAAATTTGCGGGTCTGGGTGTTCAAACATTATAGACTGTTTGAGGACCGTTCCATTTGTCGAAGAAGGCAAAACTTCTGTGCGATAATCTTTTGCTACAAGGGTTACGTATTGATAGAAACTAGGCAGTTCCGATAAATCCACCCGTAAGGCAACTGTTTCTTCAGGTACCTCAAAAGATATAGTATCCTGATACTGAAGTTGAAATTCCAAGGTCTGCTCTTGCGTGAACACATTTTCTTGATTGCTATAATAAATCGTAACCTTTTGCGAGTTGACATTAGAGTGTCGGAAATCTCTCTGAGATAACTCTTTTTCAAAATTATTATGACGCTCTAATAAGATACGAAGCACTTTTTTATAATTCGTGTTGGGGTATTTATCCAAATAAGCCAACTGGGTTCTCAATAAAGAATCAAAACGCTTATCTAATTTTTCTTTACTATTTGGTCGTGAATCCGATCCCTGATTGACACGATAAGCCACTGTTACTTCTGGCAAAAAGCAAAATTGCGTATGATTGAAGAGGTCCAACTGCAAGTTAAAGGTATCATCAGCCGTTCTCATGTCATCTTTTAGCATATCATTGACCAAAAGCATCACATCGCGCTGAATTAACCAAGTAGATGGTGCGGTGAAACCACGCGTGGCAATCATTTTTTCATAAGAATCTGATAAATCAACAATCTGTCGCGTAAAAACGTTATGTTCGACGGTTTTACCATCCACATCGACAAAATCAATATCTGTCCCACACCATTTGGATTCAGGATTCTTTTCTAAGAAAGCTAGCTGTTTGGCTAATTTACACTCGTCAATCCAGTAATCATCCCCATCACAACGGGCAATGTAGTCACCTTTTGTAGCAAGGCAAGCTCTATACCAAGTTTCAGCAATCCCTAGATTGTGGTCATTATATAAGGTGCGGATTATATCAGGATACTGCTCAGCGTATTTTTGGATAATGTCGCGTGACGCATCTGTTGAAGCATCATCGATCAGAAGGATTTCAAAATCGACATCTTTTTGGCTTAAGAAACTGTCGATAGCCTGCCCAATCCATTTTTCCTTATTATAAACCGTACAAACAATCGAAACTGTTGGATTTTTGTCAAAAGACATCGATCATCCCATCCTTTCTAAAAATACGATCTGTTATTCTGATAAAATATCCCATTTTCCGTTTCGTTGAATGATTCCTGTTGCTGAATCCAAGGCAGATAAATCATCTAACGGAATATCATCTCGGTTAACCACAATAAGAGGTGAGTTTTCTGAATTGGCAAAGGCATACATTTCTTTTGACTTACCAAGAATCGTTACTTCTAGGCGCAGTTTCATGTTGTTGACCTGACCTAAAGAGCAAGTGTAACGATAGGACTTATGCCCTGTTCCTGTTGTCGGAATGTTTGTGGCATTGTCATTGTACATCCAAATTCTGCGATCAATGTCCGTCAAAGAAAAGACAATATGCGTTTCAACATCTTTCAAAACATCGTAAGAAATCTCAAATTCAATCTTATCTGTTGGCCTGATTTTATTTGGTGTCAACAATTCAACGGTTAAATTGTCCACGTAAGGTTCAACTTTTTTTTCTTCTTTTTCAGTTTCGTCATCTTCTTCTGTCATCACTTCTTGTGGTGCTGATGACACGGCATTATCAAAACTGTATTGGTTGGCAACATCTTCTGGATCACCATACGCTTTCACCAAACCATCTTCAATCAAAACAGCTCGGTTACAGTATTTTTTAACGGCTCCCATGTCATGCGTTACCAAAATGGTTGTTTTACCTGAGGCTTTACGCTCCATGAAGTAATCGTTACATTTTCGTTGGAAGGCTTCGTCACCAACCGCAAGCACTTCGTCAAGGATTAGGACATCTCCTTGCGCTTTAATCGCAACAGAAAAGGCTAGACGCACCTGCATACCACTTGAATAATTTTTGAGTTTTTGGTTCATAAAATATTCAAGTTCTGCAAATTCAACGATGTCGCCATACATGGCATCAATTTCTTCAGTTGTAAAACCAAGCATCGCACCGTTCATATACACGTTTTCACGTCCTGTTAATTCAGGGTTAAAACCAACACCCAATTCAATGAAAGACACCATTTTACCATCTACGGTAACAGTCCCTTTTTCAGGAACGTAAATTTGAGAAATGATTTTCAAAAGCGTTGATTTTCCTGAACCATTTCGACCAACAATCCCAAAGAAATCACCTTTATAAACATCAAATGAAATGTCTTTCAAAACATGTTGTTCACGGTAACCTTTAATTCCTCTAAAACGATTAACTAACGCTGTACGTAAACTTTGAGTTGCTTCTGTTGGTAATCTAAAATCTTTACTAACATGATCAACTTTTACTGCAATTTCTTTCTCTGACATTATAAAATCTCCGCAAATTTCTTAGCATTTCTATGGAAAATAGCATACCCAATCGCAAAAATAACAATCGGCAATAAGTATGGGATAAGTGCCCAAATATGGTGGTTATACAAGTCCCAACCACGCATGCTTCCTGAGTAAACAATGTAATGACGCAAATCTTGGATAATCTGAGCTAACGGATTAAGCATCATTAACTTAGCAATAGTCACTTGATTTTTTTGAAGAATAAATGTTAAAGAATAGATAACAGGGGTTGCATACATACCAGCTTGCATGACAACTTCCCAAATAGGACCCAAGTCGCGGTATTTAACAAATAAGGTTGATAAAATAAAGGCTATCCCTGCTGAAAGTAAGGCTAATTCAATAAATAAGGGAATGATCACCAAGAATTTCCAGTCTGGTTGCACCCCATTAATCAAGGCAAAGACAAACACAACTAGCAAGTTAATACCGTAGTTGATAGCAGCCCCAACAACAGATGAAATAACAATAATTTCCTTTGAAAAGTTCAGTTTCCGTAGCAAGTCGCCTCGACTAACAATGGAAACCATTCCCATACTAGTTGCTTCTTGGAAAAATGACCACGTCACCATCCCAAGCAAGACACCAATGGCATAGTGCGGTGTCCCATCATCTAGACGTAAAAAACGGATAAAGACCAAATACATGATGGTAAACAGCATCAAAGGTTTCAAAATTGACCACAAATGACCAACCAAACTCCCCTGATAACGCAGTTTAAAATCCGTTTTGACCATTTCATTTAGTAATATTCTGTTTTTTTTGCTAAAAAATGTCATCGTTTTCTCCTATAACCAAATTTGGTAATGATTAATGTTCTAAACACAAGAGTATGAAACGTTCTATTTTTTCGTAAATTATATTTTCTTAAGATGGCTATGCGCTGAAATAAAGACTGTTCTAAAAGCGTTGTGAAAGCATTGACCAATTGCCTATTTTCAGGCGACAAAGGTAAATGTAACAATAACTTTGCCTGCTCTTGGCTCGAATCAATCAGCCACCAATACTTCGCCACAAGCTTATGAGGTCTTAACCAGTTCCTCATGCGCTTGGTCCATGTGCGGGCTCCAAGCACATTGTGATCGTGTTGGCGATACAATTCAGTCGGGGTATCAATATAAATAAGCAACCCCATTGCACTAGCCACAAGTGCTAAATACCAATCATGCATCAACAGATGATCTGCCTCATTCCAATACTGGGCAAGAGCGTGATTGATCATCATGGTTCCGCCAGTAACCGTATTTTCAGTCAATTCTTGAACAAGTTCGGTATTAGCATGGTCAGACTGCGTCTTAATCATGCTCTCGTGCAGCACGGTCAATTCCTGATTGACAATTTTCAAATCCGTATAAACCAACAAAGGCTTATCAGACGGATACGCTTTGGCTTTTGCTAATGTCACCTCAAGCTTGTTTTCTAACCAAATATCATCCTGATCAGAAAAGAAATAATAATCTGCTTCGCTATGTTTTAAAAGCGTGTAGAAATTTCGAATCACTCCCAAATTGTTTTGATGTTCGGGATTGATAAAGACAATCCGTGAATCGGCTTGGGCGTATGCGTTAATAATATCTCTTGTCTTATCACTCGAGCCATCATCGCGGATGTATAATGTCCAGTCCTTAACCGTTTGATTTTGAATACTTTTGATTTGGTCGGCTAAAAACATCTCCCCATTGTAGGTGGACATGAGAATATTAATTTTCATTTAAAAACAGTGCCTCATACTCTCCTACTATTTTTTCCCACGTGTAATGTTCTGTAATAATCGCACGCGCACGCCTGCCGTATTCGGCAAAATCCTGGTGTTGGTCCACATCGTTAATCAACTGCGCAAGATTGCCAGACGATTTTGTCCAATACAGGGCACTAGCAGCTGCCACTGATTGGTTAAAGGGAACATTATAAACCAGATTAAGATTCGTGTGCCCCAAAGCTTCCAACAAGCCTGGATTGGTACCACCAACCTCATGACCATGAATGTAAGCAAAAGCATTTTCACGAATATAGGTCAACAACTCACGGTCATAAACCGTTCCCACGAAGCGAATTCGCTCATCCTTGTCAAAATGCGTCAAGCGTTTCAAGGTGTCAAAATAATCATTGCCCTCGTGGTTGCAAATGATGACTAGTTTACGCTTGGTATCTGACGCCATAAATTCACGGATAGCTGTTTCGTAATTGTTTTCAGGCACAAAACGCCCAACAATCAGATAATACCCCTTCTCTTTAATGTGCCATTGCTGAAACCACTCCTGCACTTTAGCACTCTCAGGGCTTAATGCCGATTTTTGTAAGTCTGTTCCGTAAGCAATAAAGGTTGTTTTGGCACTAGGATAAGAGGTTTTAATATACTCCTCTATACCAACGTTATCTGAAATCACCAAATCAGCTGATGTTGCCATAATTTTTTCAGACTGTTTTAAATACCATTGGACGGGTTTTGACCATTTTGACCGTTTCCATTCAAGACCATCTGGATTGATAAACAACTGCCCTCCGACAGCGTGGATGTTTCGAATGAAAGGATCAATAAAAGCGCCAATCGTATTTCCCAAAACATAAAAAATAGGATGCGCAATCTGTTCTTTTTTCACCATTTGAAGACTATAATTGATAGCCATCATGTCATAAGCAATGACACGCGCTGGACCAAGCTTAGGCGCCTTAATGGTAAAACAATCTGCACCCGCATACTGAAAATGTGTATGATGTTCTTTATCGCTTAGACAGGCCACATGGTAATACACGTCTGCACTTTGTTTATGTGTAACCAATTCCTCAACAAAAGTCTCAAAGCCACCATATTTTGCAGGCAGCCCGCGACTTCCAATGATAAAAACGTGTTGCATAGCAGACCTCTCTATCTTTAAAATACAATCATTTTCCATTATACCACATTTTACATAGGCTGGCTAAATAAAAAAGGAATCTGATTATTCACCAGATTCCTACCCTGTTCAAAAGGTAGTGATTACTCTTTCACTTCTTGTCTGTAAAATTCTTTCAAGGCATCTTGCCATGTTGGAATCACAAAACCAGTTTCTTTGGCTTTTTTAAGGCTAAGTGTTGAGTTAAATGGACGTTTTGCTTTTGCTGGGAATTGACTTGAATCAACTGGTTTAACAAGCACATCTGTATCTTTCAAAATCTCAACTGCGAAATCATACCATGTAGTGTCTTCATCAGCGTCATTTGACAAATGGTAGTAACCAAATGCTTTTTGGTTTTCAGTCAAGTAAGTCATGAATTCTGCCAGGGTGCGTGTCCATGTTGGGCGACCATGTTGGTCATTAACGACAGTTAAGGTATCATGTGTTTTAGCAAGGTTTTGCATGGTAAAGACAAAGTTTTTACCGTAGTTACTAAATACCCAAGCTGTACGGATGATATAGTAGTTATCCAAGTATTTTTCAACTGATTCTTCACCCAAACGTTTTGTGCGACCGTATTCTGTTTGAGGGTTCGCTTTGTCGTCAACTTCCCATTCTTCTCCGACTGGCTTGTCACCATCAAAAACGTAGTCTGTAGAAACGTAAACAAGTGTTGCGCCGTATTTTGCAGCTGCTTTAGCAATAATTTCAGTTCCTGTCACGTTGATGGCGTAGTCCAATTCTTTACCTTCATCTTCTGCCGCATCAACTGCAGTGTAGGCAGCACAGTGGTAAATAAGAGTTGGTTTTACTTCAGCAAATACTTTATCCACTTTTTCGCTGTCTGTGATGTCCATTTCGGCAACGTCAACTGCAACGTATTCTTCATCACGTTCGTCCAATAAATGACGCATTTCTGAACCTAATTGACCATTAGCACCTGTAATTAAAATCATAACAAGTCTTTCTCCTTTACTTCATTCCCTTTCATTTTACACTATTTTACTGAAAAAAGCACTAATAATTCAAAAAAGAACAGCAAAGCTCTTGCTGTTCTTTCATCTATTATCGAATGCCTAGAGCAATGCGAGCATAGCGGCTCATCTTATCAACTGTCCAAGCAGGATACCAAACCAACTTCACTTCTGTCTTAGTGACTTCAGGAATATCACGCATCGCATCATGAATTTGGTCTGTCAAAAGGTCAGCCAAAGGGCAACCCATTGTTGTTAAGGTCATATCAATTTCTGTATGACCATCTTGGTTGAAACGAATTTCATAAACAAGGCCAAGATTCACAATATCAATTCCCAACTCTGGATCAATAACCATTTCCAAAGCTTCAAGGATACGATCTTTGATTTTAGCAACTTCTTCCTCAGTGTACTTTTGTTCTAACATAGGCAAACCTCTCACTCATTAGTCTTCAATAAAGTCACGTAGTTGTTTACTACGGCTTGGATGGCGTAATTTACGAAGAGCTTTCGCTTCAATTTGACGGATACGTTCACGCGTAACGTTAAAGACTTTTCCGACATCTTCTAAAGTACGCATTTTACCATCATCCAATCCAAAACGCAAGCGCAAGACATTTTCTTCACGGTCAGTCAAGGTGTCTAACACTTCATCCAATTGTTCACGAAGAACGACACGCGTTGTGTAGTCCACTGGATTTTCAATCACTTCATCTTCAATGAAATCACCTAAGTGGCTGTCATCTTCTTCACCGATTGGGGTTTCCAAAGAAACAGGTTCTTGAGCAATTTTCAAGATTTCGCGAACCTTGTCAGGTGTCATGTCCATGCGTTCAGCGATTTGTTCTGGCGTTGGATCTTGTCCAAGCTCTTGAAGGAGGTTACGTTGTTCACGAACCAATTTGTTAATGGTTTCTACCATGTGAACAGGGATACGAATAGTACGGGCTTGGTCAGCAATAGCACGCGTGATCGCTTGACGAATCCACCAAGTCGCATAAGTTGAGAATTTGAACCCTTTTGAGTAGTCAAATTTATCAACGGCTTTCATCAAGCCCATATTGCCTTCTTGGATCAAATCAAGGAACTGCATCCCACGACCAACGTAACGTTTGGCAATAGAAACCACCAAACGCAAGTTTGCTTCTGCCAAACGCTGTTTGGCTTGAAGGTCACCTTTAGCAACGGCAACCGCCAATTCTTTTTCTTCCTCGCTAGTAAGCAAAGGAACAACACCAATTTCTTTAAGGTACATACGGACAGGGTCATTGACCTTAGCAGAATTGCTACCAAGCAACTCTTCGTCAGTCAATTCTTCTGGCTTTGGTTCTTCCACAACGTACTTGCTTGAAGGATTACCTTCCTTGTCTGTGATGGAAATACCACCATCCGTTAAACGCTCTAGAAGGTCATCAATTTGATCAGCATCCAATGAAAATGGAATAACTAATTTTTCAGTAACCTCATCATCAATGGCTGTTCCATCCTTTTTATGATTACGAATAAATTCTGCAACTTGAACATTAAAGGTTGTGATTTCTTTTTCTTTTGCCATATTTTCCTCTATTCCATATTTCTTTTTTGAGCAATGAGATTTTCTAAAGCTGCTAGTGCAGTATCCACATCTCCAAGATGGCTCGATTCACGAACAAGTTTGCCTTGTTTTTGCAATTCACGCTCTTGGAGAAGACGATTGCGACGGTCGATAATCTCTTCTATTTCATTCGTTGAAATCTCATCTGGTAAATTTTCTTCTAAAACGCGGTAATACATTTGACGCGTTGATTCATCTAATTGTGCCAAATCATAGGAATCCAACTTCCCTTCTTGCAACAATAAGTTATATAAAACCTGCAATTCCTTAGTATCAAAGGCAAATATATCGTTACTGCGAAATTCATTAAGCAGGTAATCATGCGTTAACAGACGGTGCATGAGCTGGCACTCTGCTCTTGTAATAGCAGAGATTTTTTTTGAAATGGGCAACTCCACTACTGTCACAGCCTGTTTGGCATAATTACCCTGCATGGCAGAACGGTTTTGTAAGCGTTCATTGTTGACAGATTGCTCGATCTGATAGTAATCAAAATCAGGGAGCAAATCAGCCACCATACTAATATACGAATTTTGAGCCGTAATAGAAGGCGTTTGCGCGATAATCTTTGAAATTTGTTCCACGTAAGCAATTTCTGATTGCAAGTTATCGCTATTTTCAGGCTTCAAGTAACGAATCAAAAATTCCGTGCTGCTAATACGGTAATTTTCTAATAAATTAGCCAAATCCTGAGGTGAATTTTTGTGAACAAATTCGTCTGGATCCATTCTATCAGGTAGACTGACAATCTCAACATCCAACCCCTTCAACAGTTCCAAAGATTTAGCAATAGCGTGCTGTCCGGCCGCATCACCATCATAGGTCAAAACCACTTTCTTAGCATAGCGTTTCAAATGGCTGACATGTTCAGGTGTCAAAGCAGTCCCCATAGAAGCTACTGCATTATCAATTCCTGAACGGTAAGCTGCAATCACATCCATGAAACCTTCCATTAGGTAAACTTCATGAGTCTTACTCACACTAGGACGTGCCTTATCCAAGTGGTACAGTTCGTACGATTTATTAAAAATAACGGTAGAACGCGTGTTCTTGTACTTTGCTTGCTGACTTTCCACATCTTCTCGTGACCAAATGCGCCCTGAAAAGGCGACAATCCGCCCCTTGTCATTTGTCAAAGGAAACATGATACGATTTTGAAAAGCATCGTAGAAACGGTTTGATTGCTCAGAGAAATTAAAAAGACCTGAGTTCATCAAAACCTTTTCATCGTAATGTTTTGAGAGAGATTGGTAGAGAAAATCAGAGCCCTTGGGCGACAAACCAATGTTAAAATAATCAATCACATCGTCTGTTAGACCACGACTATGTAAATAAGCCTTAGCTTCTTGCCCTTCTTTTGTCGTTTTCAAGACGGCACTGTAAAACTTAGCCGCATCCTTTTGAATATCCAACAACAATTGATTAGGGTTTTGGGTCCTGGTTTCAACTTGTTGCGGTCTATCATTTGGTATGGTAATACCTGCACGTTTTGCTAGCAGGCGCACACTATCTAAAAAACTAACTTGGCGGTATTCTTCTACAAATTTGTAAACATCCCCTGATTTTCCGCAGCCAAAACAGTGAAAGAACTGCTTATCCTCAACCACGTTGAAGGATGGGGTTTTCTCTTTATGAAAAGGACATAAGCCAACATAATGACGACCAGCACGTGTCAAATCAACAACTTCACCGATGACTTCCACAATATTCACGTGACCTTTAATCTTGGAAATTAATTCTTTGTCGATTGCCAAAAACACCACCTCCACACACTAATCCCATTATACTTTTGAAACTTATTATACCATTTTCAAGGTTTTTTGTAAATTTTTTAGAATTTAGCATATTTAGAGCATTTTTGCCACTTTTTTGGTATAATACTATTGTAAACGTTTTATTTTTTTAGGAGGTTTATTATGATAAAGGAATTGAGGGATTTTTTGTTTAAGGCTAACGTCTTAGACCTTGCTGTTGCCGTGATTGTTGCGGCTGCTTTTAATGCCATCATCACTTCACTCGTTGAAGATGTGATTACACCACTCTTCCTAACACCCGCTTTGAAAGCTGCTGGGGTTGAGCAAATCACTGAGTTATCCTGGAATGGTGTGGCTTATGGTAGCTTTCTTAGTGCCGTTCTTAACTTCTTGATTGTCGGTACAACCCTATTTTTCATCGTCAAAGCAGCTAATGTCGCAACATCTCTAGGCAAACAAAACCAAGAAGATGCCGAAGAAGATGCAGCACCGACTCAAGAAGAATTGCTTACAGAAATTCGTGATTTGTTAAAAGAAAAATAAGGGAACCTCTAAAAACACCAGTAGAGCATCTAGAGCGTCAAATTTATCTTTAATCTACAGTTTATTTCTTGTAAATTTTTGTTTGTGAGTCTTACTCAAGGCTATTTCCCAATTTTTGGGCGCACTAAGCCCATGATTTCAACCCTAGTCGTTTAATCTGTTCAAATCGAAAGATGTTATAGAGGAGGTTGGTTAAGGTCACATTTGTCTTTGCCCTATCCATTCCAATCCCTCTAAAGGTACTTCCCTTCATGCTATTTTCAATAAAACCAAAAACATGCTCAACTCGACAACGGACTTTGGCAATATGACGGTTAATGTTCTTGTCTGTATCGGTCAATGGTTTATTTCGGAAAGCACGACGGACGGTATGGTGTTGGCAGTTGTCAGGAACACTTTTCCCCACATAGGCACTATCATCAAATACAGGTTCGTTGGCATCACAAAGAGAAGCTAGAACATTGGAGTCATGTATACTAGCTGTTGTGACGCCATAATCTTTGATTAGCTTTGATTTTCTATCAACACAGACGTGATTTTTATAGCCAAAGTAACGAACACCCCCTTTTTGAGTCCAGCTCCCATCGATATCTTTTTGGCATCGTTTGGCTTTGTTCCAACCTTCTACAGTTTCATGCGCTTTGATTTTCTCATTTTCCTCACGGGAATTGCGCTGCTTAGGACATTCCACAAATGAAGCATCAACTATTTGACCTGTGTGGGCAATCAAACCTTCGTCCGAGAGTTGAGTATAGAACAAGTCGAATAATTCCTTTTCGCGACCTGATTGAGTCAAGCGATCTCGATAAAGCCAGATAGTTTTTGAATCTGGGACATTATCTTCGTGGCAACCAACGAAACGACGAAAGGATAAGCGATCAAGCAATTGATATTCCATAGCATCGTCAGACAAGTTATGTAACCGTTGAAGTAAAAGGACTTTGAACATCATGAGGTAATCAAGGTGAGGACGACCTCCACGACCAATAACTTTATTCTTGCGAGAAAACAATTCTGATAACAAGGGGAGAAAGAGTTGCCAATCCATGACAGCGTCTAGACGTTCCAATGGATTACCTTTTTCAGTGAGTTTTGACAAGATTTTTTCATCATCAGTAAATAAATGCATCGTGTTTAACCTCGTTTATCGAGTTTTATACTTGTATTTCTATTATCTCATTTTATAGGTTTTTTGAGGAGTTTTTAGAGGTGCCCATAAGAATGACAAAAGAGACGCCTAGCGTCTCTTCTTGTTTATCTAAGATTTTATTAGAATTTTTTACGTTTGCGAGCTGCTTCTGATTTGCGTTTACGTTTTACAGAAGGTTTTTCGTAGAATTCACGTTTGCGTGATTCTTGAAGAGTCCCAGCTTTAGTCACAGAACGTTTGAAACGGCGAAGTGCGTCGTCTAAAGATTCGTTTTTACGTACTACTGTTTTTGACATGTGTCTCACCTCCTCAAGATAATGTAACATTTACACGTTCTTAATAAGAATACCAAAATTATGAAAAAAGGTCAATCCTTACGTGCATAAAAATGTATTTATTTTTTGAAAACATGTTTTTTATTACCAAACTTATGACTTCTTTAAGGAAAGAACTCTATACTATAGACAATCCTAATAAACTTTCTTTTTCATAATCTCCTAAGCGGCTACTTTTCAAGTGGTCGCTTTTTTGCTTACTCAGAAAAAGCGAAATAATATCCCTCGGGATTACAAAAATTACAAGCCAAAGTTTTTCCTATTTGCACCCACGTGAACGCCAGCTTTTAAAAGTTCTTCACGCTTTAAGGCGACATCGTCACAATGAAACATCAAAGATGGAGTGGCTAAAACAAGTTCTGGTGAGCAAGCTGCTACTACCTCTTTATCCAGCAAGACAATAGCTGTTTCTGCCTCAGGTGTCGGACTTAAGACAAATATATTTGCGCCATCTGGTCCAGGCATGGTTTGTTTTAATGTAAAACCTAGTTTATCCACCCAAAATTGAGCACAACTTTTCTGTATGGTCAATATACAGCATCACTTGAGCAAGGTAATTCATCTCTAATCTCCCTCTTTTATGGCTTTTTATGAGTCATACCTTACCTACTTTTTTAAAAAAAGCAATCAAAACGCTCACAAAAAAAGACCTCAAAAGGTCCTTAAACTATTGATGTTATTCGTCGCTGCTGCTTCCAGTCAATTTAGCAGCGTCTGAAATGAATTGTTGGTATTTACCTTCATCTTTTAGTTTTTTGATGACTTTGTTAACGGTATCAACCAATTCACCACTGTCTTTTGGCATAGCTACAGCTTTGGCATCACCATCACCTGTTTTAAGCGCAAAGCTTGCTAAAGCCAAATCTGGGTTTTGATCCAAGTAACCTTCTGCAACAGGTTTTTCAAGGTCAACAGCTTGAACTTGTCCTGATTTCAATTCATTGATGGCTTCACCCATTGATGTCAATGAAATGATGTTTGCATTTTCCAATTGCTTTTTAGCCAAGTCTTCTTCGACAGTTCCTTTTTGAACAGCTACTTTTGCTCCAGACAAACTATCAATTGAGGTGTACTTGTCAACGTCGCTAGCTTTTACCAAGATGGCATTTTCATCTTCATAGTAAGGATCTGAGAAATCGTAAACTTTTTTACGAGCTTCTGTTGGTGACAAACCTGAAATCGCCATATCTGCCTTACCTGTTTGAAGGCTTGATAACACGTTATCAAAGCTCATTGATGAAATTTCCAATTTTACTCCCAATTCGTCTGCAATCGCTTGAGCCAATTGCACATCAGCACCGACAACGGTATCTTTACCGTCCACCAAAGCTTTAAATTCAAATGGAGCATAGTCTGGGCTCATAGCGACAACGAGTTTGCCTTTTTTCTCAATTTTTTCTTGAAGGTTTTCATTAGACGAGCTGCCACAAGCTGTTAAAGTCATGAACAAAGCTAAACCAAGAATCCCTAATACTAATTTTTTGATTTTCATATTTATTCTCCGTTTATTAGTTTTTTATTTATTTTAGCTGCTTTTAAGGAATTTGTCAATCATTTTTTGAATAAAAATGCATAAAACTTATATTTCTATCATCATTCAGACAAAAAATGACCTAATCATAATGATTAGGTCATTTTTAAGCTTATTTGCTGTGCCAGATTTCGTCGTTGTATTGTTCGATTGTTCTATCTGATGAGAAGAATCCAGCTTTTGCAATGTTTTTGATGACTTTTGTCATCCAAACTTTTTGGTCTTCGTAGTCTGCAAGCATTTGTTCTTTGACAGCGATGTATTCTTTAAGGTCAATCAACGTCATGAACCAGTCTTTATTGATAAGTTCATTGTAAAGACGCTCTAGACGCTCTGCGTTACCAAGTTTAACCACATCGTCGCTCACAATGAAGTCCACTGCTTCTTTGATAACGGCATCGTTTTCGTAGTAATCTTTTGAAACATAGCCTTCTGTTGCATAAAGGTCAATAATCGTATCAGAATCTTTACCAAATGTATAAATATTATCCATACCAGCTAATTCAGCGATTTCGACGTTGGCACCATCCATTGTTCCAAGTGTCAAAGCACCGTTAAGCATGAATTTCATGTTACCAGTACCAGAAGCTTCTTTAGATGCCAATGAGATTTGTTCAGAAATATCTGTCGCAGGAATCAAGTGCTCAGCAACGGTCACATTGTAGTTTTCTACCAAGAAAACGTTGAGGTATTGGTTCACTTCTGGATCGTTGTTGATCAATTCTGACAAGCAAAGGATCAAGTGAATAATATCTTGAGCGATAGTGTAGGCAGGAGCTGCTTTACCACCGAAGACAACCGTTACTTTGCGTTCTGGCAAGTTACCACGTTTGATTTCAAGGTATTTATGAATCACATAAAGAGCGTTCATTTGTTGACGTTTGTACTCGTGGAAACGTTTGATTTGAGTATCGATGATTGAGTTTTCATCCAATTCGATACCTTTGTTTTCTTTGAGGTAACGTTTCAAGGCCAATTTATTGTTGTGCTTGATTTCAGCTAGTTTAGCATGAACGCTTTCGTCATCTGCATAAGCCAATAATTTTTCAAGCTTAGTCACATCTGTCAAGTAGTCGTCACCGATAAGCTCTTTCAAGTAATCCGCCAAGTCTTGGTTGGCAAATTCTAACCAGCGACGGAAAGTGATACCATTTGTTTTGTTATTGAATTTTTCAGGGTAAATATCGTAGAAAGGCTTCAATTCACTGTTTTTAAGGATTTCAGTGTGGAGGGCTGCAACCCCGTTTACTGAAGTTGAGAAGTGAATATCCATGTGTGCCATGTGAACACGACCTGATTCGTCAATGATTTGAACAGCTGGGTCACTGTATTCGCTAGCAATAAGTTCATTTAATTGTTCGATGATTGTTACCAAGTGTGGTACAACTTCGTTTAGATAGTCAAGAGGCCATTTTTCAAGGGCTTCTGCCAAGATTGTGTGGTTTGTGTAACCAACCATGTTTTTCACGATAGCAACAGCTTCATCAAAGGCAATGCCATGTTTTTCAGTCAATAGACGAATCAATTCTGGGATAACCATTGATGGGTGTGTGTCGTTGATTTGAACATAAGCGTAATCTGCCAAATCGTGCAAGTTAGAACCGCGTTCGATAGCCTCATCAATCAACAATTGTGCTGCGTTAGATACCATGAAATATTGTTGGTAAATACGAAGCAATTCACCGTTTTTATCAGAATCATCTGGGTAAAGGAAGAGCGTCAAGTTTTTCTTGATTTCTGTTTTATCAAATGAAATACCATCGTGAATCAAACCATAATCCAAACCATCGATATCAAACAAGTTGAGATAGTTTTTCGTATCACGTTTGTAACCCAAAACATCAATACGGTCTAGGCGTGATTTAAGCGTGAAATCTTTGAATGGCACATCGTAGCTAATATCTGTTGGAACCAACCAAGAATCGTCTTCAATCCAGTAGTTAGCTTCTGCTTCTTGTTGATTGTCCACGAAAACTTGTTTGAACAATCCACAGTGGTAGTTAAGCCCGACACCTTCACCGTTGATGCCAAGTGTTGACATTGAATCGATGAAGCATGATGCCAAACGTCCAAGTCCACCATTACCAAGAGATGGTTCTAATTCAACATCTTCCACTTCAGCAATTGATTTGCCTGCTGCTGCCAATTCATTCTTAACTTCCTTATAGATACCAAGGTTGATTAGGTTGTTTGACAAGAGTTTTCCGATAAGGAATTCAGCTGAGATGTAGTAGACTTTACGTTTAGCTGTATTTTTTGGTTTTTCTGCAGCTAATTCTTTCACGAAGTGTAAAAGAGCGACGTAAATATCTTCGTTGCTCATGTCAGCAAGTGTTTGTCCTTTATGTTCAAGATAGTTTGTAAATGTAGTAGTCATGTGTATATCCTTTACTTTTTCTTATCCTTTGTTTGGGTTTTTACGACAGTAAAGCGCTGTAATGTCTTTCAAGAAGGCTTTGCGGTCATCCGTCAAATCTTCTTTGCGCATACGCCATTGCCAGTTGCCACCAACAGTATTTGGAATGTTCATGCGGCTTTCTGCAGGTTTGTCAAGCAAGTCTTGCATTGTCGCAATCGCAATGTGACTAACTGTTGCAAACAAAGTACGTAGCATAGCTTGTGTGATTGGTTCATTGTCACAACGGTGTGTGTATGCATCCACAAAAGCTTGTTGTTCTTCTGTTAAATTAGCATACCAGCCGTTAACCACTTCATTATCGTGTGTACCGTTGTAAGCAACACTATTCACGTCGCAGTTGTGTGGTGCGTCGATACTCTTACCTTCAACATCGTAGAAACCAAATTCTAGAATCTTCATACCTGGGAAGGCAGTATCTTTCAAAAGTTGGTCCGCTTTTTCATCAATGTAACCAAGGTTTTCAGCGATGATTGGTAAGTCACCTAATTCTTCTTTCACGACATCAAACAAGGCACGCCCTGGACCTGGTTGCCAGCTACCGTCGTTTGCTGATTGGTAGTCACCGCGGATTTCCCAGTAGTCTGAGAAGCCTTTGAAGTGGTCAATACGCAATAAATCGTACAACTTGAAGCCTTCTTTGATACGGTAAACCCACCAAGCATAGTTGGTTTTAGCGTGATTTTCCCATGCATAGATTGGATTGCCCCAAAGCTGACCGTCATCACTAAATTCATCAGCTGGTACACCTGCGATGCAAAGTGGATTCTTTTCAGCATCTACTTTGAAGAGTTCAGGCATTGTCCAAACTTCTACACTGTCTGCAGAAACGTAAATTGGCATATCTCCAATGATTTGGATGCCTTTTTGGTTAGCATAACGTTTCAATTCAGCCCATTGTTGATAGAAGAAATATTGGGTTACTTTGTGGTATAAAATCGCATCTTTCAATTGCTCGCGGTAAGCGTTGAGCGCTTGTTCTTCTCTTCTAACAATTGCTTTATCATCCCACTCTTGCAAGGCTTTGTTATTAAATGATTCTTTGATTGCCATGAAATCAGCGTAATCTTGTACCCAATCTGCTTCTTGCTCAAATTGTGCTAATTCTTCAACACGAGCTGGGTTGCTCAAAAATCCTTTAACGGCTTGTTCTAAAATAGGACGACGTAGGTCAAAAATACGGGCATAATCAACTGACTCAACATCATCTCCAAAGTTAACACCTTCAAATGCAGCACGGTCAAGGAAACCTTGGTCCGCCAATTGCTCTAAATCAATAAGGTGTGTGTTTCCAGCAGTAGCAGAAAATGATTGATAAGGGGAATCACCATAACTAGTAGTAGTCAGCGGTAAAATTTGCCAGTACGTTTGATCTGTTTCCACTAGGAAATCAACAAATTCATACGCCTCTTTTCCGAACGTTCCTACTCCCTGAGTGCCAGGAAGTGATGTAATATGCATTAATACGCCACTTGTGCGTTGGTTCATACGTTTTTTCTCCTTCATCAACAAAACTTTTTACATTGCAATTATAACGCAAGCGTTTGCATAAGTCAACTATTTTTGTTAAAAAAAAATAAAAAAAGCTTTCATCACTCAAAGCAAAATGAGTTATAAAAGCTTTCGTTATGCTATTAGAATAGACTTATTCTTCACCGGAAATCTGACGCACACTTTCGCGTTCTCGCAAAATAAACGGTACTATGATTTTTTCAGTGATAGATGTTTTCGGTGATTTTATCAATTCTAGTAACCTTCTAAAACTGGTTCGACCTAAATTTGTAATATTAATGTCAAACGTAGTCAAATAAGGATGAATCAAGGTTGAATAAGAAGAGTTGTTAAAGGTAATAATCGAAATATCATCTGGCACACTTAATTGGTAGTAATGCAACAATTGCGTGATGCGAACAGATATTGTATCGGCAATTACAATCAAGGCTGTAGCTTCTTGCTCCTTAATCTGTTGAATGAAGGATTCTATAACCATAGGCTCTCTACGGTCAAACAAGAGAGCTGGCTGGCTTTTCAAGCCTAATTTTTCTGTGCCACGCAAGTAACCAAAATAACGTTCTGCTGATACTTCAGATTGCAAGTCATCGGTCACAAACAAAAGGTTGTGATGCCCTTTTTCATATAAGTACTCAACAGCCCGTCTTCCCATCAACTGGTTATCATTATCAATATAGGTAATGTCATTTTCATAACCTTCAGGTGCACCAACGATAACAAAAGGAACTTTATTATCCATCAAGTAACGACGAACAGGGTCTTCAGGGTCAGAATATAAAACGATAAAACCATCCACACGCTTTTGGCGGTACATCAATTTCACCTGTTCTTCTAATTCATCAACGGTCATCCCTGTTGCAATTGAAACAGTAAAATCATGCAATTTTGCTTCACTTGTAATAGTAGAAAGAATTTGCATAAAGAAGGGTTCACTAAGGCGGTCAGGAGTTAGCAGAGGCGGAAAAATCAAGCCTATATTATAGGTTAAACCGCTTGCCAACATTTGTGCAGCGACATTTGGCACATAACCCAATTCAGCCATAGCCTGTCGCACCTTGTCTTTTGTTTTTTGAGAAATGGATTTATTGTCTTTTAACACACGACTGACGGTTGAGGGATTGACCCCCGCCTTAGCCGCGACATCTTTAATTGTAACCATCTAGTTCTCCTTTTCCTTTTTCATTTTATACTAGAATCCGTAAACTGACAAGATAATGTAAAATCTTTATCAACTCTTTTGCTAACCATTATACCCAATAGATATTTTTTAGACAACCGTTTGCTTAACAAAATACACTCTTTTATTTTAATTATATAGCTTTATTTCTAAAAACGATACAAAACCTATAATTAAAATATTGTATTCGATTACATTTTGTTATGATTTAGGGGGTAGGTTTGAAAATAAATTAAAATTTTTTCAAAAAAGTTATCGACAATAAACGCAAACGGTTGCATAATAAGTGTAAAATATTAAAAATCTTTCTCTAGGAGGGAAAACATGAAGAAGAATACCTGGAAAAAATTGTTCCTTGCTGGCGCTGGCCTAACACTTACTAGTAGTGTGTTAGTGGCTTGTTCGAATTCCTCATCATCGGAATCATCAAGTTCGTCATCATCTGATAAAACAATTAAATTGTGGGTTCCAACAGGCGCTAAAGCCTCTTACGAAGAAATCGTGAAGAAATTCGAAGATGAATCTGGCTACAAAGTCAACATCATCGAATCAAACGACTCTAAAGCTCAGGAAAACGTTAAAAAAGACCCTGAAAAATGAACTGCACCCCAAAAGTTGGACAGAAAAAATCTAACTTTTGGGGTGTTTTTGTATGAAATTGAGTTACGAAGATAAAATTCAAATTTATGAATTAAGACAAGAAGGGCATTCTATTGCCCATCTA
>SKEE01000692.1_pt1 | contig 34938 bp, 27 predicted proteins | sample 4826661 | NCBI WGS metagenome assembly SKEE01 (sample SAMN11008817, study PRJNA524170) | human gut metagenome | biome: Human fecal sample; material: Feces; isolation source: fecal sample from pouch patient p20 | host: Homo sapiens | place: Israel: Tel-Aviv | collected 2016-11-14
ATAATTATATGTCGCGATGTGTTTTCTCCACATATCAGACCATGATAAACTGTATAGATACGATTCAGGACAAAGAGGGAAAATTGTTTACCTGCGGACATTTTGATTTGGTGATCTGTGATGAAGCACATCGTTCCATTTACAATAAATACAGGGATATTTTTAATTATTTTGATGCTCCGCTGATTGGGCTGACAGCTACTCCAAAAGATGAAATTGACAAAAATACCTATGAAATCTTTGAACTGGAGAACGGTGTTCCTACTTATGGCTATGAGCTTGCGCAGGCAGTAAAGGATGGTTATCTGGTTGACTTTATGTCTGTGGAGACTACGCTGAAATTTATAGAGCATGGAATAGTATATGATGAATTATCTCCGGAAGATAAGGAAGCCTATGAGGATACCTTTGAGGATGAAAACGATGAAATGCCGGACAGTATTGGCTCAGCAGCATTAAATGAATGGCTTTTTAATGAGGACACCATAAAGAAGGTTTTACATATCCTGATGACGAACGGATTAAAGATAGATTATGGAAACAAGATTGGAAAGACCATTATTTTTGCGAAAAATCACCGTCATGCAGAGAAAATATATGAGGTGTTCGGAAAAGAATATCCACATCTGACAGGATATGCCATGGTGATTGATAATCGCCTGAAATATGCACAGAGTGCGATTGATGAGTTTTCGGATTCAAAGAAGCTTCCTCAGATAGCAATCTCTGTAGATATGCTGGATACGGGAATTGATGTGCCGGAAGTTTTGAATCTGGTATTTTTCAAAAAGGTTATGAGTAAGGCGAAATTCTGGCAGATGATCGGGCGAGGTACCCGTTTGTGCCCAGCCCTGATGGATGGAGAGGATAAGCAGAAATTCTATATTTTTGATTTCTGTGGAAATTTTGAGTTCTTCCGCATGAATAAAGGACGTGCCACTGCAAATATGATCGCACTTCAGGGAGCAATTTTTCAACTGGAATTTGAGATTGCCTATAAATTGCAGGGAGCCGCTTATCAGACAGAACGATTGATTACCTATCGTAAATCTCTGGTAGAGCATATGGCTGGAAAGGTGCAGGAGTTAAACCGAGAAAATTTTGCGGTGCGTCAGCACTTAAAATATGTGGATATTTATGCTGTTGAAGAAAATTATAAGGTTCTTACTTATGAGGACACTCTGGCAGTGCGGGACGAATTATCTCCATTGATCAGACCTGAAAATGATGATGCGAAAGCTTTGCGTTTTGATGCTCTTCTGTATGGAATTGAACTGGCGTATCTGGCAGAAAAGAAATATGGACGTGGTCGAAAGGATCTGCTGAAGAAGGTTTCTGCACTGGCAGGGATTTCTAACATTCCGGAGATTATGATGCAGGCAGAACTGATAGACAAGATTCTTCATGGAGGATATCTGGACAATGCAGGGATTCCTGAATTTGAGCATATCAGAGAAAATCTCCGCGATCTGATGAAATATATTCCGGATGCAGACAGAATGATCTATGACACAAACTTTGATGATGAGATTCTCAACATGGAGTGGAAGGATTCAGAACTGGAAAATGATGATCTGAAAAATTATAAGGCAAAAGCAGAATATTATGTACGTCAACATCAGGACAATGCAGTGATAGCGAAGCTAAAAACCAATATTCCTTTAGACAATAATGACATGAGAACGCTGGAAAAAATTCTGTGGAGTGAAGTGGGAACCAAACAGGATTATGAGGCAGAATACGGACAGAAACCGCTTGGAGAATTTGTGCGTGAGATTGTAGGGCTTGACATGAATGCTGCTAAGGCTGCCTTTGCACAATATCTGGATGATACCTGCCTGGACAGCAGACAGATTTATTTTGTGAATCAGATTGTGGAATATATTGTACATAATGGGCTGCTGAAGGATCTCTCGGTTCTTCAGGAATCACCTTTTACGGACCAGGGCAGTATTGTGGACATATTTACAGACTTAAATGTATGGCTGGGGATCAGAAAAACCATAGAGCAGGTTAATGCCAATGCCATTGCTGCGTAAATTTGTCAGTAGATCAGAACGAAAGTGCTTGTCGACGAGATAAAGCTTGGATATTCAATATTGTGGCAAAATAAACTTTGGAAAGGCGGAATATGAATGAAGTGGGCAGATGGCAAGATACGATGCCGCTGGGCAAATCCGAGAAATGAGCGTTACATTCGTTATCACGATGAGGAGTGGGGCATTCCGGTGCATGATGACCGGAAGCTCTTTGAAATGCTGATATTGGAGTGCTTTCAGGCGGGCCTGTCCTGGGAATGTGTTCTGAACAAGCGAGATGCCTTTCGCGTGGCTTTTGACAATTTTGATCCGAAGAAAGTCAGCGCTTACACTGAGGACAAGCTGGAAGCACTGCGGAGTAATCCCGGCATCATACGAAACCGCCTGAAAATACAGGCTGCCGTTACCAATGCATGGGCATTCCTGGAAATTCAGAAGGAGTACGGCAGCTTTTCGGACTATATCTGGCATTGGACAGATGGCAAAGTAGTCTGTGAAACTGGACGGACAAGTTCGGAACTGTCTGACCGTATATCAAAAGATTTGAAAAAACGTGGTATGAAGTTCGTGGGGACAACGGTCATCTATGCCTATTTACAGGCAGTAGGAGTTCTCTGTTCTCATGAGCAGGGCTGCTTTTTGGCAAATCAGAAAGCTGAGCATCATAATAGTTATTTATAAGACTTTTATTTCCTGATTTTTATCCATCCTGCATGAACCAGATATACGCCTGCCGGAATCAGGGAAAGCATGTGTATATTTGTGCAGCTGCCTGTTTCTGCATATGTCGGCAGAATGAGTGTATGAAATGCAAGATAAAGGTATGTGCCTGCAGCGATGAGATTACACAGAAAAAAACTCCAGCCGAAGATACCGGAAATAGAAGCTGTAAGAATGATGATCAGCGTCAGGGTATCAGGAACAAAGGGAAGATGAATAAAATCAAATTCAGGTTTCAGGGAGAGAAATGCGAGCACTGCGTAAAGAAAAAGCACTGCATTTAATGAACTCATGATCTTAAACGGTAAACTGTAAAAAGGTGTAACAGGGCAGTTGGGCCATAGTTCAACATCCAGTTTCTGTGCAAGCTGGGTTGCTGACTTTGTAAAGGTTATGTTTGTCATTACAACAGCTTTATCGCAGTCGTAGAAGTTTGCACCTGCATAGGCTTCCTGAACAGCTTTATTTCCAACGGGATGGGTGTAATATTTACATTGTATCCCGTATTTTTTTCGATGTTTGAAAGCAATGATATCGATTCCCTGGTCTCCGGAGCTTTGGGTTACTTTTATTTTAGAAAAATGCTTTCGCTTTAGTATCTTTGCACATTGATATTCAAATTCATATCCATCCATGTGTTGAGTCTCCTGTATTATATAAAATGTATAGCAGTCTGCAGCAAAATAAGAATACCATGTTTGATGATAAAGAACAAGTGTTTTGCGAAGAAAAGAAGAATGGGTTATGGTTTACTGGCTGGTTTACTGGTTGCATTACTGAGACGTTACCGAGAATGGAATAAACAGTAACGAGAATGGTTACTCTTTGCGGGAATTGTGTTATAATAGTCTTTGATTTATTGCTGCTGAAAAAAGTGGACAGTTTATAGCGAGCCTATTAAATGCACTATTTACGAGGATTGCTATAGTAATTATACAAAACCGTAAGAGGGGGATGAACATTTGAAAAATTTTGAAGAAATTATGTCGGAACGAAAGAACCGTATAGAAGCCAGAAAGGACGAGCTGATCCGCAGGAGTCTGCTGTCTGAAGAATTTCTGGAAATGATCCAGAAAAATAAAAGGCCCTTTGATCTGCTGATGTCTTACTATCAGTGTGCTGTCATGGAGATTGAGACAAAATTCAGAGTGCTGAATCAGGAGTATTCCCTGGAATATGATAAAAATCCTATCGAGGGTATTAAAACCAGAATTAAATCTTATGACAGCATTGTGCGGAAAATACGCAGAAAAAATATTCCCATGTCTTTAACTGCTATAGAAGAAAATATCAAGGATATCGCAGGTGTCCGGGTAATCTGTTCTTTTCCGGAGGATATCTATGAGCTGGCAGACAGCTTTCTGCGTCAGGATGATATTGTACTGATCGAGAAAAAAGATTATATAAAAAATCCAAAACCCAGTGGTTACAGAAGCCTGCATCTGATCGTGCAGGTGCCTATCTTTCTGCAGAAAAACAAAAAAATGGTAAATGTGGAAGTCCAGTTTCGAACTATTGCCATGGATTTCTGGGCAAGTCTGGAACATAAGCTTCGCTATAAAAAAGATATCCCGGCAGATCAGGCACAGCAATTGCAGGAGGAGCTTCTGGCGTGTGCCACCCAGAGTGCTCAGTTGGATAACCGGATGCAGGAAATTCGTAATCAACTGGTCAGCAGAGCTGATAAGGGGAATCAATCCTGAGAAAGTTCCTTATTTCAGGAACTTCCTCAATAATTTTTCATAAATTTTTCTATATGGCTGGTATCTCATTGGCAGATCCAGCCATGTTTTTTTGTCTACAATACTCTTATAGTGGGAGAAGGTATGAAAACCGTCTTTGCCATGGTAGGAACCCATTCCGCTTTCACCAAAGCCGCCAAATCCCATTTCACTGGTTGCCAGGTGGATGATGGTGTCATTGACACATCCGCCTCCGAATCCACAGTGGGAAGTAACTTTTTCCGCAGCTTCTTTGTCGGAGGTGAAGATATATAGTGCCAGAGGATGTGCCATGGAGTTGACCTTTTCGATGGCCTCATCCAGGGAATCATAAGTCAGCACAGGAAGCACAGGACCGAAGATTTCCTCCTGCATTACTGCATCCCCGAAGGTTACATTATCCATAACAGTAGGAGCGATCTGAAGAGCTCCCGGATTGTTGTCACCGCCACAGACTACCTTGCTGGGATCGATCAGATTGCAGATACGAGTAAAGTGTTTTTCATTAATAATTTTCCCATAATTCTTATTATTCAGAGGTGTGGAACCAAACTGTTTCCTGATCTGTTTCTGGATCTGTCGGATCAGTTCATCCTTGATTTCTCTGTCGCAGTAAATATAATCAGGTGCTACACAGGTCTGACCACAGTTGAGATATTTTCCAAATACAATTCTTCTGGCTGCAAGTTTCAGGTTGGCATTTTTCTCTACAATGCAGGGGCTTTTACCGCCCAGCTCCAGGGTAACCGGGGTCAGATGTACAGATGCTTTTGCCATTACTTCCCTGCCAACATGCTGGCTTCCTGTAAAGAAAATATAGTCAAAATGTTCATTGAGAAGAGTGTTATTTTCCGCACGTCCGCCGTTTACCACAGCCACATACTGGGGATCAAAACATTCGGTGATAATGGTTTCAATCACCCGGCTGGTGTGAGGAGAGTAGGCACTTGGTTTCAGTACAACTGTATTTCCGGCTGCAATCGCATCGATCAGCGGATCAATGGTGAGCAGGAAAGGATAATTCCATGGGCTCATAACCAGGACAACACCATAAGGAGATGGCTTCTTATAGCTTCTGGAAGCGAACTGGGCAAGGGGAGTCAGTACTGTTTTTTCTTTTGCATAGGAAGGTGTATGGCGGATCATGTAGCTGAGTTCTGAGAGCACAAGTCCCACTTCACACATATAGGATTCAAAGTTACTTTTTCCAAGGTCACGTTTCAGTGCTTCATTGATCAGTGGTTCATATTTCTGAATACAGGTCTTTAATTTTTTTAAGGCATCCAGCCTTTTTTCTACCGGTAAAGTGGCACCTGTGTAAAAATAGCTGCGTTGTTTCTGAACGATTTCTTTAATTTCTGTTTCTGTCATAATACATTATTTCCTTATATAATATAGATATCAGGTAACTAATATAGATATCAGGTAACTATTGAGAGTCTGCAGGTTCCTGTATTTTGATATTTTTATAAAAAACGCTTTGCAGGATAGAAGAATATTAATAGTTACTTCTCAGCTTCTGAGGTATTTTCCTTGGAAGTCAGAGACATCAGCATGTAATAAAATTTCTCCAGTTCGGAGGCATCCATAAGCTTCGGCACAGGATACAGAGGATTGGCCTCTTTATCTGCATAATGGGCAAGCTTGGGGATATCTGTTTCCTGAATTTCTTTTACAATATTTACGATTCCAAATCGCTCTTTCATCTCTTCAATTGCCCGGATAAAAAGCTCTGCTGCTTCATGGTCCGGCGTTTTTTTGTCTGCAAGTCCTGCTGCAATGGCAAGTCTGTGGAGCTTTTTGTCAATGCAGGAGCCATATTCCCGAAGTACCAGCGGCAGCAGAATGGCATTGGCAAGTCCATGGGGAACGTTGTACTGTCCACCCAGAGAGTGAGCGACTGCATGAACATATCCTACATAGGATTTGGTAAAAGCACAGCCTGCGTAGAAGGAGGCGTGGAGCATATTTCGTCTTGCCTGAATATTATCGCCATGCTCATAGGCAATGTCTATATTTTCAAAAATCAGTTTTACCGCTTTTAATGCATCCCTGCGTGTATCAATGGTGGTGGAATTGCCGATATATGCCTCCACTGCGTGAGTCAGGGCATCCATACCTGTAGTTGCGGTGATAAATGGGGGCAGGCTTAAGGTAACCTTGGGATCCAGCACTGCATAGCGGGGAATCAGCGGGAAATCGTTGATTGCGTATTTATATCTGGTGTCTGCATCTGTGATCACAGCGGCGAGAGTGGTCTCACTTCCTGTTCCGGCAGTGGTTGGAACTGCCATGAGAAGGGGAAGCTTCTTATGCACCTTCAGGATTCCCTTCATCTGAGCCAGAGACTGATTGGGTTTGACCGCACAGGCACCGACTGCCTTGGCACAGTCCATGCTGGAACCGCCGCCGAAACCGATGATGGCATCACAGTCTTCTTTATGGTAAAGCTCCAACGCCTCGCGGACATTGACAGTAGTAGGGTTGGCAACTGTTTTGTCATAAATGGTATAGGGGATACCGGCCTCCTTTAAAGCTTTTTCCAGTCTTCTGGTAAGTCCAAGCTTCATGATACCGCCATCTGTAATGATCAGTACATGAGTGCATTTACGGCGCATGATGATCTCAGGGAGTTCTTTGACGCTTCCTGCGATTTTTGGTTTTCTGTAAGGTAAAAAGGGAATTGCAATGTGAAAAGCTTTCTGAAAAGCCCTGCAATATATTTTTCTGAGAGTGTTCATGGATAATTCCTTTCCTGGGGGCAGCCTGCTGTTTTGCAGACTGCCGGACAGCAGTTACTTCAGAAAAAAATATAACAAGGTAAAAAAGAAAAGTCAATATATTTTGATATTCAAAACTATAAACAGGACAGGGCATACTAAAGGGAACTATCCAATCTTTTTCTGCGGTTCAGACTTGGTTTCATACAAATGAAAGAGTTAATCCCTGGCTATGCTGGGGCGAATAGTGTAGTAGTGATGAGTTACCCCAAATTTGTGGAAGCCAGATATTAAAAACAGATAAGAAAAAAGGTCATAAGGGATGCGCAGAAATATGGTTTATATCCATAAAATTTTACAAAACTACGAAAATCAGTTGACAATGGAGTAAGTTTATACTAACCTAAAGTTAGTGAAGTATAACACTGCTATGAAACAGCAGTGCTATATGAAAGAAATTTGCTCCACAGGAAGTGGATATGAGGGAGGAATGAAAAAATGTTTCTGCAGATACAGGGAATTCAGAAGTCTTTTGGTGCAGGGGACAGCCGGGTGGATGTGCTTAAGGGGCTGGATCTTGACATTGAGAGAGGAGAGTTTTGTGTGCTTCTGGGGCCGTCTGGTTCCGGTAAGTCTACGCTTCTGAATATTATCGGTGGGATTGACAGTGCAGACGAGGGAAATCTGGTCATAGACGGGGAGTGTCTGGCAGATATGTCGGAGAAGAATCTGTCTTTGTACAGGCGTAAGCATCTGGGATATATTTTTCAGATGTATAATCTGATCCCCAATCTTACAGTGCGGGAGAATATAGAGGTGGGAGCCTATCTCAGTGATAAGCCTCTGGATGTAGATGAACTGCTCCATACGTTGGGAATCTATGAGCACCAGAGAAAGCTTCCAAACCAGCTTTCCGGCGGTCAGCAGCAGAGGACTGCTATCGGCCGTGCCATTGTAAAGAATCCGGACATTCTTCTCTGCGATGAGCCTACAGGAGCACTGGATTATAAGACCTCCAAGGAAATCCTGAAGCTGATCGAGACGGTAAACCAGAAATACGGCAACACCATCGTCATGGTAACGCATAACGATGCTATCAAAGATATGGCTGACCGGGTGGTGAAGCTCCGTGACGGCATGATCCGTAAAAATTATTTGAATGAACATAAGATTCCGGCAGCAGAGTTGGACTGGTAAGGAGGCATATGATGAAAAATCCTTTACGCAAACGTCTGCTCAGAGAACTGAAGGGAGAACTGGGCAAGTATCTGGTTGTATTTATCCTGATGGTTGCATCCATTGGATTTGTGTCAGGCTTTCTGGTTGCAGATAACAGTATGCTTATTGCTTACAATGAAGGTTTTGAGAAGTACAACATAGAAGACGGAAACTTTCGCACAGCAGAGCAAGTCCACAAAACCCAGAGAGAAGAAATAGAGGCGCTGGGTGTGAAGCTGTATGATAATTATTATGTGGAGGAACCTCTGGATAATGGAAGCACCATGCGTTTTTTTAAAAACAGGCAGCAGGTGGACAAGGTCTGCCTGATGAAGGGAGAGCTGCCTGCCGGGACAGGAGAGATTGCCATTGACAGAATGTATGCAGACAACAACAATCTGTCTGTGGGAGATACGCTCCGGAGCGGAAAAAGAACCTGGAAGATTACCGGCCTGGTGGCACTTTCCGACTACAGCTGCCTGTTTCAGAATAACAACGATTCCATGTTTGATGCTGTGAAATTTGGGGTTTCTGTTGTGACTGAGGAGGAGTTTGATTCTTTGGATCAGGAAAAACTGCAGTACAATTATTCCTGGATCTATGACGAAAAACCGAAGACAGAAAAGGAAGAGAAAGAAGTTTCCGAGGATCTGATGGAGGATATGGGAAAGATTGTCACACTGGAGGCTTTTGTACCCCGGTATCTGAATCAGGCCATTACTTTTACAGGGGATGATATGGGTGGAGACAAGGCCATGATGATCATGCTTCTTTATATTATTATGGTGATCATGGCCTTTGTATTCGGAATTACCATCAGCAATACGATACGGAAAGAAGCCGGTGTTATCGGTACCTTACGTGCGTCCGGATATACCAGACAGGAACTGATTCTTCACTATATGACACTTCCGGTGCTGGTTACTTTTGTGGGTGCACTGATCGGAAATATCCTTGGATACACTGTATTAAAGGATGTATGTGCAGATATGTATTATGGAAGCTATAGTCTTCCGACTTATGTGACCGTATGGAATGGGGAGGCATTTGGGCTTACAACTCTGGTTCCGGTAGTTATTATGCTGGTGGTAAATTACGGAGTGCTCAGACATAAGCTGAAGCTGTCACCGTTAAAATTCCTGCGCAGGGATCTGTCGGGAAGAAAGCAGAAGAGGGCAATTTATCTGAGTCCGAAGATGAAAATCTTTTCCAGATTCCGGCTTCGGGTGATTTTTCAGAATATGAGTAATTATATGGTTCTGTTTATCGGGATCCTGTTTGCAAATCTGCTGCTGATGTTCGGATTGCTGCTTCCTTCGGCACTGTCCCATTACCAGGTGGAAATCCAGAATAATATGCTGGCAAAATATCAGTATATGCTTCAGGTTCCGGTCAGCGCAGTAGGTGGAAATAAATTTGACGGTCTGATCTCTCTGCTGGAGTTTTATATGGATTCCAGAACAGACAATGAAGATGCAGAGGAATTTTCTGCTTATTCCCTGAATACACTGCCAGGAAAATATAAGAGTGAGGAAGTACTGCTTTACGGGATCGAACCGGACAGCAGGTATGTAACGATAGATTTTAATAATACAAAAGATAAAAAAGATGAAACGGGAAATAAAGAAAAAGCAGATAACAAGAATACGGCAAATGCAGAAAAAGAAAGCGCAGCAGTTTATATTTCGAGCGCATATGCGGATAAATTCCTGCTTCATGTGGGGGATACCATCACTCTGAAAGAAAAATACGAAAAAGAGAAATATTCGTTTAAAATAGCAGGAGTTTATGATTATACGGCTGCCTTGTGTGTGTTTATGCCCCGCAGTGAACTGAATGATATTTTTGATCTGGGAGAGGATTATTACAGTGGGTATTTCTCAGATACAGAGCTTACAGATATCAAGAGCCAGTATATAGGATCTGTAGTTGACCTTGATGCACTGACAAAGATCTCCAGACAGCTGGATGTATCCATGGGAAGTATGATGGGTATGGTAAACGGATTTGCCATTATGATCTATATGGTACTGATCTATCTTCTTTCCAAGATCATTATCGAAAAAAATGCCCAGTCTATTTCAATGGTAAAAATCCTGGGCTATACAAATGGTGAGATCAGCAAGCTATATATTATGTCCACGTCTTTGGTGGTGGTGTTCTGTCTGCTTTTGAGTCTGCCGCTGGAAACAGTAATCATGAAAGTTCTGTTCCGGGAAATGATGCTGTCCAGTATTTCTGGATGGATCACGCTCTGGATCGACCCGATGATCTATGTGCAGATGTTTGCAGCAGGAATCATTACATACGGAATCGTTGCTTTGCTGGAATTTCGGAGAGTGAAGAAGGTTCCTATGGATGAAGCCTTAAAAAATGTCGAGTAGGACAAAATTTGATAAAAATTTGACATTATCTGGAATTTGTGATACGGTTACACAGGAAACTGTTAGAGCGACACGCTCTAGACCAATCAGTTGGAATAGGAGATTATTATGAGAAAAAGAACAACTTCAAGAGCAAAGGAAACTATTAAAGAAGCAACAACAAAGGCTACAGAAGCAGTCAAAGAGACAGTTGAGAAAACAACTGTAAAGGCTTCAGAAGTAATTGAAGAAGCAAAAGACGCAGCAGCTGATATTGCGAAGGCTCCGGTTGTAGAAGAAGCAAAAGAAACTGTAAAGAAAGCAGTAAAAGAAGTGGCTAAAAATATCGACATCAAAAAATTCGCAGAAACAACTATCGAATTACCTGGTTTTGCAGTTACAATGAGCTCCATCGAGGAAGCAATCAAAAAAGACATCAAAGACAAAGGCATCGAAGGAAAAGAAATCAGCGTTTATGTAAATGTTGAGCAGAAAGCCGCTTACTACACAGTAGACGGACAGGGCTCTGACGATTACAGAATCGACCTGAATACATTATAATCTGTAAGCATTTTTTATAAACCGAAAATGGATGTCTGCAGGGATCCGGAAAGAAAATCTGCAGACATAAAAACAGCAGGATTGTTCATAGAATGGACAGACCTGCTGTTTTGCTTATTTATGATAGAACCACACTGTGGCGGATATGGATGATATCTCAGGAAGCTTTCTGCTCAAACAGATCCTCCCTTGTAATATTCTGTGCCCATTTCCCCTGGCGGTAATGATGGAATACCCATGGCCATTTCACAAACTCATCTGTACAGAGCAGGAAGTAGACCCACAATACCGGGAGCTTCAGGACAAAGGCCGCAAAAAATCCCAGAGGTACCGCATATGCCCACATATCAATGGTATCGCAGATCAGTCCGAACTTCGTATCACCGCCTGCGCGGAATACCCCGGCGATCAGGGCTGTGTTTACCGCAGAACCCATAATATAATAGGTATTGATAAGCAGCATGTACTTCAAATAATGCATTGCCCCGTCACTTAAGGATGCAAATCTCAGGACCAGAGGCGTGATGGCAAATACGATCACACCGCCAATGGCACCGGCTATAATGGTCATCTTCAGCATTCTGGAAGCATACACCTTCGATTTCTCCAGATCCCCTTTTCCCATTACGTTTCCAAGAAGAATCGTTCCCGCACTGGCAATTGCAAAGCAGAACACAGAACCGATATTGCGGACAACCGTAACCAGAGAGTTGGCTGCAACGGCATCTGTTCCGAGATGTCCCAGGATAACAGAGTACATGGAGAAAGCAACACTCCAGGAAATGTCATTTCCAAGAGCGGGAAGTGACAGCCGGACGAAGTCGCCAAACAGCACCTTACTGCGGATAAACATAAAGGTCAGGTTCAATTTAACATCTTTGCTCAGGAAAGAAACGATCACGCATGCTACCAGTTCGATCAGTCTGGAAGCAGCAGTTGCAATGGCAACACCTGTAGCCCCCAGCTTCGGTGCGCCGAAAAGCCCGAAGATAAAAGTGGCATTCAGGATAATATTCAATATAAAAGCCAGCATATTCAATGCCATACTGATCGTTACACGTCCGATACTGCGCAAAATCGCCAGATAAATCTCTGTAATTCCCCAGCAGAGATATGTAATTCCCATAATCCTAAGATAAGAAGAACCGATAGAGATCAGTTCCTGATCAGAAGTAAAAATCTTCATCATAAGCTGAGGAGCAGTAAATGTGATCAGTGCTACGATTCCCGAGATTATGATGGAAAAGCGGAGAGCAATTCCCTCGATCGCATGAATAGCCTGCATATTATTTTTTCCGAAATACTGCGCACACAGAAGAGATGCGCCTGTACCAAGTCCATAATATACCATAAACAGGATATTGGAGTAATTGGCAGCCAGAGACACTGCAGAAATCGCAGACTGTCCCACATAATTAAGCATAATTACATCTGCGGAGTTAACCGCTGCACTGAGCAGATTCTGGATAATGATCGGAATCGTCAGTTTAAGCATCTGCCGGTAAAAATTATCCTTACCGGTCGATAATGTGTTTATCATATTTACCCCCGTAATAAGTATTTGCCCGATCAGGCAGTTTTATTAGTCTGTTTTCAGCATAATCCTTCCGGCAGAAAAACGCTATCGGTATTTTGACTGATTTCTACGTTATTTTGACTTTTGAGTCCTTAAACAAATCAACTTTGCTTATAATACCTTGCACAAAAGAAGTCGGACTGATATAATTCGTATGTATTTTGAGAGGAATACATACTGTGACTGATAAAAAATATAATGGGAGAAGTTTATGGCGACATTACAGCAATTAGATATGAATATTTTACTGTGGATCCAGGAACATTTAAGGGTGGATGCCCTGACTCCGTTCTGGAGAGCAGTCACCTTCCTCGGAAACGGAGGATGGTTCTGGATCGTATTATGTGTGCTTCTGATCTGTTTCGGGAAAACACGCAAAACAGGAGTGACAGCGGCACTCTCGCTGCTGTCAGGGTTTCTGATCACAAATCTGCTGATAAAAAATGCAGTAGCCCGTCCAAGACCTTTTGATACTTATACACAGATCATTCCGCTGATCACCAGACCGAAAGACTATTCATTTCCATCTGGCCATACCTGTGCTTCCTTTGCCGTTGCACTGGTCTGTCTGCGGATGCTGCCCGGGAAATGGGGAATTTTGCCTGTTGTTCTGGCCGGAATGATTGCTTTTTCCAGACTCTATCTGGGCGTACATTATCCGGGGGATGTTCTGGCAGGATTTCTGGTGGCATTGCTCACAAGTACAGTGGCATGCAGGCTGATGCGGAGAACATTTTCACCTCAGAAAAGCTGACCGATTCAGAAGAAAACTTCCAGGGGGAAATACAAAAAAGATATGCAAAAATCAGCAGAAAAATATTCGAATGTAAAGTGTAAAGGATAATCTTGTAATGAACAAAAATGAAATCTATATAAAGAGCGGAACCAATTACAAAGAAATGACAAAGGAACTGCTGGCACAGTGCGGCCTGGCGTCTGTAATTTCAGATAAAAAGATGCAGATTGGTATCAAGCCTAATCTTGTATCACCTTCCGAGGCTTCATGGGGAGCTACCACACATCCGGAAATTGTGGCGGGAATTATTGAGTATCTGCAGGAAAACGGATATGGAAATATTGCCATTCTGGAAGGCTCCTGGGTGGGAGATAAGACCACAGAAGCATACGAAGTGTGCGGATATCGGGAACTAACGGAAAAATATCAGGTGCCTTTTTGGGATATGCAGAAAGACAAGGGGATTGAAAGAGATTGCAGGGGGATGAAACTGAATGTCTGTGAACGTGCGGCAAATATCGATTTTCTGATTAATGTTCCGGTATTGAAAGGCCATTGTCAGACAAAGATCACATGTGCATTGAAAAATATGAAAGGATTGATCCCCAATACAGAGAAGCGTCATTTTCATGCGATGGGACTGCATGAACCGATTGCACATCTGAATGCGGGGCTCCATCAGGATTTTGTCGTGGTTGATAATATTTGCGGGGATCTGGATTTCGAGGATGGCGGAAATCCGGTAGTGATGAACCGTATCTGGGCGGGGACGGATCCGGTACTGATCGATTCTTATGTATGTCAGATCATGCATTATACAACGAAAGATGTACCGTATATTGAACTGGCAGAGAAGCTTGGGGTTGGAAGTACTGATCTGAAAAATTCCCGCATCGTATACTGTGAGGAAAATGCCCGCAAAGAACTTCCGAAATCAAGAAAAGTGGTAGAACTTCAGGATGCAGTAGAAGAAGTAGAATCCTGCAGTGCCTGCTATGGTTATCTCATCCCAGCTCTGGAAATGCTTAAAAATGACGGCCTTTTCGAGAAACTGGACACGAAAATCTGCATCGGCCAGGGATACCGCGGAAAAACAGGAAAACTGGGGGTAGGTGCATGCACCTGTAAATTTGAACATAACGTAAAGGGATGTCCTCCAACAGAGAATCAGATTTATGATTTCCTGAAGCAGTATATTCTGGGAGAAAATAAATAATATGATATCAGGGTCCTAGTACATCGTTTTCGAAATAACTATACCACTCACTTGTCTGCGAATCCGATTGCACAGGTATAAAAGCCTCAGCGTAGCCCGCTACGCCTGCGTTTTTATACCAGCACACTCGAATTCGCATCCTACGCGATTGGTATAGTTATTTACGAAACGATGTACTAGGTTCAAAAAGTCGTTCGTGCCTGCATGATAAGACTTTTGAATCTGGAACCCTGTTTGATTTTACAATGCCATCTTTATCATCTGTATAATTTTATCCTGCTCAAATTTACTGCTGTCAAATGCCAGATGATACTGGGAAATATCTTTCCATTTCTTATCTGTAAAGTACTCATAATAAGTACGCCGTTCTTTATCCACTTTCTTAACCAGCTTCTGTGCACTTTTTTCTTCCCGTCCCGTACGCTCGATGACAGTCTGTACACGATACTCAAATGGTGCATGGATAAATACGCTCAGGCATTTATTGTCGAGGATGTGATTGGCGCATCGGCCAACGATCACACAATCTTCTTTCTCAGCAGCATCCAGAATAATCTTTCGCTGAAGATCAAAGAGCACATCATTCATGGGAACAAAGTGAAAATCGCTGTCCATCTGAAGTTCATGGTCAATGGGAAAACGCCACTGGCTGCCACGTTTCTCATCAACCTTGGCAAGCAGATCAAAAGGAATATTCTCTTTCTGAGCTGCAATATCGATCAGCTCTTTGTCATAAAAAGCAAATCCAAGCTCTTCTGCCAGAGCTTTACCGATCAGGCGGCCATTACTGCCGAGCATCCTGTTTATTGTAATCACGCGTTTACTCATAATCAAACCCTCCTTTATGACATCTCTGTTATTGAACGATATAGATTCAGGCGGATATTCGCAAATTGTACCTGTTATCTGCAATTAACAGTGATAAGTCTTTTATTTGTGAACATTATAACATTGATACTTGAAAAAATCCAGTAAAATATATAAAAAACTAAATATATTACGAAAATATTTAGGTACAGTGCACAAAAACGATTCGCAATGAAACAAATGATGCAGTTAATCCGATAATATTTTGAAAAGTGTTTTTTTGGATAGTTTTATCAATAGACACTTTTGGCTACCATATGCTAGAATTAGAGTAATATTTACAGCAAGCAGCAAAGCGGATGATATTGTCCGCCTGACCAGGATTACTGCCGAGACATACAAGCCAAAATTCCATTGCCGCAGGCAATCTGGAATGAATTTTGGCTACGTTACTGAGAACGGAGTGAACAGTAACAAAAATTTATTTATGAAATAGAGGATATTTATAGATTTTTTCTTTAAACTATGGTATTATATTAAATTGGCTGTCTGACGACAGATCCGAGTCAAAATATTACAAGAGATATGAAAAGTATGTAAGAAAGGGATACGATACATAATGCTGAAAATCAAAAGCTATGTAAAGGTAAACAGTCTGGCGGAAGCTTATGAACTGAACCAGAAGAAAACAGCCCGTATTCTTGGGGGAATGGTCTGGATGAAAATGGGCAACAGAGCAATATCCACAGCGATTGATCTTTCCGGTCTGGGTCTGGATGCGATTTCGGAGAATGATGATGAATTTGTCATCGGATGTATGACTCCGCTTCATGACCTGGAGACAAATGAAGCTCTGAATACCTACACACATGGAGCTATGAAAGAAAGCCTTTGCCACATTGTAGGCGTACAGTTCAGAAACTGTGCCACTGTGGGAGGAAGCATTTATGGAAGATATGGTTTCTCAGATGTTCTGACCATGTTCCTGGGAATGGATACATGGGTAGAATTATATGATGCAGGCCGTATTCCACTGACTGAATTTGTAAATATGAAGAAGGACAATGACATCCTTGTAAATATCATCGTGCGAAAAGAGCCACTTCTTACCTGTTACTTAAGTCAGAGAAACATAAAAACAGATTTCCCGGTGCTGACCTGTGCAGCTTCTGTGATCGGAAATGAGGCAAGGACTGTGATAGGTGCCAGACCTGCACGTGCCATGATCGTGGAAGATAAGAAGCAGATCCTGAAGAATTTCCGGAACATGACAAAAAAGCAGAAGGAAGAGGCAATCGAAGCCTTTGCAGAATATGCGGCAGAGAACGTTCCTACTGCAGGCAATATGCGAGGATCAAAGGAATACAGAACCCTTCTTGTAAAAGTATTGACAAGAAGAGCCTGGGAAGCAGTAGGAGGGATGAAAAATGAATATTAATTTCTGGCTTAACGGAGTGAACCGCCACGCAGAGATCTCTCCGGATACACTGCTAATCGATTTCTTAAGAGAACAGGGCTGTTTCAGCGTGAAAAGAGGCTGCGAAACTGCGAACTGTGGTCTTTGCACAGTTCTTATGGACGGTCGTCCGGTGCTTTCCTGCAGTACACTTGCAGCACGCATTGAGGGAAAGAAAATCGTTACATTGGAAGGAATGCAGAGAGAAGCGCAGGAGTTTGGAAGCTTTCTGGCGAATGAAGGTGCGGAACAGTGCGGTTTCTGCAATCCGGGATTTATCATGAATGTATTTGCGATGCTCAACGAGATCAAAGATCCCACAGAGGAGCAGATCAAAGAATATCTTGCGGGAAATCTGTGCAGATGTTCCGGTTTTGTTTCCCAGACAAGGAGTATCCTGAAGTTCCTGAAATATAAGAAAGCACAGGAGGAAGCATAAAGATGAAATATGTAAATCAACCTGTACGTAAAACAGATGCAATGTCACTGGTAACCGGAAAGCCTGTCTATACAGATGATCTGGCACCAAGGGACTGCCTGATCGTGAAGATACTGAGAAGTCCCCACGCCAACGCCTGGGTGGAAGATATTAAAACAGGTACTGCCGAGAAGGTGGCCGGAATTGCATGTATCCTTACCTATAAAGATGTGCCTCAGAAACGTTTTACCCTTGCCGGCCAGACTGCACCGGAGATGAGTCCGGATGACAGACTGATCCTTGACCGTCATGTACGTTTTGTGGGAGATGCAGTTGCCATTGTTGCGGGTGAGACAGAAGAGGCGGTAGATAAAGCATTGAAGAGAATCCGCGTAGATTACCGCGTGGAGACACCGGTTCTGGATATCCACAAGGCAAAAGATAATCCGATCCTGGTCCATCCGGAGGATGACTGGAAGCTGAAAATCCCTCTTGGAGGAGACAATAAAAGAAACTTATGTGCATCTGCAGTGGAAGAACATGGAAATGTAGATGAAGTTCTGGCAAAGTGTAAATATACTGTAGAGCGCACTTATCATACAAGAGCAAACCAGCAGACTATGATGGAGACTTTCCGCACAGCCTGCTATATGGATCATTTCGGCAGACTGATCGTTCTGTCCTCAACACAGATTCCATTCCATGTGCGAAGGATCGTTGGAAGGGCACTGGACATTCCTGCCTCCAAAGTACGTGTGATCAAGCCAAGGATCGGTGGCGGCTTTGGTGCAAAGCAGACCTCTGTCAGTGAGATCTATCCGGCGATCGTGACCTGGAAAACAGGCCGCCCGTCCAAGATGATCTTTTCCAGATATGAGTCCATGATCTGCTCTTCACCGCGCCATGAGATGGAGATCACAGTACGCGCAGGTGCAGATGAAAATGGTATCATCAAGGCAATTGATCTTTATACTTTGTCCAACACTGGAGCATACGGAGAACACAGTTCTACAACAGTAGGACTCAGCGGTCATAAATCAATCGCTCTTTACAGACATACAGAGGCCCACAGGTTTGCTTTTGATGTTGTCTATACAAATGTGCAGGCTGCAGGTGCCTATCGTGGTTATGGTGCAACCCAGGGTATTTTTGCAGTGGAATCTGCAGTAAATGAGCTGGCACATAAGATGGGAATGGATCCTGTTAAGGTAAAAGAAATGAATATGCCTGTAGAGGGCGGTCCTCTTCCGGGATATCCGGATGTTCCTTATGCACAGAGCTGTTCCATGGACCGCTGTATGGCGCGCGCCAAAGAGATGATGGACTGGGATTCCAAATATCCATGCAGGGATATGGGAAATGGAAAGGTCCGCGGAGTCGGTGTTGCCATGGCTATGCAGGGTTCTTCTATTGCAGGAGTTGACGTAGGCGGCGCAGATATTAAGCTGAATGAAGATGGTTCTTATACACTGGCACTTGGATGTACGGATATGGGAACAGGCTGTGATACCGTTATGGCGCAGATTGCGGCTGACTGTCTAAATACGCCTATGGATAACATAGTAGTATTCAGTGTGGATACGGATATTTCTCCTTATGATTCCGGTTCCTATGCTTCCGCTACAACCTATACCACCGGTGTAGCGGTTATGAAGGCCTGTGAGGAGCTGAAGAAAAAAATCTGTAAGCTTGGCGCAGAGATGATGGAAGTAGATGAGGGAAAAGTTGATTTTGACGGATCCTGTGTATTCTATGATGAGACACTTGAGATAAGCGATGGGGCAGACGGAAATGCAGCAGGTCATATGACAGATGCAGAAGAGGGCTATAGTGTTGATATGGATGCCATCAGTTCTGAAAATGCCCAGAAGAAAGTTTCATTGGAAGATATCGCATTAAAGAGCACTTTCTTTAACAATATCGAGCTTCAGGTTGTGAAACAGCATTCTTCACCGATCTCGCCGCCGCCGTTTATGGTAGGTATGGCAGAAGTAGAGGTGGATACAGAGACAGGCAGTGTGGATGTTCTGGATTATGTGGCGGTTGTTGACTGCGGTACACCGATCAATCCGAATCTTGCACGTGTACAGACGGAGGGCGGTATTGCACAGGGAATTGGCATGGCTCTCTGGGAAGATGTACAATATACAGATAAAGGTAAGATCCGCAACAACTCTTTTATGCAGTATAAGATCCCAACCAGACAGGATATCGGAAATATCCGCGTGGATTTCGAGTGCAGTTACGAAAAGAGCGGTCCTTTTGGTGCCAAATCCATTGGTGAGCTTGTAATTGATACTCCATGTCCGGCACTGGCTGAGGCAATTTATAATGCAACAGGTGTGCGTCTGACAGAGCTTCCGATGACTCCTGAGAAGATTGCCATGGAGATTTTGAAAAACCGCGAATCCATCCGGTCAGGGACAAAGGTGGAAGAATGAGAGAATTATGCCTTGCCTGTGCAGGTTTTGCCCTGGAGTTTATAGTTTTTTATGCAGCAGGCATTGTTCTGGTCCGGATATTGAAAGTAAAAGGGGATTGTTCCCTGACTTTCATACTGGGATATCTGGTTTACTTTGCAGTGTTTGAACTGGTGATCGTACCGATGACACTGAAATGGGTATCCCTGACAGCTGCGGCTTATATATGGGCAGGAATCATGTCTCTGGTTATCTGCGCAGCTGTGATCTGCACAATAAAAAAACAACGGAGAATACGTGCCGGACAAACGGAAACATGTAGTGGGATTTTTGGAAGCATTTCTGAAATATGGAAAAATCACTCTGTGATGATTATCCTTGCAGGTGCCGTAGTATTGCTGCAGTGTCTGATTGTGATCTTTTACGAGGATACAACAGTAGATGCGGCGTATTATGTAGGTACAGTGAGTACTTCTGTATACACAGATACTCTTGGCAGATATAATCCCTTTAACGGAGCGATCCAGAAGGCATTTCAGGCCAGATATGTTTTTTCCGCATATCCGATGCATAATGCAGTGTGGTGCAGACTTCTGGGAATCCATCCCATTGTGCAGGCAAAGCAGGTAATGTCATGTATGAATGTAGTGACTGCCAATCTGATCATTTATCAGATTGGTAAGAGACTGTTTGACGGAAACAGGAAGAAAGCAGATCTGATGCTTGTCTTTGTCTGTGTTTTACAGCTGTTTTGCGGTACGATTTATTCCTCCGGAACTTTTTTCTTTACCAGAAGCTACGAGGGAAAAGCCATCCTTGCCAACATTGCCATCCCTGCAGTTCTTATGTGTGCCGTCTGGTATCTGCAGGAGAAAAACAGCAGGAATGTCTGGATCATATTGTTTGTCACAGCGGTCAGTGCGCTGACATTTTCCGGTTCTGCTATCATCTTTCCTATCGTGATCGCAGCGGGAATGGCTCCGGCGGCAGTTATGAATAAGAGATTTTCAGGGCTGGTATATTGTGCAGTGTGTATGCTTCCGTCGGCATTATATGCAGCTGTATTTTTTGCATGCAGAATCGGTCTGCTGACGCTGGCTGCATCATAATACAGAAAGGAGAAAAAAATGGCAGGTGTAACAATTCAGGAACTGGGACTGCGCTTTGTTGATGCATGTATGAGGCTGTACTGGGGTTCCTGCTGGTATCCTCTTCTGTTTGCTGTAGGACTGATCTGCACACTGGTCCTGGGGAGAAAAAGAAAGTCCGGGATATTTGTCGGCTATACAGTATTTCTGCTGCTGACAGTATATAATCCGCTGGTTGTAAAATATCTTATCGCAAAGGTGAAGTTTGAGAATGAATATTACCGGTTTATCTGGATTCTTCCTGTGATCCCGGCGGTTGCCTACTATGGAGTCAGACTTGTGACCGCTTTTAGAAAGACCTGGATAAAAGTTCTTATGGCTGCAGCTGTGCTGACAGGTTTTGTGATCCTGGGAAATCCGCTGGACGGGGTAGTGACCAATTTTGCAATGGCAGAGAATATTTATAAGGTGCCCAATGATCTGCGTGCAGTCTGCGACGTGATCCACCAGAACCAGGAGAATGATTTTCCAAGGGTTGTTTTTGACGGCAGTCTTAACAGCATTGTGCGACAGTATGATGCGGGGATCGCCACTGTAATAAGCAGAAATGCAAGTATCTACAGATCAGGCAGTACAGTGGCGGGAAACTATGATGAGAACAGCAGTTTCTATAAAAGACAGAAAGCATTGCTGGATGTGATCGATTATCATATCTATGAAGATAAAGAAGGGTTTCAGGCTGCGTTGAAGAAATCAAAGACAGATTTCGTAGTAACACAGATCGGGCTGGTTGACCATGATTTTCTGACAGAGTGTGGTTGTGAACTGATCGCACAGACGGAATCCTGCTACATTTACAGATTTGATTATAGCAATCCTCGTAAATAATGCATATTGATCCGGCTCATCAGAGCGTGAAATTCTGCCAAGCTGTTTCAAATGCATTAATTAAGAGGCGTGCTATGATCGAAATATCATATATCTTACAAGAGAAGGAGAAAAGAAATGAAAAGTAACATAAAAAGACTTTCGCTCTGCCTTTCAGCACTGATGCTGCTGATACTGGCAAGTCCGCTGACTGTACTTGCAGCAGAGGAAGAGGTGGCTGCATCTGCGAAATTTTACGGCACATTCTGGTCGTTGGTTCCGCCGCTTGTTGCCATTGCACTGGCACTGATCACCAAAGAAGTATACAGTTCACTGTTTGTAGGAATACTGGTTGGTGCACTGTTCTACTCTAATTTTAATTTCGAAGGAACAATCCTTCATATTTTTGAAGGCGGAATGATCAGCGTTCTGACAGATTCTTATAATATGGGTATCCTGATCTTCCTTGTTATTCTGGGAACCATGGTATGCCTGATGAATAGGGCAGGCGGTTCCGCAGCATTCGGACGCTGGGCCGGTAAGAGGATTAAAAGCAGAGTTGGTGCGGAACTCTCAACCATCATTCTTGGTGTACTGATCTTTATTGACGATTATTTTAACTGTCTGACAGTAGGAAGCGTTATGCGTCCTGTGACAGATAAGCACAATGTGTCCCGCGCAAAGCTGGCGTACCTGATCGATGCCACAGCAGCACCGGTATGTATCATTGCACCGATTTCTTCATGGGCTGCGGCAGTCAGCGGATTTGTAGAAGGAGAGGATGGAATTACCCTGTTTGTACATGCAATTCCCTATAACTTCTACGCACTGCTTACGATCTTCATGATGGTGGCAATGGTTCTTATGAAAGTAGAATTCGGAACAATGGGTGTTCATGAGACAAATGCTTTAAAAGGTGATATCTACACAACACCTGCACGTCCTTATGCAAACGCGGCTGAAGATGAGAAAAGTAATCCGCGTGGCAAGGTGATCGATCTTCTGATCCCGATTGTAAGCCTTGTAATATGCTGCGTAATCGGTATGATCTATACAGGTGGTTTCTTTAGCGGAACTGATTTTGTAACTGCATTTTCACAGAGTGATGCATCTGTGGGACTGGTGCTTGGAAGCTTCTTCGGACTGGTTATCACGATTGTTTTATATCTGATACGTCGTGTTATGAATTTCAGAGACTGTATGGCGTGTATTCCGGACGGATTCAAGGCAATGGTACCTGCGATCCTGATCCTTACTTTTGCCTGGACATTGAAGGCCATGACAGACAGCCTTGGTGCATCTGTATTTGTATCTGCAATTGTTAAAAGCTCTGCAGGCGGGCTGATGAATTTCCTTCCTGCAATTATCTTTGTGATCGGGGCTGTTATCGCATTTGCGACAGGTACTTCATGGGGAACCTTTGGTATTCTGATCCCGATTGTTGTTAATGTATTCTCAGGAACAAATCATGAACTGATGATCATCTCTATTTCTGCATGTATGGCAGGTGCTGTATGTGGAGATCACTGTTCACCGATTTCCGATACAACCATCATGGCATCAGCAGGTGCACAGTGTGAACATGTAAATCATGTCAGCACACAGCTTCCCTATGCAATGGTTGCAGCAGCAGTATCTTTCCTGACTTATATTATCGCAGGATTTGTACAGACAGCATGGATCGCACTTCCGGCAGGAATCATTCTTATGGCGATCACCCTGGTGATCATCCGATTAAAATTCGACGATCTGAAAATGTAAATAAAACCGGGCAGTCAGCACAATGCATGACTGCCCATAATTTTTGACTTGTAACAAAATAATGCATCTTTTGTAACAAAATAAAAAACTTTACTTTTTTCGGTAATTATGATAATATAGACCTTGTATTAAATAAATTATATAAATCCTTTGAAAATCAGATTTTCAAGATACGCGCCTGTAGCTCAGTGGATAGAGCAGTGGTTTCCGGTACCATGTGCGGGGGTTCGATTCCCTTCAGGCGTGCTGCCTGGGACGTATGTACAGTTCCGGTGCGTTGTATCACAGGAGTTATCAGAATCGGGAACTGTCAGAAATCGTATGCGGCAGTGAACGGAGCAAACGGTAACTCATAAGGAGGACAAGAACTTGGATGATTTTAGAGAATGGTTATCAGATAATCTCCGGTATTTTATGCTGGGTGGAGCTATTCTGATAATTGTGGTTGTCCTGTTTTGCGGCATTCGAGCCTGTTCCGGAAGTAATAAGGGGAATTCCGGAGATGAACAGAAAACCACATCCGAAGACCAGGGAAATGTTCCTTCTTCTCCGATAAGTGAAGGGGAGTCTGACGAGAAGAAAGAAGACGCCAATCCCATGGAAACAGCAGATGCAGATGTTACTGCATTGATCACGAGCTATTATCAGGCTCTGGGGGAAAAAGATATTGCAACGCTGAAGACTCTGGAAGATGATTTTACACCGTCTGATGAGTCAAAAGTCACAAATTTGAAAGATTATATCGAAGGGTATGAAGTAGGCGATGTGTACACGAAGAAAGGTATGACAGATGATTCTTACGTGGTTTACGCCTGTTTCTCGTATATCTGTCAGGGCGTTGAGACCAAGGCCCCTGCACTGACTCAGTTCTATGTATATAAGAACAGCGAAGGAAACTGGGTGATCAATAACGGAGCTTTACAGGATTCTGAGATTTCCGCATATATGGAAAAACAGTTATCAGACAGTGATGTTTCAGCTCTTATAAAGAAGGTGCAGAATGAACTGGATCAGGCACAGCAATCTGATCCGTCTCTTGAAGAATTCCTGAATGGTCTTGGGGAGGAAGCAGGTGTGTCAACAGAGGCAGAAGATGGCACGATGCTTACTGCTTCGGAGGAATGTAATGTACGCGCAGAAGCCAGCACAGATGCTGATATCCTTGGCGTGATCTCAGCAGGTGATCAGGTTCAGAAGACAGGTACTGATGGTGAATGGGTTCAGATCGACTACGACGGTCAGACCGGATACATCAGAGGAGATTTACTTGAATAAAATTGAATATGGAACGTAAAAAATACAGGCGGTTATCCTTGTGGTAACTGCCTGTATTTTTACGTTCCGTTTTTCTGACATTGTTCTTGTCAGCTTCTGCTGGAGATTTTGCTGTTCTTATTACTTTTCGCAACTTCCGCAAGGGACTTACTTGATTCGATTAAATTCACCGTATGTAACTCCTGTCGATAATTCTGTCTGATGCAGGGAAGCCAGTTCGTGCACTGTTACAAGCTGATAGCCTTCTTCGATAAGCTGCGGGATCAGGATCTCGGCTGCATCTACAGAGGTGCTGAAGATATCGTGCATCAGAATAATGGAACCATCTTTTACATTATTCATGACTTCCTCAACCGTAGATTCCACATCCTGCGTTTTCCAGTCCAGAGTGTCAATGGACCACAGAATCATCGGGGTTCCCACAGTTGATTTTACAGTATCATTAACAGATCCATATGGCGGGCGGACCACCGAAGCTCCCTCACCTGTAAGATTTACAAGCTGTTCATCCACTCTTGCAATTTCTGAACTGATCTCATCCGAAGAAAGAGTCGCCAGATCCTTATGGTCATAAGTGTGGTTTCCAAGTTCACAGCCCAGTTTTTTCATGCGTTTTACTTCGTCCGGAAAACTGGCAATCTCAGTACCCACCATAAAGAAAGTTGCCTTTGCATTATTTTCTTCCAGACAGTCCAGAAGACGGTCTGTAAAAGAACTGGGACCATCATCAAAAGTAAGGGCGACCGACTTCTTTGCCGTAGATGTACCGGACTTGTCAGAGGTAGCTGACTTATCTGAAGATTTCTTCTTCGAGGATTTTTTCTTTGGTGTATAATCTTTCAGAGAACCATCTGTATCCAGTTCATAAGTTTTCTTATCTATTATCACAGTCCCTGTCTGCAGAATGCCATCCATATCAAAATAATACCGCTTCTTTCCGATATCTGTCCAGCCTGTCTGCATAATACCGGTCTCATCCATATAGTACTGTTTCCCATCTGTATCTGTGAACCATCCTGTGTATGGCTTATCATCTACCAGAAACATCCAGTTACTTCCACTGGAAGCCCAGCTGCCCTCTGATGCCTCAGGCGAGATATCAGTGCTTAATGCAGGACCGCCCGGAGAAGCTTCAGATGAATCTGAAGAAGTGCGTCCAAACAGTTTCCCGGAAGAAGAATCCGTAAAATTATCATTGCTATCAGTCAATGTTTCCTCAGAAGTAAACTCCGCAGAATCCTGATCTTCTGACACGAAAGCTCCGGCATCGCTGATGGCATCTGCCTGTGAAGTCACAGCGGAAGAACGGGTGAAAATTCCTCCAAGTATCAGACACAGAATAACAGAAAGTGCGATCAGCCACCGGTTTGTACGTGGTAAATGATCTGACATGAAAGCCTCCTTTTTGATAAAATCAGTGACAAAAAAGATATCCTGTCATTCGATATCATACAATAAAATCTGACAAAATACAAGGCGATTCCCCATTCCTGCCCTTTTGAAAAAAATTCCAGAAAAATTCCATCAAAATTTCACCGTTGATAAGATGTACAAAAAATTATATAATAGAACAATGGACGAAAAAATCAGAATAAACAAATATTTAAGCGAGGCAGGCATATGCTCCAGACGGGAAGCCGACCGGATGATCGAAGAGGGAAGGATTACGGTAAACGGAAAAAAAGCAGAAAGCGGTCAGAAAGTCAGCCTGGAAGATGAGATCTGTGCAGACAATATACCTGTCCATAAAAATGAAAAAAAAGTACTGCTTCTTTTTAACAAACCCAGAGGAATCGTGTGCAGCACAAAGCAGCAGTTTGATGAGACGACGGTAACAGATTATCTGGATTATCCTCTGCGTGTTTATCCTGTGGGCAGACTGGATAAAGAATCACAGGGCCTTCTCCTTCTGACAAATGAAGGAGATCTGGTCAATAAGATCATGCGCGCCGGAAACTATCATGAGAAAGAATATTTTGTGACAGTGAATAAGCCGGTGGATAGGGAATTTGTCCGAAGGATGAGCAAGGGAGTCCCTGTTCTTGATACGGTGACCAGACCATGCAGAGTGGTGCAGACAGGAGAATGCAGCTTTCGGATCATTCTGACACAGGGACTGAACCGGCAGATCCGCAGAATGTGCCGGTATCTGGGATATGAGGTACAGAAGCTGAAAAGGATCAGGATCATGAATCTGACTCTGGACGGGATCAGAGAAGGCGAATACAGAGAGATCACAGCACAGGAGTGGGAAGAACTGAACCATTTACTGGAATCTTCCACAAGTGAAACAGTGATCAGAACAGGAGAACAGAATGGAAACAGCAGCGATCATGCGAATGAAAGAGCTGGTGCAAAAGCTGGACAGGGCAGCAAAGGCGTATTACCAGCAGGATACAGAGATCATAAGCAACAGAGAGTACGATCAGATGTACGACGAGCTTCAGGCTCTGGAGAAAGAGACAGGCACTGTTCTGGCAAACAGCCCAACCGTAAACGTAGGGTACGAGGCAGTTGACCAGCTTCCAAAAGAAGAACACGAATCCCCCATGCTGTCTCTGGACAAGACTAAGGACAGAGAAGTTCTGAGGGAATTTATCGGGGAACACAAAACGCTTCTGTCATGGAAGCTGGACGGACTGACGATCGTTCTTACCTACGAGAATGGAGGACTTGCCAAAGCAGTTACACGTGGAAACGGTGTGACAGGAGAGGTTGTCACCAATAATGCCAGAGTATTTAAGAACGTTCCTCTTAGAATTCCATATCAGGGAAGACTGGTGTTACGCGGGGAAGCGATCATTACCTATTCGGACTTTGAACGGATCAATGAATCCATAGAAGACGTTGATGCGAAATACAAGAATCCGAGAAACTTATGCAGCGGTTCTGTCCGCCAGTTAAACAATGAGATCACAGCCCGCAGGAATGTGCGTTTCTACGCATTTACGCTAGTAAGCGCCGACGGGGTTGATTTCCATAATTCAAGAGCCCGGCAGTTTGAATGGCTGAAAGAACAGGGATTTGATGTAGTGGAATACAGGACAGTCACAGCTTCAACGCTGGATGAAGCCATGGAATATTTTTCAACTGCGATCACTGAGAATGATTTTCCGTCGGACGGACTGGTTGCTCTTTATGATGATATTGCATACGGAGATTCCCTTGGAAGAACAGCGAAATTTCCCAGAAATGCTTTTGCATTCAAATGGGCAGATGAGATCAGAGAAACCCATCTTCTGGAGATCGAATGGAGCCCGTCAAGAACAGGGCTGATCAATCCGGTGGCTGTTTTTGAACCGGTTGAGCTGGAGGGAACTACTGTGAGCCGCGCCAGCGTACACAATGTGAGCATTCTAAAAGAATTGCAGCTTGGTATCGGGGATACGATCACTGTATATAAAGCAAATATGATCATTCCGCAGATTGCAGAAAACCTCACACGCAGCAGTAAACTGGAAATTCCGGATACTTGCCCTGCATGTGGCCATGGAACACAGATACAGAAGGTAAATGATGTGGAGGCACTTTACTGTACAAATCCTGACTGTGCCGCAAAGAAGATCAAATCCTTTGCACTTTTTGCAAGCAGGGATGCCATGAACATTGACGGACTGTCAGAAGCAACACTGGAGAAATTCATTGCAAGAGGCTTTATTCATGATTTCGGAGATATTTTTGAGATTGGAAAGCATCGTGATGAGATCGTGGAGATGGACGGATTCGGGGAGAAATCCTTTGAGAACCTGATGACCAGCCTTGATAAAGCTAAGGAGACTACTCTTGCGAAGGTGATCTACAGCCTTGGAATCGCCAATATCGGTCTTGCCAATGCAAAAGTGATCTGCAGACATTTTGATGATGATCTGGAGAAAATCCGTCATGCAGATAAAGAGGAGATCAGCTCTATTGATACCATCGGACCGGTAATTGCCGGAAGTCTGACTGATTATTTTTCAAACGAGGATAATAACAGAAAACTGGATCATCTGATGAGCCATCTGACTGTTAAGAAAGAAGAAAAGACAGGTGAGCAGATTTTCCGGAACATGAATTTCGTTATCACAGGAAGTGTGGAGCACTTTGCAAACAGAGCACAGGCAAAGGAATTTATTGAGTCTCTGGGAGGCAAGGTGACCGGATCAGTAACATCGAAGACGAACTACCTGATCAATAATGACACAACTTCCAATTCTTCAAAGAATAAAAAAGCCAAAGAACTGGGAATTCCGATCCTTTCTGAAGAAGATTTCCTGAAGATGGCACAACAATAAAATAATAAGAACAGGAGATAAGATAATGCCAATTAAAATACAGAGCGATCTGCCCGTAAAAGAGATTCTGGAAAAAGAAAATATTTTCGTGATGGATGAGTCACGTGCATCCCATCAGGATATCCGCCCCATTCAGATCCTCATTCTGAACCTGATGCCTCTGAAAGAGGAGACAGAGCTTCAGCTTCTGCGTTCCCTTTCCAACACACCGCTGCAGGTAGATGTCACCTTTATGGCAGTACAGAGCCATGAAGCGAAGAATACATCTGTGAGTCATCTGAATAAATTTTATCAGACATTTCCGGAACTGAAAAATAACAAATATGATGGAATGATTATCACAGGTGCTCCTGTAGAGCAGATGGAATTCGAAGAGGTAGACTACTGGAAGGAACTGGTAAAGATCATGGACTGGACAAACACCCATGTTACCTCCACCATTTATCTGTGCTGGGCTGCACAGGCAGGACTTTACCACCACTATGGACTGAAAAAACGCAAACTTGATAAGAAGATGTTCGGTCTTTTCTGGCATAAAGTGATGAACCGTAAGATTCCGCTGGTACGCGGATTCGACGATATGTTCCTTGCACCTCATTCCAGACATACGGAAGTTCCCATCGAGGATATCCATAACTGTAAAGAGCTGACAGTGCTTGCTGAATCCGATGAAGCAGGGCTTTTCCTTGCAATGGCAGACGGTGGCCGCAAGATCTTTGTAATGGGACATCCGGAATATGATCGTGTGACTCTTGACGGTGAGTACAAACGTGATGTCAGCAAAAACCTGCCCATCGAAATCCCGGAGAATTATTACAAAGACAACAACCCGGAAAACAGACCGCTCCTTATGTGGAGAGCACATGCGAACAACCTGTATACAAACTGGCTGAATTACTATGTCTACCAGTCAACTCCGTTCGACCTGTATGGAACACCGGATTTCAGCGAGATTTAAAAGGTTTGCGAGAAGTTCAATTTCACTATCTTACCGTATTTTTACGCATCTTTATGAAAAATGGTGTCAAAATGGTGTCAAAACTGTGAGAAAATGGTGTCAAAACTGAACAGTAACCGGATATCTATATTCGTTTTGTCAGAATCAAAAACAGGTTGCTGAACAGACATAACCTATATTATAATGTACATATAACCAAACTCACTTGGAGGTGATAATATGCCATTACTTGAAGAGGAATATAGAAAAGAAGAGAAGATTAATGGTGTAATCTATGATATGTCACCATCACCAAATTATCAGCATGGGCTTGTAGATGGTAATATTTATCGAATCATATCAACCGGTTTACAGGGAACACTGTGTTTAGCATTCATGGAGAATCTGGATTATAAATATCATGCACAGGAGAATAATGATTATGTGATACCAGATGTGATGATTATATGTGATCGTAAGCATTTGAAAGGTGGTTCCTATACTGGTACACCCAGATTTATTGTGGAAACTCTTAGCCCGGCAACAGCATTAAGAGATATGACTGTGAAGAAAGAAATTTACCAGGCAGCAGGTGTAGAAGAGTATTGGATCATCTCACCGAAAGAAAGAGCAGTACAGATTTATTATCTTGAGGATGGTAAATATGATTTGAAGTATAGCTATATCTTGCAGGATGATCCAGAAGAAGAACATTATAATGCAGATACAGTGGTGACACTGAAAGATTTTCCGAAAATCTCCATGACATTGGCAGAGATGTTTGAGAATGTAGAATAATATGAGCAGCATGAAAGCCCTCGGGAGTTAATCCTGGGGGGCTTTTGGTATAGCCAAATCCGTTGAAGTATGTTATTATATGCATCAGTTCTCAGAATCAGGAATATTCAGTTGAGATAAGAAAGGACACAACAATCATATGAACATAGGAAACAATATAGGAAATATCATGAAGATCACAGGCGCATGGAACACCTTTAAGAGCAATCATCCCAAGTTCCCGGCATTCTGTCAGGCAGTTTCACGCAAAGGACTTAAAGAAGGAAGCATTATTGAAATTGCGATCACCACTCCTGAGGGAGAGAAGATAGAGACAAACCTGAAAGTAAAGGACAGTGACCTGGAATTACTGAAACAGTTGTCTGACCTGAAAATGTGAAAAAGTTTACAAAAATTTTATTTGAATAACAGGTATAAATCTGCTATAGTATTCTATGTTGGTTAAGTTGATTATTATTCGTTCCCATATATAAGAATGATAGGTTCTCAAAAGAAAGAAGAGGAAGAAAATTGCGTAAAAAATCACATATTTTATTAGCAAGATACCTTGCGGATCAGATGCAGACCACAGCAAGCCTGCAGTCTCACAGAAAGGCTTTCTGTCTGGGCAGCATTCTGCCGGATATCAAACCGTCCTTTATCACCAGAAGACACGAGTTCTACGGAACATTTGAAGATGTCAAGAACCGGATGAAAGAACTGGCAGATATCAGACCGGATGAGAGTAACCAGAGAGTTTACTGGCGGCGGTTCGGCGAAGTGATCCACTATATGGCGGATTATTTTACCTTTCCTCATAACAAAACATATACAGGAAGCTTCAGCCAGCATAATCATTATGAGAAAGTACTTAAGAACAGACTGAAAGAATGTATACAGCAGGGAGAAGCACATGCATATCTGGAACCGGCCATCCGCTTCGCAGATTTCCCCACCCTGATCGATTATATCGAAGCTACTCATGAGAAATACCTCAACAAGCTCCGCAGCGTGGAAGAGGATATCCGCTTTATCCTGAATATGTGTTTTCAGGTAGTGCAGGGACTGATACAGATCTGCATTGGTAATAAGAACTTTGCAGGAGCCATTCAGGCAGCCTGACAGAGATACGCTAAGAATACAGGAAGGCTGTGTGGAAATCATATCCGCACAGCCTTCCTGCATTCTGAAATATATCTTTCTCACTGCTTGAGTCGGTTAAAATGTGACAAAAAAATGAATTTTGGTCAAATCTGGAATTTACCTGCCCTGAGCTGTTGATTTCAAAAAATGATTATGCTAGAATAAAACAGGTTAATATTTCGGGATAATTCACTTATGAAATAACATAATAATGTGAAAAGTAATTTAGACAGTATGCCCTTATAAACAGGGGGTAAGGACATGCTCACAGTAAGAAGGGAGCAATTTAGATATATGAAAAACAAGTATCTTACCAGATTCTTATGTCTGACATTGATGTCAGGAATGGCATTATCCGGTCCTGCGTCCGTACTTGCAGCAGAGGATACTGCTGCGTATACAGCAGACGGTTCTGATTTCAGCGATTCCGGTGATTTTGATTCAGGATCAGAGGATCCGGCGCCGGCAGATCCGACTCCTGCAGAGCCAACACCTGCGCCGGTAGATCCGACACCTGCAGAGCCAACACCTGCACCGGCAGATCCGACTCCGACACCAACAGATCCGACACCAACACCTGCGAATCCTACACCAACACCGTCTTCACAGATTACGAAGGCAGCCCAGGATGTGATCGACAGAATCAAAGAGTTGAACGCACAGACCATCACGCTGGAGAAGAAAGCCACTGTTCAGAGCATCCGCACTGCATATAATGCCCTGTCTGATACAGAGAAGGCACAGGTTTCTAATTATAATCTACTGGTTCAGGCAGAAGCGACTATTGCTCAGCTGGAAGCGCAGAAGAACAATGCGAATACGAATAATCCATTTACGAGTAATACCAGTGCTGCACAGACTGGAACTCCGGTATATTATGCGTCCAATATCCACGCAGGTAAGGATTTCTATCTGGACAGTCTGAAGAATAACTACAATCTGACCTTCTCAGATGATTTCGCTTCTGTTATGGATGAGATCGAGAAGGAATATAAAGAGAAGAACAAAGTAGCAGATGCCAGCGATGTAAACGGCAGCAAGACCACCACATCTGCAGACAGTCTTCTGGTAAGAAACTGGCAGGATATCCTTGCAGTCTATGTATATCAGCAGAGCCAGGACGGAAAAACAGAATTTACCCTGGATTCTTCCTGTAAGAAAGACCTTGCGAAAATCTTTGCAGAGATGAACCCGATCGTAAGGGACAAGCAGGATATCACTCACGTTACATACGCTAATCGTAAAATCAACTACTATATTAAGAAAAATAAAATCGCAAAGAAGGATCGTACGATCCTTAAGAAATATGTGGAAACAGACTGCAAACTCCTCTGCGCGGTAGTAACAGCTGCCAACGGTTTTGTCCGCGAGAGCGTAGGAGATGATATTTCCGAGGAAAGAGTAAATGTTATCTCCGCAGCCTATTCACTGGTTGGTAAAGTCGGTTACTTCTGGGGCGGCAAATCCACAGTGATCGGTGAAGATCCAGGCTGGGGAACCAGCGAGAAGGTATCAGCCGAGGGAAGCAAGAGCACCGGAACCATCCGCGCATACGGACTGGACTGCAGTGGTTTTGTCACCTGGGCAGTGATCAACGGATATCAGGATAAAGCAATGCAGGAAGCTGTAGGCGACGGAACTTCCGATCAGTGGGAGAAAGCAAACGTGGTAACTGAGGCAGATGCACAGCCCGGAGATCTGGTGTTCCAGAAAGGACCGGAAGCAGGAAGCGATAATCATGTAGGTATTCTCTGCGGTAAAACAGACGCAGGTGACTGGATCGCAGTACACTGCTCCTCCGGCAAGAATGGAGTAACAGTAGGCGAAGCATACAGTGCAAGCTTCCGTTACATCCGCCAGCCATCCTTCTACCCGACACAGGAACAGATTCAGGAAATGCAGAGCAGCAGTACGGTAAGCATAACAACAGGTGATGCAGCAGCTTCCACAGGAACAGATATCTTTTCTGCAAATGTGACAGTAAGCAATACTCTGCAGGATGCGATGAAGTCAAATACTTCCGACTCAACAGGATTCACAACATCGGAATCCACTGAGAAGACTTCCATCCTTCCGGATAAGATTGATCTGTCAAAAGAGAAAGTCGCTGTATTTAAGGCAAAATAAAATGGATAAAAGAAGGGAGAAAGTCATACAAAAAAGTCTGGCTTTCCCTTCTTTTTTCGTGTGTAAACTTTTTTATCTGTTAACTTAAACGATCAAGTAAAAACTGACGAATTTGCTTATTGGTCTGCGGAATATGCTTCAAAAACGAAAAAAATATTCGAAAATATGGAAACCCCTGAAGAGTACAAAAACCTGTGAGTAGATGGATATTTATATCATCAAAAGCATATTCGTTGAAGTAGGAATGGAACATAAAAGTTTATAATTTTTTATAAGTTTTCAGTAACGGTGTCATTAATCTATATGAAGGGATTTGAGAGAGATACGATCATGTATGAAAAAGGTCAGGAAGCTGAACGCAAAAATACAGAAAGGGAACGTCAGAGAGCGGATTTTGCTGAAAAAGAAAAAATAAAGGACCAAAAAGAGACAACAGAAGTACTTAAAAGAGTAGCTGAACTGGAGAAGATTTTGCAATGTAAAACTACGGAGGGCAAATAAGATTATCTTAAGATAGCCACAGACTGGCACCCATCCAGCCTGCGGCTTTTTCCCCCACTATTTTTGAGTTGACTTTTTGGCACATTGCGCATATACTAACAGTAGCTAAGGAATGTGGTGAGATTCCTTGAAGCAAAACAAAAGCCCTCAGAGTGCCAGCTCTGGGGGCTTTCTTGCTCGTTACGGTGAGCTATTCCGTTTAGACTGTTGCTGTCTA
>SKEE01000699.1_pt1 | contig 34686 bp, 28 predicted proteins | sample 4826661 | NCBI WGS metagenome assembly SKEE01 (sample SAMN11008817, study PRJNA524170) | human gut metagenome | biome: Human fecal sample; material: Feces; isolation source: fecal sample from pouch patient p20 | host: Homo sapiens | place: Israel: Tel-Aviv | collected 2016-11-14
CCTGGGGCGGATCCAACTCCGCGGGCGCAGCAGTCAAGGCAGGCGGATCGCTGGAAATGCCGTCTCCGGGCTTCACTTCCGTGCGTGAGCTGGAAGGCGCGGTCAAGGCGGGAACCCTGTCTGAAGCCGATATCAACGCGCGTGCCGCAGAAGTCGCAAAAATCGCGGCAGCGACCAAGCTGGTCGGTGTTGGACGTAACGATCTGCTCAAAGACGATATCGCAGCAGCGCATCACGACGTGGCACGCAAGGTGGCCGAAGGCTCCAGTGTGCTGTTGAAGAACGATAACGCGACCCTGCCATTCAAGGCCGGCACCCGCGTGGCGGTGATCGGCGATATGGCCGCAACCGCACGTTATCAGGGTTCCGGCTCCTCCAAGGTGAACGCCACCAAGGAAGAGAACATTCTTGAAGAGGTCAAGAACGCCGAAGGCCTCGTGCTTGCCGGCTATGAGCAGGGCTATGACCGCCAGGGCAAGGCTGACCGCGTGCTCGTGGAAGACGCAGTCGCGCTGGCTGGCAAGGAAAGCGTTGATGTGGTGCTTGCAGTCGTCGGTCTTGACGAACGCAGCGAATCCGAAGGCCTTGACCGTTCCACCATGGCGATTCCGCAGGTGCAGAACGATCTGGTCGAAGCGCTGAAGGGCGCGGGCAAGCCGATCGTGGTCGTGCTTGTCGCCGGCTCTCCGGTGGAACTGCCGTGGATTGATGATGTTGCCGCAGTACTTTACGTGGGCCTGTCCGGTCAGGCCGGCGCTTCCGCAACCGTACGTGCGCTGACCGGCGAAGTCAATCCGTCCGGCCACTTGGCTGAAACCTGGCCGGTGCGTTACGAGGATTGCCCGAGCTCCGGTTGGTATCCGGCAGTCGGCCGCGATGCGATCTACCGCGAAGGCCCGTTCGTTGGCTACCGTTATTACGAGACCGCCGGTGTGCCCGTGCGCTTCCCGTTCGGTTACGGCTTGAGCTACTCCACGTTCACCTACAGTGCCGCCACTGCTGGTGAGAACGGCATTGACGTGATGGTCAGCAACGATTCCGATGTTGCCGGTTCGACCGTTGTACAGCTGTATGTGCGCGGTCCGCAAGGTGGCGTACTGCGCCCCGATCGCGAACTCAAGGGCTTCGCCAAGGTTTCGCTTGCCGCACACGAAAGCAAGAGCGTGCACATCGATTTCGACCGTTACACCTTCCGTCACTTCGACGTTGCCAGCAACGAATGGAAGACGGAAACCGGCGAGTGGACGCTGATGGTGGGCGACAACGCCGAACACCTGCCGCTTACGATTCCGCACACCGTCGCAGGCGATGTCAATCCGGTTGCCGCGGATACTGCGCTCGGCCATTATCTCAGCGGCCACGTCAAGGAAGTGACCGACGCCGAAATGGCCGTGCTGTTCGGCCATGAGGTTGTGGCACCGGGCAAGCCGGTGACGTTCGGCGTGAACGATCCGATCATGTCGTGGGTGGATTCCAAGGGCTTCGTGGCGCGTACCGTCGCCAAGACGCTCACCAAGCAGGAGGCCAAGATTCGTCAGAAGACCGGCGCTCCGGACCTCAACACCCTGTTCATCCTGAACATGCCTCCGCGAGCCATGAGCAAGATGACCCAAGGCATGGTCGATTCCGCGATGGTCGACGCCATCGTCAAAATCGCCAACGGACACACCTTCCGCGGATTGGGCGGCGTCATCGCCGGCTTCTTCCGCAACCAATCCGCAAACAAGCGTACTGCAAAGGAGCTGAACAATGACTGATAACAATGCAACGCAGCCGGCTGAGAAGGTCGGTCCGATCCGCCAGTGGATCAAGGACCACCCGAACATCTGGGAGTTCATCCTGTTCAACGTGCTGTCGAACATCTCCACCATCACCCGTTTTGTGGTGACGTGGATCGGTACTGCCATCTTCATCAGCGGCATGGGCCTGACTCATCCGTTCCACTTCCTGATCTTCAACTACGACACCCAGGGAAACGGTCTGGGCGGCTTCCTCACCTTCCTGCTTGCCGAGGTGCTCGCCCAGGTGGTGAATTTCTTCGTGCAGATGAAGTGGGTGTTCAAGTCTGACTCCAGTTTCAAGGACGCCGCTTGGAAGTATGTGATTCTCGCCGTGATCATCGTGGTTGTGAACCTCGTGTTGCCGGGCTATGTGACCGGTCTGTGCCAGGGTTGGGGCATGGGCGCTGGCATCGCCGGCACCATCGCTTCCGTGGTCAACACTCTGCTCGCCGTGATTGTGAGCTACCCGCTGCTCAAGTTCTGGGTTATGCCGAAGAGCAAGGACTCCAAGGAGGCCACTAAGTAACCCTTCATAGCTGACTTCCCTTTCTTCCTCTCCTCAACCCGCCCGGTCTTCCTCCTTTTCCCGGGCGGGTTTTCTTATGACTTTTGCTGCTTTCTCGTGATTTCTCAATATCGAAAATGTAATCGTCAGCAGTGCTGTCGGCGTAAAATCGAAAGTGAGATTGGCGTAAAATCGAAAGTCAAGACAGCGTAAAATCGAAAATGTAATTGGCGTAAAATCGAAAGTGCGGAATAATGAGTGGTTTAAAAATGGCGGAATATCGTCCTCGCATTGCAGACCGGCGACTGGAAAAATTGCTGCGTGCTTTTGGTGCCGTTGAAATTGTAGGTCCAAAATGGTGTGGCAAAACGTGGACGGCTTTGGCGCATGCATCCAGTGTGGATCGTCTCGATGATCCCGCTACCTACGACGCCGCGTCTAACGATCCGAATTTGGTGCTCATGGGTGAGGAGCCGCATCTCGTGGACGAGTGGCAGGAAGTTCCGGCTGTGTGGGATGCTGCTCGCCGGCATGTTGACGATAACGCCAATCGTAAAGGGCAGCTAATCCTTACAGGTTCCAGCCAACCTAAGGAAACGGAGAAAATACATCATAGCGGAACCGGTCGCATTGCGAGACTTCATATGCGTCCGATGAGCTTGGCTGAATCCGGTGAATCAACAGGAAGCGTAAGCCTCGGCAAACTTTTTGAAGGCGAATTTGCACCTTCCAGAAACAAGACGGGCATTATGGATGTGGCTCGGTGGTGTTGCCGAGGTGGATGGCCGTCAAATCTTGATGTTGAAGACGAGTTCGCTTTGGAGACTCCGGCTGAATATGTACGAAGCATACTGGACGTCAATATCCCCAAGCTGGGTCTTAACCAGGAAATAATGCGGCCTCTCATGAAGGCACTTGCTATGAATGTGGCTCAGGCGCCTACCTACGAGACGCTGATGAAAGACATGTCATACGGTGATGAAGGCGTCAGCATCAGCGCTCCGACGCTGAAACGATATATGGATGAGCTGAAAAGTCTCTATCTGATTGACGATTTAGAAGGATGGGAACCTTCTCTTCGTGCAAAATCTCGAGTTCGCACGAAACCGAAACGTTATTTCGTGGATCCGTCGCTGCCGAGTGCGTTGCTGGGGGCGACTCCGGCGGTCCTTGCGCGTGACACGCAAACGCTGGGAGATTTGTTTGAAACATTGGTGATTCGTGATTTGCGCGTGTATCTCGAATCGATGGGTGGCGCGAATCGAATCGCATATTATCGGGATGAAAAAGGTCTTGAGGTTGATGTGATTCTTGAATTGGCGGATGGTCGCTGGGCTGCGGTGGAGATTAAGCTGAGCGACTTGAAAGTCACGGAGAAAAATGTGGACAAACTACATGCTTTCAAAGAAAAAGTATGCGGAAATCCTCTATCTCAAGTTCGTGAGCCTGAATTCATGGCGTTTATTGTCGGGCGTGGTGATATTGCATACCGTCGTGATGATGGCATTCTGGTGCTGCCGATCGCCACGCTCGGGGCGTAACAGACGAACGCTGCGGCAGGTGGGACAATTGGGGTTGGACTGAACGAAGGAGACGGTGTGCAAGGAGTGCGGCAGATGCGGGAATCGCGGGAATCGCAAAAAACACGAGAATCGCAGGAGTCGCAAAATCCTCACGGAACGCAGCCAAAGATTGGCAGAATTCCGGCGTTGATTGCGGCGGTGGTGATTGTGGGAGTGGCCATTGGTGCGGCCGCCGGTCTGCTGACGTTGATGCTGTACGGCATCGAGCATCTTACGCTCGGCTATGTTGAGAATTCGCAGGAATCCGGCCCGTTCAACGTTCCTGTGATTCGTCGACTGATTTCCGTGACCGCGGGTGCGGCCATTGCGGCCGTGATTTGGTGGCTGTTGCGTACGCGCAGCACGAAAGTGCCGTCCGTTAAAAAGGCGGTAAATGGCGATATTATGCCGATTTGGCAGACCGTCGTGCATGTGCTGCTGCAGATTTTCATTGTCGGTGCGGGCATGTCGATCGGTCGAGAAGTGGCGCCGCGCGAGTTGGGCGCGATGTTCGGTCAACGGTTCGCGCGTTGGGTGCATCTTGACGCAAAAGACACTCGCATGCTGGTGGCGATCACGGCTGCGGCCGGCCTTGCGGGCGTGTATAACGCGCCGCTTGCGGGCACGTTTTTCGCGGTCGAGATTCTGCTCACCGATATAACCCTCGAAACGGTGACGCTCGCATTCGCCTGTTCCGCGCTGGCTTCGTGGGTGGCGTCGCTGGTCAAGGGCACGCACACGTTCTATTTGATTGGTGAAACCGACGGTTTGTTTACCCCCGATTACATGGCGTTCGCACTGGTTGCCGGCATGATTCTCGGCGTTGCCGGCGCGCTGTTCCGTCGCGGCTCGCAGTGGGCTGAGAAATCCAAGCCGTCGGGCGTTGACATTCTGTGGATGCTGCCGCTCGTTGGCTTGCTGACCGGTGTGGTGGCGATTTGGGTGCCGCAGGTCATGGGTAACGGTCGTGCCACGGCACAGTTGAGTTTCTCGTCCGACGTTGATTTGGCTGTGCTGCCGATTTTGTTGGTTTCATTCCTGGCGAAGGCGATTGTTACGCTGTTGACGATCCGTTCCGGCGCTTCCGGTGGTGTGTTACAGCCGGGTATTGCGCTCGGTGCTTCGGGGGGTGCGTTGCTTGGCATTCTATGGATGCAGATATTCCACACGAACTCAATCGGCATGTATGCTCTGCTGGGTGCGTGCGCGCTGTTGGCTGCGTCCCAGCAGGCTCCGCTTATGGCGATTTGTTTGGTGATGGAACTTGCGGATGCTCCGATTAATCTGTTTGTGCCCATTGGCTTCGCGGTTGCGGTCAGTGCGTTCGTCGCAAGCTGTTTGGAACGCAAGTTTGATTAGTCGCTGTTCGTATTTCGGCAGTTTCGACGTCGCTTCGATCGCATTGTCGAGCGCGTTGCCGAACAGCGACGCGATATCCATCGACGACATGCCACTTAACAGCGATCCATCCGCGACCGCGGTGAACGTGATTCCGCGATCGGCGCAGGCGCGCTCTTTCGTGGTCAGAATAACGTCAAGTACCAGTTGGCAGCTTGCGGGATCGTCCTCGACCACACCGATTCGAATATTGCGCATTGCAACCGCCCTGTTCTGTCTTTCGCTTCGCACCATTGTCTTGCATGATGGTGATAAATGCGTGTATTTACTACGCCGTTAACCCCCCCTGTCAGCGGAGGCAAACAGCGCGACTCGCGACACGCATTGACAGTTTTAGCGTTGTATGTATCATGGAACGTGGCTCAACGAAGAGAACCTTCGCTAAACCAAAAAATAAATTAATGCTTTGAATTGTGGCTTTGTCGAAGTTGTAAGCCGCAAGGCGAGGCGCCGAAAGAAATCCCTTTACAACGGATCGTGAGGCACGTACCTGCCTCTGAAAGGATGACAAATCATGGCAGAAGTCGTATTCGACCATGTTACTCGTATCTACCCGGGCAACGATAAGCCGTCGGTGGATGATTTGAATATGGACATCAAGGACGGCGAGTTCCTGGTGCTGGTTGGCCCGTCTGGCTGCGGCAAGTCCACCACTCTGCGTATGCTCGCTGGCCTTGAAGAGGTCAACAAGGGCCGCATCCTCATCGGGGGCAAGGACGTCACCACGATGCAGCCGAAGGACCGCGACATCGCAATGGTGTTCCAGAACTACGCTCTGTACCCGCACATGACCGTGGCCGACAACATGGGCTTCGCCCTGAAGATCGCTGGCACCCCGAAGGAAGAGATTCGCAAGCGTGTCGAGAAGGCCGCTGAGATCCTCGACCTGACCGAGTACCTTGATCGTAAGCCGAAGGCTCTGTCCGGTGGCCAGCGTCAGCGCGTGGCCATGGGCCGTGCAATCGTCCGTGAGCCGAAGGTCTTCCTCATGGATGAGCCTCTGTCCAACCTCGATGCCAAGCTCCGCGTGCAGACCCGTACCCAGATCGCTGCTCTGCAGCGCCAGCTGGGTGTCACCACCCTGTACGTGACCCACGATCAGACCGAAGCTCTGACCATGGGCGACCGCATCGCCGTCATCAAGCTCGGCATCCTGCAGCAGGTCGGCGCCCCGACCGAGCTGTACGATCGTCCGGCCAACGTCTTCGTCGCTGGCTTCATCGGCTCCCCGTCGATGAACATCAACACCCACCCGGTGGTCAACGGCAAGGCAAAGATCGGCGAAGACACTGTGGATCTGCCGGCCGAGGCTGTCAACAAGCTCACCGCTGAAGACAACAACCAGATCGTCGTCGGCTTCCGTCCGGAAGACGCTTCCCTGGCTGCCCCGGATGACGCCAATGCCTTCTCCCTCAAGGTCATGAACGTTGAGGATCTGGGCTCCGACGGCTACATCTACGGCAACATCATCACCGATGGCTCCGCTGCTGAGGCATCCACCATGATGTCCGACCAGAACAAGCTCACCACGATCCGCGTGAACCCGCGTGCTCTCCCGAAGGTCGGCGATACCGTCAAGATCAAGATCGACCCGTCCAAGATGCATCTGTTCGCTCCGTCGACCGAGCTGCGTCTGAACTGAGCTGATACCGAGTAACCAACCGTTGGCTGTTTCTTCAAGGGAATATCCTTTGCGGAAATCGGCTGGCGGGTGGCTGAATAAAAACTTGGCGGAAGCGCGAACTTTCGTCAACCATTAAACGAGACGTACTCTTCCTCTCTTACCGTCTCGTTGGAGAAGCCCCGCGTTGGTGCGGGGCTTCTTTTGTTGTATCTGCAATAACGAGATTTGTTTTCCTGTAGTGAGATTCCGTTATTGAGATTGCAATGGTGGAATCTCAAATGAAATGCGATATTGGAATTTCAATGGTGATCATCGCATATCGATGGATGAAATATCGATGGATGAAATATCGGCAGGTGAAACGGATTCGTCCATACTTGCTTCTTCGGGTAGGTCAACAGGTAAATTGTTGATTTATGGAATCTCTTGAATTGCCACAGATGGATCCCCGTGTGCTGAAAGCAACTTCCGTGAAGGCCGGAGATCCGGCCGTATCATCTCCGGAGCCGCAGGCGTTGAAAATCACCGCCGCAAGCTCGAATCCGAAGATGTTCACCCTGCCGTGGGAAAAGCCGCTGGCTACTTGGCCGGAAGACCTGCTGGCCAATCTTCCGCGTGGTATTTCCAGGCACGTGGTGCGTTTCGTACACGTGGGTGACGAAGTGTACGCCATGAAGGAAATCACGCGCAATGTGGCGGAACGAGAATACGAGCTGCTGCGTCGCCTGCAGAAGCTGGAACTGCCGACCGTGCAGCCAATCGCCGTGGTCACGGGCCGTCATAGCCGTGAAGGCGAGCCGCTGGAAGCGATTCTCGTTACCAAGCATTTGAAGTTCTCGCTACCGTATCGTGCGCTGTTCGCGCGTAATCTGCGCCCTGATACCGCGGAACGACTGATCGACGCGCTGGCTGTGCTGATGGTGCGCTTGCATTTGGCCGGCTTCTATTGGGGCGATGTGTCGCTGTCGAACGTGTTGTTCCTGCGTGATGCCTACGCGTTCTCCGCATTTTTGGTTGATGCGGAAACCGGTGATCTGCAGATTAACCTGACGGAAGGCCAGCGCGAATACGATGTTGATTTGGCTCGTACGAATATCATTGGCGAATTGATGGATCTTTCGTCCGGCTCGCTGCTGCCGAGCGGTGTTGATGAGATTGAGATCGGCAACCGTTTGGTGGATCGTTATCATTCGCTGTGGAGTGCGCTGACTGATACCGACAAGTTCGGTCCGGATGAGATGTGGAAGATTGAGAAGCGCGTCAACAAGCTGAATGAGCTTGGTTTTGATGTGGATGAGCTGGAAATGAAGACCGCCGAAGATGGCAAGCGCGTGCTGGTGCGTCCGCGTGTGGTCGATGCCGGTTATGCGAATCGTAAGCTGCTGCGTTTGACTGGTCTTGATGTGCAGGAGAATCAGGCTCGTCGACTTCTCAACGATTTGGATGCCTACCGTGCTTCCACATGGCGTGATGGTGAGGATCTTGAGATTGTTGCCACCGATTGGATGCGTGAAGTGTTCGAACCGACCGTACGCATGATTCCGCGCGAATATCGTTCGCAGATCGAACCGGCGCAGTTCTTCCATGAGGTGCTTGACCACCGTTGGTTCTTGGCTGAGAGTGCTGGTCATGATGTGCCGATGGCCGAGGCTGTGCAAAGCTATGTGGATAAGGTGCTTCCGCAGTACAAGCTCACCACGAAGGATGTGGCCGCCCTGAACGCCGAAGCCGATTCCGGTGTGATCGACGACGAATACACCTATGACGATCCTGACGACGGCTACAACCCCGACGACGATCCCGACGCAGCCGTATGGGCACATTGATGGAAAAAGCTCCAGTGGAGCTTTTTCCATCAATGTGCCCTGAGACGAGGCGATAGCCGAGTCGAAGGCAATGCTGAGTCTGCGGTAAGCGCAGGATCAATCCAAGTACAGACTTGCATAACAAATGAGCGGATAATCCGTATGGACTATCCGCTCATAATCATTCCAGACGTGCTGCTTTGCCGTATTTGCTTCCGCAGTTTCGCTGTGCTTGCTGTTTTGCGCGTTATTACTTCGCGTTGGCGGCGGCACCGGCCTCACGACGGGCGCGTGCGACGGAATACAGTGTGATGCCTGCTGCGACGGAAGCGTTCAGTGATTCGACCATGTTCGACATTGGGATGCCGGCGATGGAATCGCATGTCTCGCGTACAAGACGGCTCAGGCCGTTGCCTTCGGAACCGAGCACCACAACCAGCGGATCGGTTTCGAAACCGGTTTCGCCAACGAGGGCGTCACCGCCACCATCGAGGCCGACGCTGTAGTAGCCGCGTTCCTTCAGGCTTTCAATGGCTTTGGTGAGGTTCACCACGCGGGCGACCGGCATGTGTGCGGCAGCTCCTGCGGACACCTTCCATGCGGCTGCGGTGACTGAAGCGGAGCGACGTTCCGGCAGAATCACACCGTTAGCGCCGAATGCGGCTGCGGAACGGATGACCGCGCCCAGGTTCTGCGGATCGGTAACGCCGTCAAGCGCGATGAACAGCGGACGTGCCGCAATGCGTGCGCTTGTGGAGTTGGCCGCTTCCATGGCGCGGGACTTCTTGTCAGCGCGTTCCACCAGCTCGGCGAGCGAGGAATACTGGAACGGCTGTGCCTTCATCACCACGCCCTGATGGTTGGAGGAGCGTGCGATACGATCCATTTCCAAACGGTCGGCTTCCATGAGGTTCAGTCCATGAATGCCGGCGAGGCGAATGATTTCGCGCGTGCGGTCATCATGTTCGATGCGCGCGGCCACATACAGCGTGCTCGCAGGCACACCGCAGCGCAGCGCCTCGAGCACGGCATTGCGGCCGATGACGAGATCATCGGATTCCGAGCTGAACTTTGCCGCGCGACGGCGCGCTGCCAGCCGCGGATCAGCCATCTTACGGCGATTCGTGGCCTGCTTTTCCTTGTAAGCCTTGTGATACACGCGGTCTTCGGCCTTGGGAGTCGGTCCTTTGCCCCTCAGCGAGTTACGATGCTTTCCACCCGACCCCTTGGTCGGTCCTTTTTTCATTGCCATAGTTGTCCATTCTCCCAGCACCCCGGGAAAACGGCCGCTTCGCTCCTAACCGATATGATGGATGGAATGGAGAAAAGAAGAGAGATTTTTGGTTTGCCCGTCATGTTCTGGGGTTTGTGGGCCACGTTGCTCATCCTGTGGATGGGCCGTTTCGTCACATCGTTCCTTTCCATGTATCTTGTTTCCGACATGCATGTGAGCGCGGGCGTGGCCGGCACCATCGTTTCCATGTACGGTTTCGGTGGCATTTTCGGCTGCCTGTACGGTGGCGCGTTGTCTGACCGATTCGGGCGGCCTGCGATGATTGTCATCGGCAACTTGGGTTCCGCTGCGATGCTGGTTTTGCTGGCTTTTATCGGCGATCCTTGGATTATGGCGATTGCGTTGCTGATATACGGTGTGATTTCCTCCATGCCGACGCCCGCGGTCGCGGCGTACGTTTCCGACGTTGTCCCGTTCCGTAAGCAGAAGCGCGCGTATTCGTTGCAGACGTGGGCTGTGAATTTCGGTTTTGCGATCGGGCCGATCATCGCCAACCAGCTTGTCAAGATTTCCTATTCGCTGATGTTCTATGTGGAAGCGGCGGTGCTGGTGTTCGCCACGTTGCTGATGATGGTGTTCTTCAAGGAAGCCGGATTGGGTGTGCGCGTTGCCGGACGGTTTGTGAAACGCGTCGTGAAACAACCTATGGAACGTTCTGAAACTTCACAAACTACCCAATCGCAGCAATTCTCCATATGGCGTAGCTATCGTCGCGCGTGCGCCGACAAAGCGCTCATGTCGATGGTGGTGTTGATGTTCCTGTACACGCTGGCGTATTACCAGATCGTCAGCGGCCTGCCGATCTCCATGACGCAGATTGGGCTCGGCACGGACGAATATTCCAGCCTGCTGACCATCAACGGTGGCATTCTGTGCTTGCTGCAGATTCCAGCGATCGCGTTGTTTCAGCGGATGAGCAACACCCGTGTGCTGGTGCTTGGCATGTCCAGCACGGCGGTTGGTTACGCGTTCCAAATCGGCGCCAATTCGTGGGTGACATTTGCAATTGCGACCGTGTTGTGGACGCTCGGCGAGCTTGGCACGTTCCCGATTGCCGCCACGACGGTGGCGAACATCGCTCCAAAGGATGTGCGCGGCACGTATCAGGGCCTGTACAACCTGGTGTGGTCGCTGTCCAATGCGTTCTCGCCGCTTGTCGGAGGTTGGATTCTGAACGCGTTCGGCAGCCATGTGCTGTGGACCTGCTGCACGGTGATGTTCGTGATTGTGGCGATTGGTTTCTATGTGACACGCGGTCCCCGTGAATGTGCCGCAGCCCGTAATCTCGCTGCTGAGGAGGTGTAGCCGGCGTACGTGAAAAGCGGGAGGCCGCGATTCCGTTTGGAACCGCGGCCTCCCGCTATGTGATTTAAGGATTGGAAAGAAGAGGAGCGGGGTGCTGCCGCGCCTGCGCCTTGCCTCCTGTCTAGGAAGCGGTCTTACTTGTTGAGGACCTTCTTGAAGAGGTCAGCGGAAGCCTTGGCGAGGGCGAACTGGCCGAAACCCGGATCGATGGAGGCGAGGTTGGCGTTGATGATCTGATCGAAAGTGTTGTTCTTCATGATGTTTCCTTTCACTTGGCTTGGCGGCGCGTCTTTTCTTCTTGTCATTCCTCTGGCCGCTGCCGTAAGTCTGTATTGTGTTTGTCTTTTTCTTCGTTCTTCTGTTGTGCCTTCATTCTAAGCCGGGCAAACCATCAATGTCATGCGACGATCGTCACTTCTTTTGTAAAATCATCGGCTAATCTTGAAGAAAAGTAACATTCGTCGAAAATTGGCGGACGTATCTTATAGTCCATATTCTTTGCGTCTCTTGTCGGCTTTGATGTAAGCGTCACTGTCGGAACGAATGCCAACGACGATGATGGTCATGATTCCATCTCGCAGTAACGGTTTGTAAACAACTCGAATGCCGATATCCCTGAATTTGATTTTGCAAAACCCGGAAAGTTTCGTTCGTTCGGCATTTCGTAACGGTTTGCCATACCCGCCTTGCGAGGTGGGCAGTGGGTTTGTGCGAACTTTCTCGATTCCCTTGAGTACTTGGATTTGCTCGGCTTTGCCGAGTTTGCGCATGTCTTTCTTGGCTTCGTCAAGCCATTCAACTTGCCAGTTCATGCAAGTTCCGGCTCAGGTGCCTCGGCGAGGTCGCTTGGGGAAATGCCGAGATCGAACATGACCTCTTCGTTGCTGATAGCTGTGCCAGTGCGGTTGGCGAGTCTTTTTTCGGCAAGAAGCAAGTCTTCGTTGTCTTCGATTCGTTCCATGAGAGCTCGATAGTTTTCGATATTCATGAGAACGTAGGACGGCTTGTTTCGTTTGATCAAAATGACTGGATCATGGTCGGCCCGCTGCAACAATGCGGAAGTACGACCATTGCTGAGATCGCTGATTGGAGCAAGGTCATCGAGTATGTCAAGTGCGCTTGCCATGATAAACCTTTCTTAAAACTAAATTTTATACCCAATTATATACCAGTATTAATACCAAGATTCATGGTTGTGCGACTTTGAATCTTGGCATAAAAAGCGATTTTGCTATGAAAAGGGCACCTTGCGGATGCTCGGTGCCCTTGGGAAAACAATAATCAGACTTTACGGCCTGCGCCGTGAAAATTACTTGCGATTGGGTTTGCCGAACGTGAATGCGCGCACGATTGCGACGATGCCGATCGCCACAAGCGCGCATCCGCCGAACAGAATCAGCCAGGTTGTGGAGCTGATGGGGGAGAACAGCACGATGAAGCCGGCGATAATCGACAGCAGCGCGTAAATCACGGCCCATGCGGAGCTTGGCATGCGCCATGATTCCACGAGCGCCATCACGCCTTCCAGCATCCAGCCGAGGCCGACCACCATGGTGATGAGCACAGCGAGCGTGGCTCCGGAAAGCGCCGCGTTCTTCAACGTGACCACACCGCCGACGGACAGCATCAGGCCGATCAGAATGTCAAGCACGCGCCATCCGCCCGGAAGCCCGAGTTCCACGATTGCGGTCACAATGCGAACCACGCCGGAAACTACGAAGTATGCGCCGAGGGCGATCGCGGCGACTTTCAGTGTGGCACCAGGCCAGATTAGCAGTGCTAGGCCGAGGATGATGGCGGCGATGCCAAGTATTGCATAGGTGCCGCGGATCGCGTTCTTCGCCTTCTTCGGCAGCCATTCCTCCGCAAGTTTGAACGGGCTGATCGGCTGCCAATTGTCGTTGCCGGTTCCTGGTTGGCTGTTCTGCTGTCCGTACGGTTGGCCGGTGGTGTAGCTTGCGTAGAAGAAGCCGTTCTGGTTCGGGTTTTGGTTGGCGTTGGGATCGCCGAAGTAGCGTGGGATCTGCGGTTCGCTCTGATACGGATTACCCGAATTGTTGGGATTGCCGCCCTGCTGCTGGGATTGCGATTGCTGATTTGGCGCGTATGCCCCGTATTCCGGCTGACCTTGCGGTTGCTGTCCGTTGCTGCCGTTCTGATTCGGATTGTTTGTGTTCGGATCGTTCGCATATGGGTTGTTCATTGCGTCGCTCATGACGGCCCCTTTCCTTGAAGAGCTTGCTTCGTGACGTTCGGATGTGCATGAATGTGTTCGCCTGCACTCAAACGTTTCGGAAGCCCTACCCCTCATTCTAGGCAATCTGTCTAATTTAAGCCATCAACAAAATCTTCCTCATCGTCCATTTTGCAGGGTTGTACCTCACGATTTCATTTTCATCAAGAAAAAACGAATCGTGAAGTTAAATTTGTCGAATCATGCGACGAAAACATCAAATTGTGCGGTGATTTGTCTTACTTCTTGAATTGCTTTTCTACTATGGGGGCTGGTTATTTTGCAGTTGCTTGATTGCAGAAGCATCTTCGGAAACTTGCGGAGACGAAACCGAAACGGTCGGTGTGTAGATTCTTTTGCGGACGGGAGTTGCGCAAGGCGAAGCTTTGTACGTATACAGTGCTGCGCGATGACGTGCTTTGAAGTCGGCAGGGGAGAACGTTTTGTTGTTGGCGATCAGCGGCTGATACGTACCTGTAGCGAACGGCAGTTTAGGGTGCTTGACATATGAAGGTGCAGAGGCGTGAACAGCGGAATGTACGTATCGCATTGTCGCTTCCGTTGAGGCACAACCCCTGAAAATGGGAATTACGGGCACGCCGAATCGTCACCTATACTAGTGCGCTCGTTTGGACGATTGAATGTCCTATAAGCAACTGGAAGGTGTCTGGACGGTGAACGTGTCAGTCTTCGATGTCGTTGACGTAGGGATGCAGCTTGGCGAGGAGTGCTTCGGAGTCAATCGTGGCGGATTCGTAGAGCAAAAGCATCGATGCCGTCGTACTCGTGCCGATGGATTGGAACCGGACGCTTGGACTGGGAACGAAGGCGCCGTCCGAACTGAGTAATATGTGATTCCTGCTACTTGTACAAGGATCAGCCATCCTCTTCGTCGGTTGAATCTAAATAGACAAAAGGTCATTGTAGGGTGGTTGTGAGTGAATACGGCTATTGCTCTTACATAGCAAATCGCAAAGGAGCATACGGATGGGTATCAAAGATGTTGCCGCGAGGGCTGGCGTGTCCATTAGTACAGTGTCGTACGTGATGAGCGGTAAGCGAACCATCAGCAAGGAGACTCGCGATAAGGTTATGCAGGCCGCTGCGGACTTGGGGTATCGGTCCAAGTCGCAGAAGACTCGGGGTGCTGACGACAGACGTCTCAATGATACGGCGGTGGGAGATAGGTCAACTGGTACTGCAGCTGATGGGAGCAGAACCGGGTGGCGAACTCGTCCACGAACCAAAGTGTTGGCGGTAAGCTCGCCTGTTCATTCGTACACCAATTATTCGAATTATGCGCAGTTCTTCTTTGGATTGGCCACCAGCGCCAGGCAGCATGGATATGATCTGATGTTGCTTATGCATGAGTCTGGTGGTGCCGAAATGCGCCGCGTAGCCAATAACAATATGGCCGATGGCATTCTGTTGTTGGATGTACTGATGGACGACTTGCGCGCCGAAGTTGCTAAATCTATCGACCTGCCGGTTGTCTCAGTTGGTTACCCTGAAAATTGCGGCAGCGTCTACTGCGTTGATTTTGATTTTGCTCGTATGGCTCGTGAGGTAGTCGAGCGCGCCTATGAACTTGGTCATCGCCATCTGCTGTTTGTGGGCGCCAACGCATCTGCGTACCGTGCCGGCTCGAACTTCCTCGTCCGATTCCGCGATGCATTGTTGGAGCGTGCGAAGGTGTTGGGAATGTCAGTCGTGTCCAAATACGCCGCCATCGGCGATCTTCATGAGGCGGGACGTATACTTGATGACTCCTTCGCGGAGGATCCCAAGATTTCATTCATTGTTGGTCAGACCAGTGCGGCGCAGATTGGTAATATGCAGACAGTGCTTCGTCACATGGGCAAGAGCATTCCAGCTGATATTTCGATGCTTGCTGCCGGAACATGCGGTGGCGTGATGCAGTTGCCGCAACCAGTTGACGAGATTCCGTTGTCGCCGGCAAGCGTCTGTTTGAGGGCGATTGATCTTATGCTGGAAGTAATCGAAGGTGAGCGCAACGGTTCCGGTTATGTCGAGTTGCTGCCTTATGAATACCAGGCGAGAGGGACGGTGACCTCCAGCGTGCGCGGGAACGTAGCGGCGTTTCGCTAATCGAAATTTCGATAGTTGTGTCGAACACTTTTGCCGAAATTAGTTCATTCGTTTAACTTCAATAATGAAGCCGATGGAGGCTGGAAGGTTCCGGGACTTATCCTGGAAATCTTACTTTAGTAATGGCGCTGAAAAAGGAGAAAACGATGAAGTGGTCCCGTAAGATCATGGCAGCCGTTCTGGCTGTAGCAAGCTTGATGGGTATGACATCCCTCTCTGGTTGCGGAAGCAGCAACAATGCTCAGGAGGAAAATCCTAAATCCATCAAGATCTGGCACTACGAGGAAGACAATGGTGCTATGGGCAAGGCATGGAAGAAGGCCATGGATATCTTCGAGAAAGAGACTGGTGTCAAAGTCGAATTTGAGAAGAAATCCTTCGAGCAGATCCGCCAAACCGCCAGCCAAGTGCTCAATTCTGATGACGCTCCGGACGTCATGGAATACAACAAGGGCAACGCCACCGCAGGTCTGCTGGCCAGTCAGGGACTGCTGAGTAACCTCAACGATTACGTCAAGCAGTACAAGTGGGACAAGAAGATTTCTGGTTCTTTGGCCGACACCGGCAAATACAATGACAAGGGCGTGATGGGCTCCGGTGACTGGTACGGCATCACGAACTACGGTGAAGACGTCGTGATGTACTACAACAAGGACATGTTCGACAAGTACGGTATTGAGATTCCAACCACTATGGATGAGCTTGAGACTGCGATGCAGAAGTTCAAGGACAATGGCATCACTCCGCTCTCCGAAGGCGTGGCCGAATACCCACTGCAGCACCTGTGGTGGCAGCTGGTCCTGCAAAAGGCCGACAGCAAGTTCCTGAAGGCCTACGAGATGTACGACGGTGACGTCGATTGGCAGGGCAAGGCCACCACCTACGCAACCAACACCATCAAGAAGTGGGTCGATGAGGGGTACATCTCCAAGGACTGCACCGGCACCAAGGCCGAAGACGCCGGACAGAACTTCATCAAGGGCACCTACCCGATGTTCTTCTCCGGCACATGGTGGTACGGCCGCTTCCAGAGCGATATCGCCAAGAACTTCAACTGGACCATCGGTACCTTCCCAGAATCCAAGAAGATTCCCGGTTCCTCTGGCAACATCTGGGTGATTCCGGAGAACTCCAAGAAGAAGGATCTCGCCGCCAAGTTCATCAACATCACGCTGAGCGAGGAAGTACAGGACCTGATGGGCAACAATGGCGGTCTGCCGATCGCGGCGAACGCCGACAAGATCACTGATCCGTCCAACAAGGAGCTCGTCGAATCCTTTAGCAAGGTGGTGAAGGAAGACGGCCTCGGCTTCTACCCGGATTGGCCGACCTCCACTTTCTATGACGAGCTCAACTCATCGCTGCAGGAGCTCGTCAACGGCACCTCCGATACCAAGACGGTACTCAATCAGATGAAGGACAACTACGACAAGGGCGTCGAAGCCGCTGGCGTCAAGAACTGAGCGCCTGAGCCATAACTGAAAATAATTGAACCCAGGTGTGCGGGGTTCTCCCCGCACACTTTTCCTCTCATGTCAGACTTTTCCGGGCCATGGCAACGCTGTCAGGCCCCATGCATCTGCAATCGAAGATTATTGCCGACCGGATGCCATATGTACGTTGAACTTGGAAAGTGACCTGCTATGACTACGACAAAGAACAAGAACCACTCGGTCGTTCCGATGGATGCCCATGAAAAGGGGATGTCTCGAATCCCCGGCAGCCCGTCCAACAGGTTCTGGCTATATTTGATCCCAGGCTTCCTGATGTTGCTGTGGATTATCATCATCCCTGCCGTGTGGAATGTGTATCTGAGTTTCACCAACTACCGTGGTATCAAACCGCCGGTTTGGTGCGGATTGTCAAATTGGACCAAGCTCATGCATGACACCACATTCTGGATCTCGTTCCGCAACTCGATCTGGATGATCATTGCTATGGTGGTCATCCCCATCCTGCTTGGTCTGATTCTTTCCTCTCTTGTGTTTGACGTAGTACAGAAGAAGTTTGGTGCAAAAACCGCCTCAACCATGCGGGCCATCTACTACTTCCCGCAGCTGCTGCCGATTTCCGTCGCGGCTCTGGTCATGGGCTGGATATTCCGACCGGAAAACGGCGCGTTGAACGCGCTGCTCAAGGCGGTCGGTCTAGGCTCGCTGCAGCATGATTGGCTCGGCAAGCCAGACACCTCACTGATCTTCCTGATGCTCATCATGATTTGGATTCAGGTCGGCTACCCTCTGGTCATCTTCATGTCCGGGCTGCAGCGCGTCGATCCGGAACTGTATGAGGCAGCCAGCCTCGACGGCGCTAACTGGTGGCAACGGTTCCGCGCCATCACACTGCCGTCCATCAAGCCCGAGATATTCGTGGTGGCGCTCACCTGCACCATCGCGGCTCTCAAGGTGTTCGGTCCGGTCTACATGCTGACCAAGGGCGGTCCGGGAACCAGCACCATAGTACCGTCGTACTATTCGTACACGCAGTTCTTCCAATCCCAACAGGTCGGCTACGGTGCCGCCATCTCCACGGCATTGACCGTGGTGGTCGTCGTGGTGTCGATTATCTTCACCAACGTGCAGGAGAAGGTCGCGAAAGAAGACGAGGAGTGATCTGAAATGACAAGCGTAACAATGGCAAAAGTATGTGCCCCGAAAGCCAAGAAGAACCGCACTGCCGGCGACTGGTTCATCCTTGCTCTGCTGATCGTGGGCGGGCTGGTGATGCTCTTCCCGTTCATCGTCCTGCTGCTCAACGCATTCAAAACAACCACCGATTACAATGCGGCAGGCCCATTGTCGTGGCCAAAGGAGTTCAGTCTTGACGGTCTGATGAAGTTCTGGAACCGTGTCAACTACCCGGAAAAGCTGTGGAACAGCATTTGGACATCGGGACTGGTCGCCATCCTCGCGGTGATTCTGTCGATGTTCAACGCATTCGCACTCGGCATCGGCCGCGTCAAAGGGCGCCGATGGATTATTTTGCTCATCATGCTTGCCAACATGATGCCCCAAGAAGCCTTGCTGTACCCGCTGTACATCATGTTCAAGAACATAGGTCTATACAACTCCCAATGGGCGATTGTCATCATCTTCACCGTGATTCAGAGCGCTTTCGGCACCTACTTGCTTTCCTCGGTATATGGCACCTTCCCAAAGGCGATTCTAGAAGCGGCGACCATTGATGGTGCAAACCGTTGGACCATCTTCCGCAAGATCGTGTTCCCGATTTCCAAGCCGACACTGAGCGTCATGCTCGTATTCTTCTTCATCTGGACTTGGAACGAATACATGATTCCGATGGCCTTCCTGATCGACAACTCTACGCAGACCATCCCAATTGCGGTCAGCTCTCTGTCCGGAGACCGCCTGATGGACGTGACCACAACCGCCGCGGCCTCGCTGATCAGCATCGTTCCAACCCTCATCTTCTACCTGATCTTCCAACGTACGCTGTCCCGTGGTATCACCACAGGCGCGGTCAAGTAGCGGATTGCCATACAGTCACGGCCGGTTCCCTTCCCCGGCCGTGACATTAAATCTGTGGCTGTCTCCGCTGTGATCTCCTTCATACGGAGAACAGCCATTTGTATCTGTATACATCTGTATGCAAGTCGTTTTCAGACAAATCATCACAATAATTCAGGAGCAACAATGAAGTTCACCAATGGTTACTGGCTTACCCGACCGGGCGTGGAAGCCCTGTACGCGAGTGACGTCTATGAGGTTGGCATCGGAAAGGACGGCGAAAGCCTGAATGTGCTCGCACCGGTAGCGCCGGTTCGTGAACGTGCGAACACGCTGAATCTGCCGGCATTCGAGGTCAACATCACCAGCCCGGCTGAAGGCGTGATCCGTGTGACTGCCGACCACTGGCAGGGCGCGACGGAATATCCGGGATTCCCATTGAACGCTGACGGGCCTGGCGACCGCGACTACATCGCCGCAGTTCAGGATGGCAACGGTGACGGCGAGGTCGGTCAGATTGGCGCCTCGGCAACGCTGACATCCGGTGGGCTGAGTATAAAAGTAGTCAAAGGCTCGCCTTGGAATATGACATTCACCGGTGAGGACGGCAAAGTGCTGACACAGTCTGTCGGTAAGTCCCTCGCCCGATTCAAGCTTGAGCCGCGTGCGGCCGTCACCGCGCAGCCTGTAGGCGAATTCGGTGTGAGTATGGACGGTTCCGCATACGACGAATCCGACGTATTCACCGGTATCCAGCTGCATCTGGGAGTGGGGGAGAACGTATACGGTTTCGGTGAGCGTTTTGGCTCGTACATCAAGAACGGTCAGACCATCGATATCTGGAACGAGGATGGGGGTACCTCCTCCGAGCAGGGGTACAAGGACATCCCGTTCTACATGACTTCCAACGGTTACGGTGTGCTGGTCAACAATCGTGGGCACGTGTCGTTCGAAGTCGGTTCCGAAAACACTGAGGCTGTGCAGTTCTCCGTGCCTGGGGAGAGTGTCGATTTCTGCGTGATTTATGGGCCGACTCCGAAGCAGATTCTTGACCGCTATACCAAGCTGGTCGGCCGCCCGGCCAACGTGCCGGCGTGGAGCTACGGCTTATGGCTCACCACTTCGTTCACCACCAAGTATGACGAGAAGACTGTCAACTCCTTCATCGACGGTATGGCCGAACGCGGCATTCCGCTAAGCGCCTTCCACTACGACTGCTATTGGATGCGTGAATTCCATTGGACTGACTTCGAATGGGATAAGCGCTTCTTCGGCGACATCGAATCTACACTCAAACGCCTGCATAAGGACAAGGGCCTGCATATCTGTGCCTGGATCAACCCGTACATCGGTCAGCGTGGTTCCATGTTCAAGGAAGGCAAAGAAAAGGGGTATTTGGTCAAAAAAGTCAATGGCGAGATTTGGCAGACCGATTTCTGGCAGGCTGGAATGGCGTTGGTGGACTTTACCAATCCGGATGCCCGTGAATGGTTCAAGGATAAGGTCAAGCACCTGCTGAACCAAGGTGTGGACGCCATTAAAACCGATTTCGGTGAGCGTATTCCACGCGATGTGGTCTGGTACGACGGCTCACCGAAGCTTTCCATGCACAACTGGTACACCCAGCTGTACAATCAGGCGGTGTTTGAGGCTATCGAGGAGACTTACGGCAAAGGCAAGGCGTGCCTGTTCGCACGTTCCGCCACGGTCGGTGGTCAGCAGGAGCCGGTGCATTGGGGTGGTGATTGCGAATCCACATTCAATGGCATGGCGCAGACCTTGCGTGCAGGTCTATCCCTCACCAGTTCGGGCTTTGGATTCTGGAGCCATGATATCGGTGGTTTTGAGGGCGCATACCCTGATCCGGCCGTGTACAAGCGTTGGATCGCTTTCGGCTTACTTAGTTCGCATTCCCGCATGCACGGGTCCTCTGTGTATCGTGTGCCATGGTTGTTCGATGAAGCGGACGAAAAGAACGGCGTGGTCAACGCACCGGGCCAGACTGCTGTGGATGTGGCGCGTACCTTCACCAAGCTTAAATTGAGTCTGATGCCGTACCTGTATCAGGTAGGTCTGCAACCGCATCTGTACGGTACTCCGGTAATGCGTTCGATGTTTGTCGAATTTCCTGACGATCTCACCTGCCGAACACTCGACCGCCAATACATGTTTGGCCCAAATTTGCTGGTGGCTCCGGTATTCACCTATTCCGGAGATGTAGAGTACTATCTACCGTCCGGCACTTGGACTAATTGGTTCACCGGTGAGAAGGTAACAACCGAACACGGTACATGGCGCAACGAGCGCCACGGTTTCGATACCATTCCGCTGTGGGTGCGTGACGGCAGCGTGTTGGTCACCAAGCCAGATGCCGAGACTCCGGATTACGAGTACGGCAAGGACGCGTTGATCTCAGTATTTCTCGATCATGACGATCGGGCGGAGGCCGTAGTAACAGAAACGGATGGTTCTTCCGTGACATTTACTGCGTGCAGAACACCTATTGGGACAGAAATCGTCAGTTCCGACGGGCGTGCGTTTACTGCACGACTTGGGTTCGGCAAAATAGTTGCTGCACAGAATGGCAAGGTGGTGCTGTGACAATCGATTCAGCAAGAATTCGGAATTCAGCGTGAACCCTACACATGGGTCAATATATGTGTAGCACTCGTGCATAATAAAAACTGCGGTGAGGTTGGCTCGGCTATAAACTCGAATTAACCTCACCGCTTTAATGTTACGGCAACATGAAGCTAAAACTTATTGCGAAGGAGCGTCGATGAACTACCGGTTTCCTGAAGGATTCACTTGGGGTACGGCAACCGCTTCATATCAGGTGGAAGGGGCCATTCATGAAGGAGGCCGCACGCCGTCCATCTGGGATACGTTTTGCGCCCGGTCTGACACTATATTCGATGGGTCTTCCGGTGAAAACGCATGTGATCAGTACCATCGCTATCCACAAGACATCAGTTTGATGAAAGAACTAGGCATTGGCGCGTACCGCATGTCGATCGCGTGGCCGCGTATCCAACCCGCTCCAGACGGAACCGCTAACGCCGAGGGTCTGGATCATTATCGTCGCGTGCTAGATATGCTGCGGGATAACGGCATCAGGCCCGTTGTCACGCTATACCATTGGGATCTTCCGCAGTACCTGCAGGACCTTGGGGGGTGGCCTCGGCGCGATACAGCGCTGCGATTCGCGGAATACGCGGCCTGTCTCGCCAAGGCTTTCGGAGACCGAGTGGATACATGGACCACGTTGAACGAACCATGGTGCGCGGCATATCTTGGCTATGGTTGTGGCGATCATGCCCCGGGAATCAAGGATCATGCACAGGCATTGGCCGCGGTGCATCACCTCAATCTGGCGCATGGGCTGGGCGTGCGGGCGATCCGCGCGGAACTAGGCGATAAAGCGCGCTGTTCAGTGACGTTGAACCTGTCGGTCACCCGCGCCGCGACGGATTCCAAGGAGGACGTTATGGCCAAGAAACGTGCTGACCTATTCAATAATGAAGTGTTTCTCGGTCCCATGCTTGAAGGCGGATATGATTCTGAACTCCTTACGGCGACGGCGCGGGTCACCGATTGGAATTTTGTGCATGACGGTGATCTTGAGTCCATCCGGCAGCCGATTGACGTGCTTGGCGTGAATTATTATTCCACCAATACCGTGCGGTACCGTGCCGATGCCACCAGTGTTACATCCGATGAAACCGCACCTGCGGCAACGACTCCAGCTGGTCTTGATGTCCATCACAATCCCATTCCAGCGCAGGAGCACGTGGAGACGCTGCCGCCTGAGGGCGAGTTGACAGCCATGGGTTGGAATCAAGATCCTCAGGGACTTACGGATATCCTCTTGGAGCTTACGCGACGATATCCTGGACTGGAACTTATGGTCACCGAGAACGGTTCTGCCTGGGATGATGAGGTTTCGAAGGATGATTCGGTTGCCGGAGTTCCAGGTCCGATGGTGGCGGATGATGTCGCATCCTGGTCTGTGGTACCGGGGAGGATCGTGCATGATCCGAAGCGTGTGGCGTATCTTGACGCTCATATACGCGCTGTGGCCCGTGCCATTGATGCTGGAGCCAAAGTGACGGGCTACTATGCCTGGTCGTTGCTTGACAACTTCGAATGGGCCCTTGGCTATACCAAACGCTTCGGCATCGTACGTGTCGACTATGGTACGCAGGAACGCATCTGGAAGGATTCAGGATTGCGTTATCGCGATATCGCTCATACCAACGTCATTTAAGCTTACTGTTACTGTGGTATGAACTGATTTTTGTTCCGCATTTCCCCTAACTCGATGGGAGATGATGGAACCATGGCAAAAGGCACGAGGCGCCGGCCCACGACATCCTTCTGGTCCACTCGGATTTCTGCATGGCCGTGTACGGGTACCGCAAGACGCATGCCCGGTCGTCGGCGCGGGGCTGGGATCCGGCCGAGATCGGCCGCGACCAGGTGATGAACGTCACGCGGGAATCGGGAATCCGCGGCGTGCGCCGCGGCAGGACGCCCGTCACCGCCAAACCGGCGAAGGGCACGGGCGGCAGGCCCGACCTCGTGGAACGCGGGTTCGAGGCGGAGGCGCCGAACCGGCCGCATGTGGCCGACATCACCTACGTGCGCATGGCCAACGGCTCGTTCGGCCACACGGCGTTCGCCACCGACGTGTTCGCCCGCAGGATCGTCGGCCGGACGCGCGCCACCACCATGGACACCAGGAAGCTGTCGCTGCAGGCGCTGGAACAGACGATATCATTGGGCCGCCTCGCATGGCGGCACGGACGGTCTCGTGCACCGTTCCGGCCATGGCGCGCGGTGCATCGGCCTCGTGTACGCCACCGGGGTCGGGGAATTCGGCATGCCTCCCCCGACCGGCACGGTCGGCGCCTCGTACGACAACGCCATGGCCGAGAGCGCCGACGGCGCGTACAGGACCGAGCTCGTCTGACGGCGCAAGCCCTTCCAGGATTTGAGGGACCTGGAACTGGCGACGTTCCGGTGGGTCTCGTGGCGGGGACTCGAAGCGTCCGCACCGGTCCTTGGGCTGCAGGACACCGGAACGGACCGAAACCGAGTATTATGCGAACCAAGCGGCGCAAGCCGCCCCGCTATAAGGGCGGAACAAAAATCAGGCCATATCATGCTACTCTCGGTACGCTTAACGTGTGTGGTGCGGTGGAATCGGTGTAGCGCCGGAAGTGAGATGAGGTAACATGATCGGTTCGATGAATAATCTGCAACAAAAGGATGTTTTTCAAGAATCGCAACGATCGAAGCAGTCAGTGTCGAAGAAATCTCGCAGCAAGCGAGTGACTCTACAACAGGTGGCTGATGCCGCTGGAGTGTCGCGATCTGCCGCCTCGTTCGTTATGACGGGTCGCACTGATCAGCGTATTTCAGAGGCCACTATAAAAAAGGTGCGTAAGGCGGCTGCGGATTTAAGCTATCGACCTAATCTCACTGCTAAGACACTTCGTACTGGCAAGTCTGGCACGGTCGGCCTTGTCTCGGATTTTATTGGCACAACATCGCATGCCAACTCCATGGTGATGGGGGCGCTGGATGTGCTGAGAGACAAGGGGAAGTTGTTGTTCACTGTGGATACCCAGGGTGACGCAGACGTGGAGAGCAAATCGATTAAAGCATTGTTGGATCGCCAGGTTGATGGCGTCATTTATGCAGCCATGTTTACACGTGAGGCGAAAGTGCCAGCCGTGTTGCGTACTGTACCGACAGTATTGCTGAATTGCCTTGATGAAACTGACGATGGTAGGGCAGATAGTGCGTTCTCCAGCGTGGTTCCTGATGAATATCAGGCTGGGTGCGATGCGTCCCGTTTGCTGTTGGAAGCGGGGCATACTGATCGTATTGTTTTTGCGGGCTGCTTTCCAGAAGGCGTTGTTGGTGGTGTTCGATGGGGGTCTTGGGGTTCATGGGCGTTGCCCCAGCGTCTGCAGGGTATTAACGATACATTGAGGCTGGCGGGTTACGAACTGTTTGCGCATTTTGAGGCTACGGAATGGGAAATCGATTCAGGCAGGACGATCGCACATCAAGTATTGGCTTCCTGTTCGCGGCGTGATGAGCTTCCGACAGCAATTATCTGTGTCAATGATGCTGTTGCGTTCGGCATGATGCAGGTGTTGTTGAGTGAAGGTGTGCGTATTCCGGAAGACGTATCGCTGATTAGCTTCGATGGCAGTGATTGGGCTGCTGCTATGTTGCCTCCGATCACAACATTGCGCTTACCACAGTTAGAGATGGGAAGCGCTGCCGCAAGAATGCTGTTGGAGCAGAAGGAGCCGGCGCAGCGAGTACGCATATCAATGCCATTGGTTCAAGGGGCGACGGTCAGTTCTCCTCGTAAGTAAGATGTGATCGACGTTCGGCTGCGGCACGATCGTCGCTACGTGATGTTTCACGTGAAACAAAGGACGGCTCCAGAGCCTCCTATCGACGCCGATTAACTTCAACACGCCAATAGATTCTTTTTCCTCTGTGCTATACTGATTTAGCAAGTAAGCTATACCGATTTAGCGTAGAGTGACAAGCAAAGTGGCTATCAATGACAACGAGGTGACACATATGGGTTCGGTCGAAGTAGGACAGCTCATTAACACGTCCCTAAGAGGAGATGATCCTTACTGCAGGCTTGACGTTTTCTTTCGTAACCGATTGTCTCTACGTCCCAATGCGACGCCACCTGCTCGGCTCCCAGATAATTTTATGGAGCCTGCCGGCGTCTGGCGCCTGCCTTGGAACGTAACTGTGGAGGAACGCACTATCGGTGACGCACAGAATGCCGTGTCGGTTCGTATATATCGTGACAAATCCTGCGGGGGAAAGAACAACGCTTGGCTGCTGTGGGCGCATGGCGGAGGCTTCACCGAAGGAAGCATCGACACTGCGGAAGCTCATGCGACTTGTGCCGAACTAACTGCACGTACAGGCACGACTTGCATTTCGGTAGATTATCGACTGACTCATGATGGACGGAATCTTTATCCAGCCGCATTGGATGATCTGCTCGATGTGTGGGCGTGGATAGTGGAGCAGACGCAACGCAATGCTCAGCAGACAACGCTGATGATAGGCGGAGCTAGTGCTGGCGGTAACCTTGCCGCTGCGTTATGCCGCAAGTTGGTTGACTCTTCTCGTGAAGGCGGCGTGTTGCTGCCGGTGCCACATGCTTTTCTTGGTGCATACGGTGTTTTTCACGATATGCAGCGTGAATTGGTAAAAGGCTGGGATGGTAATACGAGCATATTGCCAACGCCGTTGCGTTTTACTCCACAGGTCTGCAAAGACATGTATGCGCGTTATGTCGGTCGTGCCACCGATTTTCCAGCATACAGTGTGCCTGGGGAATGCGATGCGCGGCAATTGCATGGATTCCCGCCTTCCGCGCTGATTTGCTGTGAATTCGACGATTTGGCTCCTTCCAGCATGGTGTTTGCCGAGCAGCTTCGTCAAGCGGGCACGCCGGTGCAATTACGTATGGCAGCTGGCGTGCTGCATGGCTTCTTGAACTGGTATCCGTCTGAACGGCTACCGCAGACGTTGGCCGCGATTCGGTTCCTTGCTGCGTTTATAGAAGAGCAGATACAAAAACAGGCGAGGGAAAGGAGAGATGAAAGTTTTATCGACTGACCGTATCAAGCATAACTATGCTTACCCAATCAAACCTGTGGGGTGAGCAATGATGGTTGAATAAATAACTCGCTTATGACGAGATGTCAGCAACGTACAGAGATGTACGGCAGTGCTGAGTAAACGACATTTTATTAAGATAACAATTGAGGAGAAAACAATGTCATCAACAACGAAGTCTGCTGGCATTATCAAGGCGTTGAAGCATCCAAATCCATGGTGGGTTGGCTTCGTGTGCGGCATGGCCACTTTTGTGGACAATGCGGCGACCATGGGTGTTTCCACGGCATTCGTGCTTTATCAATCCGGAGGAAGGCTTACCGGTAACCAGATTGGTATGCTGACTTCATCCGTCACTATTGGCGTGGCCTTGGGCTCATTCCTTGGAGGACGTCTTGGAGACCGTTTCGGACGTCGTCATGTGTTCGTCGGTACTATGCTGATAATCATTTTGGGTGCGTTTATTCCGTTCATCAGCACGGATTTTGCATTCATGCTGCCGGGCGTTTTGCTGCTGGGTTTGGGTATTGGTGCGGATTTGCCAGTGGCCATGGCCACTATTTCCGAAACGGCGACTGATAAGAACCGAGCAAAAATTCTTGTATTCTCCAACCTTTTGGGTGGTTTCGGCATTTTGATGTCAGTGCTGTTGGGTATTTTCTTCGGCAATTCAGGCGTGTTCGGCGGTCACGTTATCTTCGGTGCGTTCGGCGGGGTGGCAGTTATTGTGTTACTGATGCGTCTGACGATTCCAGAAACCGAAACATGGTTGAAGGCCAACGAGGAACGCAAGGAGGGTGTGCACACTCTGCGCGCTGACAACTCCAGCGTTAAGGATTTGATGAAGACCCCGTGGCGCAAGCCATTCGTGACTCTCGTGTGCTATTACTCGCTTGTTGCCATCTCTGTGTCTGTTTCTTCTGGATTCGGCACGTACATCGCTTACAACGTCGCCAATATCTCGGTGTCTACCTACTCCACCGCGTCGCTTGCCTGTATGCCTCTGGCCATTCTTGGTGCAGCGTGGTTCATGGCTGTTGCCGATTCCAAGTGGCGTATGACCTATTATGTCATCGGCTCGGTTTTGGTCGCGGTGAGTGGTCTGATTCCGGTGATCTTTGGTTTTAACCTGGTGACGTTGTGCGCCTTCACCTATATTGTGACTTTCGCCGGTGCGTTCTGCTACGAGACCATCATGAAGGTATGGACTCAGGAGTCCTTCCCGACTATGCTTCGTGGCACTGCCCAGGGTTTCATCTACGGTATTTCTCGTGTACTGACCGCAATCATGAGCGCGGTAACCCCGGCGTTGCTTGTCTTTAACCCCAAGATGCTGTATGTGAGCATTGCGCTGCTGTCGGCTGTTGGTTTCTTCGTTGGCTGGCTTGGCTTCCATAAGAGCACGGGCAATACATTCCAGACTGAGGCTCAGGTTGAGTCGGAAGGAGCGTTGCAATGAACCTCAAACCCATCTCATTCGACGTCGAAGGATTGACGCTACGCGGTTCGGTATATGAGCCGAAAGGTGGTTTTGAACAAGAAAAGCGTTATCCGACGGCACTTCTGTTCCATGGTTTCGGTGGCAATAGAATCGACTTTTCAGGGTTCATGATGCAGATGGCCAGGTCGCTAAGTCAGCAGGGCATTGTCGCGATTACCTATGATCGTGCCGGCCATGGTGAAAGCGACGGAACATTCTTCGACGTGAGCATTAGTCGTGAAGTCCGTCATGCCAAGCAGGTGCTGCAACAGGTTTGCTCACTGGACTATGTTGATGAAAACAATCTGCACTTTGGCGGTATTAGTTTGGGTGCGGTTGTTGAATCAATCGTTGCGTCCGAGACCGCAGCTAAGCCACGCAGTATGGTCATGGTGTCGAGCGCTGCATCTTGCGTTGACGAAATAACGTCGGGGAAAATTCAAGGTAAATCACTGGAAGGGTTGCGGACTCAGTCCTATTTCGATTTCATGGGTGCAAAAATGGGACCAGCCATGGTCGAAGATGTCAAAGGGCTTGATTTGTACGCCAAAGTTACTGGGTGCACCAGTGATGTGCTGCTGATACACGGTACTGCGGACTTTGTGCCGGTGGAGTATGCGCAACGCTACAAAGATGTCTTCGGTGATCGAGCCACGCTGATAGTGAAAGAAAACGGAGACCATGGTTTTTGTTCGGTGCCTGATCGTGAGTTCGTCATGAGTAAGACCGCGCAGTTCATCGCTGAGCACGCTGGTGTCAGTTATCAGGGTGTAGAGATTTTCTGAGAACGATTCGAAGGAGTGAAGATGTGCAATGATGTTTCCGTAATCGCCTCTTCTGACGCTTCTAACGCGAGTCGTGTGCTTAATCTGCCAGAAGGTGGATCGGTGCGTTTGTGCGGTGCCATGGATGTGCAGCGCGTGACTATTGGTGAACGTACTGGGTTACGCCCTATTCGTCTTCCATTGTCTGGCTTGGTGCAACGTTCCCTGTACGAATATGAGACGGTGCGCACGGTGGTATCTGGATGTTCTGGTGTGCATCTGCGTGTTCGCACGGCGGCTGATGCCATACGACTTGCGGTACGTGCTGCGCGCGTGGATTATGGTGAGCTGAATAGTGAGTTCAATGCATTTGCCGCCACAGTTGATGGGCGCACGGTATGCGAGGTGACGTCTCAGCCGGATGCCATTGAGCGGGTGTCGCGCGATGGGCGTACTTGTGTGCGTACAGAGCTTGATGAGTGTTCAGTTGTAGAGTTCACAGGTCTTGGCGCCATTGGTGAAAAGACTGTGGTCATTTGGCTTCCGCAAACGGTAATTGTCGATTTGCTGGGCGTTAGTGGCGTCCATGGTGAGCCGGTCGAGGCTGCGGAGGAATCCTCGACGCCGCGCTGGCTTCATTACGGCAGCTCAATCAGCCACTGCCATACACCGTCCAGTCCGTTGCAGGTGTGGCCAGTGCTGGCGGCTGGTTTGAATGATTTGGAAGTCACCAATCTTGGTTTTGCCGGTCAGTGCATGCTTGATCCGTACGTGGCGAAGGCTATTGCGGCGAGCGATGCAGATGTCATTACGCTGTCGGTCGGTGTGAACATTACTGGTGCGCGTGCCATGAATCAGCGGACATTTACACCTGCCCTGCACGGTTTCCTTGACGTCATCCGTGAGCGGCACCCAGATACTCCAATTGTGCTAGTCTCATCTATTTACTGGCCGGACAGTGACGATGTTCCTGGTCCTTCTGATGTGCGCTTCCATGATGATGGTTCTGTGACCTGCTATTCGTATGGTGACCGTAAGGAAATTGCGGTTGGCGCATTGACATTGGAGCAGTCTCGCGAGGAGCTGCAGCATGTGACGCAGGTTCGTCACGATACGTATGGGGAAAATATTCAGTATCTTGATGGGCTGACGTTGTTTGGTCCGTCTGATGTAGGGAATTTCTGTTTGCCAGACGGCCTGCATCCGGATGCTCAGCTGTATGCGGAGATAGCCCGTCGTTTCTCTTGCCAAGTTTTTGCTGATAATGGCTTGGTCCCACGAGCTTCACTGCATTAGTAGTTTTCCAATCCCTAGCTACTGCTAAATGCTGTGTTGATAGCCTGCGGCTCGCGGCCGCAGGCTTTTCTTTTTGTGATGTTATTAAGATTGCAGATATGCGGCTCATGTTTCACGAATTTGCGAAATTTTGACAAAAGACGGTGTGTGGCAGTCTTGCAAAATGGGCACGGTGTGCAATAATGGCAGGAATGCACCGATGGCGCACGCCCGGTGTCCGCAACCGCGCAGCATTGCCCAGTTCGGCGAGTGGTTGCGAAAATCGCAATTTTCTGCGGTTTTCGTACTATCGCAACGGCAGGGGAGAGCTGACTACTCCGCGGCGCTCCCAAGGAGATCATCATGGTTGATCGCAAGGAAGATCAATCCACCCAATTCCGCGATACCAGTTCGGGAAATTTCGAACAAGCGAAGAATATCGCGACGCAAACGCAAGTCGATCCGTCGCTCGCCGATGCGCAAACCGTCGCACAATCACTTGGCGTCGATTTGAATACCGGTCTGAGCCAGGCGGAAGCCAAGCGGCGACTCGACAAGTACGGGCCGAACGAACTCGCGTCCGCACCACCGGTGCCGAAATGGAAGAAATTCCTCGAACAATTCAAAGATCCCCTTGTCTACCTGCTGTTGGCTGCAACCGGCATTTCGCTCGCCGCATGGTTCATCGAACGGGCTAACGCCGTACCGGGTGCGGAAGGCGGCGAAGCATTGCCGTTCGACGCCATCGTCATCGTGCTGATCCTCATCGTCAACGCGGTGCTCGGCTACATTCAGGAATCGAAGGCGGAAGCGGCCGTCGAAGCGCTCTCCAGCATGACCGCGCCGCAGACCAACGTGCTGCGTGACGGCCAAATCGAACGCATCAATACGGTTGGCGTGGTGCCCGGCGACATCATCGTGCTCGGTGAAGGCGACTCCGTCTCCGCGGACGGACGCCTCTTCACGGCCGCCAGCCTGCGCATCGCGGAAGCCAGTCTCACCGGCGAAAGCGTGCCCGTCGGCAAAAAGACCGACACCCTCGCGCAGGCGAAAGCCCTCGGCGACCGCGCCAACATGGTATTCAACGGCACGTCCGTAACGCAAGGTACCGGCCGGGCCATCGTAACCAGCACCGGCATGGGCACGCAGGTCGGCAAAATCGCGGACCTGCTGCAAGCCACGGAGGATGACGAAACCCCGCTGCAAAAGGAAATGAACTACGTTTCCAAAATCCTCGGCATCGCGGTATGTATCATCGCGGTCGTGGTGCTGGTCGCGCTCGCGCTTACCGAAGGATTCCAAGACGTTCACGATGTAATCGATTCGCTACTGTTGGCCGTTTCTCTGGCTGTCGCGGCCGTGCCGGAAGGTTTGGCTGCGATTCTTACGGTAGTGCTCGCGCTCGGCGTGCAGCGCATGGCCATGCACAATGCGATCGTCAAGAAGCTGCATTCGGTGGAAACGCTCGGTTCCGCTTCGGTGATCTGCTCCGACAAAACCGGTACGCTCACCCGCAATGAGATGACCGTGGAGCGTGTGGTCACGCCGAGCGGCGAAGTGCAGCTCACGGGCACCGGCTATGCGCCGGAAGGCCGCATGGTGGTCGATTCGCAGACCATGGAATATGCGCAAATACGCGAGATCATCGAATCGGAAGCCGTCGCAACCCTTGCCGTGGGTGCGCTGGCAAACGACGGCGAACTGCGCGAAGTCGCCGCTTCTGCCGGAAATGCGGAAAACGTAACGTGGGAAGCGGTCGGCGACCCGACCGAAGTCTCACTCATCGTCGCAGCACGAAAAGTGAAGGCGAATCGCAAGTATGCCAACTATGAGCGCGTCGGCGAAATCCCCTTCACTTCCGAACGTAAGCGCATGTCCATCGTGGCACAAGACAACACCGATGCCGGCCGCTTGACCGTCTTCTCCAAGGGTGCCCCCGATGTGCTTCTTGGATATTGCAGCAGGATTGCGGTCGGCGGTGCCGTTCGTCCACTTACGGAAGGCGATCGTCAGCAGATTCTTGCGACTGTCGAACAGCTTTCTTCCGACGCGTACCGCACGTTGGGTCAGGCCTACCGTCCGCTCGGTACCGCTTCGCTTGCGCAAGTGCCAGGAATCATGCTGAATTCCGCGGGTCATGTTGCCGATATTGCGGAACAAAGCGATGTGCTTGAGAATGATTTGATTTGGGTCGGCATGGTCGGCATCATCGATCCGCCGCGTACGGAAGTGCGTGATTCCGTAGCAGAAGCACATCGCGCCGGTATCCGCACGGTAATGATTACCGGCGACCACCCGCTGACCGCAGCTCGCATCGCTACCGATCTGGGTATTATCGACAAGGATGGCAAGGCCATGACCGGCAGCCAGCTTGACGAACTGCCCGACGAAGCGGCCTTTGACAAGGTGACCAGTGAAGTGTCCGTCTATGCGCGAGTCGCGCCGGAACACAAGCTGAAAATCGTCGAATCGTTGCAGCGGCAAGGTAATATCGTGGCCATGACCGGCGATGGTGTGAACGACGCTCCCGCCGTCAAAACCGCCGATATCGGCGTCGCCATGGGCATTACCGGCACTGAAGTGACCAAACAAAGCGCGAAAATGATTCTCGCCGACGACAACTTCAGCACCATCGTCGCAGCCGTGCGCGAAGGACGAGGTATTTTCAACAACATCCGCAAGTTCCTGCGCTACCTGCTGAGCTCCAATGTAGGCGAAGTGTTCACCGTGTTCGGCGGCGTGATGCTCGCTGGATTCCTCGGCATCACCCAGCCCGGTAGCCAAGGTGTGATCGTGCCGCTGCTCGCCACGCAGCTGCTGTGGATCAACCTGCTCACCGATGCTGCGCCCGCGCTCGCTATGGGTGTCGACCCGTCTACCGATGACGTGATGGCACGCAAACCTCGCAAACTCACCGACCGTGTGATCGACGCCGAAATGTGGGGCGACATCATTTTCATTGGTGTGATTATGGCGGCCGTCACCCTGATTGGCATGGACATGCATTTGGCCGGAGGCCTGTTCACCGACCGCTCCGTCGATGCGATCGGCCACGATGCGCAAATGACCGAAGCGCGCACCATGGGCTTCACGATTCTCGTATTCGCCCAAATGCTGAACGCGATTGCCTCGCGCTCGCACTTGCAGTCGGCGTTCGTCGGACTGTTCTCCAACAAGTGGCTATGGGGCGCGCTCGCACTGAGCACGGTGCTGCAGTTGGCGGTGATCTACATTCCATTCCTCAACATCGCTTTCGGTACGGTACCGCTCAGCGCCGGCGCATGGGTCGAATGCTTGGGCCTTGCCATGATCGTGCTCATCGCCTCCGAACTGCGCAAATGCGTCCTCCGCGCCAGATAGCGTCCGAAAGTGCGCAAGATTTCGGACGTTATCCAGCTTTCCGGAAGGGAAGGGTTTGTGAAGTCAATGATTGATGGGCTTCTCTCTTGCCTAATCCTTTTGGTGAGATAGGGGTGCGCGGGATGCATTCGTTTGTTGACGTATGGCGTCCGATGAAATTTAAGTGTTGTATCTCAATCAGGTACAACACTTATTTTCATATCGGCTATACGCTTCTTTTAGAAAATCTGTCGGATCGCATTGAAGCGCTTCCGACAGACGCCTGGCTGTATTCAGCCGCATGCCTGAGGTTGAGCGATAGCCTGTCTCAAACCAAGAGATGTTCGGCTGGGGAATCCCTGTCATCTCTGACAAGTCGCTTTGCGGATAGCCACGAGTCCGACGAATGTCTCTTAAACCGGATTCAGCGCAGTGGATTCCGCCTCTCCAACCTCCGTCGGGATGGAGCTCCAACACGTTGCAGTGCAATGCTTTGGCAATTTGGCAAGCGGTGTCCAAATGCATATTGCGTACGGTTTCCGGATTGTTTTCGAACATGGCGAGACGATCATGATCCACGCCGGAGAGCCCGGCCAGTTGTTCCAGAGACATTCCTTCTTCGAGCCTCAGGTCCTGTAGCCTCATAAGCTGCGCCTCCATGCCGTTCCCTCCCTTCACGGTATCACTACGGAATATTCGCTCCGTCTTCTATTTCGAGTCAAAAGCCTGTTTATGAAAGGGACCATCCCGTCTTAGCAGGTCATTTTGCTCCGCTGCGCCCCACAGGATAACAGAATCCCCTTAGCGTATCGTTCCGTCAACTCCTGATAAGGCGACTCATACGACGAACATGTTTTCCGGAAGGATAGGCTGGTTCCTGTGGAAAAGGAGAAAGACGATTCAGGTGGACGGAATTTCGACACGCCGGTGGATGCGTTGTTTTCCAATGGTTCGCGGGGTGTCCGTGAGGGTTCGGGTTGCGTGGAATCGGATTGTGCTGTAAGTTTGTCTTTCGCTGCCGCTCGGCGAGTGGTTCCCCGGCTGGGGTGCCTGAGGTGGGTGAGTGGTGGT
>SKEE01000705.1_pt1 | contig 34481 bp, 35 predicted proteins | sample 4826661 | NCBI WGS metagenome assembly SKEE01 (sample SAMN11008817, study PRJNA524170) | human gut metagenome | biome: Human fecal sample; material: Feces; isolation source: fecal sample from pouch patient p20 | host: Homo sapiens | place: Israel: Tel-Aviv | collected 2016-11-14
CCGAACAGCGGGTCGATGTCCTGATAGTCGGAGATGTCGTAGCCGTTGTCGTCCTGCGGGGACCTGTAGACCGGGGAAAGCCACACCACGTCCACGCCAAGATCGGCCAGATAATCGAGACGGCTGGTAATGCCTTTCAGGTCGCCGATGCCGTCGCCGTTCGTGTCCTGGAAGGAACGCGGGTAGATCTGGTAGACCACCGCGTTGGCCCACCACGGGTTCGGGGTCGCGCCGTTGGAACGCACGGCGTCGGGAAGAATGGAACGATTGAAATCAGTCATATCGTGGAGCTCCTTTGCCTGACATTTGTTGGATTTTCGTTCGATCGTTTGCGACTGACTCTGCCCGTTTTTCAGCTCATGTCAGCTTCATGCAGAAGATCGATTTTGCCTACTCCCCTATGGTATGCAACCCTGTTTTTCTTTCTTTCTCGCGGCGAGTTTTGCAAAGCAAGAAAAGAATAGTTTCTGTCGAATATATTTCTTTCGAAGATATATTCTTTCGACAGTCTGATTATTTTCTGCAGCCATGCAATCGCAATACTGTCTGCACAACCTTGCTTTTCTGGTCTACACAAGTTGAGATTGGATAGGGAGAACGAGTTGTGCAGACAGCGATTGCAAGGTTGTGTAAACAGCAGAAGCAGATCGTGCAGTCAACTATCAAATCATGAAATCGTCAACCGCAAGAAACCTATCTTCCGGCAAAGCTGGAATCGACATGCGCAGACCGTCCAGATCATGCAGCGAAGTGTTAATCAACCGCTGTACGCGCACATCGGAAGCATCAACACGCACACCATTCCATGGACATGCTGACTTCGCTGCCATAACTGCGTTGTCTGGTACGGTGACGTTCACATCAAAGCACACACTGCTGCTATTACGTGCTGGCACCACAACGTTCCACCGCAGACTGCAATCAGCAATGCGAACACCAAATTTCTGCCACGGAATTCGATGCGGGAAAGTGCATAACCAGCGAGCGAATCGAAGAATACACGGCCCAGAGTCACGATAATGGTCACGATAATCGAGTTTTTGAACCAGACGGGGAAATCGGAGTTCAGAAACAGTTTTTCATATGCTCTGGCATGATACCGAAAGACTTGGCAAAATCCATGACCACATCGTCGCTGGTGAGATACTCGACCAAATCGATGGCACCCTTCTGATTCGGGCTATCGGCAGCAATGCCCCAACCATTAGTGAAGTGTATAGTGCCCTTACCTGCAGAGCCTTCTGGCAGTTCCACCACGGTGTAATTGACGTCTGGATAGTCGGCAGACAGGCTGCCGGTAATCCAATTGCCTTCGATAGTCATGGCCGCTTTCTAAGTGCCAAAGGCCTCACCGCCCCAGCTCATCCCAGGTCTTCGGATAATCGTTGTCGATCAATCCGGCGGCCTGCCACATATCAGTATTGATGACCAGCTGGAGGGTGGAAACATCCTTGGAGGCCGCATACAGCTTTCCCTCATAGGTGAAAGTTTGCAACAGATTATTCAAACTGAACTTAATGCGGGCTCGAACGCAAGCAACGATTCGGCAAAAACGCACAATGACCGCCATGTGTTACTCAAACCGCATATTGTGGTTCGGTCGTAGCGCCCAGATCAATATCGCACGTAAATAACGTACTCATAAGTATCTTACTTGTGAGTATCATACTTATAAGTACGTTATTTGCACAGACTGGGCAAATAGACAAATACGGAGGGTGTAATGTTCGTCGGAAGAAAGCAGGAATTGGCGACACTGGAACAGCAGTTCTCCCGTCATCGCTTTGAAATGACGGTAATCTACGGGCGTCGACGCATCGGCAAAACTGCATTAATCGACCAGTTCGTCGCCAACAAGAAAACGTTGTACTTCACCGCATTGCAACGCAGCAGCGCCATCAATCTTCATTTATTCACTATTCAAATCGCCAATTTCTTTGAACTGCCGACATTGCCGGATTTCACAGACTGGTACTCGGCACTGCAATTCATCATCGCCCAAGCAAAAACACTCAACGAACGATTCGTGTTTGTTTTCGACGAATTCCCTTATGCCGCACTTATGAGCGAATCACTCCCCTCCGAAATGCAAATCGCCATCGATCACGGATTCAAAGACCTTAACTGCATGATCATTCTTTCCGGAAGCAACGAAGGATTCATGGAAAGCGAAGTGCTGGGATACAAAAGCCCACTTTACGGAAGGCGCACCAGCCAAATTCGCCTGCAACCGCTTAACTATACGGCAATAGGAGAATTCGTCCCGCAATCATCCGTCTTCGACTGCATCAACTATTACGCAACATTCGGTGGTACCCCCTACTATTTGACGCAGCTTGACCCCGACGCGGATTTTGAAACCAACGTGCTGAACCTGTGCTTCAACCAGCTTGGATTGCTGCACGAAGAGCCAATGATGCTGTTACGCGAGGAATTGCGTGAACCTGCGCTATACGCATCAGTGCTGCAGGCAATCGCAGGTGGCAGCAGCACGCCAAAAATCATTGCCGAACATTCCGGAGTGGATCCGAACAGCATCAACAAATATCTCAGAATTTTGGAAGAACTCGGGCTCGTATCTCGCAACGTACCATTCGGAGAGCGTCCGGAGAAATCCAGAAAAGCCTTGTACTCCATCAAAGATCCATTCTTCGCTTACTGGTATCAGTTCGTGGCACCCGCACAAAGTGCGATCGAGAGTCATGCAGGGCAGAATGCAGCTCGACAACTGGCATTCAACGACGCCTTCACCACATACGTCGGGCAGCAATTCGAAGTGATCTGCCTGCAATGGCTGCTGAAGCACAACGGAGAAAATGGAGAAAATTGCGCGGTGCCGTTCCTTGCAACGCAATTCGGCAAATGGTGGGGCAACGATCCGCGCAAACGCGAGCAAACCGACATCGACATCGTGCTCGGCAATCCACAGACCAAGCAACTACTGATGTGCGAATGCAAGTGGCGCAATACCCTGAAAGAAACGGAAGCCGTGGAGGCACTGCGCGATCGCGTCGGGCTTATTCGCGGGTATGGAGAAACGCATCTCATGTTTTTCAGCAAGTATCCGATCAGCGATGCGACACAACGCAAGTATGAGGGGCAAGTTACGTTCATTTCCGCTGAACAGCTGTTCGCATGATTCTTTTGCTGTTTATTGCTTTATCGCTAGGTTAATTGCATGAATGCAGGATTGCGGTATCGGTTGTCTGCACATTCTTGCGATTGCTGCCCGCACACTTGAGATGAATTACGATTCTGTCTGCACAACCCGTGTTTGCTGACTGCACAACTTGAGATCGGGGATAAAAAATAAAGTTGTGCGGACAAAATCACAGAATCGTGCGACGGAAACTCGGGATCATGTTACAAAAGCCCAAGATCGCGAGATTAAGGACAGACGAGCACGGAACATAACTGCAAGTCAGACTGAATTTGGAAAATAGAACAACGCGGGACGTTCCAGAAAGGGAGATGGAACGTCCCGCGCTGGGGAGTGGGATGGGCCCGTCCCGCTCGGCGCGGTCATGAAAAGCCCACTGGACTGCTTACTTTACGGCTCCCCTCATCACTCCACCGACGACCCACTTTTGGGCGAAGATGTAGACGATGAGGACCGGAGCCATGGCCATCAGGTAGGACGCGAAGGCCATCGGGTAGTTCGACGTGAACTGGCTTTGGAACACGTACTGTGCGAGCGGAATCGTCTGATTGCTCTGATCAGTCAGCGTGATCAACGGCAGCAGGAAGTCGTTCCAAGCCCACAGTGCGGTCAAAATCGCAATCGTGGCATTAATCGGCCCCATCAGCGGGAAAATAATCGTCCAGAAAATGCGCCAAGTGGAAGCACCGTCGATGCGAGCCGCCTCTTCCAACGAAATCGGAATCGAACGAATAAAACCAATCGCAATAAACAGATTCGTACCAATGCCGAGAATCGTATACAGAATAATCAGACCAAGCTGATTATCAAGATGCAGCGAACCCATTTCCTTCGCGATCGGCAGCATGATCACCGTGAACGGCACGAACATCATCGCAAGGAAGAAGTAATACAAGAAGCGGAAGAATCGCTTATCCATATTCCTTGCCACAGCATACGCGACGAATGTGTTCGTCAGCAGCGTCAACACCACCGCGCACACAGTGATGATCGCAGAATTAAGCGCGGCCTTCGGATAGTTCACCTTATTCCATGCGTCGGCGAAATTATGCCATTCCCACGTGGTTGGCAGGCTGAACGTACCAGCCTCGCCCGGAGTCTTCAGCGCGGTGACCACGGTGAAATACAGCGGCACGAGCACGGTGAGGCTCAACACGGTCACAACCGCGGTCAGCCACCAGTTGACCTTATGATCCCGGCGGATTTTCTCCGGCTTTGCTTGCGCTTGAACGCCAGTCTTTGCAGTCTTTGCAACAGTTGCGCTAGTCATGATATTTCCTCTTTACCTTCAGACTTTCAGACCCTTGCTCAGACCTTTTCCTTGCCGCTGAAGAACTTCAGCTGCACAAAGGCCAGGATTGCCAGCACGATGAAGAACGTGACCGCGTTCGCCATCTGGTAGGAGTATTCGCCATTACCAAGGCCGTTCTGGAAGATCAGGTACGAGACGGTTTCGGTCTTGGAATCCGGGCCGCCCTTGGTCAATGCCATGATCTGGTCGAACGCGCCGAGCGAATTCTTGAGGCTCAACACCATGTTGATGGTGAAGAACGGGCCGATCAGCGGGAAGGTGATCTGCCAGAAGTTCTGCCAAGCGCTCACGCCGTCGATTGCGGCTGCCTCGTAAATCTCGTTGTCGATGGTTTGCAGGCCAGCCAAGTACAACAGCGTGGAGTAGGCCACGCCCTGCCAGATCGACAGGAACACAATCGGGAACCATGCCAAATCCGGATTGGAAATCATCGACGTCGACAACCAATCAATATGCAGCGCCTGACCGATCGCCGGCAGCGGCGTCATGAAAATGTACTTGAACACGTAGCCGATCACCAGCACCGACAAGGTGTACGGAATGAAGAAGATCGCACGGAATCCGTTTTTGAACGCGATTTTCGAATTCAGCAGCACCGCGAGGAACATGCCAAGAAAATTCGTGCCAATCGTAATCAAAATTGCGATGAAAATAGTAAACAGGTACGCATGACCGACGCGAGAATCCTGAAACATCGCAATATAATTCTTCAATCCGATGAATTTAAAATCACCGTAACCCTGCGAATTAGTGAACGAGTACGCCGCGCCCTGCAGGAACGGCCAATACAGGAAGATGGACACCAGAATCACAGCCGGAACGGTCATCCAATAAAATGCCGGATCAACCTTGCGCTTGGAATATTTCGAAACCTTATTCTTGGAAGTTTTTGCCGATTTCTTCGCAGTATTTGCAGTATGTGCGGTAGTCATGTCCGTTCCTCCTCTCACCTGAAGTTTCTGGCTTCGATCTTGTCGTATTCGGATTGCATGCTGTTCAGGAATTTTTCGGTGTTGCCCGACTGAATCAGCGTCTGCAGGAAGCCTGCGAGATTGATGCTGGCTGGCACGTAATGGTCGCAGAAATCGGCCAGCTTGCCCGCCCGGTAGAAGTCGAGCACGCCATTCAGCGCTTCGTCACCCACATACGTGTCTTTGTAGGGGGTAAATGCGGACTGCTGCTTGGAGTAGTCCTTGATGTTTTCGTCGTTCATCAGAAAGTCGATGAATTCGCGCGCTTCCTTCTCGTGCTTGGTGTGTGCGCCCATGGTCAGAATCACGTCATCGCCTGCCGTGAGCTGCTGTTCTTCGGCATTATCAGTTGCCGGCATTTGCGCGAACCGCAGGTTGGCATCGCTGTTGATGAGTCGGATCTGCGGAATCGCGTAGGTGCCGAGTGGCAGAATCGCGGCTTTGCCTGCGGCCAGATCCTGCGTGGCCTGTTGGTAGGTGACCGCCGGATTCTTCTGCGTGTAATTCTGGTAGATCTCGACCAGCTGATCGCTGACAGTGCCCCACAGGTCGGAGAATTTCTTCGATCCGTCTTTGAGGGAAAGATATTCGGATTCCGGCACCAGCGTGGAATTGAGTGACGCCAACGGCGCCTGAAGTGTCCACGAATCGGCGGTGCTCGCTTCGATCGGTACAATACCCTTGCTCTTGAAGCGTTGCAGCAGGCCGATAAATTCACTCCATGTCTGCGGCGGATTGTCGGGATCCTCGCCCGCCTGCTCCCACACGTCGGCGTTGATGATGTAACCGGATGCGTTACCCGCATACGGCAGGCCGTACAGGCGCTTCTTGGATTCGTCGTTAGTTTGTACAAGGCTCTTGGCGATGTTCACCATGCCTGGATTGAGTTCGTCGACGATGTCGTCGTCGGTAAAATCGTGGAAGACACCTGCTTCGGCGAGCATACCGAAATTAATATCGCCATTGATAGTGATGACATCGGGTTCGCGATTTTTCACCAGTCGAGTACGCAGATCGGTGGTTGCGTCGGACGAATTGTTGACGTTGATTTTGATGTTGGGATGGGTTTTCTCGAATTCCTTTGCTTTTGCGGTGAACCAGTCCGCCGCTTCGGCTTTAAACTGGAAGAAATCCAAAGTGACGGTTCCAGCAGTGCTGTTGCCGCAACCGGCAAGACCGGCAGTCAATGCGACTGCGCATACGGCTGTGAGCGTACGGTATACAATCCTCCTGAATTTACCTACACTAGTGGTGGAATCAGGTTTCATTCTCGACTCCTTTGTATCTTTTCTCCATTACGGTGAAGCAGCTTCCTTACCGCATCACCGTTACTGGAAATTGTAGAAGGAGGCAGTTTTCATTCCCAGCTCAGCGCGCCTGTGCGGGGCGGAAAACAAAAACGACGAGATTTTGTTACTCTGAGAAAGTAATTTGATGCACGATGTGCGCGGACAGGAGCACGAAGGATGGTGCAGATGGCGGTTTCACCTCTGCCACAGTGGTTTGAAGGCTCGGAATATACCCATAAAGTCGCGACTTGCGTCATGAAATACGGTCCGATTTCGCGTATTACTTTGGCACAGATTTTAGGACTTTCGCAAGGCGCGGTTTCTCGTATTACCAGCGATCTGATTTATGCGGGCGTGATCGAGGAAACGCCAATGCCGTCCGGCAAGGCCGGTAAACTGCCGAAAGGTTTCGTTCAGAAAGAAAATGCGGAACGTCGCGGCCGCCCGCAAACGGGATTGCGAATAATCGAGAACGCGCGATCTTTCGTCGGCATGAAAATCAATGCGACGCATATTTCGGCGGTTGCGGTCAACGCAATCGGGCAGATTATCACCGGATGCCACGATTTGGAAATCGAAGACACGTCGCCGCAAGCCGTGGTCGCGCTGATCAAACAACTAACGATCGACTGTTCCGACGAGGCGGAGATGGCGGGATGGCCGAAACCGTGCGCCGTGGGAATCTCACTGGGCGGGCATGTCGTCGACAATGCCGTAGTGACGTTCGCACCGTTCATGCACTGGTCGCAGCCCGTGGAGCTCTCCGCTATGGTTCGCGAGGCTACTGGATTGCCGACGGGCATTTACAACGATATCGATTCGTTGGTCGTTGATGCCTGCATGTTTGGGTCCGGTGTTGGATTGGATAGCTTCGCGGTGCTGACGTTCGGCGCGGGCGTCGGCTATTCGTTGACGGTCAACGGCGAGCTGGTGAGCTGTCCGGATAAAAGTTACGGTTTGGTCGGGCATATTCTGGTCGATCCGGATGGGCCGCGTTGTGTTTCCGGGCACAAGGGATGCGCGCAATGCCTGTCCGACAACTCGATCGCGGCGGAATATTCGCAGATTATCGGACATCCCACATCATTCGACGATTTCGCACGTGACGCACGCGCGAACAAACCGCAGGCGACGAATCTGGTGAACCGCGTCTGCTTCCGTCTCGGCACCCTGGTGGCGACCATCGCCAATCTTGCCATGCCAGACAAAATCATGATCGCTGGAGAATCGTCTTTCATCGCAAAATTCGGTATTGACGACTTGCGCAACGGCATCAACATGTATCGGCATAGCCAGGCCGCGCCAGTGGATTTTGAAATTCCCGACCACGATTGGGCTTTGTGGGCCAAGGCTGCCGCAGCGCAGGCAATTCGCCAGTATGTTGGCTGATTAATTGCGATTGATTGCGATTGATTGTCTTGCAATACAAAAAATCCTCCCTTGTGTTCAGGGAGGATTTTTGTTATGCGATTACGGCTTATTCAGCGCTCTCGACGGGCGCAAGCACGGCCTTGAAAAGGACTGCTCGCTGAGCCGTTAAGCGGGAAGCCCAGTGGGCTTCCCGTAGGTAAGGGGAGAGAGCGCGCTATTCAGCGCTCTCGACGGGCGCAAGCACGGCCTTGAAAAGGACTGCTTGCGCCGGGTGCAGTGCCGGCGGGCGGATGCCGTACGTGGAGAGCGCACGTCCGGTCATCTTCACACCTTCGGCCTTCCACCAGCCGAGCGGGCTCTGTCCGTTGGTGATGTCTTGCTTGGCGAGGTCGAGGCTCACGTCGAGCGGAGACACCTCATACACCTTGTCGGGGTCGAGGCCGGGCAGGCGTACCGGCGCGGCCGGATAGGTCTGCGAAGTGGTGAGCTGGGTGAAACGGTAGATGGCGGCCGCCTTGTTGGGCATGACCGCACCGTCCAAGCGCACGGCCGGATCGGCAGCGTCGGAATGCACGACTGTGTCGACTGCGAACCATTCGCGATGCTTCTTGAATTCGGCGACCCATTCGGCGAGCGTGTCGATGTCTTCCTGTGGTTCCTTGAGCAGGTTCCATTCGATGCCCATGTGTCCGAAGAAGGCCATGGCCATGCGCAGTTCCTGCGTGGTTGCGCGATGCGTGGAGTGTGCCGGTGATGCGCCCACGTGTTCACCAATCATTTCCGGAGGCACGAGCAGCGAGGTGTAGCGCTGGATGTCGGCGCGTTCCACCGGATCGACGCAGTCGGATCCCCAAATGCGGTCGGCTACTTCGAGAATGCCGAGGTCCACACGGCCGCCGCCGGAAGAGCAGCTTTCGATTTCAAGTCCCGGATGTGCGGTCTTCAGATTGGTGAAAATGCGATATACGGCGAGCGTCTGCTGATGCACTGCCGGACGTCCGGTGCGCGGGGAGACGGCTTCGGTGACGAGCTTGTTGTGATCCCACTTGATGTAGTCGATGCCGAGTTCACCAACGAGCTTGTCCATTGCGCTGTAAATGTAGTCGTAGGCGTCCGGATTGGTCAGGTCCACAACCTGCTGGGTACGTCCCTGCATTGGCAGACGGCCTTCAGTGGGTTTCAACACCCAGTCGGGATGCGCGCGGAACAGGTCGGAATCCGGGTTGACCATTTCCGGCTCGAACCACAGACCGAATTCGAGTCCCTTGCCATGCACATAATCGGCGAGTGCCTTGAGTGACTTGTCACCGTCGGGCCACACGTCTTGCGAGATCTGCCAGTCGCCAAGGCCGGAGGTGTCGTCGCGACGGGAGCCGAACCAGCCGTCATCCACCACGAAACGTTCCACGCCACTTTCCACGGCCTTGTCGGCGAGTGCGGTGAGGGTGTCGTAATCATGGTTGAAGTAGACGGCTTCCCATGTGTTGAGAATGACCGGGCGCGGCTTGGGTGCGATGTTGTGTTCAGCGAGCCAGTCGCGGTGCACGCGGCGAATGTAGCCGTGGAAGCGGGCTGCGACTTCGTTGAGGCCTTCGCCATAGGAGCCGATGAGCCATGGGGTGGTGTAGGACTCTCCGTTGGCGAGGCTGATTTCACCGCCGAACAGCACTTCGCCGCCGCCAATCACGCCGCTGGTATAGGGCAGGCGTTCCGCGGAAAGCACGCTGTTGCCGCTCCAGGCCACGTGTGCGGAGTAGACGTTGCCGCGCGTGAAGCCGAAGCCTTTTTCGCCGACGCTGAGCAGCAGGGTGGCATCGAAGTCTGGGCGTCCGGCCATGGATGCTTTGGCGAAGCGGCCGAGGGTGAAGTCTTGACGCTGCGGGGAGCGTTCACGCAGATGGTGGCCGGTAGTGGTGAGGATTTCGTTGGCGTCGGCCGGCACGGTGAATGCGAGTTCGATCTTGCCGACTTCGAGCTGGCCTTCGCCGGTGTTCACGACTTCGGCGTTCTGGCGGATGAGGCCGGTTTCGTCGAGTTCGCAGGTCCAGATGAGTTTCACATGCTGTTCCACGTCTTCTGCGGTGACGGTAACGGTTGGGGTCTGCTTGGGTTCGTCGGCCATGCTCCAGCTCGGGTATCCGTCTTTTTCACCCATGACGTAGGTTTTGCCAGCTGCCACGGTTTCGGCGGTGATGTTGCTGACTGCGAACTTGCAGAACAGTTCCACGCCGTCGCGGCGCACGTCGAAGCGGGTTGCGCCAATCCAGGATTCGGATTGCGTGGGCAGTACGCTCGGCCATGAGGTGTAGTCGAGCGCGCCGGAAACGCGCTGTGGCATTTGCGCGTCGAACATGTCGATCGCGGTTGCCGGGGCTGCGAGCGGGCGGCCCCAGTGCACAAGTCGCGGCAGATCATTGCCGGGGAATACGAGTGCGAACGCCACGTTCGCGGCTGGCTGTTCGGCGTAGACCGCAGTGAGTTCGGTACCGTTGGTAGCGTTGCCATGGAAGGTCTGAATGAGCGTCATTGCAGCATCCTTTACATATTGCGATTGCCTTGTATTGTCACTTTCGATGATATGTCAAGCTTTATTTGTTGACGTCGTCGAGCGTGTTTCTTTCTTTCGGAAAGTATTTCTTGCGACTGCAAAATCGAGTTACCGTTTTCCAGCGAAAAAATCAGTCATCAATCGTGCGCATTCCGCTTCACGAACGCCACCGATAACTTCCGGAACATGGCCGACGTGAGGGTCACGCGGAATGTCCCAAATCGAACCGCATGCACCCAACTTGGCATCCCACGCACCGAACACGATTCGTCCAACATGCGTTTGCAGGCACGCGCCAGCGCACATCGGGCACGGCTCCAAGGTAACAATCAACGTGCAATCGGCAAGATTCCACGTACCAAGCGACCGAGCGGCCTGCGTCATGGCCTTGACCTCGGCGTGCGCCAACGGATCGGCATGCGCCTCACGTAGATTACGCCCCCGACCAATCACCGCTCCCCCAGCGTCAAGCACGACGGCACCGACCGGCACCTCACCTTCCGCTGCGGCTTCACGAGCCAACTCGATCGCAAGTCCCATGTCATCACTCCACTGCATATCCGCCACTATACGGTTCCATTCACGTGAAGCAAAAGGCAAAACACGCCCATAAATACCTCTTGGTAGGCTGGAAGAGTTTGGAAAATGCGCGCAAAGGAGGCACGTTGGCGGTATTCGAATTGATTGTATGTATTATCGCCGCGGTTGTGCTGTCTTCCTTTATCAGCCGTTTCATTCCCAAGGTTTCCACGCCTCTTGTGCAGATCGCGTTGGGTGCGCTGGCATCGCAATTACCGTTTTTCCCGAACGTCACGCTCGACCCGGAACTGTTCATGGTGCTGTTCATTGCGCCACTGCTGTATTTGGAAGCGCATGAGATCGACAAAAGCGAGCTGTTAAAATCCGTTAAACTGTCGCTTTCATTGGCGATTGGACTAGCAATCGCCACGATGGTTGCCGTTGGCTTCACCCTGCATGCCGCATGGCCCGCAATTCCCCTTGCCGCGGCTTTGGCGCTCGGCGCCGCGCTTGGACCGACCGACGCGGTCGCCGTATCTTCGCTTGGTAAGGAAGCCGCTCTTACACAACGGCAAACCAGCGTGCTCAAGGGTGAATCCCTGTTCAATGACGCGTCCGGCATCGTCGGCTTCCAGTTTGCGATTGCGGCGGCCATCAGCGGCGTATTCGAAGTAGGTGATTCGGCCGCACAGTTCGTGTTCTCGTTCTTCGGCGGCGCTATTTTTGGCTTGGCAGTAGGCATGGTCGCTGACCTGTTATTTGAATCATTGCGATCTTTCGGCTGGGAGACGACCACAAGTCGTATTTTGATGGAATTGTTCCTGCCGTTCATTCTGTATTTGGGTGCGGAAGCGGTGCATGTTTCCGGCATTCTTTCGGTAGTGACGGCCGGTTTGATCATCCGTTTCGACCGCACCGGCATCGGCCCGAATGTAGCTCGCACCAACATTGTTTCGTCAAGCGTATGGGGGGTATTCTCGTTCACGCTCAATGGCACGGTGTTCATTCTGCTTGGCATGCTGCTGCCGAATGCGATGAGCGCAAGCTGGGATGATCCTCAGGTCAGCAATTGGCGGCTGCTGGTTGCGATTCTTACGGTTTCCGCAGTGGTGATCGTCATGCGATTCCTGTGGATTTCATTGATGCTGCGTCTCGCGCGAGATACCGTCACCGGCAAGCGACGCAAGATGACGGCGCAACGTTGGCGTTCGGCCGCGGTCATGACGTTCGGCGGGCCGAAAGGCACCATCACCCTGTCGTTGATGTTCACGATCCCGTACACCATTACGGGAGGCGCGTGGTTCCCCATGCGTGACGAGCTGATCTTCATCGCAGGTGGCGTAATCGTGGTAACCCTGCTGCTCGCCAACTTCCTGCTGCCTCTGCTGGCGCCGAATCGCAATAAAGACGCTTCCGTGGAAATGACTGAAATCACCATCGAAGTGCTGCGACGGACCGTGGAGGAACTGACGGGACGAGTCACACCTGACAATCGTCGTGCGGTGCTGATGATCATCGACTCGTATACGAAACGTATTACACGGCTGAAGCAGCGCATCGGAGAAATCGATCCGCAAGGGTATATGCAACTGCAGATCGACGCGCTCAACTGGGAGAAGGAATACGTCAAGGCGCGACTGGCGAAAGTCAAAGCGACGCCGAACGACGACAAGGCAGCGCATGATCTGGAAATCGAAGCATGCGAGCGCCTGCTCGACCAGATCATGAGCTCGCTGCGCCATATTGAAACGGAACATAATTCCGGACGCACCATCTGGCGAGTCAAAGGCCGCTTCAGGGCGTTGCAGAGGCGTATGAGCACCATGTTGAAGCGTGTGAACAGCCGCATTCGCCGCACTACCCCGCTGTTCAGCGACGACGAGCTGTTCGCGCACACCCGCGTGGTGCAGGTGGATGCCATCGAACATGTAATCGACCGCCTGTATGAGGAGATGGGCCGTGACACATACAATACGGAACATTGTTCGGCACTGCTGCTGGATTACCGACGAGGCGAGGCTACGCTGAGGGCGCGCCCGAATGTGGGCACGAGCGCGGAGGCGCAGGCGCAGGCGGAAGATGTGAAGCGCGAAAGCTACGGTATCGAGCTGGGTGTGATCCAAGACATGTACGAGGCGGGCGACATTACGCGTGCGCAATCCAAGCAGCTGCGACGCAACGTGTATGTGATGAGCGTGGACGCCGACGCGCAGATCTAGCATCCGCTGATCTGATGGGGTTAGCAAGCTGGCGTGAGCCGGTGATCCGCCATGAGTTTGTTTGCGAACGAACTGTGGGAACCTGGAGGATGAGACAACTGCGCGGAAACGGAACACGCGTATAACGTGGCAAACTGGAGGCCATTCCACAATCTAAAACATGAGGGAATTGAAATTCTCAGATATTTCCCAGAAAACGCCAGACATGTACTCAGCATCGTCTGCTTATATAGGAGATGTCAGCAAAAGAGCCGACCAGGAACCCACAGCAGTTCCCGACAATTGAACCCTTTCTTCTTCTCTCTCCTTTCTCTCCCCGGTGGTCTTCTCTCCACCGGGGTTTCTTTTTGCCTTCAACGGGTGGATTCCTCCAGTCAGTGGGAGTATCTGCCCGCCAGCAAGCCGACCAACGTCCAAAAACCTCCACCCACTGGAACAATCATCCTGCTTACAAGCCATCCAGAGTCCAGATTCCTCCAGCCAGTGGGAGAATCCACCCGCTGGCAAGCCACCCAACGTCCCAATCCTTCCAGTGACTGGGAGGATTGCCCCGTTGAAACGGGTATATTGGAAGCATGAGTGAAATACGCGAGCACGAAACCAGCGATTCCTACGACTCCAACAATCCAGGCACCCCGACCGGTCTGATCGGGCGCGAATCGCAGGTGGTTCCGGGGCGGTTCGGCGAGCCTCTGCAGGTCACGCACGTGCAGTATTCGCACGGGAACGGCAATGCGGCTCCACGACGCCCGCTATTCCTCTGCCTGCACGGCTGGGGTTCCAATGAGGCTGATTTGGCCGACATGATGCGTTACGTAGCTCCCTACAACGATTTCGCGTCGTTGCGCGCGCCGCTCGTGCTGCAGGAGGCTGGTTCCGGTGAATTCGGTTTCGGCCAGGGCGCGTATTCGTGGTTCCATGATTGCGTACCGTCCGGCGAAGATCTGGATCGCGACGCTTATGCTGCCGCTCAAGCCATTGACGATTGGGTTGCGCACTATGTTCCAGAAGATCGTGCTGTGGTGCCGATCGGTTTTTCGCAGGGTGGTTTGCTGGCGATTCAATTGCTGCGCGTCCATCCGGAACGGTACGCCGCATCAATCTCACTTTCCGGCTTCCTTGCTCCGGGAATCATCGCCGGCAGCGCGCCGGCCGACAGTCATGTCGCGGAGTTGAATATTCCTGTGTTCTACGGTTATGGCAAGAACGATACCGTAATTCCGATGCCGGAGCTCTTCGCGACTGCCGCCTGGCTGGACGAGCATACGTTCCTCACGTCGAAAAGCTACCGTGGGCTCGATCATGCGGTTAGCCTCAACGAATTCAGCGATTTGCGCGACTGGCTTGCAGCACATGATATCGCGCCGGGAATCCTGTAAGAAATCCTGCAGAAGAATCCCGAGAAAATCCGATGCAACGGATTTTGCGCACCAAGCACACGGCAATCGTTACAGCCCGATATAAGCCACGATATAGCGATACCGCGTTAGACTAGAGACAGCTAATAATCATTTCGCAATTGCCGGCATTCGCACGCTCAACCATGCGAACGTTCGAACGTTGGCGAGCGCCATACCGGCACATTCGCGTGCCTGGCAATAAGGAGTTTCGATGCTGCTGTCCGATCGCGACATTCTCGCCGCGCAGGCCGAAGGTCATATTTCACTCGATCCGTGGACCCCGGAAATGGTGCAGCCTGCTTCCATTGACGTGCGTTTGGACCGTTTCTTCCGCCTGTTCAACAATCATGCGTACACGTATGTCGATCCGGCTGAGAATCAGGGCGAGCTGACCGAGCAGTTCGAGGTGGCTTCGGACGAACCGTGGATTCTGCATCCGGGTGAGTTCGCGTTGGGGTCCACGTGGGAGTATGTGAAGCTTGATCCGACAATTGCCGCCCGACTGGAGGGCAAGAGCTCGCTGGGCCGCTTGGGTATTCTCACGCATTCCACCGCAGGCTTCATCGACCCTGGTTTCGAGGGTCATATCACGTTGGAATTGTCGAATGTGTCGACGTTGCCGGTGAAGTTGTGGCCGGGCATGAAGATCGGTCAGATGTGCTTTTTCCAGCTCAGCTCCCCCGCAGAACATCCGTACGGTTCGCAAGGCACTGGCTCGCATTATCAGGGTCAACGCGGTCCGACGCCGAGCCGTTCCTACGTGAACTTCTACAAAGCCGACATCGCCGACTAATCATCAAATATTCTTGGATTATCGCAATATATTGTCGGCAATACATTGTCGATGTAGGGCGATTGATATCTTCCCAAATACAAAAAGATTGGCTATCACATATCGCATGATAGCCAATCTTTTTTGCAATCTTCTATTGAGATTTCTTGCTGCAATATCAGCAATATCGAATGATATTAAAAGATACTGCAACAGCGCAAGTAGAATCGATGCATGAAAATATGTTTTAGTTCCTTGCAAGAGCACTAGCGCAACATCAAGGACGTCAAATATACATTGAGGGGCGAACGAACTAATCGTTTTGCCCCTCAACAATAGTAGAAATCAATTATCTACATTTCACTCCTGCTCAATGCCGAGTAATTGAACCTGTAGGACGGCCCCAGAGTGTCTTCTGCGCCTTGGATGTTTTTCGCGGTCACAACCACCTGATTACCCTGAAGCACTGGAAGGCTTGGCAGATCCTCCGTCAGCTTGTTCTGGATTTCATCCAACGTCTTAGCTCGCTCATCCGCATTGGTCTGGGAGGTCTCCTTGATAATCAGATCTTCGACCTGCTGGTTTGACCATCCGTTCTTAATGTTGCCTTGCACGCGGAAAATCGGCGTCAGATAGTTGTCGGCATCGATGTAACTAGGAACCCAGCCTAACTGGTAGGCAGGATACGAGCCATCGGAATCATCAGACACGATACGGTCCTTGACCAGAACTGTCTTTTCCGTCTGCTGCAGGTCGACTTTAAACAGGCCGCCTTCTTCAAGCTGCTGCTTGATGAGCGCGAACTCATCGGCTGACGCCGCCCCGTAATCAGTGGTGTATTCGATAGGCAAGTCAATGGGAGTAGTCACACCGGCATCCTTGAGGACCTTTTTCGCCTTTTCCAAATCCGGACCGCCCTTGCCATCGCCGTAAGCTTTCTTCAGAGAATCATTGGATTCGGCGATGCTGCTTGGCACGTATGAATACATCGGTTCATACAGACCGTGGTACACATTCTTGGAAATAGCTTCACGATCGACAAGATCGGCAACAGCTTCACGTACTGCCTTAGCCTTGGCCTTATCGGCATTGTCACGGCTTTCGCCATAGGGCTGAATCTTGAAGTTGAAGATGATAAATCGTTCCTCACCGCCAGGTCCGATCACGACTTTCACGTTCTTATTCTTTTTAAGATCCTGAATGTCTGTCGGAGTAAGGGTGCGCTGTGCCACATCAACATCACCGCCAGTGATAGCCATCTTCAAGTTGGATACGTCGGCGAAGTATTTTACCTGAATATTTTCGGTCTTAGCTTTTCCGAACAGGCCTTTGTATCCGTCGAAACGCTTGTAGGTGGCGTATTCATTGAGTTTGAATGCGATAAGTTCATATGGTCCAGCGAAGGCACGGTTCTTGATGATGTCCTCTGCGGAAGTCACTTTATTGGGGTTGAAAACCTCTTCGTCGACGATAGGGCCAGCATTAGCGCTCAATACCTGACGAATAAGCACATCGTTCTTGACTTTGAGATGGAACACGACAGTGGTTGGATTCGGCGCATCAACGGAATCAATGTCCGCAAGCAACGACGACGGACCAGTTGGGCTTGCAATCTTATTGATACGGTCGAAAGAGAATTTCACATCAGAAGCAGTCAAATCGTGCCCGTTGGCGAACTTAAGTCCCTTCTTCAACTTGACGGTGAATTCACTGCCATCAGCGTTGAACGATCCTTCATCAGCGGCAATATCCGGCTTGACCTTGCCACTGCCATTCGGCGTTGAAAACAGGTACGGGAATACCTGTGTCTGAATGGCATATGATCCCAGATCCCATGATCCCGCCGGATCGAGATTGACAACCTTATCGGTGGTACCAACGGTAATGGTCGAATTCGTTCCATTGTCAGTGGCGGACTTACTGTCATCTTTCACGCCACCGCAGGCAGCTAATCCCGTCAATGTGGCGATTGTCACTATGGCGGCGATGGTCTTCCTGATCCTCGGCATAAATTCCTCTCCTCTCAGTTGATTTCGGATTTCAACCTTAGGAAGGGTGCTCCGTGGACTTGCCGCCGTCATGTTCGACTTTTCTTATGGCCTCTTATCGGAAATTCCGAAAGTTACAGTTCGAAATCGCACGCTTTGGCCATATCATCCGGAGTTCGTTCGATATGCCAATAATCCTTCAGGTTCTCATAGGTTGTCAGACTACGCGTATTAGCCTTGTCGATGTAGATTTCCCCGTGCAGATGATCGGTCTCATGTTGGAAAATACGTGCCGGCCAACCATGAAGACGCTCCTCATGCTTGACACCTTCCTCGTCCAGCCAAGTTGCATCGACCTCAAGCCAACGCCGCCGGACCGCTTGGAATCCCGGAACGGATAGGCACCCCTCGAAGAACGGCTTCTCTCCTTTTTCTTCCACAGGATGATAGACGGGGTCGATGATGACATGGAAAGGAAATTCGCTACGTTCGCGTTCATCGCCTTCAATGCCTCGATCGTGGTCTTCGACAACAGCAAGGGATAGAGGTAGCCCGACTTGTGGTCCTGCCAATCCGACTCCCGGAGCATCCAGCATAGTCAAACGCATTGCTTCGATGAGGTTGAGCAAAAGTTCTGGCGAAAGAGCTCCCCATGCTTTGCCGGATTTCCTTCTCAGCACAGGATCACCAGCCTTGATGATATTAAGAATCCCATTCTTACTGGAAGCCAATAGTGTTTCGGCTCGTTCTTCCATCTGCTTGTCGGTCATATCAAATCCTTCCTCTGCCGAATCACTCAATCAGTGACTAGATTAGATATATTACTGGCGGTTCGATTGTGATTTGATACAGGAATCAGCTATAACCGGTTATTTTCGAGGTGGCGACGCTTTCTTGGACTTCCCGAACGAAACTACCGTTACCGGTGACCAGAATGTATTCACATCTGTGGGGGACATGGTTCGACGCGGGCTCGGTCTTGTGGCATGATTGGTGGTGTTGGAATTAATGACGACGAGTCCGACAAAACGTCACCTGCCCTCGAAACGCAGATTTATTTGACGTTGATAATGGTTATGCCGATTTCTTATCTAATACATGCAATGCGGCCATGCTGCCCTCGCGGTACGTCTTGGTCCAGTCGTGGGCCACGCTGACGCTCACGCCGAGTCGTTCGGCGGCCCGCTTCTGTTGCAGACCGCTCAGCACCAGTTCGATCGCCTTCGTTCTTTGTTCCCGGTGGGATGATGAAATTTGCCATATGGCCGGCATGCCGGGGATCCTTTGCCAGCCAGCGTTCCAAGCACTGTCTGGTCAGATATCCCAGGTGCTCGACCACTTGGGCCGTTGTCATCGATGTGGCGGAATACAAGTCCACTACACGCCGTCGTTCCTTGGAGACTGAACATACGATAATCCTTTCATTCAGTCTCCAAGAAAACGTCCGCAGTCCCCTACCCAGAAATTTCCTGTGACATTTAGCAGTGGTTCGCACTGCGATAGTTGCGCTCTTCTCCTCCCAATAGGAACTCTTTTGTTCTGGTTTGCTTGGGATGCTCAAATAACTGTTCCGGCGTGCCTTCTTCTACTATCACGCCATGCTCCATGAATACCGCCTTATTCGCGACATTTCGCACAAAGCCCATCTCATGAGTTACAACAATCATGGTCATGCCGTCTCTAGCTAAGGTTCTCATCACTTCAAGCACTTCCTGTACCAGCTCGGGATCTAGAGCGCTTGTAGGTTCGTCGAAAAGAATCAGATCGGGATTGGCCACCATCGCTCTAGCTATGCCCACTCTTTGTTGCTGTCCACCAGAAAGTTGTGATGGATAGAAGTCCTCTCTGCCAGACAAGCCGACTCGCTTCAGCGCATCCAGTGCGCGGACACGTGCCTGTTCTCGAGGTACTTTTCTAACAGTTATGAGGCCTTCCATTACATTCCCGAGCGCTGTCATGTTGGCAAACAGATTGTACCGTTGGAAAACAAAGCCGAAACTCCGTCTTACTTCCAGTATCTCCTTTTTCTCGGCATTATGAAGATCATATTGTTTGTTGCCTAGTCGTAAGGTACCTGAATCAGCTTGTTCTAAAAAATCCAAGCATCGGAGCAGGGTTGTCTTTCCAGAGCCACTGGGTCCCAGTAATGCGACAACATTGCCTTTTTCTACCTTGAGATTGATTCCTCTAAGAATCTGAGTGTTTCCAAAATTCTTATGTACGTCAGCTATTTCAATCATTGTTTTCCTACCAACTTCACACCGCATGAACTTTGAATTTCCCAGAAGATTTCTGCAGAAAATGCATTACATACTCCAGAATCGAGCAGATGCCCCAATAGACCAAAGCGGCTGCGACATATGCTTCGAGCAAGCTATAGGAGCGTGCAGCACTACTTAGGGCAGCATTCAGGATGTCCACTGCGCCGATAAGAAAGCCAAGTGATGAATCTTTGACTAATGTCAGAAGAATATTGGTAATCGCAGGGACAGCTTCTGGAACCATCTGCGGTACGATAACTCACCGGAGTGTCTGCGCATATGTGAGTCCCACTGATTCAGCAGCTTCATATTGTTCCAGCGGCACTGCCCTTAACGCTCCGCGAAGCGCTTCAGACATTGCAGGAAGGTATGCGATTGTCAATACCAGTGAGACTACCCCTCTGGTGCTGAGGTTCTGAGAGCTGGAATTCATGCCATTCCCGGCAGTCATATTGCCTACTGCCAGCACATAGATCATTCCGGCAGAAATAAAAAGAAGGTAAACGGGAATCGATTTGATTACCGAAAAAACAACGAGGATAAAATCATTCAGAATCGACGACCCGCAGATTCTAATCAGCGCCAGAACAAACCCGATGATAAGAGCTAGGGCAAAAGCCACAAATGCTTCGAGTAGTGTCTGCGGTATGTATTGGAAAGCTGACAAAAAACTGCCGCCAAATTGCGTGAGATTAAAATTTGTGCTCATGTTTTCTCTGTTTTTAAGCGCCTAAATCGTCAGCGCGTATTTCTTATCGATCAGTTTGAAACCGAAGTCGAGCAATAAGCCGCAGACAACGAAGAGGATAGCTACAGCAAAATACGATTCAAGCGAGTGATTCGTAGCACTACCGATGGCTTGGGCTCTTCCCATTAAATCCATGATTCCCAAAGTTGCAGCGAATGCCGTATTCTGGAACATGTTCACTGACATCACGCCAAATTCCGGAAGCACTATGCGTATCATCTGCGGAATGACGATTCTCCACAGCACTTGGGCACGACTCAGCCCGACAGAGTAACCTGCCTCGTACTGTCCTTTCGGAACTGAAAGAAATCCTCCGCGAAATAGTTCAGATAGAAAAGCAGACATGTTAACGCCGAGAGCGATAATCACGAAATAAAGCGCACTATACGAGGACACATCTACGTTAAAGGCATTAAGCATCAACAGCGGAACACCGTAGTACACGATGAATATCAGTATGATTACCGGGGTCCCTCTTAGAAAAGAGACCAGCAATGCAACGAGCTGACTTAATACCGGAATCCTGCTAAGACGAATCCACGCGAAGAGCAACCCTAGAATCGCCCCCATCAGTATTGACGAGAAGACAATCAGCAAGGTAGTGCCAAGGCCTGGAAGAATCCTAGGCACTACCTCAAGGGCTCTATGCAACGAGAAATATTCGGACATGATGTTTATTCTTTTGAATCGTATTTGTGACCGAGATATTTCTGTGACAAATTGTCTAGCGTCCCATCTTTTTGAAGAGCCTTCAGAGCACCATTAATGTCCTTGGCAAGCTACGGCTTTGTCTTGTTAATCAGAAGGTAGGTGGAATCAGTAATGACCGGCTTGCCTACAGATTTAATCTTGTCGCCATACGTATCACGCAACATTTTGGTGAATGCATCATCGATGAATCATCGCATCAGCCGTGCCATTATCGACAGAGGCCACAGCTTGTTCCCATGACCAATCGCCGAGCTGAAGCTTGGCAGGATTATCAGGATGTTTCTTATTCCAGTCCTCAAGATATGTATTAACATCCGTCCCTTGCCAAACAATCACTCGCTTATTGCCGAGATCATCAACTGATTTCAACGTATTATTGTTTTTTGCGACAACAAGTCGCTGATTGACAATGGCGTCCGGTGTCTCTGCATAGGCATATTTCTGCTTACGCTCGCTGGACAAAGATAATGAACTTGCCGCTATATCAGTCTTGCCGGAATCGAGAGATACTAGCGTGTTTGCCCAGTCCATCTGTTTGTAGCGGAAAGTGTACTGTGACAGCTTCTCGTCTATCTTCTTCAGCAATGCTGCTTCATATCCATCAATCTGGCCATTCTCATTTACATAGTTATACGGCCTGTTATTCTTTGTGTTCTCGCCGACAGTGATAATCGTTGATCCTGATCCATTGGCATCAGCTGCCTGGCCACCACAGGCTGACAGAGGGGCAATCAGAGCCAAGGCGGCGGCAATAGTTGCGATGGGGCGAATATACTTCATTCTTTTGTAGTCCAATCTCATGGCGTTTTTCACGCTTGCCAGATACGTCGATCCGGGAATAGGTCATCAACGAAACGATCCCATTCAAACTTGTCATTTAAGGCCAAATATGCCTGAAGCAGGGATGCTGCTATACCAGCCGAACCGGTATAGTATCCAAGCGAAACGGAAAGATCGTTCGGCCAAATCCTTTCCCAAGCGACTGGCCAAGCAAGACCTCCTTCGGGCTCTTCTTCCGTTTCGCCAAGCAGCACGTTAGCTCCACGGATAATCAAATCGCGCCAACGCGGATCGCCCGTCTCCTCGTATAGGCCTACGAAATATTGCAATACGCCAGACAGGCCGCAGCAAAAGTGAACACCATTCCAGCAGCCAGACGACTGGAAATCCGGAGCTCCGATCGATTCCAAACCATCTTCAAGAGAATAGATGTAATCGAGGTATGAGCGATCACTGGTAATTTTGTACAGGTTATAGAACAATCGCGATGAGCCAGCCACACCATTACAATCTCCAAGATAGTAAACGGGCTTTGTATAGTCCCCTGCAAGGTCTCCCTTTTGAGAGGCCTCATCAGCTTCATCATCGGCGAGATCGGCATTGCCTCGGAATAGAGTGCCGTCATTGTTCACGCGTGCCGGAATCAGAACGCCTTTTGTTTGCGGAACTGCGATACTACGCAGGTATACAGCCGCTTCACGGGCCGCATCAAGATATCGTTCGTCCCCAGTAACCTGGTACAAGCGTGAAAGCTGATATCCACCCCCAGCGGTTCCAACCTCCAGATTCGGCATGCTGAACTCGCGGTACAGGTTGGTTCCATCAACAATATAGCCGCCATTGGGTGACGTGCGGGTTGTAGAAAGAAGATACTTCCCATATTCGTCGATGAATGCTCTGACTTTCCCGACAGTTTCCTTAGTTTTGGCGTCGGACTCCGAAAGGAATAGTTCATGATAGCGGACTAGGAAAAGAAAAGAACCACCATCCAAATAGATTCCGGTGTTACCGGACCAGCGTGCTCCTTTTTCATCTATACGCGCAGATTCAATCAGATGAGATGCGATGTCTGCGACAGTTTCTTTCACAGAGTCAACGCGAAACTCTCGATACACATACGAAAGCACGAGCCCGACCCCTCCAGGGCCAATCTTCAAACTGAATTCCTCACCAGGATAGGCCGAACCATTGGCCTCATCGTAATGACTACTGGGAAACAGGTGATGATTCTCGTCTAGCTTCGTGGTCTCACGCCAATTATTGACTAGGTAACGGGCACTTTCATTGACTATGTTGGCGGAATCCTGCCTCATGAGTGGCTTTATACAATTCCAAGTAGAAATACAGGATTCCAGTCGCACCGCTGTATAAGCTGAGGTGCTTCCCCTCTGTTAGCATTCTCGGAAAACCCGTGGGAGAGCAAGATCATGCATGAATCTTTAAAAGGTTGAAATCTAGCCGTTTTTAGAAGATTTGCAGCTTATCCGAGAACGCATTGAAATGCATGGAATCCCATAGTCATGTCTACCGAATGTCTACCAATATAAAGCACCGCCCCGAGCTATTGGGGCGGTGTCCTGTCTGGCTGCGCTAGCTGTGTTGCAACGCGGGGGTACGTCCTTGCGGACGAAGTTGCGTATTCACCAAGCTGAGGTAACGGCGGACGCGTGCTATCGAATAGTCGTGCTCGGCGGCTAGGTCTTTGATCGATCTGCCGGACTCGTATTCATCCCGCAGCAGTTTCCCTACGGCCAGCTCGCTTTCCCTAGTCAGCCGTTCGTGGTTCTCCAGCGGGGGCATGTTCTCGATCTCCCCTCCCGTGTAGCCCTTGTACACCTTGCCTTGCGGAGTAACGGATTCGTCTGCCTCGTTGCCCCAAGCTGACCAATGTGGCTGGGGATAGCGGGCAAACATTTCCAAGTAGGGGCCGGGCGAACAGCTCGTTATGAGGTCGTACTGCTCATCCGGCTTTCGCGAGTGTTCGCGTTTGCGTGTCTCGATCATGTTCACCTGGCGCCGACCTGCGTCAAGGGTGCGCATATGCCCCTTCACGCCGAAAAGCAGAAGCTCTGTGACGTTGCGGAAGTAGAAACCGACCCCTCGACCGTCTGGCCCGCCATCCTTGCGACGCTTGGCCCAGACGATGTTCGACACGTAGCGGAACCCCCATGCCTGCATGACCTCGATGCCTTCGGGCAGCAAGGCATTGGGCACCCAGAGATACAGGTGGGCGTCTTTCGCCGTTATGTCGTCAACTGGCAAGGCTTTGATCTCATCCAGAGACATAGTCCCATAGCGTCCCAGACGCTTATGCTCGGGAGCTACCTTTCCCGTTCGATTCTGGAAACGCCATGGTGGATCGGCCAGAATCGTCTTGAAGCCACCCGCCGTGGTGGGGAGTGGTGCGTACAGTTTTTCAGTCACCTCAACAGAATAACACAAATAGATCTTTAAATAGATCTTTTTGGTGCCGTGTCGTAGTTCTATACTGTGTTCATGGCGTTCACGACACACTCCTACGACGATCCCGACGTGCTGGCAAGCGGCATCCGTTCCCGCTACGAGTTCCATGAGGTACGAAGCGCCTGCGCTGTGATGAAGGCAGTGTCGCCCGAAGAGTGGGCAGATATCACCGATGTGCTGGGCAGTTTCAGCTTCTCCGCGAACTTGCTGCTCAGGGCAGGCGGCAACAACTCTGAGATGGCGGAGACACTGAACCGCGCGCTGCGGGAGCGGGGGTGGAAAGAATGCGCCTACGAACTTGAGACGAAGGGCAGGATCACATTCAGGGAATCGGGTGTGCCGGACGAAGACCTGGGCACCATGAGCGAGGCTTCCTATTGGGTGGACAATCGGAAGGGTCGTGTGCTTGTCGATATCGAATGGAATGCCAAGGACGGCAACCTTGATCGTGATCTTGCAGCCTATCGCGCATGGCATGAGGCCGGGCTGATCGATGCTGCGATGATCATCACCAAGCACCGCGAAGACTTGCTCGACAAAGCCATCGAACTGTGGGCGCCTCATCTGGGTGCGACCATTGAGGAGGTGTACAAGGCGACGCGTAAAGCACGGAAGACGCGCACCGAGGAAGACAGAAGGCTGGCATTGCCACTCGACTTGACGACCACGACCGTCACAAGCCTGACCAAGGCGGTTGATCGAATCAACCGAGGCGAGGCCGGTACGTGCCCGGTTGTGGCGGTCGGTATCTCTGGGGCAACATGGGATGGTACCCCATACCAAGAGGTATAAGGGCAATCACTCTTCGGTGATTTGCTTGGCGGCTTTGAATAAGTCATCTTGAGTGTTGACGGTGATTTCTTTCTTTACGAGCAGCCCCATCTCCGGATGCTCGGTGCCGAGTTCTCCCGCCTGAAGTTCTCCACCCTTCAACATGCGCTGATTTGTGCTGATTCGTCGCAGCAACGCGTTGCGCTTTTCCCCCGTGCGCTCGGGGTACTGTTCACTTAGGGGTTCATTGCTGATGATCCAGACCGTTGTGAAACATGCCACGTGGTTGTTGTACCGTGCTGGAAGCATGACGGGGTAACGATCCAAGAAGACCAAGAGCTGGTCCCAGCTGAACTGGCTATCGAACTCATCGAGTACCAAAACCGATTGCCCTTCGTACTCATCCCACGGATGCCGATAATCGGTCACACGGTAGATGCTCTCGATGGGGTTGTTGTCATATATGTACTTCGTCTTCCCCACGCCCGGATCACCCCACAGATAATGTACAGTGATGTCGCGAAGCTGACGGCCATATTTCACCCGGTCGCGCGCTGTCGCAAGTTCGGAAAGGTATCGGGTATAGCGAGCCGCCTTACATGCGTCGTCGTTCAGCAACACCTCCGAGACGGTGGCGCCGTCCATGATCTGCTGACGTAGCTCGGCGAGATCAGAACGACTGCCCTGCCGATCCTTCAGGTCGATTTCCCCTCCCCGCCAGGGACCGTCTACACGTGTTTCCTCCTTGGAACAGTAATCGACGCAATCCTGTACCGTGCCCTTGCGCATTTCGATATGTGCGTCGTTGAAGCCTGCCTTCTTGAACTTGTTCTTCAGCGTCTCCATGCGAACGGGAGTCCGAAGCTGTAAGAATGCCTGAAAATGAGGGTAGTCGGTCTTGCCTCCCTCCTCCTGCTGGAAGATGTATGTCCCCAGAACATCCATCAGTTCCTCTACGTCTTGCTGCGTATGTTTTTCAGCAGAGATCGTCAACATCCAATCGCGTGCAGTTGATGGCATACCATCCCTTCCATTCTGCTCAAAAGTTGGCGGGGGTAACACTGCCCCCGCCAAGCCGCCGCAAGCGGCAGCACGACCGCCGAATGCTTCGCTGAAGCTACGCTTCGGCGGTCGCGGAAAGCCCCTGTAGGGTCTCGTCGTCAACCCAGTCCGCGCGAAACAGCTGGGCGCTCTTCGTGGCAGAGTTCCACAACCAGCCTGTTCCCGGCGAAGCGGCGGAGATAGCCCAGGGGGCGGCGCCAACGCGGAGCGCGGCCGAGGGAAGCACCATCTTTGCCTCCGCCTCGCCCATGCGCATAGCGATCATCTGGCCGTTGAAGTCATCGCGAATCGGAATCGCATCCTTGCGTGGGTTTTGACTGAATCCCCAGAGCAGGTTCCCAGTCGCTCGTCCCATGCCAAGAATGGCTGTGAGGTCGTGCTGAAACTGCCTGGAAACTTTCGCGTCTTGCCTGAACAGTTCAGCGAGTTCATCGATCACGAGGATGTTTCTAGGATTATTCGGCGTCGGCGTGTGTGCTCGGGCGTTCCCGGCCATGTCCTGCGCACGTTGGTTCATGGCATTACGGAACGACGTTACAAGCTCGGCAGCGGATTCCACGTCGACTGCGACCGTCTGGAACATTGCACGGCTCATGCTTAGCTCCATTGCCTTCAGGTCAATGCCGTACAGGCGAACTAGTCCAGCTTGTGCAAATGGTTCAACTTGAACAAGAAGATTCGCAAGGACGGAACCTTTTCCGGAATCACTCTCGCCGATGACAAGTAGATGGCGTTCGCACCAGTCGATGTATACGGGGTGGCCGCTGGTATCGATGGCAAGGTAGATGTCCTCCAAGGTGGAGGCGGGGCGGCGACCGAGCCACCGCCCCGCGAATCGCAGCCCCATGACTACATCCTTTTAGTGCGCTGCACCCACTTGAAGCGACGGTGTGCAATCGGCTCAGCCGTCTCGTCCGGCCACAACTCGTTGACAGTCAGTGCGCCGCGCCCGGCTGCCTCCTCTTGGTTGCACCATTCGCGCGGCCATGCGATGTAGTGACCGCCAAGTCGCTTGCCGTAGCGAACAAGCTTCCGATCTTCATCCTCGACCTGCTGGGTGTTCTTTGTGCGTGCGGCGATGATGTTTTTCGGCGCGCAGATGTCCCTTGCGATCTTGGCGACGATGGCACACGCCACCAGTGCAGCAATGAGAGCGAGCCAACCCCACCAAGGGATGCTGATGCCGGTCTCATTCATTGGAGTGCCTTCCTGCGTTGGTGCCAGCGGCCGCAGACTCCACGCCGTCGGCGACGATGGTGAATCCCAGGTCGTCCACGGCGTAGGGGGAGAGCAGCACGCGGCCAGTGAGTCGGAGCTGGGTCATCTCCGGGATCGCGGCGGAGGGACGCTGCCGGACGAAGACACTCACCTTGTCGCGGATGCGCTTGCGGCGGCAATCTCGGACAGCCACGCCGGGGAGTTTGTAGACGAGACCACCGAAGCGCTCGTCGTCAACACGGTGCTGCTTGTTGCTGTCCTCGTCCTTGACGTTCCTCGTTTTTGGGGCCACGTCGTCCACTTCAATCTCGTCGAGCGCGACGACCGAAACCCCATCGGGAATCAGGTCAAACACCGCGCCGCGGAGTTCCTTCATTTCGTCGGCCATTGTGAGTACCTCCTTAAGGTTGGCCGTTACTGGATCACTTCATGCACATTGCGCGCGACGAAGTCCACCAAGTCGCTCTCTCGATACAGGACTTTCCTGCCGAGCGTCACATACGGCAGGTGGGAGTTCTCGAACCTCCAGCGAGCCAGCGTCTTCACCGGCACATGCAGTATGGTCGCCGCATCTGCCGGGGTGAGGAGCGTTGGCATCTCGGAGTGTGTCGCGTTTGTGTTCATGGTTTTAGCCTGCCGGAATCAACGTAGGTATCGGTAGGGGAATGAACATAATCCGTAGTTTTGCGGTATTATGCATATATGAGCTTGACAAACGATCGAGAGAAGTATATAGGCGCCTGTGTTCGACGGGCGCGGCATCGATGGGCGCCTATTGACAGAGATGGCAAAATTAGGGGGTCTCGCGAGGACTTGGCGAAGAGAGTCAAGGAACTTGTGCCGAATAGTCTTGTCACAGCCGATGTGCTTGAAAACATTGAGACTGGCCGTACGCGACTAAAACTGTCTGATGCGTTAGATATAGCGATTGCCTTGGGGGTGCCTCTCGTGAACTTGTTTGTGGATGTTCAAAAGCCTTTTGAGAACAATCCTTTGTTCCCGGATGGGAAAACTAATTTGCAGATCTATGATGAACAACGTCTAGATGATTTCGAATTGCAGGCAGAAGATACAGATTTTAAAAAAGCGGGAAGGCTATTGGCTGATACTAACAAGCTCCAGTGGATGCTAAAGGCCTATCCGGTTCATGGTTTAGTTGATATTTCAGCAGTAGCTGAACATAAATATCGGATGGCATTGAGGGAATGGAATAATAGCCAGTTCTGGATTTATACAGATAAAGGACGTTTTAGAATGGGTGGGTATTCTAAAACACCACAACCGAAACGTGGAGAATATTCAGCAACAAAACAGGAACAGGTTGAACTATCTCTAAAAGTATTCAAGGTGCTTGTGAACACGGTTAATGATATTGCAAAGAATTTGAATTGGTTAGGCAGATATGCGTATTGCATTCCAGATGAAATGGCTGACCGAATACTCGATGCTGTAGCTGAGGCAGGGCGTTGTGTTCAGTCGTTTGACGTAGATGCCATCTCGGTTTCTCAGCCTAAATACTGGGATGTCTCCTTTGAAGAACTCGTTGCACGTGTGAGGAAAAGCAATGTCGAAAGCTTGGATTGAAGACCTCTGGCTGACCGAGCCACGGGAGACGTTGCCCGATGGCAGCAAGGTGAAGACTCCAGTTCCCAGTTCTGTAACGAAGAGCTTGGCCGCGTATATGAAGACGCCGGAGAAGGCCAAGGTGCCCGGGAAGTTTAAGACGGCGCGGTACGGACACGGGAAGCGATGGCGGGTGTCTTGGTGGGCAACCTTGCCCGACGGTTCTAAGAAGCGCAGTAGCAAGGCATTCAGCACCCGAGCCGATGCCGAGTCGTTCGCGGCAGCCATGGAGGATGATATTCGCTCAGGTCGGTATGTTGATCCGGCCGATGCCGACAGGCCATTCCAAGCGGTCGCCTTGGAATGGCTCGCATCCAAGAACAACCTGCGCGGTCGTAGCTATCTTCGATATGAGAACGACATGACCCGGTACGTGCTTCCTAAGTGGGGGGATCGCCCGATCGGTAGTATCCAAGAATCGGAAGTCAGCGAATGGGTACATGAGCTTCAATCAGGAACAGCCCCGCACGAGTTCAAGCGTAAGACGACCATGCAGCCGATGAAGCGGCGGACAATCAAAGGCGTAGTGAAGGATGCCTTCGGCGGTGTGATGGCCTATGCGTCTTCGCCTAAACGGCGATGGATACTGTCTAACCCCGCTGCCGACGTCGAACTTCCCCAAGATGCCGAAACCGACGATCGGGTGTTCCTCTCTCATCAGCAGGTGGCGGATATCGCTGAGGCCGCAGCGCGAGTTGACGTCAAAAACCCGATGGTCTCCAAGCTGCTCATCCTCTTCCTCGCATATACAGGCCTGCGGGCCAACGAAGCCTTGGCTCTTCGCATCGGCGACCTTGACTTCACAAGGATGCGCATATCGGTAACGAAGACGATCACTGCTGACAGGCAGGGGTGCGAAATCGAAGGCAAACCAAAGAGCGGGCGCAACCGTATCGTGCCCATCCCAGGTTTCCTGACTGCCGATCTCGAACAGGTCTGTGACGGTCGCACCGATGACGACTATCTATTCACTGCGCTCCACGGTGGGATGATCCACTTGAACACATGGCGGACACGCGTATGGTACCCAGCCAAAGAAGGGGCGGGCTATGGCGACGTGAAGGGGCTGAGAATCCATAGCTTGAGACACACGTATGCCTCGTTCGCCATCGGCGCAGGTTGCGACGTGAAAACGCTTCAGAGCATCATGGGACACGCCTCGGCTACCGAGACGCTGAACACCTATGCCGAGCTGTGGCCTGATCGTATTGACGAGGTGGCGGCCGTCATGGAGGCCAAGTACCAGCAGTGGGAAGCTCAGCGGCGAGAGTAGTAGGTACTAACGGCCTGTCAGGTACTTTAGTCATGTCTACCAGTGTCTACTGCTTGGTGCTGAGGCAAAAAGAGATATTCCCTTGAAATCGTTGAGATTCCAAGGGAATGAAGGTGGAGCTAGCCGGGTTCGAACCGGCGACCATCTGTTATCGAATCCTCCCAGTAGATTCCATCTGCATTCTCACGCTGGTGACTTGCGATATAACGTTCCGCATCAAGAACCGCTTGCAGATACTCGCTTGGACCCTGAGCCTCTCTTTTAGGGAATGGACGTCCTACCGCAAAAGCATATTTAGCTCGATTTGGCATAGTCAGTTATCTCTCCTTGAATGACATCTGTTGCATTCCTATAGGGGAATGTATTTCTGTGTTCTCTCTGACATGCCAAAGGAGCTATTCTGAATAACCCGCCTTCTTGATAAGGAAAAATTATATATAGTTTTTCCTTATCAAGCTCTATAGGTAGGCAGGAATTGCCGCCGTTTTTCTGGAGATGATCCTGTAATAACTCCTTAGCCTTAACGGCATCACACCAGACTCAGCCAACCAGCGACTGCTCGATGCGCTTGCAGATGTACCAGCGGCTGTACTCGCTGTACAGGACGGTGCCATGCAACCGCTCGCGGACAAGTACTGAGTGTCGAGGTCAACCTCAACGATGTACACAGCACCGAGCGCATCGTCCACGAAATCATGAGCGAGCATGATCATGGAGTCTCGCTCGCGTCCGCCATGTTCCCGGCCAGTTAAAGAATGCGTCTGAATACCATTCCCTAGTTACGTGCGGTCCGCCTCTTCAACGGACACATCGACATGGACGGCGACGTATTATTTCCCTCAAGTAAATAAGAACATGCTTTCGTAATACATTCGGAGCAAACCGTTAATTAGCGGTATTTATCTTACAAAGTACAAGTTTTCTTCGTTTTCCTTGATACCAAAACGCAGGACGCCAGTGGAACACAAAATCCACCGGCGGGATGTACGCAATGCGGCACGCATCCAGTCCTGGTGTTTTCCGGTCTGGAGCGTTGCCAACGGAAAAGGAGGAAGCCATGGAACATTTCGATTTGATCATCAAGAATGCGACCATCTGCACCATGGACGCGGACACGCGCGTCATCCAGCGTGGTTACGTCGCCGTCAAAGGATCGGATATCGCCACGATCGCCGAGGGACAAGTCCCGGAGGGAACCACGGCGGACAGGACCATCGACGCTGCCGGACAGGTGCTCTTCCCGGGTTTCATAGACACGCACACCCACATCTTCCAATCGTTCCTCAAGGGTCTGGGCGCCGACCATAGGCTCATCGAATGGCTCAACCGATCCGCGCTTCCCTACGGTGCCTTGATGACGCCGTACCAGCATCACCTCGCCGCACAGCTCACGTGTATGGAGGCTCTCCGCAGCGGATGCACCACCCTATGTGAGTTTTTCTACACCAGCCAAAACCCCGAGCTTGCCGACGGTTGCATCGCAGGTATGGAAGACACCGGCATCCGAAGCGTATTCATCCGCACTTTCCAGGATTGCGGCGAGGATTACGGCATGCCCTCATGCATGATCCAGCCGGCGGACAAGGCCATGGAAGAAGTCTCGCGCCTGCGCAAGGCATACACCGACCGTGGCGACATGCTGAACATCTGGACCGGTCCGGACGTCACATGGTCCACCTCCAAAGAGGGATATAAGACCATGCTCGACTACTGCCTGTCGGAAAACGTACGCTACGCGATGCACATCGATGAGACCGAAGTCGACGACGACATGTGCCAGAAGAACTACGGGCAGGACATCGTTCCAATGCTCGACGAGATGGGCTTCCTGACCGACAAAATGCTCGGCGTACACTGCGTGAACCTCACACCGGACGAAATCAGACGCTTCGCGGATAACGGCGTCTCCGTGAGCTACAACCCGGTGTCCAACATGTATCTCGGTTCAGGAGCCGCCCCAATCCGCGAATGTCTAGACGCTGGAGTCAACGTCTCCGTAGGCACGGACGGCGCGGCAAGCAACAACACCACCGATTACATCGAAAGCCTTAAATTCGCGGCCCTCATCCAAAAGGGATTCACCCGTGATGCGGCCCGTATCACCGCACCTCAGACCATCTCCATGGCTACCAACGGCGGAGCGAAGGCAGTCGGCATGGAAGACAGGCTCGGAAGCATCGAAACCGGCAAACGTGCCGACATGTTCCTGTTCGAGCCGCGTAAGCTCAAGTCGATCCCGATGCACGACCCGTACGCGACCGCGGTCTACTCGTCGTCCCAAGAAAACATCGCCGCGACCATCGTCAACGGCAAGGTCGTCTATCAGGACGGACAGTTCGCCTGCGGCATCGACGAACGTAACCTGTCCGACAAAATCAACGCTGAACTCGACAAGCTCCGTAAACAAATCAACGCATGAACCATACGTGTAGGAACAAGCTTTTGAAGAATTTAGGAGGAAACCATGTCCAAAGAAGAGACCCCGCAACTTGTCGCGGGAATGAACGATAAAATCCCGGTTGGCCGCTCCATCATCCTAGGATTGCAGCACGTGCTGTCTATGGACCTGTACATCATGCCGCTCATCCTCGGCAGCGCCATCGGCTTGCAGGGAGGGGACCTCTCCTTCTTCCTGCAGATGAGCTTCTTCGCCTGCGGCATCGCGACCCTGCTACAAAGCGGACTGTTCATGAAATACCCGATTGTGCAGGGACCCTCGTACGTCCCGCTGGGCGCGCTGTGCATGATCGGCGCGACGATGGGCATCCCGACGATGATAGGCAGCCTCATTCCAGGCGCACTGCTGATCATCCTGCTCGGAGCCACCAAGGCGTTCTCCAAGTTCATCCGCAAGGCGATCCCGCCGTTCATCGGAGGCATCATCATCCTCATCGTCGGCCTGACCTTGGTGCCGACTGCCGTGCAGGGTGTGTTCAGCACGACCGGAAACCTGACCGTCAACGCAATCAGCGGCTGTGTGACGTTCGGCGTGCTCCTGCTGTGCATGGTCCTGCAGTACAAGCTTCCGGACAACCGCCTCCTGCACATGTTCTCCGTGATCATCGCGCTGGTCGTCGGAACCCTGACCGCATTGTCCTTGGGTGGAGCCGATTTCAGCGCGGTCGGCTCGGCAGCGTGGTTCTCCCTCCCGCAGCCATTCCATTTCGGAGTACCCCAATTCAATCTTGAGGCATGCCTGCTCATGGTCGTCGTCTACCTGTTCGTTCTGCTTGACACGACCGGAACCTGGTTCACCGTCCAGGCAATCACCGGAGAGCCCATGGAAGACGAACGCGTGGACCGCGGCACCATCGGCGAAGGACTCGGGTGCCTCGCCGGCGCGTTCTTCGGTGGAACCCCAATGACCGGCTACTCATCGAACGCCGGCCTCATCGCCATCACCAAGGTCGCATCCCGACGCGCCATCATCGCCGGCGGCGCAATCCTGACGTTGCTCGGCTTCTGCCCGAAACTCATGGCGGTGATCACGTCCCTGCCCACCCCGGTCATCAACGGCGTGTTCGCCATGGTCTGCATGACGCTAATCTCCAACGGAGTGAAGATGATCAAGGACACCGTCATGGACGACCGCGCGACCATGGTCCTGGGAGTCTCCGTGATGTGCGGCGTCAGCACCATGATCCTGTCGGACGAGGTCGTACAGGCCGCCCCGCAGTTCGTGCAGTACTTCCTGTCCTCGGGCATCGCCGTAGGCGGCACCGTGGCTATCCTGCTGCAGCTGCTCCTGCCGAAGCCCCGGAAGGAGTCCTATAAGGCCAAAGAAGAAGCAGTGGCCGCCTGACAGTTCCCCCATAATGTCTGTTGTGGTTTCCCGCTTTTGTGCAAGCCACAACAGACATCTTTATTTACACACGTTACGTCGAATCATCATTCACAAAACGGCACCAGCCTCTCGTCACCAGTTAATCTGAACACCATCGGCATTCAAAATGGACACCGTCACCGGCGGCTGAACTGCGCCCCGATTGTTGGACATTGTTAATTAGGACACATCCCTAGAC